>OFDC01001920.1_pt1 | contig 10127 bp, 9 predicted proteins | sample 1520941 | NCBI WGS metagenome assembly OFDC01 (sample SAMEA94258168, study PRJEB24077) | hot springs metagenome | biome: Aquatic biome; feature: Water | place: India | collected 2012-12-06 | depth 5 m | reverse complement strand
CCTGGTCAGGTCCGGAAGGAAGCAGCCACAACGGGTTGCGGCGGGTCGGCCGGCTCCTATTTCACCCCTCAGTTGCGGCTTTCATGCGCGAGCGCGCCTCGTTGCGCTTGCCGGTGGCGGGGATGAGCCCGGCTACCTTGCCTAAGCCGAACGGCGGCATGTTGCCGTAGATCGTTTCATAGGCCCCGGCCGAGACGGCATAGGTCTCGTGAAAGATGCCCACCGTGCCGTCGCTGCCCACGGCCTTGTTGAACGCGGTCCAGGCTGGCCAGTGCTTCTGGTCACGATCGCGGGCGTAGGCTTCGAGGCTGTCGAAATCGCGCCAGTATTGCATCATCACCACCGTGCGTGGTCCGCGCAGCATCGTCTCAACGCCAAGATAGCCGCTTTGCGGGTTGCCCGCCAATTCTCTGATCATCGGCCCCATGGCGCGGGCGACTGGGAGCCACTTGCCCACCTTGTGGAAGTGGTTGATGCGCATACCGATCACGAAGACCACCAGCGAGCGGTCAAAATCGGCGGTGAGGCGACCTGGAAGCACTTTCGTCATGGCTTTAAAGTTGCATTTTGCAACTTATGAGTCAATCCACCGATTCCCGTTTGTCGGGCATTCGACATTCGGGCTGCGAGTGCTTACCTAAGGTAGCGATGGCCGATTCCACCGACATGTTTGGCGATCCTCCGCAAGAGGACGAGAACAAGCCTTCCGCTGCCGAACTCGAAGCGGCGGGGCAGAGCTCGATGTTTGGTGATCCGGCGCCAGTTGCCGCCCCGCCAGCGCCTGCTCCTGCACCAGTAGTGCGAGAGACTGCGCCAGCTCCGACCGTCGAGGCTGCAGCGCCACCCGCTGCGCAGCCCTATCGCGTGCTGGCGCGCAAGTATCGGTCGCAGACCTTTGCCGAGCTGATCGGTCAGGACGCGATGGTCCAGACCTTGGCCAACGCGATCAAGCGTGACCGGCTGGCCCACGCCTTCCTGATGACCGGGGTGCGCGGGGTGGGCAAGACCTCGACCGCGCGCCTGATTGCCAAGGCGCTCAACTGCATTGGCCCGGACGGGCAGGGCGGGCCAACGATTGATCCTTGCGGGGTGTGCGAGCCGTGCCGAGCGATTGCCGAGGGTCGCCACATCGACGTGATCGAGATGGACGCGGCGTCGAATACCGGCGTCGATGACGTGCGCGAGATCATCGAGGCGGTTCGCTATGCGGCGGTTTCGGCGCGCTACAAGATCTACATCGTCGACGAAGTCCACATGCTGTCGCGCAATGCTTTCAACGCCTTGCTCAAGACACTTGAGGAACCGCCGGCGCATGTGAAGTTCCTCTTTGCGACAACCGAAGTCGACAAGCTGCCGGTGACGGTGCTGTCGCGCTGCCAGCGGTTCGACCTGAAGCGCATTCCCGCCCCGCTGCTCGCCAGCCACTTCGGCATGATCTGCGGCAAGGAAGGTGTCGAGGCCGAGGACGAGGCGCTGGCGATGGTCGCCGCTGCTGCCGAAGGATCGGTGCGCGATGGCCTTTCGATCCTCGACCAGGCGATCAGCCATGCCGATCTTGTCGGCAGCGATGACGGCAAGACGCGGGTGACGGCGGAACAGGTGCGGCAGATGCTGGGCCTGGCCGACAAGACCATGCAGCGCCGCCTGCTTGATGCCGTGCTCTCCGGAAAGGGCGCCACGGTGCTCGACGAAGTGGCGCAGCAGTATGCGCTGGGGATCGAGCCGATCGCGATGATGCGGGCGCAGATGGACGTCGTCCACCGCGTGACGGTGACGCAGATCGGCGGCGTGGGGCCGGATGTGCGCTCGACCGAGGAGCGCGAGGCGCTGGAAGGCTGGGCAAAGGCGCTTTCGGCAGGGCAGTTGCACCGGCTGTGGCAGCTTCTGCTCAAGGGCTACGAGGAAGTGAAGGTCGCGCCCGATCCGCTGGTGGCGGCGCAGATGGCGCTGCTGCGGGTGATGCACGCGGCGGACCTGCCGGACCCTGGCGGGCTGGTGAAGAAGCTGGAAGAGATTGCTTCGCGGCCCGTGGTCGTGGCGCAAACCGCAGAGCCGGGTGGTGTCTCGACTCCCGTGGCTCAAGCGGCGGCTGCGCCCGCGATGGACTGGGAAGCGCTGGTCGAGCAGGTGGAGCACGTCTCGCCGCTGGTTGGATCGACGATGCGGCTGGGCGTGCGGGTGGTGGAACTGAAGCCGGGCTTGCTGCGCTATCAGTTGGCGCCGGGATTGCCGAACGATCCGGCGGCGGATATCCGGCGCGCGCTGAATCACGTGACTGGCGAGGCGTGGATCATCGAGCGCGGGGAGGGCGATGCCCGCCCGAGCCTCGAGGAAGCCAAGGCCGAGAAGGTGGCAGCGGCGGACGCGGCGATGAAGGAAGATCCTTTGGTCAAGGCGGCGCTGGCAGCTTTTCCGGGCGCGGTGATCATTGATGAGGAAAGCTCGCGAGAGCACGAGAAGAGACCCTGGAGCAAACGCGCATGAAGTCGATGGAAGAGATGATCCAGGCCGCCCAGAAGGCGGCGCAGACCATCCAGAAGCAGATGGAAGACGCTCAAGGCAAGCTCGACAATATCGAAGTCGAGGGTGCGGCCGGCGGTGGGCTGGTGAAGATCAAGGCCTCGGCCAAGGGGCGGGTGATCGGCGTCAGCATTGACGAGAGCCTGCTGGCACCATCGGAGAAGGGCATCCTCGAGGACTTGGTTGCGGCAGCGTTCAACGACGCGCGCGGCAAGGCCGATGCCGCAGCGGCAGAGGAAATGCAGAAGGTACAGATGGCTGCGGGCATCCCGCCGGGCTTCAAGCTGCCGTTCTGACCAGTGGTTTGACCAGTCAGGCCGGTGCGGGCTGGCGATGAATTGCGATTCGATGACTTGCGGCATGGCTGGGGGCAGGCCAAGGCTGTGCGGTAAACTGTAGAACCGGACAGGAATTCCTGCTTGAGTGTGACCTTGCTTGCCAGCGCTGCCCTGCTTGCCGTTCCCGTGGTGGATGGGCCAGCGGAACCGGAGGTCGCGCTGGTGCAGGATGCACAAGGCGCCGCTTCCGGTGCAGCAACGCCGCTTCCTGCCGAAACACCCACTGAACCACAGCCCGCAACACCCGTTGCCTTGCCGCAGGCCGCGGCCCCATCGCTCGACCAGATCGAGCAGGATGACCAGGCGATCGTGGTGTCGGGCGAGAAGACGCCGCAGCAGGACCCGATGCAGGCGGTCAATCAGGCGAGCTACGACGCGGTGCAGGCGGTGGACGACGCGGTGATCGCGCCGGTTGCCAACGTTTATGAAAAGGGCGTGCCGCGCCCGATCCGCATGGGTCTCAGGAACTTCCTGCGCAACCTGACCGAGCCGATCGTCGCGCTGAACTATCTTCTGCAACTGAAACCGGGGAAGGCCGCCGAGACTGTCGGCCGGTTCGCGATCAATTCGACGATCGGCGTCGGCGGCGTGATTGACGTTGCGAAGAAGAAGCCTTTCAACCTGCCGTATCGTCGCAACGGGTTTGCCTATACGTTCGGCTATTATGGCATCGGGCCGGGACCTTACATGTTCCTGCCGCTGGTCGGCCCGACGACGCTGCGCGACGTGATCGGGCTTGGGCTTGATCGTTTCCTGATGCCGTTTGCCGTCGGCGGTCCGTTGCGCAATCCGGGCTATGTCTACGGCAGCTTCGTCATCCGCTCGCTAGACGAGCGTGTGGCGAACGACGAACTGTTCAAGCGCATCCGCGAGGAATCGAACCCTTACGCGTCTTATCGCGAGCTTTACCTCAAGACCCGGCAGGCCGAGATCGACGCGCTGAAGGGCAAGGCGGACTTCCAGAAGGAAGGGTCGATAGTCCTGCCGGCGATCACGCCGACACCGCCGCCCGCGATGCCTACTGCGGCCAGCGAGCCGGTTTCTGCTGCGCCGCCCGCTCCGATATTCGTCTCTGAACCGGTGGTGCAGCCGCTGCCTTCCTCACGTTGAGATTGCTCCCCCGTGCAGCCGGGGGCCTCAACTCTCCAGCAGCAGCGAAAAATCCCGCAGGACTTCCCAGGCCTTGTTCGCCGAGATCATCAACTGGTCGGCGGTTTCCAGCCCGGCAAGGCGGCGGATCATCTGGGCGACGGTTGCGGCATTGCCGCTGCTCATGCCGTAAGTGGAGATCAGCACTTCGGGATTATGCGATAGCGTATTCTCGAACAGCAAGTCGACGTTCTGGGGCTGGAAGCCAAAGCCCAGGAACACGAGGCGCTTCGCACTGGCCACGGACAGGCGGATATCGCGCAAGGCATTGCGATCGGTGCTGCGTTCGTTGAGCGACTTCAACTGGGCAGCGATGGCGTGGATGTTCCACGGCTGCTCAACGCCCCATTCGGCCTGGGGTGCTTCGCCCTTCTGCCATGGCAGGCGGCCAATGGAGCCATGCGGGTGCACGATGTCGAGCTTTTCGGCAATGACCTGCTGCGCTTCCTTGAGCTCTATCCCATAGGCCATGACCAGCGCGTAGGGCAGGAAATGCTCGACCGAGCGGTCGTAGTTGAAGTTGATGATGGTGAGCTGTTCGAGCGTCTGGCCAATCTTGCTGCGCGGCACGCCCGACGTGATCAACTGGCCGAGCTGATAGATCCAGTATTCCGCGATCTTGCCCTGCAACGGCAATTCCCCTTCGACGCGGGGAGCGTCCTTGAGGTTGCTGCGTGATTCGGCCTGACCCATGAAGAACGTGATCGCCAGCTTGCCGCAGGCGACGACGAGGGGGTCATGATCATACTGTTCGAGCACGGTATCGATCGAGCGACCGAGGCGGCAGGCATTGCGCAGGCGTTCGGCGGCCGCCGCAACGTCGCCAACCTTTTTGTTCAATCTTTCCGCAAGCTTGTAGATGTTGCGCAGAAGCAACTGGCCGTCGCGCGTCGACGTTTCCGAGTTGGCGCGCTTGAAGTCATAGCCCTGGATGATGCGGGCAAGAAGTTCCGCGTTGGTCGGAAATTGCAGTTCGGCGCTCGCGCCTGCGCCGACGATCAGTGTTGTTCGTGTACGCAGCATCCGGTGTGGCAACCTTTCCCGTCCCCGACTTCCAATGCGTATTTATACCTAACATCCGGTTTACGGCTTTCGCCGGGAAGAGGATCAGACTGCGCCGGAGTTGTCGTGATCCACAGCCGATATGGCAAAAGCCATTGCGACAGACGCGCGCGCTCCCCATATCCCGGGAAAGCGCCGGGCGGCGTGCCCGGCAGGACGGAAACGAAGTGCCCATGAATCTCTATCCCCTGCTTCCCCTTCGCGACATCGTCGTCTTCCCCGGCATGGTCGTGCCCCTCTTTGTCGGGCGCGAGAAATCGGTAGCGGCGCTGGAAGCGGCCATGGCCGGCAACAAGGACATTTTTCTGCTCGCCCAGCTCGATCCGGGCTGCGACGATCCGGATCGCGACGATCTGTATGATACCGGCGTGATCGCCAGTGTGCTGCAATTGCTGAAGCTGCCAGACGGCACGGTGCGCGTGCTCGTCGAAGGGCGTGATCGCGCGGTCCTTGAAGGCCTGCGCGAAGAGACGACGACGCATGGCGCGATGCTGGTTGCGCAGGTCGAGCCGCAGGAAGCCGTAGTGGCCGAGAGTACCGAGATTTCCGCGATGATGCGCTCGGTCGTCGATCAGTTCGCCGAATACGCGAAGCTTTCGAAGAAGCTGCCGCAGGATGCCGGCGGCCAGCTTGGCGATATCGAGGATGCCGGGAAGCTTGCGGATTCGGTTGCGGCGAACCTTGCAGCCAAGGTGGCCGACAAGCAGGCAGTACTTTCCGAATCCGACCCGATGAAGCGGCTCGAGATGGTGCTTTCCTTCATGGAGGGCGAGCTGGGCGTGCTGCAGGTGGAGCGCAAGATCCGTGGCCGCGTGAAGCGCCAGATGGAAAAGACCCAGCGCGAATACTACCTGAATGAACAGCTCAAGGCGATCCAGTCGGAACTGGGTGGCGGCGATGGCGAGGAAGCCAACGAGATTGCCGAGCTTCAGGAGAAGATCGACACTCTCAAGCTGTCGAAGGAAGCCAAGGCCAAGGCGACGGCTGAGCTGAAGAAGCTCAAGACGATGCAGCCGATGAGCGCCGAGGCGACCGTCATCCGCAACTACCTCGACGTGCTGCTGGGCCTGCCGTGGGGCAAGCGCAGCAAGCTGAAGAAGGACATTCCGTCTGCACAGGCCGTGCTCGATGCGGATCACTATGCGCTGGACAAGGTCAAGGACCGCATCGTCGAGTACCTTGCGGTGCAGGCGCGCACCAACAAGCTGAAAGGGCCTATCCTGTGCCTCGTCGGGCCTCCGGGCGTTGGCAAGACCTCGCTCGGCAAGTCGATCGCCAAGGCGACGGGGCGCCAGTTCGTGCGCCAATCCTTGGGCGGCGTGCGTGACGAGGCCGAGATCCGCGGTCACCGCCGCACCTACATCGGCTCGCTGCCGGGCAAGATCGTGACCAACCTCAAGAAGGCTGGCACTGCGAACCCGCTGTTCCTGCTCGACGAGATCGACAAGCTTGGCCAGGACTTCCGTGGCGATCCGGCCTCGGCGCTGCTGGAAGTGCTCGACCCCGAACAGAACGCGAAGTTCCAGGACCACTACCTGGAGCTCGATTTCGACCTTTCGGACGTGATGTTCGTCTGCACGGCGAACAGCCTGAACCTGCCGCAGCCGCTGCTGGACCGCATGGAAATCATCAGGCTCGAGGGGTACACGGAAGACGAGAAGGTCGAGATCGCCGAGCGCCATCTGGTGCGCAAGCAGGTTGAGGCGCACGGCCTCAAGAAGGGCGAGTTCACGCTTGAGACCGAAGCGCTGCGCGACCTGATCCGCTACTACACCCGCGAAGCTGGCGTGCGCACGCTGGAGCGTGAAGTGGCGCGTCTTGCGCGCAAGTCGCTGCGACAGATCCTTGAAGGCAAGACCAAGTCGGTCACGATCACGCCGGAAAACCTTTCGGACTTTGCCGGCGTGCGCAAGTTCCGTCACGGCGTGTCCGACGAGGAGAATCAGGTCGGCGCCGTCACGGGCCTCGCCTGGACCGAGGTGGGCGGTGAACTACTGACGATCGAAAGCGTGACAGTGCCCGGCAAGGGCGCGGTCAAGACCACCGGCAAGCTGGGCGAGGTGATGAGCGAGAGCGTCCAGATGGCGTTCAGCTTCGTCAAGGCACGCAGCCCGGCCTATGGCATCCGGCCTTCGATCTTCAATCGCAAGGACCTGCACATCCACTTGCCGGAGGGCGCCGTGCCGAAGGACGGCCCGAGCGCGGGCATCGGCATGGTCACCGCCATGGTCTCCACGCTGACCGGTATTCCGGTGCGCGCAGAAGTGGCAATGACCGGTGAAGTCACGCTGCGTGGCCGCGTGCTGGCCATCGGTGGCTTGAAGGAAAAGCTGCTTGCGGCGCTGCGTGGCGGCATCAAGACGGTGCTGATCCCCGAGGAGAACCGCAAGGATCTTGCTGAAATTCCGGCCAACATCAAGGAAGGGCTGGAAATCGTGGCGGTCAGCCATGTCGACGAGGTGCTGGCCCGCGCGCTGTCATCGGTGCCGCAGGCGATCGAGTGGACCGAGGCTGACGATCTTGCCTCGCAGCCGACCGCACCGGCCGGCGCGACAGGGGCTGCGCCGACTGCCCACTAACCTTTGTTAAGTGCAAGTTCGGGAGGGGTGTGCGCACAATTGTTGCGTGCACCCCTTTCCTGTTCTGAAAAGTGGCTAAAAATAAGGTGATTCCGGGCTGGGCAGAGCCGAATAGCCTTTGACAGGTGATTGTTTCTCGGCTTGTTTCCGTGCACCCGAAAGGCGACTCAATTCCATTCAACCCAAGACAAAAGACTTAGGGGGTTCCGCAATGAACAAGAACGATCTGATCGGCGCCGTCGCCGATGTCAGCGGCCTGTCGAAGGGCGATGCGACCAAGGCCGTCGAGGCCGTTTTCGAATCGATCTCCGGTGCCCTGGCCAAGGGCGACGAAGTGCGCCTGGTCGGTTTTGGCACCTTCTCGGTGGCCAAGCGCAAGGCATCGACCGGTCGCAACCCGCGTACCGGTGAGCCGATGTCGATCAAGGCTTCGGCACAACCCAAGTTCAAGGCCGGCAAGGGCCTCAAGGACGCGGTCAACTGATCGCTGACTGACCGGGACTTCAGGCCCGGGGAATTTTGGAGCCGCGTCGGTCAGCCAGACCGGCGCGGCTTTTTTCATGTGACGATGCGGATGAGGGCGGTCGGCGCTTCCTTGGTGCGTTCGTTGACCTTCCACTGCAGCGTCCTGCCCGAAGGCGACATGGCAGGACCCTCGTCGGTATTGTTCGCTAGAATCTCGCCGTCGGTGGTCAGCGTCAGCACGCCGTCGAGCACGGGCATGCCATCGCCTCCGGCCTTTCCGCTCTTTTCATCGGCGGCCATGGCGGCCATGCCCATGATCGGAGAGCTTGCCGCGCCCGAGGCAAATGCCGGTGCATCGATGCGCACGCTGCCATCAGCACGACGGATCATTGTGACGAAGGGCATTACCATCGGCAGCTTTTCCACCATCGGGAAGCTGAAATCATGGGTCAGCTTGCCGGTGATCGCGTATTCGACTTCGAACTTGCCATCGCCCTTGTCGATGACCGACTTCCAGCCCCTCTGACGGCGCAAGCGTTCGGCGAACTCCTGCGCGGCGCGTGGATCGGATGGGTCGATGCCGCCGAGCATGGCCTTGGCCATCTGCTCGTCGGATTTCTTCTTTTCCTCAGCTGCAGCCTTGCTGGCGGCAACGTCTTCCTCCCAGACCCTCTTCTGCTCCGCGATTTCGTCGGCGGTGCAGGTCCGTTCCTCGCCCTTCTCGTCATCGAAACAGGTCGAAGGTTCGAAAGTCGCGGTCTCGTTCTTGCGGTTGCGCTCTTCGGCGGCGAGCTTCGACAGGGCGAGGACATGGATCTCGCCCTTGTAGGTGAAGCTGAAGCTGCCGTCCTTGCGCAGGTCTATGCCTGAGGTGAACTTGCCGGGGAGGAGCAGGCAGCCTGCCAGCAGCAGTGTGGCGAGCGTTGCCGCCGCCAAAGCCCAATAACGCCGCATCTGCCCCTCCTGTCGTGCTTATCCCTCGCGCGTGGCGACCGCATAGAGCGCGATGGCCGCGGCGTTCGACACGTTAAGGCTTTCGATGGCCGAAGCAATCGGCAGGCGCGCTATCGCGTCGCAGTGCTGGGCAACGTTGTGGCGCAGCCCTTCGCCCTCGGCGCCAAGGACCAGCGCGACCGGGCCTGCGGGAACGGCGGAGGGGAATACTGCCTTGCCATCGCCGTCGAGGCCGATGCGCCAGTAGCCTTCCTCGCTCATCCGCTCGAGCGCGCGCGACAGGTTCACAACGCGGACCCACGGCACGATCTCCAGCGCGCCCGAAGCCGACTTGGCGAGCGTGCCCGATTCGGGCGGCGCATGACGGTCCTGCGTGACGAGTGCGGCGACATTGAAGGCGGCGCAGGAGCGGAGAATCGCGCCGACGTTGTGCGGATCGGTGACAGAATCGAGCACGACGATGGTGCGGCCCTCGGATTCGTCGAGAACGTCGTCGAGCGCGACATCGTCGAGCGGGGCGCAATCGAGCACGAGGCCCTGGTGTGGTGCGTCCTTGGCGACAAGGCGCGCAAGGTCTGCCGCCTGGGCATATTCCACCGGAAGCGAGGCTGGCAATTCGGCGTCGTGATCGTCGAGCATGGCCTGGATCGCCTCGCGCGTGCCCCACAGCTTCTTGGCATCGCGGTTGGGATTGGTCAGCGCAGCCTCGATGGCGTGCCGACCCCACAGGCGGATCGAGCCCGCGCTGCCCCGGCCCGAGCCGCGTCCACCCCTGTTGCGGCCGGCGCGGCCGCGCAGCGCACGGCCCTTCGGTTGATCGTCATTGCGGGGCATCGGGAGACCTTCTCTGCAAGCTTGTTGAAAAATTTCGTGTCGCGCATGCCAGCCTGCCCATTGACAGGCAAGTCCAGCTTCGCCAAAGGGGCCGCCACTCGGCCGGACGGTCTCCTCGGAGACTTCGAAAATCGGGTCTTTCTTCGGGAAGAACCGGCACCGGCAGCACTGGTGTGGACAGGTGGCCGAGTGGTTAAAGGCAGCAGACTGTAAATCTGCCCGCGCA
>OFDC01001919.1_pt1 | contig 10133 bp, 7 predicted proteins | sample 1520941 | NCBI WGS metagenome assembly OFDC01 (sample SAMEA94258168, study PRJEB24077) | hot springs metagenome | biome: Aquatic biome; feature: Water | place: India | collected 2012-12-06 | depth 5 m | reverse complement strand
TGGACAATGCCCTGGCTCAAGGGCCCACCCTTGTGCGGACAGGCGTCCTTGAGCGCGAACACCTGCCCGTCGCCGGTGCGGAAGACATTCTCGCGGCGATCGCGTCCACCGGCCTGGTGCTCGACACCGGTCTGCAGACGCTGGGCGTGCTCAGCGGCGACGTCCGCGTGACCGTGCAGCTCGCGACGGTCGGCGACACCCTCGGCATCAACTCCGACGTGAAGTACAACGGCCTGCGGGTCGGCCGGGTCGTCGACGTCGACCCGGTGGCGCGCGAGGCCGAGACCGGCTGGGACGGCCCGGTCGCCGTGGCCCTCGTCGACCCCGAGCACGCCGACCTGATCCCCGCGGCGGTCTCCGCGCGGGTGCTGCCCGGCACCCTCTTCGGCAACGAGTACGTCGACCTGGTGCCCGACACCGCCGGCTCGACCAGGACCCCCGCGGCGACCCCCGCCTCCACCTCCCGGTCCGGCCCAGGCCCAGGCTCCGGCTCGGTCTCGGCGCAGGCGCGGCACCTCGAGGACGGCGACGTCCTACCCGCCGACACGTCGAAGGCGACGCTGCGCCTGATGGACACCTTCTCCGCGACCCAGCGCCTGCTGTCCGCCGTGGACCCCGCGCAGTGGGACGTCGCGCTCTCGCAGCTCGCCGACTCCCTCGACGGACGCGGCACCAGGCTGGCGCAGCTCGTCCGCGACGGGGACGCCTTCCTCGGTCGGTGGGAGGAGCTCCACCCGCAGGTGCAGCGGGACCTCGACCTGCTCACCGAGGACACCGAGCTCGCCGCCGAGGTCGAGCCGATGCTCGTCTCGGCGCTGCGCGACTCACGCCCGCTGGCCCGCACCCTGGTGCAGCAGCAGCGGGCCACGACCACCCTGCTGCAGGGCGTGTCCCGACTGCTCGGCGGCAAGGACGGCACGACGGCCTTCCTGCGCGACCACGGCGACGAGACCGCCCGCATGCTCAACGCGACCGCCGCCAACCTCGAGGTCTTCGCCGAGCGCTACCCCTCCTTCGCCCTGCTCCTGCGGAAGGTGCCGGCCCTGCTGCGCAACGGCGCCGCCGCGGTGAAGAACGGCAGGATCCAGATGGAGGGTGTACTCGCTCCGCAGCTCCTCGACCCCTACGACTCCAGCAACCCCGAGGACTGCCCGTCGTACCGAGGCCTCGAGGGCCGCTGCGGGGGTGGTGGCTGATGGCGAGCCGTCAGCTCAGCGAGCTGCGCCGCAACAAGGGCTCCGTCGTCGGCGTCGCGGTCTTCACCCTGGTCGCCGTGGTGCTCACCGCGATGGTCGCCGGGACGCTCTCGCGCTCCCAGCGCGGCGACAGCATCACCCTCACCGCCGTGTTCCGTGACGCCACCGGCCTGCGCGCCGGGGACGACGTCCGCGTCGCCGGCGTCCGGGTCGGCCGCGTCAGCGAGACCCGGGTCGGCCAGGGCGACGAGCGCGGGCTCGCCGTCGTGTCCATGACCGTGTCGGCCGACCAGGTCCTGCACGACGACGTCATCGCCTCGATCGACTACCTCAACCTGATGGGCCAGCGGTACGTCGCCCTGGGCCGCCCCGAGGGCGCGCCGGACTCCGCGAAGGCCGGCCGGCTCGAGGACGGCGCGCGCCTCCCTCTCTCGCGCACCCGACCGGCCCTGGACCTCACCGCGATGTTCAACGCCTTCGAGCCGATCTTCGAGCTGCTGCAGCCCGGCGACGTCAACCAGCTCGCCACCAACATCGTGCAGGTGCTGCAGGGCCAGGGCCCGACCCTGGACCACCTGCTGCGGCAGACCGCCGAGCTCACCACGGGCCTGGTCGACCGCGAGGACACGCTCGCCCGCGTCGTCGACAACGTGACCCTCGTCCTCGACACGACCAACGAGCACCGCGCCGAGATCAGCTCCCTGGTCGACGGCCTCGACTCGCTCACCGCGGGGCTCGCGAAGGACCGCAAGCGGATCGCGACCAGCCTCGACGGCATCTCCCGGCTGTCCGCCACGACGGCGGACCTGGTCGGCGACGTCCACGCTCCCCTGGTCGACGTCGCCGGCCTGAGCCGGGCGTGGTTCGGACACCTCGCCGACCGCAAGGACCTGCTGGCCCGCACCGGATCGGCCGTGCCGCAGCAGCTCGAGGTGTACCTGCGCACCCTCGGCTACGGCAGCTACCTCAACGTCTACGTCTGCACCCTCGCCGCCGGGCTCCCCGGCACGCCGGCGCTCGACCTCGGCGTGCTCGGCGACCGTCACTCGAAGAGGTGCCGCTGATGACCGGCCTGCAGGACACCTGGCGCCGCCTCGGGCTGCCGCTGCGCGCGATCGCCCTCCTGGTCGTCATCGGCCTGGTGGTGCTCGGCCTGCGCAGTGTCGGGGGCGATCCGTCGTACCACGCCCGGCTGCGCCACGCCGCCGGCATCGAGGCCGGGGACGACGTCCGCGTGGCCGGGCTGAAGGTCGGGAAGGTCGTCGCCGTCGAGGCCGACCGCGACCAGGTCGACGTCGCCTTCGTGTTGAGCGAGGCGCCCGAGGACCTGGGCCTGACGAGCGACAGCACGGTCGAGGTCAAGCTGCTCTCCATCCTGGGCGAGCGCTTCCTCTCCCTCACCCCCGGATCGGGCGAGGTCCTCGCCGACGGCGCCACGATCGCGGTCGAGCAGTCGGTGGACAGCTACACCATCGAGCGGTTCTGGCTGGAGACGACGCCGCAGGTGGAGGCGCTCGACCTGAACCGCATCCAGGAGGCCGTCGACGTCCTCGCCACCGACCTCGCGGTGTCGCCCACCGCTCTGCGCGACGCCGTCGACGGGATCGCCGGTGTCTCGGCCATCGTCAAGGATCGCGAGGAGCAGCTCGACCACCTGCTGACCTCCACCCGCGCGGTCACCTCCCTGGTCCTGGACCAGACCGACGAGCTGGACCGGGTGATGACCAACGGCACGGCCGTGATGGTCATGGTCCAGCAGCGCAAGGAGACCCTGCGCGTCCTGCTGCGCGATGCGCACCGCTTCGTCACCGGGCTGACCGCGCTCGTCCGCGAGAGCGCGCCCCAGCTGGCGCCGGCGCTGCGTGAGCTGCGCACCGTGCTGGGAGTCCTGAAGAAGCACCGCGCCCAGCTCGACCGGACCCTCGAGCTCGCCGGTCCCACGATGCGGGTCTTCACCAATGCCACCGGCGACGGCCCATGGCTGGGCGTCAACGCGCCCTGGGCGATCATCCCGGACGATCTGGTCTGCTCGATCACGCCGGAGGACTGCAGGTGAGGGCGCTGGATCGTCGTACCGTTCTGGGCGTGCTGGCCGCGGCCCTGGTGGTCGCACTCGCCGTCTCCGGCGTCCGCCTCCTCGGCTGGCTGGACGGCGAGGACCCGCAGGCACTGGTCGTCACCGCGGAGTTCGAGGACACCACGGGCGTGTACGTCGGCAACGACGTCACCTACCTCGGCGTGAGCGTCGGCGAGATCGTCGGCGTGGAGCCGCACGGCGAGACGATGCGCGTGGTCATGCACCTCGAGCCGGGCACCCGCGTCCCGCGCGACGCCGGCGCCGAGATCCTGCAGGGATCCCTGGTGACCGACCGGTTCATCGAGCTCGGACCGGCCTGGGACGGCGGGCCGACGCTGGCCTCGGGCGCGCACATCGAGACCGACCACACCCGCTCACCCGCCACGGTCGACGAGATCGCCACGTCGATCGACGACCTCGTGCTCGCCCTCGACGCGGGGCTCGGCGAGGGGCGAGGCGGCGCCGGCCTGGGCGAGGTCCTCGACCGGACCGCGAAGGCGCTGAAGGGCAACGGACCGAACCTGCGACGGGCCCTCGCCGAGAGCCGCGACGCCCTCGAGGTGGTCAACGCCAAGGACGCCGACCTGAGCGCCGTCACCGAGGACCTCGTCGAGCTGGTCATCACCCTGGGCGAGCGGGACGCCCAGCTGCGCACCTTCACCTCCGCGGCGGCCGACGCGACCGGCGTGCTCGCCGACCAGCGCCAGGAGCTCGTGGCCGCACTCGACAGCCTCGACCAGCTCACGCGCCTGACGAACTCCTTCCTGGAGGACAACGGCGAGGTGCTCGGCGAGGACCTCGCCGGCATCGCCGACGTGGTCGACGTCGTACGGGAGAACCAGGACTCGCTCGAGGAGGCCTTCGACGTCATGCCGACGATGGCCGAGAACTTCGCCCGGGCCTACGACTGGGACCTCGGCCGGCTGCGCGTCCAGTTCGCCTTCAGCGCCGGCCCGTTCTCGGCGGCCTTCCGCGACCACTCCTGCCGGGTGTTCGCCCAGACCCTCGCCGGCGAGCTGGGGAAGGACGTCTGCGGCCTGCTCTTCACCACCGACGGCAAGGGCCTGCTCGACCCACTCCTCGACGGCCTCTACGACGGCATCCCCGGAGGCATCCCGTGACCGGCCTCCGCGGCACCGCCGCCGCTCTCCTCGTCGTCGTCGGCGGTCTCGGCGCCGGGTGTGGTCTGAGCCTGGAGGACGTGCCCCTCCCGGGACTCGTCGACGGTCCGACGTACGACCTCACGATCGAGTTCGAGGACGCGCTGAACCTGCCCGTCGACGCGCCCGTCAAGCTCGACGGCGCCACGGTCGGTCAGGTCAGCTCCGTCGAGGCGGGCGAGTACGTCGCCGAGGTGGAGCTCGCGCTGTCGACGTCGGTCGAGCTGCGCGACACCTCCCGCGCGGAGATCCGGCTGACCTCGCCGATGGGCACCGCCTTCGTCCAGCTCTTCCCGGGCGAGAAGGGTGAGCTGCTCGTCGCCGGAGACACCCTCCCCGCCTCGGCCACCGGCTCGGCCCCCGACGTCACCGACCTGCTGTCGGCGCTCTCGACGGTCGTGACGGGCGGCAGCTTCGCCGACATGTCCACGATCATCACCGAGCTGAACACCGCACTGACCGGCAACGCCAGCGACGTCCGTCAGCTGCTCGGTCGCCTGGACACGACGGTGACCGACCTCAACGCCGACTTCCCCCGCATCGACCGTCTCACCGCCGCGCTGGACCGCCTGACCACCCGCCTGGCCGGCGACCTGCCCGAGATCACCCGCTCGCTGACCGACCTCACGGACCTGGTGACCTCGCTCGACGCGCAGCGCGCCGACCTGGTCGAGGCGATGGAGTCGCTGCGCGAGCTCGACATCGTCGCCACCCCGCTGACGGCGGCGGTCCGCGACGACCTCGTCAGCCAGCTGCAGGACATGCGCCCGGTCGTGCGCTCCCTGCTGCGCGGCCGCAAGGACATCGACGGGGTGATGGCCGGCCTGGTGGCCTTCGCCGGCGGCAGCGACCGGGCCGCCCCCGGCGACTACGCGAACTTCGACCTCACCTTCCTCCTCGACCTCGAGGCGCTCACGCACACGGGGAGGACGTCATGAGCATCGACGACCAGGTCGCGAGCAGCGCCCGGCAATGGCGCCGCCGGCTGCACACCGCCCAGGTGCTGATCATCCTGATCATGATCGGTGGGGTCGTCTACGTCGCCGACACGGTGGTGGGCGGCTCCCTGTTCCGTGACCCCTACGAGCTCACGGTCGAGCTGCCGCAGGCGGCCGGCCTGCACGAGGGATCGGTCGTCACCTACCGGGGTCAGCGCGTCGGCGAGGTCGTCGCCGTCCGGCTCTCCGCGGACGCCGGGATCGGCGCCGTGGCCGAGCTCGAGATCGACTCGGACGTCGAGATCCCCCGCGACACCGCGGTCGAGGTCCGCAACCTCTCGGCGGTCGGCGAGCAGTACCTCGACGTCCGGCCCCGCAGCGACGGCGGGCCCTACCTCGCGGAGGGGGCCACGATCCCGGTCGAGGCGGCGAGCATCCCGGTCAGCGTGCCCGACGTGCTGGCGCACGCCCAGGGCCTGATGTCCCGCCTCGACGTCCGCGACATCCGAGTCATCGCCGACGAGACCGCCGCGATCTTCGGCGACGGCGAGCAGGATGTCGACCTCCGCGCCCTCGCGATCGAGATGGAGACGGCCTTCGCCATGCTGCGCCGGCTCGAGCCCGACCTGACGGTGCTCGCCCGGCGGGCCGAGCGGCCGCTGGCGACGATCGCCGACCTCTCCCCCGACATCCGGCAGCTGACCCGCGACCTCGAGGCGATCGCGAAGGCGCTGGCCGCCGCGACCCCCGACATCCGGCGCACGGTCATCACCTCGCTCGACCTGCTCCCCCGCCTCGACCGGTGGTGGCGGAACGCCTCGCCGCAGCTGCGCCGCATGCTGCGCTCGGGAGTGCCCGTCACCGAGATGGCGGCCCGCCACCTGCGCGGCCTCCAGCACTGGCTGGACTGGGCGCCCCTGCAGGCCGACGTCATGGCCGGCAGCACGCGCGGCGGCAGCGGGCGCGTCCTGCTCGTCCCGCGGATCCTCAAGAACTGCGTCTACGACCGCCGCGTCCAGCGCGACATCCAGGACACCAGCCGCCGGGAGCCACCGATGGACGTGCGGTGCACCGACCCACCGGCCGGCACCCAGGGACGTGGCTCGGCCACCGTCCCCCAGCAGTGACCCAGCAGTGATCCCGGCACTGACCCCCAGCGCAGCACCAGCGCATCACCACCCCCGAGAGGAACATCCATGAGCACCGACACCCCGGCCGACACCCTGGCCGACACCCTGGCCGTGCGCGCCGAGATCGAGGCGGAGATCGCCGGCCTCACCCTGCCGGTCGCGTTCGCCCGGACCGCCGCCGCGGAGGGCGACCGTCCGGCGTACTCCGACAAGGTCGACATCGACCTCTCCGCCGGGTACGCCCAGGGCTGGCGCACGACCAGCTGGGCCGACCTGCGTGAGCGCGCCCTCGACGCCGCCGGCGCGCTGATGGCGGCCGGCGTCGCCCGCGGCGACCGGGTCGCACTGATGGCGTCGAACCGCACCGAGCACGTCATCGCCGACCTCGGGGCCGTGCACGCCGCCGCGGTGTCGATGTCCGTCTACAACACGCTCTCGCAGGAGCAGGTCGCGTACGTCGCCGGGCACGCCGAGCCGACCGTCGTCGTCCTGGAGAGCGCCGACCACCTCGGGCGCTGGGAGAAGGCGCTGGCCGAGACCGGGTCGGTGCGCCGGGTCGTCCTCATCGACGCCGAGCCGCCCGCCGGGGACGACCGCTTCGTCACCTGGGACGACTTCCTCGCCACCGGTGCGACGTGGCGCGCCGAGCACGACGGCGAGCTCGACGCCCGCACCGCCGAGGTGAGGCCGGACGACCCGCTGACGATCCTCTACACCTCGGGCACCACCGGGAACCCGAAGGGAGTCGTGCTCACCCACCACGCCGTCCTCTACGAGTGTGCCTGCTCGCTGCGGGTGGCCGCTCCGACCCAGCACAACGACTTCATCTCCTACCTGCCGTTCGCGCACATCGCCGAGCGCACGCTCGGCATGTACATCCCGCAGGTCAACGGCGCCCACATCCATCTGATCTCCGACCCCGCGCTGCTGCTCGGCGCGTTGGGCGAGGTGCACCCCACGCGCTTCTTCGGCGTCCCGCGCGTCTGGGAGAAGATCAAGACCGGCATCTCCGCGAAGCTCTCCGCCGAGACCGACCCGGAGAAGAAGGCCCAGGTGGAGCAGGCGCTCGCCATCGGCCTCGAGTACGTCGAGTCGCTGCAGTCGGGCCAGACGCCTTCGGCCGAGCTCGAAGCGCGCTTCCAGGCCGCCGACCAGGGACTGCTGGCCTTCCTCCGGGCGCTGCTCGGGCTCGACCGCTGCGAGTGGGCCGCCTCGGCCGCGGCGCCGATGCCGCTCGAGGTCGCGAAATTCTTCGCCGGCCTCGGCATGCGCATCTACGACGTCTACGGCATGACCGAGACCTGCGCCGCCGTCACCGCCTGCGGTCCCGACCAGTTCCGGCTCGGCACCGTCGGGCGCGCGCTGCCCGGCATCGAGATCTCCCTGGCCGAGGACGGCGAGATCCTCGCCCGCGGCCCGGTGGCCTCGAAGGGCTACTACAAGCAGGACGAGGCGACGGCGGAGCTGATCGACGCCGAGGGATGGGTGCACACCGGTGACATCGGCGAGCTCGACGACGACGGCTTCCTCAAGGTCGTCGACCGCAAGAAGGAGATGATCATCACCTCCTCCGGCAAGAACATCGCGCCCTCCAACATCGAGAACTACCTCAAGGAGAGCCCGATCGTCGGGCACGCGCTGGTCTTCGGCGAGGGCCGGCCCTACGTCGTCGCGGTGCTCACCCTCGACCCGGAGATCGCGCCGCTGGTGGCCCAGCAGGTCGGCATCCCCGCCGGCACCTCGCTGGCCGAGCTGGCCCAGCACCCCGCCCTCCTCGCGATCGCGCAGCAGGCAGTGGACGCCGCCAACGAGCGGCTCTCCCGTCCCGAGCAGGTCAAGGCCTGGGAGCTGCTGCCGGTCGAGTGGACCGCGGAGTCCGAGGAGCTCACCCCGACCCTGAAGCTCAAGCGCCGTGTGGTGCACGCGAAGTACGCCGACGTCCTGGAGAGGCTCTACTCGTGACCGCGACCGCCACCAGCCCCACCACCGCGACGGCCCGCCCCCACTGGGTCACCGACGAGCGGGTCGCCGACTGGAGGGGATGGGTCTTCCGCGACGCGAGCGGCACGGCGACGAGCACCGCCACCGCGCCGTACGACGGACTTCCGACCGCGCCGGTCCCGATGAGCAGCGCGGCCGATGTCGCCGACGCCATCGCCAGCGCCCGCGCCGCCCAGGTCACCTGGGCGCTGCTGCCGTGGAGCACGCGCGCCGCCGTCGTGCTGCGCTTCCACGACCTGCTCGTCGAGCGCCAGGGCGAGGTCATCGACCTGATCCAGTGGGAGATGGGCAAGGCCCGGTTCAGCGCCTGGCAGGAGATCCTCCAGGTCGCGACGATCGCCCGTCACTACGCCCGGCACGGGCACCACTACCTCGGGGACAACAAGGTCCGCGGCGCCATGCCGGGCCTCACCAAGGTGCGCGAGGTGCGCGTCCCCAAGGGCGTCATCGGGATGATCTCGCCCTGGAACTACCCGCTCTACCTCGCCGTCGGCGACGTCCTCCCTGCTCTGCTGGCCGGCAACGGTGTGGTCAGCAAGGCCGACTCCCAGACTCCGCTGACCCTGCTCTGGGCCCGTGAGCTGATGGCCGAGGCCGGCCTCCCCCGCGACCTGTGGCACGTCGTCGTCGGTCCCGGGTCGGTCGTCGGCGACGCGCTCATCGGTTCCCTCGACGGCACGCCCGGGGTCGACCACATCTGCTTCACCGGCTCCACGCCCACCGGGCGCCACGTCGGCCGGCGGGCCGGCGAGATGCTCATCGCCGCCTCCCTCGAGCTGGGCGGCAAGAATCCGCTGATCGTGCTCGACGACGCGGACGTGCAGAAGGCGGCCGCGGGCTGCGTCGCGGCGGCCTTCGCCAACACGGGCCAGATGTGCATCCACATCGAGCGGGTGATCGTCCACGAGGACCTGTACGACGCCTTCCGCGACGCCCTGGTCGCCGCCACCGAGGCCCTCACGCTGGGCCAGACGTTCGACTACTCCGTCGACGTGGGCTCGCTGGCATCCGAGGCGCAGCTGCGCACGGTCAGCAGCCACGTGGACGACGCGGTCGCCCGCGGTGCCACCGTGCTCACCGGTGGCCGGCACCGCCCCGACCTCGGACCGCTCGTCTACGAGCCGACCGTGCTCGAGGGGGTCAGCGCCGACATGCCGGTCTGCCTCGAGGAGACCTTCGGTCCCGTCATCTCGCTCTACAAGGTGGGCTCCGAGGCCGAGGCGCTGGCCAAGGCCAACGAGGGCCGCTACGGGCTCTCCGCGAGCGTGTGGTCCCGCAGCACGAGGTCCGCCGAGGCGCTGGCCCAGCAGCTGCGCGCCGGCTCGGTCAACGTCAACGACGGTGCGGCGGCCGCCGCGGGATCCGTCGAGGCCGGGATGGGCGGGATGGGCGACAGCGGCCTGGGCCGGCGCCACGGCGCCGAGGGCATGCGCAAGTACACCGAGTCCCAGACGGTCGCCACCCAGCGGCTCGTGCCGCTCGGACCGCCCTCGGGCATGACCCTGGAGCGCTTCGTCGGTGTCGGCAACGCCCAGCTGCGGCTGCTCAGGAGGCTGCGGGTGCGCTGAGGCGCAGCTCGGCCGCGAGCGCGGGAGCGAGGTCGCCCTTCGCGGCGACCTCGATCTGGTCCA
>OFDC01001917.1_pt1 | contig 10138 bp, 11 predicted proteins | sample 1520941 | NCBI WGS metagenome assembly OFDC01 (sample SAMEA94258168, study PRJEB24077) | hot springs metagenome | biome: Aquatic biome; feature: Water | place: India | collected 2012-12-06 | depth 5 m | reverse complement strand
CTGCCTCGCGGCCACGCTCCACTGGCTCGACAGCGGGATTAGCAACACGTCCTAGCGCCGGAGGGTGCGGCGGCCGCCTCCGGCGGTCCGCGGTGCGCCGCGGCCCCATGAGAGAATCGAGGCCATGGCCGCCCCCGTCACGCCCCCGCGCGGCATGCGCGACATCCTGCCGGCCGACAAGGCGCGCCGCGAAGCCGTGCTCGCCCGCATCCGGCGCGTCTACACCGCGCACGGCTTCGACGAGATCGAGACCCCGGTCGTCGAAGACACGGCGCGCCTGTTCTCGGGGCTCGGCGGCGACAACGAGAAGCTCGCCTACGCGGTCATGAAGCGCGGCCTGACGATGGATGATCTGGCCGCCGCCGCGAGCCCCCTCGACCTCGCCGATCTCGGCCTGCGGTTCGACCTCACCGTGCCCCTCGCCCGCTTCTACGCGAGCAACCGCGGCGTGCTGCCCGGCGTCTTCCGGTCGATCCAGATCGCGCCGGTCTGGCGGGCCGAGCGGCCGCAGAAGGGGCGCTACCGCCAGTTCGTGCAGTGCGACATCGACATCATCGGCGAGCCGGGCATCAGCGCCGAGGTCGAGCTCATCACCGCGACGGCGGCGGCGCTCGACGCCCTCGGGATTCCCGGCAGCAGCATCCGCATCAACGACCGCCGCCTTCTCACCGCGTGGCTCAGCGCCTTCGCCGTGCCCGAGACGCTGCAGCCGAAGGCGCTCATCACGCTCGACAAGCTCGACAAGATCGGTTTCCGCGGCGTTGTTGAGGAGCTACGCGAGCTGGGGTTGCCCGAACCGGAGGCGATGCTCGACGGCCTTGAAACAGTGCTCACCGGTGCGGACCAGTCGTGGAATCGACTCGATCACCGTGCTTTCTCTGGCTCCCCCGCTGTCGCGGACTTGCGTCAGATCCGGGCTGCCGTTCCGGACGTCAAGCTCACCTTCGATCCGTTCCTCGTGCGGGGCATGGGCTACTACACGGGTCCGATCTTCGAGGTCGCCCACCCCGACCTCGGGTACTCGCTCGGCGGCGGCGGGCGCTACGACGGCATGATCGGGCGCTTCCTCGGCACCGATGTTCCGGCGACGGGCTTCTCGCTCGGCTTCGAGCGGCTGATCGACCTCGTCGATCTCGGCGATGACGCCGTCGTCGACGCGGTCGCGCTCGTGCACGATGCCGACACCGACCTCGGGGCGCTCATGGCGCTCAAGTCGGCGCTCGTGGCCGGCGGCGCTCGTGTGCGACTGCTGCGCCGCCCGAAGAACCTCAAGGCCGCGCTCGACCAGCTGGCCGCCGACGGCTACCAGCGCTTCGCCCTCGTCGGGCCCGAGGCCCCGGCCGATGCCGGGTCGCTCGACTGGCGTAGGCTCGACAGCGCTTCCTGATCACCCCGACCACCCCGGCGGTGCGCTCACCGGAGCCCCGACCACCACGTCTGTAAGGAGAACCCCCATGGCTGCAATCGAGGCCGTTGGCGCTCGCGAGATCCTCGACTCGCGCGGCAACCCGACCGTCGAGGTGGAGGTGCTGCTCGACGACGGCACCGTCTCGCGCGCCGCCGTGCCCTCGGGCGCGTCGACCGGGGCCTTCGAGGCCTACGAGCTGCGCGACGGCGACAAGGGCCGCTACCTCGGCAAGGGCGTGCAGAAGGCCGTCGACGCCGTGCTCGACGTGCTCGGCCCCGCCATCGAAGACATGGATGCCAGCGACCAGCGACTCATCGACGCGCAGCTCATCGCGGCCGACGGCAGCGACAACAAGTCGAAGCTCGGCGCCAACGCGATCCTCGGCGTCTCGCTCGCCGTCGCCAAGGCGGCCGCCGACTCGGCCGACCTCCCGCTCTTCCGCTACCTCGGCGGCCCCAACGCGCACGTGCTGCCCGTGCCGATGATGAACGTCATCAACGGCGGCGCCCACGCCGACACCGGCGTCGACGTGCAGGAGTTCATGATCCTGCCGATCGGTGCCGAGACCTACAGCGAGGGTCTGCGCTGGGGCGTCGAGACGTACCACGCCCTCAAGGGCGAGCTGAAGGCTGGCGGCTTCGCCACGGGCCTCGGCGACGAGGGCGGCTTCGCGCCCGACCTCGCGGGCACGAAGGCCGCGCTCGACTTCCTCATGGCCGCGATCGAGAAGGCGGGCTTCCGGCCCGGCACCGACATCGCCCTCGGCCTCGACGTCGCCGCCACCGAGTTCTTCGAGAACGGTGTGTACCGCTTCGAGGGCGCCGAGCACTCGGCCGCCGCGATGGCCGCCTTCTACGCCGACATCGTCGGGGCCTACCCGCTCGTCACCATCGAAGACCCGCTGTCGGAGGACGACTGGGAGGGCTGGGCCGCGCTCACGGCCGACCTCGGCGCGAAGGTGCAGCTCGTCGGCGACGACCTCTTCGTCACCAACCCCGCGCGCCTCGGCGACGGCATCGCCCGCGGCACCGCCAACTCGCTGCTCGTCAAGGTCAACCAGATCGGCACGCTCACCGAGACCCTCGACGCCGTGTCGCTGGCGCAGCGCAGCGGCTACACGGCGATCCTCTCGCACCGCTCGGGCGAGACGGAGGACACCACGATCGCCGACCTCGCCGTCGCCACCAACTGCGGCCAGATCAAGACCGGTGCCCCGGCCCGCAGCGAGCGCGTCGCGAAGTACAACCAGCTGCTCCGCATTGAGGAGGAGCTTGGCGACGCCGCGCGCTACGCGGCTCGCGGGGCCTTCCCGCGTTTCACGGCGTAGCCCTCCGCGGCGGTGAGCGGGCATCCCACATCGCCATCGATCGCCCCGCGCCCGTCGCCCCCTCCCCGGGGTCGGCGGGCGCGGCGCTTAAGCTGGAGCCATGGCCCGAGCACCCCGCACCGCGCCGCCCGTCCTGCCCGAGGGCGCGCCGGCGACGACGCCGTGGTTCCGCTCGCTGCAGGTCTCGGGCTTCACGGTCACGGTGCTGCTGCTCATCGTGGCGGCCCTCATCGTGCTCGCCCCCTCGCTCAAGGTGCTCGTTGAGCAGCAGAACGAGATCGCCGAGCTCGAGCGCCGGGTCGCCGAGCAGCAGGCGGTCGTCGACGGGCTGCAGCGTGACATCGACCGCTGGCAAGACCCGGCCTACATCGAGGCGCAGGCGCGCGATCGGCTGCTCTACGTCTACCCGGGCGACATCACGTACCTCGTCGTCGACGACGGGCTCACGGTCGAGGGCGATGACGGCACCCCGGTGAGCGACGAGATCCAGACCACGCGGGTCGACTGGACGCGCGCGCTGCTGTCGTCGATCGTCACGGCCGGGCTCACCGACCTGCCGGCCGACCAGCTCATCTCGCCCGTGCAGGGGGGTATCGAGTGACCCGCCCGCCCTTCGACGCGTTCACCGACCGCGACGTCGAGCTCGTGAGCGCCCAGCTGGGCCGCCCGGCGCGCGACGTCATCGGCATCGCCGCCCGGTGCGTCTGCGGCGCTCCGACCGTGGTGGCAACGCGCCCGCGGCTGTCGAACGGCACGCCCTTCCCGACGCTGTACTACTTGACGCATCCCGCGGCCACCGTCGCCGTCTCGCACCTCGAGGCCGAGGGGCGCATGCCGCTGTACGCCGCCGAGCTCGAGGCCGACCCCGCGGTGGGGGAGGCCTACCGTGCCGCGCACGAGCAGTACCTCGCCGACCGCGACGGCATCCTCGCCGTCGACGAGATCGCGGGCTACAGCGCGGGCGGCATGCCCACGCGCGTCAAGTGCCTGCACGCCCTCGTCGGCCACAGCCTCGCGGCCGGGCTGGGCGTCAACCCGATCGGCGACCTCGCCCTGGCCGAGTGCGGCTGGAGCCCCGAGGTGTGCGCGTGCGCGCCCGACCAGCGCGGCTCCTGACCCGCGCACGCACGACCGCGACCCTCGTCGCGGTCGCCGGGCTCGCGCTCGGGCTCGTCAGCGCCGCCGCGCCGCTGACCGCTGCACCGGCCGCTGCCGATGCCGTGCGCGACCGGCAGTACTGGCTCGACGAGTACGGCATCCGCGAGGCCTGGCAGGTGACGCGCGGCGAGGGCGTCGTCATCGCCGTCATCGATTCGGGGGTGGATGCTCGGCACCCCGACCTCGCGGGTGCGGTCATCGGCGGCACCGACGTGTCGGGCCGCGGCAACGAGACCGGCACGCTGCCGCTCGGCCCGGGCGGCATCACCCACGGAACGATGGTCGCCTCGCTCGCGGCCGGCCGCGGCAGCGGCCCCGCATCCGGCGTCATCGGGGCCGCGCCGGCCGCGTCGATCCTCAGCATCTCGCTTGCCTTCGGGCCGGGCGAGCGCAGCGGCGACGACCAGGTCGCCGAGGGCGTGCGCTGGGCGGTCGACAACGGGGCCGACATCATCTCGCTCTCGCTCACCCGCAATCAGCTCGACTGGCCGACGTCGTGGGACGACGCCTTCCTGCACGCCGAGGCCAACGATGTCGTCGTGATCGCCGCCGCCGGCAACCGCGGCAACGGCACCGAGCAGGTCTCGGCGCCGGCGACGATGCCGGGCGTTCTCGCGGTCGGCGGCGTCGATCGGGCCGGTCGGGCGAGCGACAACGCCTCCTCGCAGGGCATCACCATCGGGGTCATGGCGCCGAGCGAGGGCCTCATCGGCGCGACGCCCGGCGGCGGGCACTCGTCGTGGCAGGGCACGAGCGGCGCCACCCCGATCGTCGCGGGCATCGCGGCCCTCGTGCGGGCGGCGCACCCCGAGCTCGACGCGGCCGGCGTCATCAACCGCATCATCAGCACCGCGCGGCCGGCCACCGCGACCGTGCCCGATCCGCTCTACGGCTACGGGCTCATCGATGCCGCGGCGGCGGTCACCGCCGACGTTCCCGCGGTCGACGAGAATCCGCTCGGCTCGCTCGCCGACTGGGTCGAGCTGCACCGCCGGGCCGACGCCGAGCCCCTGGCCGGCAGCCTGCCGCAACTGCGGGCGGGCCTCGGCCGGGGTGCCGACGAGACGGGCGGGATGCTCGGCCTCGGCTCGGCGCCGCTCGAGCCGGTCATCCCGACCCTGCTCATTGTGAGCGGCACGGGCACCGCCCTCGCCGTGCTCGCGGCGGCGGGCGTGCTGCGGTTCGTCACGCGCCCGCGCAGCCAGTAGATTAGGGTGTCCCCTCTACCACCTAGGAGAGCTTTTCCCGTGCCCAGAATCCTCATCGTCGGTGGCGGCTACGCCGGTTTCTACACCGCTCTGAAGCTCGAGAAGCACCTGCGCCGGGGCGAGGCCGAGGTCGTCATGGTCGACCCGCTGCCCTACATGACCTACCAGCCCTTCCTGCCCGAGGTGGCCGCCGGGTCGATCGAGCCCCGCCACGCGGTCGTCTCGCACCGCCGCCACCTGAAGCGCACCACCGTGATCACCGCGCGGGTCACGGGCATCAACCACGCGGCCAAGACCGCGACGATCACGCCCGAGATCGGCGAGCCCTACGAGCTCGACTACGACCACGTCGTCGTCACCGCCGGCTCGGTGTCGCGCACCTTCCCGATTCCGGGCGTCGCCGACCAGGCGATCGGCATGAAGTCGATCGAAGAGGCCGTCGCCGTGCGCGACCGCCTGATTGACAACTTCCACCGCGCGGCGCTGCTGCCGGCCGGGCCCGAGCGCGACCGTCTGCTCACCGTCGTCGTGGTCGGCGGCGGCTTCGCCGGCATCGAGACCTTCGCCGAGCTGCGCAGCCTCGCGAGCTCGCTGCTCGAGCAGTACCCCGGGCTGACCATCGACGACACGCAGTTCCACCTCATCGAGGCGATGGGCCGCATCATGCCCGAGGTCTCGCTGAAGACCAGCCACTGGGTGCTCAAGAACCTCGCTCAGCGCGCGGCCACCGTGCACCTCGACACGCAGCTGACGAGCGCCGTCGACGGCCGCATCGAGCTGTCGACGGGCGAGACCTTCGAGAGCGACCTCATCATCTGGACCGCGGGCGTCATGGCCAACCCGGTCGTGCGCAACACCGACCTCCCGGTGGAGGAGCGCGGCCGTCTGCGCGCGCAGGCCGAGCTGCGGGTCATCGACGAGGCCGGCGCCGTGGTCGAGGGCGCCTGGGCCGCGGGCGACGTCGCCGCGGTGCCCGACCTGACCGGCGGCGGTGTGGGCGGCTTCTGCGTGCCCAACGCCCAGCACGCCGTGCGCCAGGGCAAGCAGCTCGCCAAGAACCTCGCGGCCGCCCTGCGCGGTGAGGCCCCCAAGCAGTACATCCACCAGAACCTCGGCGCGGTCGCCGGTCTCGGTCTCTGGGTGGGCGTGTACCAGTGGCGCAACCTCGCCATCAAGGGCTGGATCGCCTGGATCATGCACCGCGGCTACCACGGCCTCGCCGTGCCGATGTGGGAGCGCAAGCTGCGCGTCTTCAGCGGCTGGATCGGCCACTTCTTCCTCGGCCGCGACATGGTCAGCCTCGCCGCGCGCGAGACGCCGAAGGCCTACTTCCAGGAGTTCGCCTCGCGCCCCAAGGCCTAGTCGTCCGTCACGAAACCCCCGGTCGCCGTGCGGCCGGGGGTTTCGCGCACTCTAGGCTGGCGGCACGCCCCGGTAGCCCAATGGCAGAGGCAGGCGACTTAAAATCGCTTCAGTCAGGGTTCGAGTCCCTGCCGGGGTACGGCGATACGGCCCGGATTCACTGGGGTATGCAGTGACACCAGGACTTCGCGCTTGCCTGAGCTCAGGGGCAATCCCCTCGGGAACCCTTCGCCTAGATCCCCAGATAGGCGTTGATGAGTGGCGTGAGCTGGTCTGCAATCACCTGACCGGTTGCTGAAGTGCCGACTACGAATACTCCGTCCCGAACTTTCGTAAGGAACTCTGCGATCTTGCTCGGTCTCTGCTCCTCGGACGCGAGAACTGCTTCGGCGAGTCCGGCCGTTGCGGCGTCATCGAGGCCGAGCTGCTTAGCGGCCGCAAGGAGAGAGCTAAGGTCGTTCACAACCACCGATGAGCGCTGCTGGGCGTTCGGTCCGGCCGCGACGTTGGTCCCATGCCCTGTGATGTTGTTGTAGATGTTGTAGACGGTCGCAGCGATTGGGGCGTCGGCAACGGTCGGCCCGTTTTGCTGACCGGCATCGGGGTCAGTGGACTGAAGTTGGAGGGCGAAGTCCAGAGCGGTGTTGCGAGCAGAGTTGATGATGCTACGAATCTTCGCCCGCGTGAACACCCTGTGCGCGGCCACGAGGTTCATCATCTCCATGCCTGGGGCTAGGCCCTCCTCTACCCAACCGTTGTAGGCGACCACGGCGAGTGGGTCCCAGACCATGACAGGGTCGCTCGGTAGCGCCGCAAGCTCCTCCAGCTCGGCAATGGACTGGTAGGCGTTGGCAGTGAATAGTGCCTTTGCAGAGTCTTCCGGAATCGATCCAGCGCTGAGACTCAGAGTGGCTCTGCTACCCATGACTCCAGCCCAAGTCCCCGTCACCGGAGTGTTCAGGCCCTTGCGCATCGCCGGAAGTTCGTCGCCCTCGTTGTAGCCGTTCAGCTCCGCTTGCACCCATGCCGTGATCTCGGCCGCACCGAGCCGATGTGCCACGACCTGCACCTTACGGAGCAAGTTGCTGGTGGTGACGGAGTCGTCCGTAGCTCCGCTGATAATGTCGTCCAGCATTGTCATTCGCCCATTATGAGGCCAACTCAGGAGATCCTGACCTGCGCCGGGTTCAGTGGAGTCCGAGCATTGGGGTGGCGTCTGCGGATTGAAGTCGATCTCGTCGCTAGATGAGAAGTGACCGCCGAGCCCCGGCGCGTAGAATCCGGCCATGTTGTACCCGCCAGAGCAGCGAGTTCTAGACGCGGCCATCGAGCAGTCGCAGGCTCTTCTTGGCCATCCGAACCACACTGTCGCAGCCGCCGCCATGGACACGGCGGGCCGAATCTTCACGGCGGTCAACAACTACCATTTCGACGGCGGACCTTGTGCGGAGCTTGTGGTTTTGGGGGTCGCAGCTGCCGCGCAGGCTGGGCCACTGACGACGATGGTTGCCATTGGCGATCGGAACCGGGGCGTGATGCCTCCTTGCGGTCGATGCCGTCAGACTCTGCTGGATCAGCACCCGGACGCCTTTGTCATCCTAGAGCTGGAAGGTGAACACGTGACCCGCCCAGTGCGGGAACTCCTCCCACACTCCTATGTGTATCCGGACGCCGCTCGGGAGCGCTTCCTCCGATTTAATCCGGTTCACTACGAACCCGTCTTCGCGGGGCGAAAGACAGCGACTACACGATTCAATGATCCGGTTTCAGTCGGCGACGCGTGGCTCTTGTTCGAGTTTGACGAGCAGTACAAGAGGCTGCCCGGTGTGATCGAGTCAGTCACATCCAAGCGGTTCGACGAGCTGTCGGATGAGGACGCGCGCCTGGAGCTGCTCGAAACGGGCGACGATCTGCGGGCCGGATTGCGGCTTTACTACCCGTCGATATCCGCCAGTTCGCAGGTTGAGGTGGTGCGGTTTTCGGTGCGCCTCTAGGCCGCAATCGCCCGGATTCGCACCCGCTGGTTCTCCGTGTGAGGGACTGTGTATAGGGCGTAAGAGGTCGGGCCTTCGGGCTGGTGGTCGAATACGAATCGCATGCCCGCGATAAGCGTTGACACAGTGATCGTTATTTGTTCGAGCCCACAGAGCTTCTTGTCGGCGACGCCAATCCATCGCAGGCCCGAAGCCGCAACGGCATCCCGCTCGTGCGAGTCCTTAAGTTGCCTCCGGTCTCGCGTGACGATTGCATGGAAGCCGCGTTCCCGAAGTGTCGTGAGAAGTCGCACGTCTTCCACGCCTCTGAGTCCTTCGTCGTCGTAGGTCCGAAACTCATGATCGGCATAGACGATCGAGAGCGGCTCAGCCACGAATGGCGGGAGGTTCTCGTCCAGATAGACCTTCACGCGGCCTCGCCCTTCACGGACTTCTCGAAGTCGAGTGCATCCAAGGCCGCCTTCGCAGTGACCCCTGGGTAGTAGTCGCTCACTCGCTCCGGCGACACGGTGCCGTCGGCGACAAGGGCGGCGACGAGGTCGTAAGGGATGCGCGTACCTGTGATGGTTGGCCATCCTCCGAGGCGCGACGGATTCACTTCGACGCCTTCGCGTGGGTGGAGAAGCGGGTCGACTTTTCGATGCCGAAGCGTTTCGAACTCAGCGAACACGTCCGCGAGGGTGCCTACGGTGCTTTGTCCTGGCTCCTTTGCAAGGTCTATCGCGCTGTCGTCCTCTTGATGCACGCCGATGCTCTTCCCGAGCTTGATGAGCTTGTACTTGGAAGGGTGCTCGACCATGTCCAGTTCGCGCAAGGTGTCGAGCGAGCGTCTGATCTGCTGAAGAGGATGGTCACCGCGAAGCCAAGCAAGAGTTCGAAGCGCGACGATGTCGCGAAAAGAGTAAAGGAACGGGGACTTGACGGACTCGATCTCGGGCACGAGCACGTCGGTGTTGCGCCAGTATGCGAGCTGGTGCACTGAGGCCCCGCTCATCTTGGACGCGAGCGGAATCGGGAAGGCCATTCCTCACCGTTCCTGATCGCTACTCATGCATTCATTGTGACAGACGCCGCCGACGAGTCCAGGGAGGAGCGCACGGACAGCCCCTCCGCATAACCCCTCCGAGTTTCCACTGTCCGCCGGTATCCCTCGGTCGCCGACCTTCTCCCGGGATCCCGCACCCACGAGTTCCGCGGATATCCCTCGGTGTCCCCGGCTCACCCCAGACAAGGACGGCGCAAAATCGCGTCAGTCAGGGTTCGAGTCCCTGCCGGGGTACGCGTTCGCGCGCGACGCTGGCATCTTGCTCAGCGCCAGCCGGGCGCGACCCACCGCACCCACACCACGGCGGCCGTGAGCACCGCGGCGAAAGCGGCCCCCGCGAGCGTCAGCACGGCGAGCGGGAACGCCGGCCCGGCAACGAGGATCGCGCCCGTCACGCCGGCCGAGACGAGCGCGATGACCGCCCACGCTGGCGGCGACACCGCGTAGAGGGTGCGGCCCGGCAGAGGGCCGACGGGCAGCAGCAGCATGAGCAGCGACCCCAGGCCGCCGAGGGCGACCGCCGCGGCGGTTTCGCTCGCGAGGGTCATCCAGAACCGGTGCTCGGCGACAGCAGGTCGTGCGCGGCCCAGCCGAGCAGGGCGAGGGCGGCGACGCCGCTCGTCTGGGCGACGGCGA
>OFDC01001916.1_pt1 | contig 10142 bp, 10 predicted proteins | sample 1520941 | NCBI WGS metagenome assembly OFDC01 (sample SAMEA94258168, study PRJEB24077) | hot springs metagenome | biome: Aquatic biome; feature: Water | place: India | collected 2012-12-06 | depth 5 m | reverse complement strand
TACCCGGCAAAATGCAAGCTTTTATTGAAATGATTGTGGAGTTTGTTGATAGTAACGTTCGTGATACTTATCATGGCACATCAAAAGTTATTGCCCCATTAGCACTGACTATTTTTGTGTGGATTTTCTTGATGAACTTCATGGATCTTCTGCCAGTTGATTATTTGCCTGTCATTGCACAAAAAATTGGTGGTCTACTAGGACATAACTCACACCATGTTTACATGAAAGTCGTACCAAGTACCGACCCAAATGTGACGCTTGGTATGTCGTTCTCAGTATTTGCACTGATCATTTTTTATAGTATTAAAGAAAAAGGTTTTGGCGGTTTTATTGGTGAATTAACCCTTCATCCATTTAGCGCAAAAAACCCAATCGCTAAAATCTTATTGATTCCAGTGAACTTTATCCTAGAGTTTGTAACTCTAATCGCAAAACCTATCTCACTTGGCTTACGACTTTTTGGTAACATGTATGCAGGTGAATTAATTTTTGTGTTAATCGCCCTTATGCCATTTTGGATTCAATGGGTGTTATCAGTACCGTGGGCAATCTTCCACATTTTAGTAATCACTTTGCAAGCGTTCGTTTTCATGATGCTAACCATTGTCTATCTTAGCCTTGCATCACAAACTGAACATTAATTTCAAAACAGTAATGAGGATATCTCAATGGCTCCAGAATTAGTAGCTCAAATTTCAAGCATGACCGTTATCGCCGTTGCGTTGCTTATCGGTTTAGGTGCACTAGGTACGGGTATTGGCTTTGCAATCTTAGGTGGCAAATTCTTAGAGGGCGTCGCTCGTCAACCAGAACTAGGTTCACAATTGCAAACTCGTATGTTCATCGTGGCAGGTCTTCTTGACGCCGTACCGATGATCGGTGTTGGTATTGCAATGTTATTGTTATTCGCAAATCCTTTATTAGGTTAATAGGTACACTATCAGTACAATGTCCACATCATCTTATGTGGACAAGGATTGAAGAAACTTAATTAACGAGGGATTCTAAGTGAATATCAATGCAACCCTAATTGGACAATCGATTGCATTCGCCATCTTCGTGATGTTTTGCATGAAGTTTGTGTGGCCGCCTTTGGTTGCTGCGATTTCGGATCGCCAACGTAAAATCGCAGATGGCCTAAATGCTGCCGAAAAAGCCAAAGCAGACTTAGCAACTGCATCACAAGTTGCAGAGCAAGAGCTTATCGCAGCAAAAGCAAAAGCCGCTTCACTCATTGAGCAAGCGAACAAAAGCGCCAATCAAATGATTGAAGAGGCCAGAGTGCAAGCACAAGTGGAAGGCGAACGTATTCGTCAACAAGCGCGTGAAGCAATTGATCAAGAAATTAATAAAGCCCGTGAAAGTTTACGCGCGCAGGTTGCAGAACTTGCCGTACTCGGTGCCGAAAAAATCTTACAAGAAAAGGTCAATCCAGAAACTCATGCCAATATGTTAAACCAATTGGCAGCCAAGTTATAAGTAGCAACCGTACAGTGAGGATATGATGGCTGATTTATCAACCTTAGCAAGACCCTATGCAAAAGCAGCATTTGATTATGCTAAAGAGCATCACGCTATCAATGAGTGGCAAGATTACTTAAACGTGATGAGTGCCATCGTTAGTGATAAAGCATTTGCCGATTATATCAATAATCCAGCAGTTGCTGCACAAGCTAAAGTCGCTACTTTAAAAGACCTTTATAACCAAAGTTCACCTGAAGATAGCAATACCGTGTTTAAAACTCTAAGCACCGCTATTGAGGGTGGGGCACAAGCAGATTCCAATGCTTTTGTTAATTTTTTGACGCAACTTGCAGAGCGAAATCGTTTGGCATTATTACCCAGTATCAATGAGCGTTTTGGTTTATTAAAAGCCGCTGATGCAAAAGAAGTTTATGCGTATGTCACGTCGGCATATCCATTAACGCAAGTGCAAGAGCAACTCATTGAACACCGACTTGCTACCTCCCTAGGCGCGAAGGTCGTACTACATGTCAGTGTAGACCCTGCCCTAATTGCAGGTGTGACGATTAAGGTCGGTGACAAAGTAATCGATGACTCTGTACGTGGCAAATTAAAACAGTTAAAAACACAGCTGACGGCATAAATTTCAATAAAATTGATGCTAGTCAGTAAAAATTAAGGAACAGTGCAATGCAACAATTGAATCCAGCGGAAATCAGTAATCTGATTAAGCAGCGAATTCAAGACCTGACTGCGGGTGCCACAGCAAAGAACGAAGGCACTATTGTCAGGGTATCTGACGGTATCGTACAGATTCATGGTCTTGAAGATGCCATGTACGGCGAAATGATTGAGTTTGAAGGTGGCGTATATGGTATGGCGCTAAACCTTGAACAAGACTCAGTCGGCGCGGTTGTTCTAGGTGAATACTTGAATCTCCAAGAAGGACAAAAAGCTTACTGTACTGGTCGTATTTTAGAAGTACCAGTTGGACCCGAGCTTTTAGGTCGTGTGGTAGATGCACTGGGTAATCCTATCGATGGTAAAGGCCCAATTAACGCCAAATTAACGGATAAAGTTGAAAAAATCGCCCCTGGCGTTATCGACCGTCAATCAGTTGATGAGCCAGTAATGACAGGTTATAAAGCTGTTGATACCATGATTCCAATCGGACGTGGTCAACGTGAGCTTATCATTGGTGACCGCCAAACTGGTAAAACAGCCATGGCAATCGATGCGATCATTGCGCAAAAACGCTCGGGCATTAAATGTGTGTACGTAGCCGTTGGTCAAAAACGTTCAACCATCGCAAACGTGGTACGTAAACTAGAAGAAACAGGCGCACTAGCTTATACAACGGTTGTGGTGGCATCGGCTTCTGAACCAGCAGCGCTGCAGTACATCGCGCCATACTCTGGTTGTACTATGGGTGAATACTTCCGTGACCGCGGTGAAGATGCGCTTATCATTTATGATGACTTATCAAAACAAGCCGTAGCCTATCGTCAAATTTCATTGCTTTTACGTCGTCCACCAGGACGTGAGGCTTACCCAGGTGACGTATTCTATCTTCACTCACGCCTATTAGAGCGCGCTTCACGCGTGAATGCTGAGTATGTAGAAAAATTCACCAACGGTGCTGTAACAGGTAAAACAGGTTCGTTAACTGCCTTGCCAATTATCGAAACCCAAGCAGGTGACGTATCAGCATTCGTACCAACCAACGTGATCTCAATCACTGACGGTCAGATCTTCCTAGAGTCAAGCTTATTTAACTCAGGTATCCGTCCAGCGGTGAATGCGGGTATTTCAGTTTCTCGTGTGGGTGGTGCAGCGCAAACTAAAATCATCAAAAAATTGTCAGGTGGTATCCGTACCGCATTGGCACAGTATCGTGAATTGGCAGCGTTTGCACAGTTTGCTTCTGATCTAGATGACGCGACCCGTAAACAGCTTGACCATGGTCAACGTGTGACTGAATTGATGAAACAAAATCAATACGCACCAATGAGCATCGCTGAACAAGCTGCGGTAATTTATGCCTCTAACGAAGGCTATCTAGCCGATGTCCCTGTCAACAAAGTGCGTGCATTTGAAGCAGGTTTGTTACGTTACTTACGTGACCAACATGGTGATTTTATGGCAGACATTGATAACACTGCCGACTATAATGATGATATCGCAAACCAGTTCAAATCAGCGATTGAAAACTATAAGCAAAATCATTCATTCTAAGATTTAGTGAAATTTTAGAACTGCATTGTCATAGAACAAATGAACAAAGGGGTTATGATTACTTTGTTCATTTTTCCAAATTTCGTCCATGTTACATTAATGGGCGTGGACTGAAACTAAACATGGCTGTATGGATTATTTATGGCAAGTTTAAAAGAAATTCGAGCAAAAGTTGCTAGTATTAAAAGTACCCAGAAAATTACTCGCGCCATGCAAATGGTTGCAGCGAGTAAGATGCGACGTGCCCAAGAACGTATGCAACTAGGTCGTCCTTATGCCGATAGCATGCGTCGAGTGGTTTCTCATCTAGTTAAAGCTTCACCAGACTACAAACATCCTTACCTAGTATCTCGTGCGGTTAATCGTGTTGGCTATATTGTAGTCAGTTCTGACCGTGGTCTTGCAGGTGGTTTGAATATCAACTTATTCAAAAAATTGATGCAGCACGTTAAACAACAAAAAAGCCAATCGGTTGAAACGCGTTTTGCGGTGATTGGTCAAAAAGGCGTGAGCTTCTTTAAAACATTCGGTGGTACGGTGATCGCTGCGGAAACTCACTATGGTGACAACCCAAGCTTTGAGCAACTTAGTGTGCCAGTTCAAGTAATGCTTGATGCGTATAATCGTGGCGAAATTGATGAGATTTACATGGTATATAACAAATTCGTTAATGCCATGACCCAAAATCCTAGTGTGCAACGCTTATTACCGATTGCGGCTGAGTCTTTGGTTGATGAAACCATGGAAAATCGTGAATACAGCTGGGACTACATCTATGAGCCAACTACCAAAGAGCTGCTTGATGGTTTGATGGGACGTTATGTTGAATCAATCGTCTATCAAGGTGTGGTAGAAAATATTGCTTCTGAACAGTCTGCACGTATGGTTGCTATGAAAGCAGCAACGGATAACGCAGGTAACTTAATTAACGAATTACAATTGGTTTACAACAAGCTGCGTCAAGCGGCGATTACCCGAGAAATTTCGGAAATCGTTGGCGGTGCTGCTGCTGTTTCATAATTGACCTACATTCAAGGAGAGCGTAATGAGTAGCGGTCGTATTGTACAGATTATTGGCGCGGTTATTGACGTTGAATTTGACCGTCAAAGCGTACCAAGAATTTATGATGCCTTAAAAGTTGAAGGCACAGAAACTACATTAGAAGTACAACAACAATTGGGTGATGGTATCGTACGTACTATTGCCATGGGTTCTACTGAAGGTCTAAAACGTGGTCTACCAGTTAGCAACACTGGCGCACCAATCTCTGTACCTGTGGGTAAAGGTACTCTAGGTCGTATCATGGACGTTTTAGGACGCCCAATCGATGAGGCAGGTCCGGTAGAGCATAGTAACACTTGGGCGATTCACCGTAAAGCGCCAAGCTATGATGAACAATCAAACTCTACTGAACTTTTAGAAACGGGTATTAAAGTAATTGACTTACTATGCCCATTTGCTAAAGGTGGTAAAGTCGGTCTGTTCGGTGGCGCGGGTGTTGGTAAAACCGTTAACATGATGGAACTTATCAATAACATCGCAAAAGCACACTCAGGTTTATCGGTATTTGCTGGTGTAGGTGAGCGTACTCGTGAAGGTAATGACTTCTACCACGAGATGAAAGACTCAAACGTACTTGATAAAGTTGCGATGGTGTATGGTCAGATGAATGAGCCACCAGGAAACCGTTTACGTGTTGCCTTGACAGGTTTAACCATGGCAGAATACTTCCGTGACGAAAAAGATGAAAACGGTAAAGGTCGTGACGTATTATTGTTCGTTGACAATATTTATCGTTACACGCTAGCGGGTACCGAAGTATCAGCATTATTAGGTCGTATGCCATCTGCAGTAGGGTATCAGCCAACGCTTGCAGAAGAGATGGGTGTACTACAAGAACGTATTACTTCAACCCAATCAGGCTCTATTACCTCGGTACAAGCAGTATACGTTCCTGCCGATGACTTGACTGACCCATCACCCGCGACAACCTTTGCTCACTTAGACGCAACAGTGGTATTGAGCCGTGATATTGCCTCACAAGGTATTTACCCAGCGGTTGACCCACTCGACTCAACGTCGCGTCAGTTAGACCCACTGGTCATTGGTGAAGAGCACTATGCCGTTGCTCGCGGTGTTCAAGAAGTGTTACAACGCTTTAAAGAATTGAAAGACATTATTGCGATTTTGGGTATGGACGAATTATCAGAAGATGATAAATTAGTGGTGTACCGTGCACGTAAAATCCAACGTTTCTTGTCACAACCTTTCCACGTTGCAGAGGTATTCACCGGTGCACCAGGTAAGTACGTACCAATCCGTGAAACCATTCAAAGCTTTAAAGCAATCTTAAATGGTGAGTATGATGACTTGCCAGAACAAGCATTCTACATGAAAGGTGGTATTGAAGAAGTGGTTGCTGCAGCAGAAAAACTACGCGGCTAATTTCTCAATCAAACCCTGTTAGTTTAAACTATATTAACAGGGTTTTATCAACCTAATTTTGCAATACCATAGGAGAGAACTGTGGCAACTTTACAATGTAATGTCGTCAGTGCGAAAGAAACTATCTACTCTGGTGAGATTAGTATGTTAATTGCTACTGGTGTAGAAGGTGAGGTCGGTATTTTGCCAGGACATATTCCTTTTATTACGCTATTAAAACCAGGCCCCATGCAGATCAAAACTAGCAATGGTAATGATGAAATGGTGTACATATCAGGCGGTGTTTTAGAAGTGCAACCGCATTTAGTGACGGTATTGGCAGATACGGCAGTACGTGCGCATGACTTAGATGAAGCCAAAATTTTGGAAGCACGTCGCCATGCAGAACAAACCTTGCAAAATCAAAAAGCCGATATCGATATCTCTGCGGCTTTGGCAGCATTGGCAGAATCTTTGGCACAATTGCAAACCTTACAAAAATTCAAAAACCGTGCCTAATTTTGATACGCACATGTTTAAAGACAGTGGCTATGACCACTGTTTTTTTATGGGTGCTTAAAAATTCGTATTTAAAAATGGTTAATTGAGAAAATGGTTACTTGAGAATTTGATAATTACTTTTTAACTCACAACTGGTACCTTTTAACTCACAACTGGCAAAAAAAACATTTATCAGTTACCAAACAGACAACCTTATATCGTATGGTTTTGCATCTTGTTATATGTGGTATTTATACTTTTTTATGTTTAGTTACGTTTTAACAATATTAAATTGGCTATTTTTTCGCTAAATTAATTCAATTATATTGTAGTAGTACAGGTAATGCGTAAACTTTTATTACTTATTGCTGCTGGATAAATAAAGATATATTCTGATATAAGTATTAAGAGTATGTATAAATTTTTTTGGAGGAAATTATGTCAGAAGAAGAGTTGATACCCCGCGTATTGATTGTAGAGGATGATGAGCGTCTTGCCACTTTGACCCAAGATTATTTGCGTAAAAATGGTCTAGATGTGGCAATTGAAACTGACGGCAACCGTGCGATTCGTCGTATTGTGGCTGAGCAGCCTGATATGGTGGTGCTTGATGTGATGCTGCCAGGTAGTGATGGTTTGACGGTCTGCCGTGAAGTGCGACCCCATTTTCATAACCCTATCTTAATGCTAACCGCGCGTACTGAAGATATGGACCAAGTATTAGGTCTAGAAATGGGTGCGGATGACTATGTGGCCAAACCGGTTCAACCGCGTGTGTTATTAGCGCGTATCCGTGCGCTATTGCGCCGCTCTGATACCGCGCCAACCGATGAAGTGCCGCAGCGCCTTGAGTTTGGCGATTTGGTTATTGATAACGGCGGTCGTTCTGTTACTTTGAACGATGAGCTTGTTGACTTTACCAGTGCGGAATATGATTTGTTGTGGTTGTTGGCATCAAATGCGGGTCGTATCTTATCGCGTGAAGACATTTTTGAACGTCTGCGTGGTATCGAGTATGATGGTCAAGACCGCTCGATTGATGTACGTATTTCTCGCATCCGTCCAAAAATTGGTGATGATCCAGAAAACCCAAAACGTATCAAAACCGTTCGCAGTAAAGGCTATCTGTTTGTCAAAGAAAACTAACATAGTATTGATAAACACAGTATCGATAAAAAAGTCAGCATCAAGCTGGCTTTTTTTGTCGCTGTGTATTTTGCTACCTAGCGATTGAAAGGTTTTGGACAACAATTTCCTACGTTACTAGACAGTCGCCTCAACGTTTTTCATGAATTTTACATTGTAATATTAATTTTGCTAGGTAATAATACGGCTATCAATTATTGACCTTAGCCCTAGATTTTTATGCCGCTATTATCCTCCTTAAACCAGTCTATTTTTCTGCGAATTTATGCAGGTCTGTTATTTATCTGTTTGTTGGTTGCATTTTTTGCCCAACTGCTTATCACCACTATCAATGCAGAGCGGGTACAGAGTTATCGTGAGGATATGGCATCAGCAGCATTTTATCTCATTGATTCAGGCTTATCGCGGCAAGTCACTGCCAAAGAGCGTAATTTATGGCTCTCTGATGTCAGTACTTTATTTGACACCAAGTTTAATATCGAACCGATTTCAAAAGCGGACTTTAGAACCAGCGAAATCAATCGACTCAATAAACAACAAGCGGTAGTACGTTTTAATAGCGATACCAATACGGCTGATATTTATTATAAAATCTCGGGTGAAGATAACGTCTTGCATGCAAGTTTTAATAAACTTAGTGAGCAACAAATCAAAGGGGTAGGCGTGTTGCTGCTCGATGATTTGTCTCACTATCGTACTTTGGCAGAAAAACAGCAACGCTTGCAACAAATTCAAAAATTTTTCCCTTTTAAGCTCACCTTACAATCCATTAATAAACTGCAGCTTGATACCGACCAAAAAGCGCGCCTGTATCGCAAAGATATTGTGATTATGTTCCGTGACAATACCAGTGTAGAGAATTCATCGATTCGGGTATTAGCACCGACTGAAATCCAAGATATCGTAGTGGATTTGGGACCCATTCCGCTATTTAACTGGTTTCCGCTTAATCTGATTATTAGTATCACGCTCATTAGTATGTTCTTGATTAGCCTAGGGGTGTATGCGCTGATTTTCCCATTAGAGCGTAAATTGCAGCTGATTCAAAGCGGTATCACCAAAGTGCGCGAAGGTAAGCTCAATACCAAAGTAAAAGTCGTTGGCGAAGATGAAATTGCCCATCTAGCTGCAACCTTTAATAGTATGACTGAACACATCCGCCGTTTGATTGAATCCCAGCGAGAGTTGACCCGTGCGGTATCCCATGAGCTGCGCACGCCAGTGGCACGCATCCGTTTTGCTGTGGATATGCTGGCTGATACGGATGATTATGAGGATCGGATGAGTCAGCGTGATTATATCGACCAAGATATCGAATCGCTCAATGGCTTGATTGATGAAATTTTGACCTATGCCAAGCTTGAAGAAGGCTCACCTAAAATGGACTGGGAAGATGTCGATTTGCAAGAACTCGTTTCGCAGATTGCCCGTGAGACCAATGCGCTTGGTAAACCTGTCACTGTCAAAGTGGGCAACGTGCAAAAAGGTGTATTTGCACAAGCCGATAGACGCTATTTACACCGTGTTTTGCAAAATTTGGCAGGCAATGCCACCCGTTATGCCGAAAGCACCATTATCATCTCAGCAGGCTTAGAAAAAAATGAGGCCTTTATCAGTGTGGAAGATGATGGACAGGGTATTCCAGAAAAAGACCGTGAAAAAGTCTTTATCCCATTTGCGCGTCTGGATGATAGTCGTACCCGTGCCTCGGGCGGCTATGGTCTCGGCTTATCAATCGTGTCTCGAATTGCGTTTTGGTTTAATGGTCGTATGTCAGTGGATGAAAGCCCGACCTTGGGTGGAGCGCGATTTATTATGAAGTGGCCGAAAAGCCAGCTAGCTTCAAGTATTGAGGCCGATGAAATTACCCAAAAAAGTAGCGAGAAAAAATACACGCAAGCGCAAGGGTCATAAGCTCGTTACCAGTGATGCTTGCAAATTTGCTCAGACTAGGCTAAATTTTAGTGAGTTATGGAGTGGTTTAGCGAAATTTGCGCACATCAATTAACCGATGAGCGAAATCATCACAAGCGAGGATGGCATGCGTTATCTATTTTTAGCCTTGGTGGTACTCAACATGGCGGTTTTTGGTTATTATAGTTTTTTGCGCAAACCTACTGAAAGCCAGTCCGTCTCACAGGCGCGCGCAGCATTGGTTCACCCTGTCACAGCCACCAATGTGTCAAGTGAATTACCCCCCATGATTGGTACTAAAAAGTAAAAATGGCTACCCGAACCAAAGCTATCAAAACCAAAGCTATCAACACCAAAGCTACTCAGGAATCATGGTTAGCCTAACCTATTAAGTAACCTATTAGGGCGTGTCCCTAATTCGGAACAAAGTATTTTTAATGGCCTAAAAATGCCT
>OFDC01001915.1_pt1 | contig 10145 bp, 13 predicted proteins | sample 1520941 | NCBI WGS metagenome assembly OFDC01 (sample SAMEA94258168, study PRJEB24077) | hot springs metagenome | biome: Aquatic biome; feature: Water | place: India | collected 2012-12-06 | depth 5 m | reverse complement strand
GAATTGTTTAATTGAAAATATTTGTTTTTAAGTAGTTTTTTATACATTTGATTATTAAACCTTAATTAAAATGAAAAGCACTACTGAAATCGCGCGACAGCGCATTGAGAAAATCCAACAGCGTTATTTGAATCAACTCACTTTTGGAAGTTGGAATAATACCATCTATTGGGTTTTGCAAATAGGAATGATTGTATTTGCCCTCGCATTCCTTGTACTTGCAATCTTGATTCCTTCGGATCCTTTCTCTTATAACGAACAAATCAATAGCAGCACCTCTGTCAGAAGCACCGTTCATAATGACGATGTATCTCTTGTGATGACTTTAGTAAAGGCTTTTGTTTTCGTAGCTGGTCTAGGCTTTTTCTTCGCAGCAGCGCTGTGTTCTAAGATTCGTAAGCGTAGCAATCTTCTTATGAATATCAAAACAGACCTTCAAGAGGTTTATGATGAGTTGATCTAACCTTAATAAACGAAATTCTTCAATCTTATGAGAGTATTTTATGTTTTTGCCATTGCGATAATTGGTTGCACTTCCAATTCAACGTCGTCAAACAGTTCGAATCAACAAAAGATAGATTCAACTATTACAACACCTGAAAGTTCAGTAGAAGAATCCATTTATACGACTTCTGAGTATCAAAGGGAGTTTACCTTTTTTAAAGAAAGTAGTGATCTCATAAAAGAGAAATTTAATCATCCTATTGGAAGTCTTTTTTATTGGAATTATATCGGTGCTGAAGATGCACCAACAGGTGCTCTTCGTTGGAAGATAGTTTTCAATAATGAAAGGGATTTTTCATTTGAAGGGTCAATGACTGAGGAAGGCGGGACTTTACAAATTAAAGGAGAAGGCTCTTTTATTGGTAATACAAACTCAGCAAAAGGAATTGGAGAGATGTCGGCCTTTGACGACGCTGGAGATAAAATAGACTGCAATGAGCGCGACAGTATTGCATTTATATTTACGGATAAGCGATTATACGTTCAGCTTATGTATTTGAATGGCGATATGGATAAAAATGAAGTCATCTGTGAGGTAAGTCCTAGACATGGATTAGACGGAATATTCACTCGTCGAAAAACGGACATGGAGTAGTACTATTTTCATTTCCTCACCCTTCTTGTAAAAAATACAAAAAGTCCCCCGACAAGACCAACCACTCGACATGACCCGCGCTAGGGATAGTAGTGGAAAGCCCGGAGTGGAGCGAAGCGGAATGAGGACTTGCAACGGATAGCCCGCCACCGCATGCGAGCGTCAGCGAAGTAATGCGGGGGAGCGCCCAGCTTCGCAATGACAAATTACAAATGACAAATTTTTAGAGACAATTCTTTAGCGACAAGAGACGAACGACTGGAGACAAGATTCAATGACAAGTGACAAATGATCTCGGCTGGGCCGAGAACAAATTTTTGGAGATAATCGCGGGCTGGGCGTTATGTGGCGCTGGCGGGATATAGCGAAGGGTGACAAGATATGAGGAAAGCTTCCCTCAAATTTGAGTTTGAGCCATCTTAGTGATGACTTTCTTTATATGCTTGGTGAGCTTTTTCTTATTGAAAGAGTTGAAAATTTCCTCGTACGAGACAATTTCCTCTTTAGTTGAATTGCGTATGATCAAGTAGGGACTATTAAAATCATTCTTCCTGTAATTTTCAATTTTGAAATCAAAATTAATATCTTTCAAGTACTCTCTAATTCTGATTTCTGTAATAGAATAGTCGTTTGTGTTAGAAGGTATGTAACCAGCAATGAATGTAACTTTTTCCAAATCTTTGGACGCCAAAGCTTGATTTAATTGCAAAAGACACAACGAGCAAAAAGGTTCCTCGATAATAATTTCAATGGTGATTTTATTAGATTCTGGAAAGGAATGAATGCTTTGAGAAGAGACTGACAGTGAGAGTATGAGATATACAGCGAGTAATGTTAGACGCATGCCTTATATATTAGGTACTTGAATAGAATATTTCGTAAATTTTAACTTGAAGTACTTTGTGTCATTAGATTCGGGAGTAAGTAGATCTACTTTATAAATGTTTTTTCCATGAGTGATCCAATTGTTGTTCATTAAGATTTCGCTTTTCGGTATTTTATAGCAATCAGAAACGCTTACTAAATTCCCTAATTGATCGACTTTAAAATAGATTGCCGCATATCCTGACATTCCAGTGGCAAAAATAACCTGACATAAATTTTCCTCAACAAAGGCTATATCTAAAGTTTTGGATAGACCGTATTCTAGATAAGATATTGCCCTAGTAAACTTATCGTTTCCAGCTACAATGGAGTCAAGTCGAGATTCTTCATTTATGTCAGTTAGCGTTGTCCAACAAGCACTAGTTAAGGTTTGTTTGGAAATAGTATTTAGATCTGAATCAAAACAGGTTATAGTTGGTCTTGCAACGTTTATATGATATATAATGTTATTGTTTATAGTCCAAAGATTGGTTTTCCCAAAGTTGAAGAAATCAGATTCTTGATCGGTTAAATTAATTCTTTTTTCTTTCCTCGGCTTTTGAAAGGTTGTTGAACCAATTGCATAATCTTGGTTATTAGAATAGGAGTAGTTTACGAAACTGTATATTTTTTTGTCGTATGGTATGTAATTAGTGTAGAAGTTTCGAAGTTTTTTTGGTTTTTCCATGTTACAAACTTCAAAATTTAAATGCGATATTTTTTCGTCGAAAACAACATACAACGCATCTCTTTCATCCAAAATGAGAGCTCCATTTTGAACTCTTGTATCAATTTTCTCTCGAGATGGAAATGTGAAACTGAAGTATCGTAGATTGTTATTTATTAAATTGTATTCAGCTATGATAAATTTTAAAGTGGAGTGTTTGAATCCCTTGGGAACGTACAAAAGGGAATCATCTTTTATGCAGTACTGCAGTGAATGTGATTCAAAACCTGTAATGTTATTATTCTCAACTGGGAATTCGTATGATTCTTTTAATTTGATAAGGCTTTCTTGAGCATGTATTATAGGGAATCTGGAAAAGAATAAAAGAATTATTATTAATATTATTGGAAAGTGTTTTAAACTGAATGCAGCCGAGGCCGCATTCAGTTTTATTAGAAATAGACTATAAGTCATCTCTTTCAATGTTAATAGTTCCATCACCATCCTGATTGGTACTCCAGATAACGCGATAAACTCTATCCGTAGTTTCGCCTTCAACGCTAATTCTTAACGTTTCAGTCCCATTAAAATTTCTGCTATCTATTGCTTTGTCTGCAATTTCTAGGAGTTTGTTAACAGCATTGACTTCATTTTGATCTTGAAATCCGGCTACTCCTACTCTGCATTCATCTCGACCAGGACTTGAACACTCACCAACCCAGCCCTCATCACCACTGGAATTTACAACCAAATGAAAGTGTACATATTTATATCCAAACCAACCCTTGTCTTTTCGAGTTACAGAGAAAATTGGTTTTGCGGCTTCTGACAGAATGACGCTAGATAATAATGCGAATGTTAAAATGATTTTTTTTATTGTTTTATAGTTTAGTAATTTGGTTTCATTTTTTTTGGTGAAACCTACCCAAGCTTAACTTGGCCAATTCAGCAGTGCTAAAATAATTATTGTTATATTCAACTGAATAGGCATGTTGCATTTTAACATAAATTTAATATATCTGCTTGAGTAATTAAAATTACGAAAAGAGGCGAAATTAAAATTGTTGAAATGAATATTGCCAAGAAATAAAGTTTTGGAGTCATCAATAATGGAGATTTTAATCTTCTGCGCACTGAGCAAAAACAGATATACAAGAATATTTCAATGACAAATTTTTTAGATACAAACGCCGCGCTTTATTATGTTTATTTTTGAATCTTAGGATGAATTAATTCTATGAACATGGATAATACATATAGGAAGGAGTTGGAGGCTACTGTTGTGGGCTTTTGTGTGCTGGTGATTCCATTGTTCTTTGATGTGCTTGACTGGTTTGATTTCCGCGATGAGGAAAGTTATCGGCAGGCCGATGTCATTTACACATTCATTAAAATACTGATCGCAACGGCGATCGCTTTTTGGGTGGTGAAAATCGCTAAACGACAAAATCGAAACGAAATACTCTGGGGTGTATTTGCATTCATTCTGCCAGGACTCATCTTAATTATTATCGGTCTATTAAACAAAAAACCATTGGTCATTAAATTGGATCCAAACCTCTCCGCACATGATCAATCTGAATTATTGATATCAAAAGCAAACGGATTTAAAAAGGATGGAAGATTCAATGAGGCAATTGTCCTCTTAGAAGAAATAAAGAAAATAAATCCGGCATATCCTGACATAGACTCTATAATCGAAACCATCAAAAAGAATATCACCACCTCCGAAATCAATTATAAACGCTCACAGGAAAAACTGTTTACCGGTGAGATCATCGAAGTGAAAATACCAGATCATACGGACAAAGTAGTGGGCGCTGAGGTGCTCATTGATGGCCTACCTCCAAAGGATGGTGTAGTTAGATTATTAGATAAGGATTATCGCTATGAGATTAAAAACGGAAGAATAGCGAATGAATATTTCATCGAGTATTTCAAACAACCAGATGGATCTTTTTTAGAAATTGATACAACAACAGTTTTAGCATTCGGTCGAAAAACGCGCAAAGGAAGCAGAGCATGGCTCAACAACCTCCCCGCCCCCGATGGTACCTACAAAGCAGGATTGTTTAAGAAATTAAAGGTGAATGAGGGGAGGGTGGTTGGATTTTAGTACTTGGTTCTTAGTACTTCGAAAAAATTCATTTTCATTTTCATTTTCATTCTCAATCCCATTCTCATTCTGAGTTTGATTTTTGATTCTTGAAATTTTGAAATTCTGCTTTGATTATTTGGGATGGTGTGCGTACGTGTATCGTTTATCTGCACTATTGAGTTGGGAGGTATTTTCAGCAACGATTTTTCTTGCGCCCCTGCGGGGCGCATATGATAGGGGGGGAGAGGGCGCTTGCTTGGGGGTGACTGATATTGCGCCCCTCTGGGGCTGTCAGGTGGTGACCCCTTTCGTCGCTTTTGTTTTGCTCCTTTCGTCGCTTATGATTTTGCAATATAAATCCCATCAAGGAGGCACGCAAGGCCGCCCGATTGGAGCACAAATTTAATTGTCCGGAAAAGGACGATAGGGAGGCGGAATTAAATTGCCCCGAAAAGGGCTAGCCCCAGAGGGGCGACATATCAGCAGTCAGTGAGTTCCCCCGCCCCCCCCCTCCCATACGAGCCACGAAGTGGCGAGGTGACAGATGAGTTTGAGGGTTACATTTTTTTGCGCCCCTTTCTGGGGGTGTTAGTCTTCGAACCAGGTGAAGAGATATTGTTCTTTGTATTCGATCTCGTAGAGTTCGAGTAGTTTTATGTATTCTTGTTTGAAGGATTTTTTACTATGATGTTCTTCTTGTCTTTCAATGTATCGAATGGTATTTTTCAAGTGGTCGCCGCTTACAGAGAAGGCGCCGTAGCCGGATTGCCATTCGAAATTTTGTTTCGTAAGTTTTTTCTGATTGATCCAACGCGATGAGTTTGATTTAATGTCTCTCACTATATCTGAAATCGCTTTAGATGGATCAATGCTTATCAGTATGTGAATATGATCTTCTACGCCATTGATGATAAATAATTTTTGACTGTCGGTCGTTATTATTCCAGTTATGTATTTAAATAATTCATCTCTCCAGGATTTCTCCAATAAACTTTCGCGTCTCTTGACTGCAAAGACAACATGAATATAAATCTGAGTATATGTATTCGCCATAACGATTGTTTTTAGTTAGTGCAAAATTCCATCATCATTCTAAAAGATTTCTCAGAATAATTATTCCACTTATTCGAATAAAATATTCCCCCCAAAAAAAAACACTTATTAGACTCACCCCAAAGCCCCGAAAGGGCACCCCAAAGCCCCGAAAGGGGCTCCAGAAAAGCTCCGAAAGGAGCTCCCATAAAAAGCTCCGAAAGGAGCTCCAATCCTAGTTCCCCAAAAGGCACAACCTCTATCAGCCCCAGAGGGGCGACATATCAAAAGGCAGAGGTGGTATTCCCGTTGTTTTAATTTAAATTTGAAAAAACGAACGAACGAAAAATGGAAAGTGAATTAGTAACGGTGATGACATTCAACCATTCGCATGAAATGTTGTCGGTTCGTGCGCTGTTGGAAACGAGGGGCATTGAGTGTTTCACACGTGATGAACTAACCGCACAAACTGCTACTCACTACGCTTTTGCTGTTGGTGGTATAAAACTGTTGGTTCGACAACAGGATGCTGAGCAAGCCCTCAGATTATTGATTGACGCAGGTTACTTAAGCGAAAAGGCTTTGGAACCATCAAAACCAGCTTTCGACATCGACAAATTCACCTCAAAATATCCCATCTTCAAGAAAAAAAGTTTTCGAATTATTTTATTTGTTTCGCTGATTTTATTTATTGGAGGCATTGCAGTGATTGTTTATCGCGTTTCATTGCCGAGTGCTCTTGAAGTATTAACCAAGAATAAGTGGTGCCTCTCGAATGTGGTTTATAAGTATGACGATTACAAACATCAAACGGATCGAGCTGATTACTTTACAGGGGGGAGTTATGATGGGTGTATTACTTTTTATAGAGATGGAACGATTATTCTCCCCGGGTTTAATTCAAACGATGTAAAGGGCAAATGGCAATTAGTGGATGATCAACTTCATATTGCAGTTACTGACACATTTGATTTTGTATATAACGGTGTTTATGAAGTTGATTTTGATAATGAATTTTTGGATCTCACATCAGAAAAGACAATACTGAATTGTTATGTCAGGGATGGATGGTGTGATTTTTCTAATTGAGAATATGTAGGAGTGTAATTAATTTTCTTAAGAAAAATAGGAGGGACAAATGAAGTGTCTGTTAAATGTAATTTTCTTATGCGTCGGTTTATCAGGATTTGCTCAGGTAGAGACGTTGGATGTTTGTGATGTCAAAGTGGATGGGTTTTGTTTTTGGGTTAATAAGGATTCGGTGGTTGCCAATTTTGGTAAACCCAATAAAGAATATCGCCCAAAGTATGAATGTGGGTTTCTTTCTGAGGCGGAACAAGGTGTGATATATTATACCATTGAATACCCCCATTTTTATATGACAGGCAATGAAAAAGAAAATTATGTTTTCGATCAAATTACCCTTGGACCTGGTCTTTCAAGCGAGATAGCAATCAAGGGCATCAGGGTGTCCCACAACACCACCATTGCGGATTTGGAAAGAATCCTCGGTGTGAAATCAAATCAATTTGGCATATTGCTTTATTTCAAAAATGCGGACGATGGAATTTTATTTTCATTCGAAAATGGTTTATTGAAAAAGATCAATTATTATTCGCCTTGTTAGGGTGGGATTCTTGATTCGAGATTGAGTGGTTCCCGAGTGCTCGCGAAGCGAGCATATCGAGGGAGTGTGCCAATCCGTGGAGCGACCTCATAAGAATCTCGAATAAGCGAAGCGAAATCTCGAATTCCGAATTTTCGTATCATTGTTAAATGAAAAATTATTTGCTGATTTTATTTCTATCGGTCGCGCAAATGATGCGTGGTCAATTGATTCATGATGAATCATACTTAGATGCAGAGTTTAGCGCCTTCAAAGCGGAACTGACCAGTTGTGTGCTAGCAAAGGATAAAATTAAATTGGAAACTTTGTTGGCGGATTCGATTGTTGGTGGCTATGACGACTGTGAGTCCAATCCTTGTTCGAAGAAAGAAATTCTTTCTGGATATTTTCAAGGGGATGCCTCGGAAGATTCTTGGCAGCAATTAAATGCCATATTGAGATATGGTTTTAAAAGAGAGACCGATAAAATTCTGGATTATCCAGTAAAGCATCAACCAATCGTTTTTAGTGGACCTTCGTTTAAATACAAATTCGATGAAGAAACAACTCTGCTGATTTTAGGTGAAAATGTCAATATTCGTAAGACTCCGAGTATAAAGGCGGATATTGTAAAAAAGGTTTCGTGGGAATTGTTGGAGTGTGACTGCGGTATTTTTACGGTTTCTGAAAGTACATATCAGCAAGAGGATGGAAAGCTTTGGATTGAAGTAAAGGAGAAAGAAAAAGTGTTGGGTTATGTAGTACAAGATTATACTTCGCATATCATCTATAAAGAATTAACCATCGGAAAGGTGGATGGGAAGTGGAAGATCATTGGGTTCTCTCATTCAAGTGGATGCTGATATAGTCGATGACTATTCTCAATTCTCAATTCTTGATTCTCGAAGAGGGCAGTCCACGGATCGGCACCGCCCCCTTCGACAAGCTCAGGACGGCGCTTCGACTCCATTCAAAATTTTCGCTCTGCTTCAATTTTGAATTCCGCTCAGGGAACGAGCGTCGCGTTACAAATGGGAAAAAAGAAAAAAAGTGGGGCACAACGTGCCCCACTTTTTTTCTTTTTTCCCATCAGAGCGAAGCGCCATCGTTCCCTGAGCGTAGCATTAAATAAGCGTAGCGCAATTTAATGCGGAGTCGAAGGGCGGTGCAAATCCGTGGTCTGCCTCCCTCCCGAATTCCGAATCCCGAATTCCGAATTTAGAATCGATTTTCCTCGTAGCGGAATAATTATATTCGTTGCATGAAACTCTAAACTAATTACTAGAGCTTATGATGATTGTTTTTTATGTTCTCTTTGCACTTTATATCGCTTTTGTCTGGATTGATTATTTCCGAATGTTGGATATTTTCAAGAAAACCAGCATATGGGTGATTGTTAGTCAGTTTGTTTTAGGGGCATTGATGGTGCTTCCCATTTTGGCTTGGGCAAGGTGGGTGCCTGACTTTCATTTTGTACAAGAAGGGGAGGATGCTGGGAGCATTATTCTTCATCAAATAGTAGAGGTTGGAATGGTGGAGGAATTTTTAAAATTTCTTCCGTTTGTTTTGTCCTTTGTTTTTATTAAAAAATATTTAGAGGAGCCGATTGATTATGTATTGGTCATTTGTGCGTCAGCGCTTGGATTTAGTGCATTAGAAAATGTATTGTACTTCATGGATTCTCCAGGGATCACACTCGCTAGTCGTGCATTATTCTCTACTGTTTCTCATTTATTTAATACATCTCTACTGGCTTATGCCGTCATTCGATGGGTATTTAAAAATGACGGGACAGGTGGCTTTTGGTTATTGTTGTGCTATTTATTAGCAGCATTTTCGCACGGTATTTTTAATTCTATACTGAGTATTAAAAATCTGATGATCGTAACGGCTATTTTATTTCTCTTGGTTTATTTCATGTTTGTTGTGAACTGGTTTGCTAGCACGGTCAATTCGGCTATCAATAAGTCTCCTCATTTTTCTTATCAGAAATATTTTGATGGAAATGAATTGCTGAAAAAACTATCCTTGCGTTATGGAATTCTCATCGCCGCCGCAGTATTGGTTACCATGCTTACTGAGGGATTTAATTCAGGACTCTTAGTTTTGTTGTATTCTACCATTGGAATGGCCTTGGTCATGTCAGTGGTTATTTTTAGGATTACTCGTTTGACCTTGAGAAAAGACTATTGGTTTCCAATCACCCTATCATTTCTAATTAAAATAAGACCTCATCGTTCAAAAGGTATATTGTTTCCTCGCTATGATATAATGGGGTCGAGTATCGCAGAGAATCTCTTGCACCGCCACTTTGAAAGTCCCTCAGATATTACACCAATTTCTACTCGAAACAGTTATCTAGAATACACAAGATTATCGTTGATGTTCGACAAGATATTCATCGAAGACATGGCTTTTTTCGTAGTGAAAATTTTTCATAACCAAAGAGATGGTGCGTTTGATACCGTATTAATAAAAGACAAGCAAGTAGGTGAAGCTTGGTACGGCTCAGCACCCATCATAGCACTATTCGAACTCCCCGCAGACAAAAAAACAGATTGGTCGGATTTGAAATTAAATGAAATTACTTTCATCGAGTGGGCTTGGATGGGGGAGATTTAGTTACTAGTGACTAACTACTAGTGACTAGTAATGAAGATTTTTTCATCCCTCAAGCATTGTATTGCGGCACCGCCCCTTCGACTCCATTCAAAATTTTCGCTTTGCTTCAATTTTGAATTCCGCTCAGGGAACGAGCGTCGCGTTACAAATGGGAAAA
>OFDC01001913.1_pt1 | contig 10146 bp, 11 predicted proteins | sample 1520941 | NCBI WGS metagenome assembly OFDC01 (sample SAMEA94258168, study PRJEB24077) | hot springs metagenome | biome: Aquatic biome; feature: Water | place: India | collected 2012-12-06 | depth 5 m | reverse complement strand
GATTAACTAATTGATTTTAAGGCGTTTACGCCCTTGCTCGTGTTGGACTCAAATAGCTTGAAAACTTCGCCAATTTGATGTCGCCCACCCAAATTTGAGAACCCACCAAACAGAAACAAATTTAGTAACTATTTGGAGAAATGCAAGCATACCTTAAAAAAGGCGGTGGCTGTCCCCCGATAAGTTGAAGAACCTTTGAAATCGCTCTAATCTCTTGTCGGCGTGATTTTAGAAGTTTTTTATAGTTCAAAAGAAGTCACTATCTTTCTTTTAATATTTAAGTATCCAATTTTCAATTTTGTATGTGTTAATAATTTTTAGTTTATACAAATAAAAAACGACACTCCCTAAAATTATATCCCTTAGTCGCAACGAGTTGTAATCAGTTATTTTAATCAATTGTGCTGAAAAGAATTTTATATTGTCACCCCACAAGCCGTCTTTTAGTTCAGGGTCTGGTTTGGGAGAGTACTCTAACTCATATACTCTTTTATACTTCAAGTTAGAATAAAGTGATTTATATGAAATTAATACATAAAATGAGCCGTTTGTTGTTTGGTCGAAAAGCTTCGTACTAAAAGAGTATGGAGGAAGTTTATATTGATATACCGCATTTTTATTTAATGTATCAGTTTTGAGTACTTTTTTAGCACAACATACATCGTCACTTTCTTTAGAATGAAACATTGAAATTTTAATGTCAGTTGCAGGCAAATTTCCAATTTGTTTCAAATTAAACCAATGTTCGTCTACACAATTATTCGTACATACTTTTCCTGTTTCACAACAACAACCGGGTGAAGCATCATCTTCTAAGAGGTTAGTTTTTGAGCAATAAGCATAAAATTCAAATTCTGGTTGATTTATATATTCATTTGCAAATAAACTGTCTTTTGTTTGTGATTGTAATTGCATTACACCATAAAAAATGGCAATAACTGTAAGAACACTTGAGTATAAAGCAACTCGTGCTTCACCTTCGTTTTGTGTGAGCCAATTAACTTTTATCAAATAAACTTCAATTTGTCTCGTCAAATAGATTGAAAACCCCACTATAATAATTGAATATATAATGAGGGGGATTTTTCCTAAAAATTTTGTCATTTTACTTTTATCTGAAGAATATATATTAAGGTATCTTTCACTATTTAAATATAGTAATAGTTTATGTTTTTTTACTTCCAACGACCAGCATTATGATGGCAATGGAGTTAAATTTAAGTTTAAAATTGATTTTTGAGCTTTACATAATGCTTCGTGTTGGAGACAAAGGACTTTGAACACCAACGCTTTCAAAATGTCGCCCAACCAATGGAAGTGCTAAGGACTAAAAAATGTAGAACTTGCTCTAACCGAAAGTCGCTCGCCAAATCTGCATACCAAGTTCTGAAAAAAGAAAATGAAAAGCAAAAGAATTTGTTTTTTGGAGTGAGATTTGAGTGAATACCATGCAGAGAATTCGTCTCTAACCCACTTTGAGAGCAGAAAAACCAAGAATTGAGTAGGAGATAACTGTCTTGTCCGCCGAGAAATATGCGTTTGAAAAATTGAAAATCCAGTGAATTTTGCTCGTCGAAAATGACTGTGAGCAAAAACTGTCAAACTTCAGACTATTCTAAAGATACAATATGCGTCTTTAATTTTTGCTCTATATAAGGGTTTATTTACCAAAATAATATGGGCTGATTAATTGAATCCGTTGAAGAACATTAGTCGAACCAATACGACCAATATCTAAAACTATGCTACCATATGCATGTTTCTTTAAACTCGCTGTAGGATTTCCACCATTCGGTGATACATCACTTTTTCCTATATATTTATCAAAAATATTACTGTTTAAGTTTTGTTTTCCACCAATACTTTTCAAATAATTGTATGGCAATATCCAAAAAATCCGCACAGAGTCGCTGGTATACGAAAATGAGAACAATAAATCCTCTTTAATCAAATTGGTTGTCGTTGAATAGGTTTCAAGAATTTTCGACACTTCGGTAAAATCAATCATTGATTTTGGTTGTAATTCATAGTGGTCATCTTTCCAGACAGCATCAAAATCCAGTGTACCAACGGCACCATATAAAATAACTGGTTTCACATCATTCATAAAGGCGGCTTTATTTTGTGGTGTATCAGTTAATTTTATATTTTTTATAGTTGTTGGGTCATTAATTTTACTTCCACAACTTTGTCCACCTGCAATAGTCAATATCAGGCCTATCGTCAAGGTATATCTACTTATTGTCATTTTAATTGGAGTGTTTTGTTTTCTATATTGGTCATTTATTGGACTGCAACTTCCAACGACCAGCAAGGGCGATGCTGGGGATTGTATTTTGATTTAATTAATTGAATATCAAGCGTTTACGCCCTTGCTTATGTTGGACTCAATCAAATTTTGCGACCGCTCTGATTTGCTGTCCGCAGGACAGCGGCACGCCAACCAACCCAAGCCAGTAAAGTTTCTAGCCGAAAGTAAATTTGCACGGAATAATCTAAAAAAGCAAACGAGTTGGAAAAAACTTTGCGAATCGAAGAAAAATTGGCAAAAATACCACTCAGAGGACTTGTCGAAGACCAACTTTGCAAGCAGAGAGCCCGACTTGGCGAATCAGAGTGCTGCCTCGTCGCAAAAAAATATGCGTTTGAAATTGTTGAAAACCCAGCGAATTCTGCTCGTCGGAAGTTAGTTGAAATTATTACGTCACATTAATTGGAAGTGTAAATTTTCCGTTGCGAATTTTTATTAATACCTTGATAATCAATGACTTATGTATTTTTGTTAAAACTCATAAAAGACTGATAATCAAGGACTTGCATTTTTTTGCAACGGAAAATTTACACATCCCATTAATTTGACCAGTTGTAAATAATAAACTCTCTGGAATTTTTTTTATTTCACAGGTTGATTCAAATACTGAATCTGCAACATCTTCGCCAAATATAAACTCATTACCTTCATTTTCTAATACTAAATTCTGAATAAATTTTTTCTCAATCTTTGTAATATAATCACCAAAATTATTTGAAATGATACTCATTGAATATGAAAACTCTCTAATTATTTTACCATTTTCAGAGATAATCCATTGGTAACAATCAATACAAGAATCAGAAAAGTAAAAATTTACCTTATTTTTTGAATTATTAAGTAGCATTTGAACAATGCTTTTACAATCATAGTAACTTCCATGTTTTAAATATAAAAAAATCCAATTTTCGGTTTGATGACTTACAATAACGTTGGATTGAGTATCTTGGCTGTAAAGGCAAGCAAAAGCGTCTTTTGCAGAACATATTTTATGTTTTGAAATATTTAGCCTTTTTATAACTTCTTCATAAGAAATGTTTTTTATAGCAAAATAGATACTTCCTAAAGTAGGAATAGTTCTCTGCTCTTCTTGTTCCATTTTGAAAAATTTCCAACGATTCGCAAATATGATGATTTTGCAGAATATTTGGCGATTTTGATTAAATATTTAAGAACTTTTACATATTTGCTCGTGTTGGACCCAACGATTTGCATTATGATGAGCGAGTGAAAAGGCGGCACGAATTTTCTGCCGCCTTTTACATAATGCACTATGTTGGAACTCCAATAAGCTACTAAAACGACGCTTTTTCAGCGTCGCCCACACAAGACGAGAACCAACTAAATAAAGAAAAATTACGCACTTTTTTCTGTTACTTTGTCGCTTAAATGCTTGATTATTAACTAATTAATTCGTATTTTGTAGTTCAATTAAAACAAAATATATCATGGCAAATACAAAACTTTTGGCTGTAATAAGCGAAGAAAAATTAAACCAGTTGGGTTTTAAAACTGTTTATGATGGCACGCAAGACCCAAGAGGAACAACTTATGAAATTATAAACACAAATTTTTGGGTATCTATTGATGCTTGGGGTGATGTTCAAATTGCAAGAAAAAATCCTGATACTGACTTTCTGAATTTAAAAGTTGAAACAATATCTGATTTGGAACGTGTTTTAGATTGGATTGCTGAGTAGTCATTTTTCCAACGGCTCGCAAGTGCGATGCTGGGGTTTTAGTTTGATTTAATTAATTGAATATCAAGCGTTTACGCACTTGCCCGTGTTGGACACAAATAGCTTGAAAACCTCGCCAATTTGATGTCGCCCACCCAAATTTGAGAACCGAGATAGAAAAAAAGCATATAAACTGCTCTAATCGAATGTCGCTCGCCAAATATGCATACCAAGTTCTGAAAAAAGAAATTGAAAAGCAAAAGAATTTATATTTCAGAGTAAAATTTGAGCAAATACCACGCATTACAAATGTCGACGAGAACTATGCGTTTGATATTTTGCTGAGAGCTAACACTTGAAAACTTCGCTTTTAGCCAGTCGACCGAGCCTAATAAAATCTATTATTCTTTTTTATATTTATATATTCGATAACCTTCTTTTTGTTCAAATCCATCTGGAAAATAGCCAGCTTTTAAAATTGCATCAGTAATTATTGCCATATTCATTCCCATTTTGTCATTTAGCGAATCAGAAAGTAAAAGAGTTTCTGCTGGTTCGTTGAAGTTTTCTTTGATAAATTTTTTAGCATCTTCTTTGGAGTTGATAGGTGTAACTTCTTTGTTCATACTTGTATTTTTTGAATTTTCAGAGTTGCATGAAAGTATAATTAAAATCAGTATTGATAAAATTGGCTTAATTGAGTTTTTCATTTTTAAAAATTTCCAACGATTCGCAAGGGCGATGCTGGGGATTGTAATTTGATTAACTAATTGATTTTAAGGCGTTTACGCACTTGCTCGTGTTGGACTCAATCAAACTTTGCGACCGCTCTGATATGCCGTCTTTTAGATTTGCATTCGAGAAAACAAATTGTATAAAACCAAGAATAATTAACTTTGTTATTATTAACAATTTTAGAAGTTGAGGAGGTAGGAACACTAATTGCTGTCACAGGCTTTGAGCCTATCGTTGGATATAGTCTTACCCACCTCTCTTCGGTAGTAAATACAAATAGAAATTCGGGGCTACCGACCCCATTATCAAAGACATGTGTACCACTATCGAAATCAACTTCTTACACTAACTTATACAAAGATATGAAAACTAAATCATTTTTTTTAGGAATGGATGTGTCAAAATTAACGATTGATTATTCTCTAATTGATTCGATGGATAAAGTCCTAATGAATGGTCAATTCACAAACACAAAAAGCGGTATTCAAACCTTACTTAAAACTCTCAAAAAGAATGGATATAAAGACTTTTCTTCCATACTTTTTGGAATGGAAAACACTGGGCTCTATTCTAATCCGTTCAAGGTTTTTGCCGTTAGTAACGACTTAGATTTAGTCGTATCAAATGCCCTTGATATTGCAAATTCAAAGGGTATCAAACGAGAGAAGTCTGATACTGCTGATGCCTATTTAATTGCCCAATATCTGAGAAAAAGTCTGCCTACACTAAAAGTATATGTACCTGATAATGAAATAGTTGTAAAGCTAAAGCGTTGTCAGTCAGCTCGACAATTACTACTTAAACAAAGGCATCAAATAGAGCGTCATATCAATGAAATAAAAGGGTTTGTATCATCTAAAGAATACAATGATTTAAAGAGGAATTTACAAGACTCTCTTGTTGGTTTAAACAAAAGCATTGTTAAAATAGATAAAAAAATAGATGCTTTACTGAAAGAAGATGAGCAGATTGAAAGCAACAGAGAATTGATTGAAAGTATTCCAGGTGTTGGGAAGCAAACTGCCGTTGCCCTGATTACCGCTACCAACAATTTTGCAACGATTAATGACCCCAGAAAAATAGCTTGTCATGCAGGAGTAGCACCATTTAAAAAGGAATCAGGGACGAGTTTAAAGAATAAACCACGAGTTTCACATTTAGCTAATAAAAATCTAAAAGTAGCTTTACATATGGCATCACTATCGGCTGTCAAATGGTGCCAGCCAATTAAACAATTTTACGAAAGAAAAGTCAGCGAAGGAAAGAATAAAATGTCTGCTTTGAATGCGGTTAGAAACAAGATTTTGCACATTGTTTCGGCTCTTATTCGCAAACAAGAAAAATTTAACTTTTCCGTGGATTAAATATTTGTTTTTATCATAGAAATCCAACGGACAGCAGCACGCCAACGAACCAAACCCACTAGCTTGCTTGCTGAAAGTAAATTTGCATGGAAAAATCTAAAAAAGCAAATGAGTTGGGTAAAACTTTGCGAATCGAAGAAAAGTTGGTAAACATACCACTCAGAGAACCTGTCGCCAACCCACTTTGAGAGTAGAAAAACCAAGAATTGAGTAGGAGAGAACTGTCCTGTCAACCGAGAAATATGCGTTTGATAATTTGAAAAACCAGCTAATTTTGAGTGTCGAACGAGACTTTGAGCCACAAACTTTCAAACTATTTTAGAAGCATACGCTTTGAATTGAAACAAAAATGAGAACTTTTTTCAAATTTATAAATTTTTGAGAATTTTAAAAGATGTGACATGATATTACTCCATGTTCAATTATATTTTCGATTATTTTTTCTTGCCAATTATTACCTTCAACTGGAGCATCTGGATTAATTAGAAGAAATTCGTTCCAAAAATCAGTATCATCCAATGCTGGGGTTTGTTTAAATGATAATATTAACACCCTTTCTTCAGGTATTAATCCTTTAATGTTACAACCTAAATCTTTTTTCCACTTATGAAGAATTGAAATAAATTCTTTAAGTTCAATATTTAATACATCAATATTTAGTCTTTCAAAAGCTTCTATATCTGAAAATGCTTTAACAATGGAAACTCCTTGATTTTTAGTCATAAATTCATTCCATTCGGTAGTGTAGTAATCTAAACCTGCCAACTCTTTTGAATCAGCACCTGTATAAAAAGTAAAATATCCTTTTGTGAGAAACTTTTGATTAAACTCTTTATTGATAAAATTATAAATTTCAGATTTATAACATTTTACAAAAAATGTTATTCCATTCGTATTCATCTCGCTACAAATTAAATCGAATGCTGAATGAATAGAAGTTATAGAAGTATCTTTAGGCAAATGAAGTTTTATTACTTCTCTAATTTCATTATTGAAGTTGTCTAATAGATTTAATTCTTGCATTTTTATTTTTCCAACGGCTCGCAAGCAAGATGATTTTGGAGCGAATGTTGAGTTAATTAGTTGATTATCAAACTTTTACTTGCTTGCTCGAGTTGGACTTTAAGAACGTTGAACGCTCTTCTTTCCAAGTGTCGCCAAGCACCAACAAACACAAAGATATAAAAAACGTAGTATAATCATAGAGGTTTTTGCGAAAAAAAACTATAAAAACCGCTCTAATTTCACGTCGAAGGTAACTTTGCAAGAAGTAGCCCCAAAAACGTAGAAGCTATCGAGAGTAAACACTTTAAAGATTCGCTAATTTCGTGTCGAAAATACCGATGAGCTTGAAAAAAACAGCGAAAAACAGTAGAATAATATATTTTAAAGATTTTGTTAAGGCTGCTTTTTTGAGTATTTTACAACAAAATCTTTTGCTTCTCTCATTGTTTCAGGATATTGTGCATACCTTGAACGGATTTTAATTTCGCCATTTCTATCAAAATGTTCATATTCTTCGTGGATATGATGATAAAAGAAGTTATAATCTTTCAAGAATTTAATAACTTCCCATTTCTGAATATCGTTTTTCCCAGGAGGTCTAAAACGGTGAGGATAAATAAATACTTCTCCTTTGCATTCAGGACATATTGTATGTTTCGGTCGAGTAAAATCTGAACCTAAACTAAATGCTTTTTTGCAATTAAAACAAACTGATTTATGTCCCATGATTTTCTATTTAGGCTCTCGTTCCAACGACCAGCATTGTGATGGTTTTGGAGTGGTTTTAGAATTAATTTGTAAATTATCAAGCCTTTACATAATGCTTCGTGTTGGGGCTGATGAACTTTGAGACCGCTCTGATTTGGTGTCGCGAGACACCAAGCACTCCAACGAATCCACCTCACAAACTTGATTGCTGAAAGTAAATTTGCACGGAAAAATATAAAAAAGCAATAGCCTACCAAAATATTTTGAGTTTCTAAGAAAAAGTTGCGGAACTACCACGCAGAGTTCCTGTCGCTCACCAAATCTTTATACCAAGTTCTGAAAAAAGAAATTGAAAAGCAAATGAATTTACTTGTTGGAGTGAAATTTGAGTGCATACCACGCATTAGAAATGTCGACGATAAATATGCGTTTGACATTTTGCTGAGAATTAACACTTTAAAGTTTAGCTTTTGTCCAGTCGCATGAGCCTTTGAACTAAAAAATACTAATTACACAACGGCTTGTTAGTATACTCATTCATTTTTTCTTCCCCATACATTAAAATGTCTTTTTCTTTCCATTTTTCAATATTTTTTGAATAGTAGTCATTTAATTTTTCTGAGTTATAACCGTCAACATCTTCTGTAATCTCATCACCTAAATAGCTCCAAATATAGTATTTATCGATTTCTGTTAATCTTTCGAGTAATCCAATTTCTTTAATTTTTGTTATTCTTTTGAGCCAAATAAATTCAAATATACCTTCTACAAGTTTCTGTTCAACATTTATATTTTTTTCAATCTTTATTTGTTCGATTATAATATCAATTCCATTTTCCAAAACTTCCAAATTAAAATCTTGAGTATCAAATTCTAAGAAATCACACAGAGTAGAAGATGCATATTCTCTTGTTTGGTCATCATTTGATTGAATGTCTCTTACTAAACGTAAAAAAAAGTCAATTTTACTAATTTTTTCTCCCAAAATTATTTGGTCTTGATTTACTGTATCAATTTTAGATTCATTATCATATGATATTGAATATTTTTTAGCCTTATTATCATTGCTTAGGCTATTTAATTCAAGTGTAATACCTATTTTTTCTGAATTAATAAACTTGAATCTGTGTCCAATGAAAGTCTCTTGCATTACTCTGTTTTTAGAGATTTAGAATTTTTCCAACTTTCGCAAATGAGATGATGGTGTGAAAATTGGCTTAAAAGGTTAATAATTAATAAACTTTTACTTATTTGCAGCGTTGGAGCTCACACAATTTGAACACTTTTCTGATATGATGTCCACTAACAACATGAAGTGCCAAGATGGGAAAAATCGTAGAAACTGCCCTAATAGAATGTCGCTCACCAACTCTAAATGCCAAGTTCAGAAAAAAGAAATTGAAAAGCAAAATAATTTATTAATCAGAGTGAAATTTGAGTAAATACCACGCATTCTGTGTGTCGGCGGTAACTTTGCGTTTGAAATTTTGCTGAGAACTTACGCTTGAAAAGTTTACTAATATCTTGTCTGAGGTAATCATGAGTTTGTAAATGCTATCTGTAAAAGTTTTGTTAATACCCAAATTTTTCAAAATTTCCTTTTTGCATATTTACCCAACTTGACCAATATTGCACACCTGTTAAACCTGCACCCAAGGGGTCAATTTTAAAAAAGTCAGGAATAATTTCAAAATTTCTTCTTGTTTTCAGTTCTTTCATAAAGTGAGTTAAGCACTCTATTAATTTTTCAAAAGATGAGAAAATTATTTCACTCAGTCCATCAAGCTCGCCTTCAAACTCGTGGTCATAAACTCTAATTGGGAAATTATTATCAATCACATTATTTCGACCATCAAAAACTAAAGGGCCAGCATCATTTCCTTCGTCTCCAAATGGATATAGCTGTTGAGAAATAAGTTCTCCAGCTACAAACCAATCTAAATTTTCTTTTATAGATTTTAGAGGTAGATTTGGATTTGAAATTGGGAGTCTGGCAATTGAAGTATCACAGTCAAGAAAAAAGAACTCTTGATGCCATTGTATAAAACTTTTAGGGAGTTTTATTTTAAATTCGTCTTCAATTTTTTTGTATTCATCTTCAATTAGAGTTCCTTTAATGAGTTTCCATTGAAACCAACCATCTTGATTTACTTCTGTTGATATCATTTCTTGTGGAACATCGTCAGTATAAACAGTCTCATTTGGAAAGGCGTTTAAATATGCTTCAAAAAATTTATGTGTTAGTTCCTTCATAATTTAAAGCATGTAAGAATTTTAGTTTTTTTAATTTCCAACGCCCAGCATTGTGATGGTTTTGGAGTGGATTTAGAGTTAATTGATTAAA
>OFDC01001912.1_pt1 | contig 10148 bp, 6 predicted proteins | sample 1520941 | NCBI WGS metagenome assembly OFDC01 (sample SAMEA94258168, study PRJEB24077) | hot springs metagenome | biome: Aquatic biome; feature: Water | place: India | collected 2012-12-06 | depth 5 m | reverse complement strand
GATGCGCGCCTCGCGCTCGCCCTTCTGGACCATGTTGACGATGCGGCGGAACTCGGGAAGGCTCATGCCGGTCTGCGCGGCGATATCGGCGATTTCGGCGCGGATGCGCTCAATTGCGTCTTCCTCACGCTCGGCAAAGGCGGCCCACTTCTTGTCCTTCTTCGCCCGCTCCTTGATCCAGGCGTCGTCCATTTCGTTGCCGACATAGGCATTGAGGAAGTCGACTCGCTTGACCTTGTGACGCTCGGCGAGGCGCAGCATCTGCCCGCCCAGCGTGGTGAGCCGGCGGTTGAAGGCGTAGAGGTTGTCGACCAGAAACTCGATCTTGGTCGCGTGGAACTGCACGCTTTCGACCTCGGCGGTGAGGTCTTCGCGCAGCTGTTCGTACTTGGCTTCCTTGCTCGCCGGGAAGGCATTGCCTGCGGCCAAGGTTTCGACCCGCTCGCCCTGGAGCTTTTCAAAGGCGTTGAACAGCGAGGTGATGCGGGCAAAGCGCTCAAGCGCCTCGGGCTTCAGCGCGGCTTCCATCTGGGCGAGGGAGAGGGTGTTGTCCTCCTCCTCTTCCTCTTCGCGCTTCACGCGGGGCTCGCCGTCCTCGTCCTCGTCGGCTTCCTCGACCTCTTCTTCGGGTTCATCCTCGCGGATGGTCGGGCCGGCGGTAGCTTCGGAGATTTCGCCGTCGTCGTCCTCGTCCTCGGCGCCTTCGGCCATCTTGTCAGCGGGGGGCTCCTTCGAGAGCATCGCGTCAAGATCGAGGATTTCGCGCAGCTGCATGTCGCCATTGTTGAGCGCTTCGGACCACTGGATGATCGCGTGGAAGGTGATCGGGCTTTCGCACAGCCCCATGATCATCATGTCGCGCCCGGCTTCGATCCGCTTGGCGATGGCGATTTCGCCTTCGCGGCTGAGCAGCTCGACCGCGCCCATCTCGCGCAGATACATGCGCACCGGATCATCGGTGCGCTCACCCGTGGCGAGCTTGCGATTGCCCGCGCGCGCGTCCTTGGCGGGGCCTTTTTTCTCGCCGTCATCATCATCGTCGTCATCATCGACGGCGATATCATCGCTTTCGGCCTCTTCGCCCTCAGCCTCGGCCTCGGCGTCTTCGTCGCTTTCGACGATCTGCACGCCCATTTCGCTGAGCGCGGTCTGGATGTCTTCGATCTGATCGGGGCTCATCTCGCCCGAGGGCAGGGCCTCGTTCAGCTCGTCATAGGTGACATAGCCGCGCTTGCGCGCCTTGCTGATCAGCTTCTTCACCGATGCCTCGTTGAGATCGATCAGCGGGGCGTCTTCCTTCTCGGCCATATGTACTCGTCATTTCCGTTGCCGGGGGGCCTGCATCGCGCTGAGCGAGCTGTGCCCCCTTGTTAATCCCATGTGTGCCCGTTCAGGCGGCATCGTCACCTGTGGCAAGCGGCGCAGACTTTCTGCGTCCGAAGGCTTTGAGGCGTTCTTCAACTGCGATGAGCTGCGCGCGCAGCCGCGTTTGCTCGACGAACGACCCCTCGGGATCGCTGTCGAAACGGGCAATGGTGGCCGCAAGCGCAGCCTCCAGCGCTGGCCTTTCGACCAGCAGCGACACAGCTTCAGCCAATTCCTCGCACGCAGCGCCGGGATCATGGCCTTCATCAAGGAAGGCGTAGCGAATATCTGCCGGCGGGGCAGGTAGGCCTAGAGCGCTGCATATGGCGAGCGCGCCGTGCGAATCAAGCGTTTCTGCAAGTTCGAACAGCGATTCGATCAAGGGTGCGGCTTCGCGGTCGATCCGGGCGAGGGCAGAGAGCGCCTCGGCATGGCGGTCGATCTGGTGCGGAAAGCGGGTGAGGCCTGCGATTACGGCGCTGAGCAGTCCCTGCCGCTGGCCGCCCCCCATGATGCCTGCGAGCCGCGCGCGGGCGTCTTTCGACAGCCCCTGCGGTTGCGCTGGACCGCCGCGCCAGTTGCTGCGCTGGCTCGGTTGGAACGCGGGGCGTGGTGGGCGGGGTGGATAAGCGAAGGCGGAGAAACGGTCGGAAAGCTCGCGGCGATAGAGGCTTTTGATCTCGGGGTCCGCGATGGTTTCGACATGCGCCATCAGCCGCGCCTTCAGCCCCGCCTTGGCCTCGGGGGTGGTGAGGGGCTGGGCGTCGCGCTCGAATTGCCACAGGGTTTCGATCAGGCTGGCCGGTTCGCTGAGCAACCGCTCCATTGCGCCCTTGCCCTGCGCCTTGATCAGATCATCGGGATCGAGTCCCGCAGGCAGCCGCACGATCCCGAGCGTGCGCATCGGCGCGAGCAGCGGCAGCGCGCGCGCAATCGCCCGCATCGCCGCCCGCTGGCCCGCCGCATCGCCATCGAAGCACAGCACCGGCGCGTCGGTCATGCGCCAGAGCAGTCCGAGCTGCATCTCGGTCAGCGCCGTGCCGAGGGGGGCGACCACGTCCGCGATGCCTGCATTGGCGAGGGCGATCACGTCCATATAGCCTTCCACCACCACCACCCGCCCCGATTGGCGCGCGGCAGGCGCGGCGCGGTGGAGGTTGTAGAGCGTGCGGCCCTTGTCGAAGAGCGGGGTATCGGGGGAATTGAGATACTTCGCCACCCCCTCGCGCTTCTCGAGGATGCGCCCGCCAAAGGCGATCACCCGCCCTCGCGCATCCTGAATGGGCAGCATCACCCGGCCGCGGAAGCGGTCGTAATGCTCCCCCGCCTCATTGGCGGCGCGCATCCCGGCTTCGGCCAGCATATCTTCGCTGAACTGCCCGAGGGCACGGGGGAGGGCTTGGCGATCATCAGGTGCCCAGCCGAAGCCGAATTCGGCCATCACCTGCGGTGCAAACCCGCGCCGTTGGAGGTAGTCCCGCGCGGCCTTACCCTCAGGCGCGGCAAGGCTCTCCACGAAGAACCGCTGCGCCGCCTCAGTCACATCGATCAGGCTCGCGCGCGCCTCGGCCTTTTGCGCGGCGACGGGATCGGGGGCGGGGACCTCCATCCCGGCCATGCCCGCCAACTCTTTGATCGCGTCGATGAACTGGAGGCCCTGCTGGTCGACCATCCAGCTGATCGCATCGCCATGCGCCCCGCAACCAAAGCAGTGGTAGAACTGCTTCTGATCATTGACGTAGAAGCTCGGCGTCTTCTCATCATGGAACGGACAGCACCCCTTCCACTCGCGCCCCGCCCGGGTCAGCTTGACCGAGCGCTGGACAAGCGACGACAACGTGATCCGCGCACGCAGCTCGTCCTTCCATTGCGGTGTGATGGCCATGGGGTTCTAGGTGCGCCGGAACGGGCAAGGGTTCAAGCGCCCGGCCACAAATATCCGTTCGCCCTGAGCCTGTCGAAGGGCCGTCCTTTACTTTCCAGTCCTGCGCAGGCCTCAAGAAAGACGGTGCTTCGACAAGCTCGACACGAACGGAACTCGTTCAGGAAAGCGCCGCCTTCACCAGCCCGCTGGCGAGCTTGCCATCAAGCACCGCGCCGTGGCGGGCTTTGAGTTCGGCCATAACCGCGCCCATGTCCTTGATGCTGGATGCGCCCGTCTCCGCCTTGATCGCTTCGATGGCGGCCTTCGTCGCGGCTTCATCCATCATCTGCGGCAGGAATTCCTCGATCACCGCGAGTTCGGCGCGCTCAACCGCCGCCAGCTCCTCGCGCCCGCCGCTCACATATAGCTCGATCGATTCGCGCCGCTGCTTGGCCATTTTCTGGAGCACGCTCACCACCAGCTCGTCATCGGGAATCACCTTGCCGCTGGTGCGCTCCTCGATGTCGCGGTCCTTGATCTTGGCGCTGATCTGGCGGAGCGCGGCGGTGCGGTCTTTCTCGCCCGCCTTCATGGCGGCGATGGTGGCGGCTTTGATGTCGTCACGGATCATGTCGGGTTTCCTGTGGATCACTGTTTGCGGCGCGCACCTAACGCAAATTCAGCGCCTCGCCTAGGTTGACGCGGGGTGGCGAGGGGCCTAGCGGACGAAACTTAGCACCCACCGCTGGAACCCTTGTAACGGAGCGCCCCATGGCCGACCCCGCATCTCTTCGCGCGCAACCTTCAGGGGCGACCGCCAAAGCAACTGGTGTTCTTGTGCTGGCAGATGGTACGGTGATTTGGGGCCGGGGCTTTGGCGCGGTCGGCTCGGCGGTGGGTGAGGTGTGTTTCAACACCGCCATGACCGGCTATCAGGAGGTGATGACCGATCCCTCATATGCCGCGCAGATCGTCACCTTCACCTTTCCGCATATCGGCAATGTCGGCGCCAATGGCGAGGATATCGAGAGCCGGGTGGAGGGCGCGGTTGGCTGCGTGGTGCGCGAGGATGTAACCGAGCCTTCAAGCTTCCGTTCGATCGAGCGGTTTGTCGACTGGATGGCGCGCAATGGCAAGATCGGCCTCAGCGGGGTAGACACCCGCGCGCTCACCCGCCGTATCCGGCAGAGCGGCGCGCCCAATGCGGTGATTGCCCATGCGCCCGACGGCAAGTTCGATATCCCCGCGCTGATCGCCCGCGCCCAAGGCTGGCCGGGGCTCGAAGGCATGGACCTCGCCATCCGCGTGACCCGCGAGGGCGAAGAGCGCTGGGAGGGCGGTTCGTGGACGCTCGGCAAGGGCTATGGGAGAGCGCCTTGGTCGAAACCCGCAACCACTCCCGTTCACCCTGAGCCTGTCGAAGGGTTGTCCTTCTCTTCAGGTGAAACGCCTGAAGCGAAGAAGAACAGTGCTTCGACAAGCTCAGCACGAACGGATGGGGGGAAGCTCCCCCACGTGGTCGCGATCGATTACGGGGCGAAGGACAATATTTTCCGCAATCTGGTGCGTGCGGGTGCGCGGGTGACAGTGGTGCCGGCCAAGACCAGCTTCGACGAGGTGATGGCGCTGGCCCCGGACGGCGTATTCCTTTCCAACGGCCCGGGCGATCCGGCTGCGACGGGGGAATACGCAGTGCCGGTGATCCGTGCGCTGCTCGATGCCGACGTCCCGCTGTTCGGCATCTGCCTCGGCCATCAGATGCTGGCGCTGGCCGCGGGCGCGAAGACAATCAAGATGCACCAGGGTCACCGCGGCGCGAACCATCCGGTGCAGCGTGTGGGTGAGAGCTGGGGCGAGACCACGGGGCTGGTCGAGATCACCTCGATGAACCACGGCTTTGCGGTGGACGCGGACTCGCTGCCGGAAGGGGTGGAGCAGACCCATGTCTCGCTGTTCGACGGGACGAATTGCGGGATCGCGATCAAGGGCAAGCGGGCGTTCGCGGTGCAGTATCACCCTGAGGCGAGCCCGGGGCCTCAGGATAGTTTTTATCTGTTTGAGAAGTTTGTCGGGGGGCTGGGGTGAACTGCGCCGCGTCCACACTTTCCGTTTTTCCTGTCTCCCTTCCCCTTGGGGAAGGGCCGGGGATGGGGGTTTGGCGGTGAGGGGGCAGCGCGTCAATTCGGGCGTCGTACACCCATCCCCCAACCCCTTCCCTCTAGGGAAGGGGAGTGCGTCAGCGTTCGGTTCTCGCGATGGCGATTTCTTCGGCGATGACTGTCAGCACACCGTCGATATTCCCCAGCACTTCGTTGTTCCAGAAGCGGATCACGCGGTAGCCGTGGGCTTCGATGATGCGGGTGCGGTTTGCGTCCGACAGGCTTTCGGAATGCTGCCCACCGTCGAGTTCAATGGCGAGACACAGGCTGCGGCAGGCAAAATCGGCGATGAAGTTGCCGATGGGGTGCTGGCGGGTGAATTTGGCGCCTTCGAAGCGGGATGTGCGGAGGTGCAGCCACAGGCGTTTTTCAGCCTCGGTGGACTCGTTGCGAAGGTTGCGGGCGAGGTGGGTGAGGCGCTTCTTCGTCATCGTGGCACACCCATCCCCAACCCCTTCCCTCAAGGGAAGGGGCTTACAGCGCTTGCCGCCATCTTCGCAACCATTTCAACCACTTCCTTCGCCCAAAACCCCGCGATGACCCCGCGCCCCATCACCGAGTGGCCCGGCGCGGAGATCGCCGAGGGCGTCGCGTTCCAGGGCGATGGTTCGGTTACGCTTGAAGCCTCGGCGGACACCGGGCTCCCTGTTATCACCTTCTGGCGGCCCGTGCTGCATGACGAGGGCAGCCGTTATCCCATCGCGGGCCGCATGGATTGCCGGGTTGCCGCCACCCAAGGCCCGTTTGACGCCGCCGCCTTCGATCCGGTTGCGCGTCACAAGGCCGTGGCCGAGCAGCGCCGCGATCAGGGCTATCTTGATGATGAGCAGATCGTCTCCATCACGGACACAGCCCAGCAGCTCGACGTGATCGGCCGCCGCGATGGCCCGCGCTCCTATTACGTGCTCAGCTACGTCATGGCCCACAATGGCGAGCGGCTGATCGACATCCGCCGCAATTGCACCTTCCTCTTCGGCCGGGGCGCGTCCAAGCCGGACGTGCTCGCCCTTGTGAACCGCTACACCAAGATCACCCTCTCCTTTTCCGAGCAGGACACCTGATGCCCAAAAGAACCGACATTTCCTCGATCCTCGTCATTGGCGCGGGCCCCATCATCATCGGGCAGGCGTGCGAGTTCGATTACTCCGGGACGCAGGCGATCAAGGCGCTGAAGGAGGAGGGCTACCGCGTCATCCTCGTGAACAGCAACCCGGCGACGATCATGACCGATCCCGAGTTTGCCGACGCGACCTATATCGAGCCGATCACGCCCGATATCGTGGCGAAGATCATCGCCAAGGAACGACCCGATGCGCTGCTGCCCACGATGGGCGGGCAGACGGCGCTGAACTGCGCGCTGAAGCTCGATGAGATGGGAGTGCTCAAGGAATACGGCGTCGAGATGATCGGGGCGAAGGCCGACGCGATCGACAAGGCCGAGAACCGCCAGCGGTTCCGCGAGGCGATGGACGCGATCGGGCTCGAAAGCGCGCGCTCGGGCGTCGCCAACACGCTCGAACAAGCCCGCGCCGTGCTCGAACGCACCGGGCTGCCGAGCATCATCCGCCCCAGCTTCACCCTCGGCGGCACCGGGGGCGGGATTGCGTACAACAAGGCCGAATTCGACAAGATCGTGATGGAAGGCCTCTCGGCCTCGCCCACCACCGAGGTGCTGATCGAGGAGTCGCTCTTGGGGTGGAAAGAATTCGAGATGGAGGTGGTGCGCGACCGCAAGGATAACGCGATCATCATCTGCGCGATCGAGAATGTCGATCCCATGGGGGTCCACACCGGCGACTCGATCACCGTCGCCCCGGCGCTGACGCTGACCGACAAGGAATACCAGATCATGCGTTCCGCCAGCATCGCAGTGCTGCGCGAGATCGGGGTGGAGACGGGCGGCTCCAACGTGCAGTTCGCGGTCAATCCCAAGGATGGCCGCCTGATCGTGATCGAGATGAACCCGCGCGTCTCGCGCTCCTCGGCGCTGGCGTCGAAGGCGACGGGTTTCCCCATCGCCCGGGTCGCGGCGAAGCTGGCGGTGGGCTATACGCTTGATGAGCTCACCAACGAGATCACCGGCGCGACCCCGGCCAGTTTCGAACCCACCATCGATTACGTGGTCACCAAAATCCCGCGCTTTGCCTTCGAAAAGTTCAAGGGCGCGGCGACTGATCTGTCGACCGCGATGAAATCGGTCGGCGAAGTCATGGCGATTGGCCGCAACTTCCAAGAATCGATGCAGAAGGCGCTGCGGGGCCTCGAAACCGGGCTCGACGGGTTCAACCGCGTGCCCGAGCTGGAGGGGCAGGCCAAGGACGTCATCACCGCCGCCCTGTCGCGCCGCACCCCGGACCGGTTGCTCAAGGTCGGGCAGGCTTTCCGCGAAGGGATGAGCGTGGAAGAAATCGCCGCCGTCACCTTCTACGATCCATGGTTCCTGCGCCAGATCGAGCAGATCATCGCCGCCGAACGCGCTATTCAGGCCGATGGCCTGCCGCGCGATGCGGCGGGGCTGCGGCGCTTGAAGGCGATGGGTTTCTCGGATCGGCGCCTCGCGACCCTCGCTGTGCGTTCCGTCGGGGTGGCGGGGGGACTGGGCGAGACTCAGGCCAAGCGCTCCGGCCTGCTCCACGATGCGCTCGTCGCCATGGCGGGCGCTACCAGCGCGGCGGAAGTGCGGCAGCTGCGCCAGAAGCTTGGGGTGAACCCGGTGTTCAAGCGCATCGACAGCTGCGCCGCCGAGTTCGAAGCGATCACGCCCTACATGTATTCGACCTACGAGGCCCCGAGCTTCGGCGCGCCGGAATGCGAGGCTGACCCAACGGACCGGAAAAAGATCGTCATCCTCGGCGGTGGGCCGAACCGGATCGGGCAGGGGATCGAGTTCGATTATTGCTGCGTCCACGCCTGTTTCGCGCTGGCGGAGCAGGGGTTTGAGACGATCATGATCAACTGCAACCCTGAAACCGTCTCGACCGATTACGACACGTCTGACCGCCTCTATTTCGAGCCGCTGACCGATGAGGACGTGCTCGAAATCCTGCGGGTGGAACAGTCGAAGGGTGAGCTGGTCGGGGTGATCGTCCAGTTCGGCGGGCAGACCCCATTGAAGCTGGCGCAGGCGCTGGAGGACGCGGGGATACCGATCCTCGGCACTTCGCCCGATGCGATTGACCTCGCCGAAGACCGTGAGCGCTTCGCCAAGCTGGTGAGCAAGCTCAAGCTCACCCAGCCCGAAAACGGCATCGCCCGCAGCCGCGATGAGGCCGCCGCGGTCGCCGCGCGCATCGGCTACCCGGTGCTGCTGCGCCCGTCTTACGTGCTCGGGGGCCGCGCGATGGAGATCGTCGACAGCGAGGCGCAGCTCGATGATTACATCGCCACGGCGGTGAATGTTTCGGGCGATTCCCCTGTGCTGATCGACCAATATCTGCGCGATGCGATCGAATGCGATGTCGACGCGCTGTGCGATGGCGAGGAGGTCCGTATCGCGGGCGTGATGCAGCATATCGAGGAGGCAGGCGTCCACTCGGGCGACTCGGCCTGCACCCTGCCGCCCTATTCGCTCCCCGCCGACATCATCGCCGAGATGGAGCGCCAAGCCGAGGCGCTGGCCCATGCGCTGGGTGTGGTGGGCCTCATGAACATCCAGTTCGCGGTGAAAGACGGGCAGGTTTACCTGATCGAGGTCAACCCGCGCGCCAGCCGCACCGTGCCCTTCGTCGCCAAGGCCATCGGCCAGCCGGTCGCCAAGATCGCCGCGCGGGTGATGGCGGGCGAGAAGATCAGCAGCTTCCCGCCCTTCAAGCGCGATCTGCCCTATATGGCGGTCAAGGAAGCGGTGTTCCCTTTCGCCCGCTTCCCCGGCGCCGACCCGGTGCTCAGCCCCGAAATGAAATCGACCGGCGAGGTCATGGGGATCGACGCCACCTTCGAAGCCGCCTTCCTCAAGTCGCAGCTGGGCGCTGGCATGATTCCGCCCACCAGCGGCACGGTGTTCGTCAGCGTCAAGAACACCGACAAGCCGGTGATCGTGCCGGCGGTGCGTCAGTTGATCGAGCATGGTTTCCGCGTGATCGCCACCGGCGGCACGCAAAGCTACCTTTCCGAACAGGGGCTTGCCGTGGAGCGGGTCAACAAGGTCGCCGAGGGCCAGCCGCACATTGTCGACAAAATTATCGATGGCGAAATTGCGCTGATCTTCAACACCACCGAAGGCTGGCAATCGCTGATGGACAGCAAATCGATCCGTCAGGCCGCGCTCGCAGGCAAGGTGCCTTACTACACCACGGCGACCGCATCCGTAGCGGTAGCGGCGGCGATTTCGGCGATCCACCCGGACCAGCTTGAAGTCCGCTCGATGCAGGACTATTATGACAGCTGACTGAACTTCTTCTCCTGACATCGGAAAATGCGCTCACCGCCGTTTTTATCTGACGGCGACAGGCTTTTTCTTCCCGGTCAGGATGGGGCAAAAGACAGAAAGAAAGACGATGGCGACGATGGAAAAGGTGCCGATGCTGGCCGAGGGGTATGAGCGGCTGACGGCCGACCTCAAGGCCCTGCGTGAAGAGCGCCCCAAGATCGTCGAGGCGATCGAGGAAGCCCGCGCCCACGGCGATCTTTCGGAAAACGCCGAATATCACGCCGCGAAGGAGCGTCAGGGCCAGGTCGAAGCCATGATCGGCGAGATCGAGAACATGGTCAGCCGCGCGCAGATCATCGATCCGACCACGCTGTCGGGCGACAAGATCATC
>OFDC01001911.1_pt1 | contig 10154 bp, 12 predicted proteins | sample 1520941 | NCBI WGS metagenome assembly OFDC01 (sample SAMEA94258168, study PRJEB24077) | hot springs metagenome | biome: Aquatic biome; feature: Water | place: India | collected 2012-12-06 | depth 5 m | reverse complement strand
GCCCGCGCCGCTGCCGGCCTTCCGCCACGAGGAGCCCGGCTCGGCCACCGTGCTGACCCTGGGCGCGCACATGTGCAAGTGGCCGATCGGCGATCCGTCGTCGGAAGGCTTCACCTTCTGCGGTCGCCGCTCGTCTGAAGGCCCCTACTGCGTCGAGCACGCGCGCGTGGCCTACCAGCCGCAGCAGACCAAGAAGAAGAGCGGCGGCGCCGAGCTGGCCCGTTCGCTTCGCCGCTACATCTAAGAAGAACAATAGTCTCTCAGAGCGGCGGATCCCGGATGGCCCAAAAGGCCGTCCGGGATTTCTCATTTCTGGAGGTCGGCCTAGATAGAGGCCATGAGCGACCTGCCGCCTTCCGATTCCAACACGCCGCCCTACTCGGTCTCCGAGCTGGCCTTCGCCCTGAAGCGCACGCTCGAGGACCGCTACGGCTTCGTTCGGCTGCGCGGCGAGCTTTCCAAGGTCACGCACCACTCCAACGGACACGTCTATCTGACGATCAAGGACGACAAGTCCGCGATCGACGGCGTGGTGTGGAAGGGCAATGTCCGGGGTCTGGGCGTGCGGCCCGAGCACGGGCTCGAGGTCATCGTCACCGGCAAGATCACCACCTATCCGGCCGGCTCGCGCTACCAGATCGTCATCGACAGCATGGAGGCCGCCGGCATCGGCGCTCTCCTGGCGCAGCTGGAGCGCCTGAAGGGCAAGCTGGCCGCCGAGGGCCTGTTCGCACCGGAGCGCAAGCGCCCCCTGCCCTCGATGCCCGCCGTGGTGGGGGTGATCACCAGCCCGACCGGCGCGGTGATCCGCGACATCCTGCATCGCATCCGCGACCGCTGGCCCTGCCAGGTTCTGGTCTGGCCGTGCGTCGTGCAAGGCGACGCCGCCGCTGGCCAGGTCAGCGCCGCGATCCGAGGCTTCAACGCGATCCAGCCTGGCGGGCCCGTGCCGCGCCCCGACGTCCTGATCGTCGCGCGCGGCGGCGGCTCAGTGGAGGACCTCTGGGCCTTTAACGACGAAGGCCTGGCGCGGACGGTGGCCGAAGGCACGATCCCGCTGATCTCGGCTGTGGGCCACGAGACCGACACCACCCTGATCGACTTCGTCTCGGACCGCCGCGCGCCCACGCCGACGGCGGCCGCCGAGATGGCCACGCCGGTGCTGGCCGAACTGCGGGCGCTGATCTCCGATTTCGATCGCCGGCTGAACCGTTGCGGCTCGCGCACGATCGAGGAGCGACGCACGCGGCTTGTCAGCGCCGCGCGCGGCCTGCCGCGTCCCAACGATCTGCTAGCCCTGGCCCAACAGCGCTTCGACATCGCCTCTGGCCGCCTCGACGCGGCCCTGCAGCGCAACACCGCCGTCCACGCGCAGGACCTGTTGAAGGTCACCGCGCGCCTGACGCCTGAAGCCCTTGGCCGGCAACGCGCTGTGAAGGCCGATCGCTTGGCCGACCTCTCCCGCCGACTGGACCTCGCCGCCCGGAGGGTCCCCGATCGCGTCGCCCAGCACGCCCGACTGCCTGCGCTTTGGGACCGTCTGAACGCCGCCGGGCGACGGCGCCTGCAGCGGGACGCCGACCGCCTGGCCAGTCTCGAAAAACTCCGCCAATCCTTGAACCCAGAGCGCCCGCTCGAATTGGGCTTCGCCCTGGTGCGAAAGGCGGATCAAACCATCGCCCGCTCGGCGGCCGACCTCGTCTCCGGCGAGCGCGTCAGCCTGAAGTTCAAGAGCGGCGAGCGTGACGCGGTCATCGATGGCGAAGGCGGCTTCGTCCCGCCGCCCGCCTCGTCAACGCCCCCGCCCAAGCCACGCCCCAAACCCGCCTCGCCGCCCGCCGGTCAAGGCGACCTGTTCTGAAACCGCGGCTTGGCGTAGGATGATCCCATGAACGCTTTCGATCGTGATCTCGGCAAGTCCGACGGCATGGCCGTCCTGCACTATGGCGACGGCGAGTACGCCGTGCTCAGCCCTGGCCGCTTCGTGCTGTGCGCGGTCAGCAACAAGCAGATTCCGCTGGAGGCCCTGCGCTACTGGAGCCCGGAGCACCAGGAAGCCTATGCCGGTCCCGCCGAGGCGCTGAAGCGTTGGCAAGGGGCCTGAGCCGTCGCGCGGTTCTGACCGCGCTTCCGCTGACCCTGGGCCTACCCGCCTTGGCGCAGGCTGCCGCGCCGGGCCTTTCCCTCTCGGGAAAGTTCGTCCAGGGCGGCTACGCCGTGGGCCGCACGGCGCCCCGCGCGACGATCGACCTTGATGGCCAGATCCTGACTACGGCGTCGGCTGAAGGATGGTTCGTCATCGGCTTTGACCGTGATGCGCCCGCGAATTCGGTCCTGACCGTGACCACCGCAGAGGGCTCGGCGATAGACCAGCGCGCTGTCGCTCCCGGCGACTTCGACATCCAGCGGATCGACGGACTGCCGCCCGAGCAGGTGACGCCGACCGATCCGGCGTTGCTGGAGCGCTTGGCCGCCGAGAACGCGCGCAAGCTGGCCGGCTTCTCCAGTCAGGCCGACATCGAAGGTTTCCGCGAGGGATTCATACTTCCGGTTGTGGGCGCACGGCGCTCCGCCCGTTTTGGCGGCCAGCGCATTCTCAACGGCGAGCCCAAACGTCCCCATTTTGGGGTTGATTTGGCGACGCCCGTCGGTACGCTCGTGCGCGCGCCGGCGTCCGCGGTGGTCGCTTTCGCCGAGACTGGATTGCACTTCGAGGGCGGCCTACTGCTCCTGGATCACGGCCAAGGCCTGGTCACAGCCTATCTCCACCTGTCAAAAATCCTCGTATCGCCCGGCACTTACGTGAGGAAAGGCGACCTGGTCGCGCAGACCGGCAAAGAAGGTCGGGCGACGGGCCCGCACCTATGCTGGCGCATGAAGTGGCGTGGCCGAAACATGGACCCGTCCCTGCTGGTCGGATCGGCGCCCCTCGCCGGCTAACCTGCCGCCCCATTCGCCCCTGGCGCGAGTTTCAATCATTCGTTAGCTATGCCGCCGGTATCGAGACACGAGGTCGCCGGGGGCGATCATCGGTCTTGGTCTCCCAGCGAGATCCTTGAGGAGACGGCTCCCGCATGTCTGCGGCGCTTGAAAAGCTGCGTTTCTTGCTGGTGGACGACAACCAGCACATCCGCGCGATCGTTTCCACGATCCTCAAGGGCGTGGGGGTTCGGCACATTCGCGAAGCCATGGACGGCGCTGAAGCTCTGCAGATCCTGCGCGACTGGCAGACCGACATCGCCATCGTCGACTTCAAGATGAGCCCACTGGATGGCGTGATGTTCACCCAACTGGTGCGCAATTCACCCGACAGCGTCGATCCGTACCTGCCAATCATCATGCTGACCGGCTTCGCCGAGCGTCACCGGGTGTTCGAGGCCCGTGATGCGGGCGTGACGGAGATCGTCGTGAAGCCCGTGACAGCGCGGTCGCTTCTCGATCGCATCAACACCGTAATTTTCCACCAGCGCCCGTTCATCCGGTCGCCGGACTACTTCGGCCCGTGCCGCCGGCGTCGGGTCGACCCGCAGTATCACGGCCCCTTCCGCCGCAATGGCGAGAAGGACTCCACCACCGAAGCGATCGAAATCTAGTCGGCGACGTCTGCGCGCTCACGCTCCGCCAGGGCCGCGTAAACCTCATTGGGCCAACGCCGGTGAACCCAGAACCACTCGGCGGGGCGTTCGCGGATGCGGTCTTCCATGAAGGCGTTGATCATCCGCACCCCGGCCTCGATGTCCGCCGTCCGATCGCCCGTCTTCGGCGGAACGATCGGGTCGTGGACCACCGCCCGGAAGAGCGCGCCCTTCAGACGCTGCACCGACATCGGCTGCAGCACCGTGCCAAAGCGGATCGCCAGGCGGGTCGGCCCGGGAGCGGTGTGCGCGAGGTGACCGAAGAATGGCGCGGCCACGCCGCTGTTGAACTTCTGATCGTTCATCAGGGCCACTGACTTGCCCTGCTTCATGCCTTCCAGCAGTTCGCGCGCGCCGTCGCCGCCCTTGGGCGCGAACAGCCGGACCCCATAACGGAACCGGCTCTCCTTGATCCGCTTGTCGACATAGGGGTTGTTGGCCGCGCGATAGGTCATCTCGCAGACCACACCGCTGTCGACGATGGCGGCGGGCATCACTTCCCAGTTCGACAGGTGTCCCGAAACGAACACGACCGGGATCCGGTTCTCGGCGATCTCGGCGAGGCGCTCCTTGCCTACCACCTCGACCCGGCCGGTGGACGGCAGGATCTTGTCCATCAGCGGGAACTCGGCGAACGAGCGGCCAAGGCCGTCCCACTGTTCGCGCAGGATCTGCTTGTGCCAGGCTGCGTCCTTCTCGGGAAAGGCCAGCTTCAGATTGCGGGTCGCGACCTTGTGCGCTCCGCTCATCGGCCCAAAGGTGCGGCCCAGCCAGCCGCCGAAATCCGAGGCCCGGTCCACGCCCATCAGGCGCACCGCGCCGATAAACAGGTCGAAGCCCAGGGCTTCCAACCGCCACAACAGGTCCTGGACCCAAGGCTGACGCTTTTCAGACATGGCCTCTTAGTAGGCTCCCGCGCACGCCTCGCGCAACGGAGTCTCGCCCGGCACGCGACTTGCGGCTGTGAAACCAGACCGTTCCGTTTCGGGACGGGTCGGGAGAAACAAGGGGGCATGGCTTCCATGGGCAACGACATCGACGTTCACCTGGGCAAGCGCCTGCGTCGCCGCCGTCGTCTGCTGGGTCTCACCCAGCAGCAACTGGCTGGCACGGTCGGCGTGCGCTTTCAGCAAATCCAAAAGTATGAGTGCGGCGCCAACCGCATCTCGGCCGCGCGGCTGTGGCAGCTGTCCGAAGCGCTCGAGGTTCCGGTCGGCTATTTCTACGACGGCCTGTCGGACACCCGTCGCGAGACGACCAGCGAGTCGGCCGAAGGCGGCGAGATGTTCGCCCGCAAGGAAACCCTCGACCTGATCCGGGCCTACTACCTGCTGGGCGAGCGTCCGCGCCGTCGCCTGCTGGACCTGGCCAAGTCGCTGAATGGCGGCGCCGAGCACGCCGACGCTTAAAGTCGGCGAACGCAGACAGTCACTGGTGGCGTACCTGCGGCGGGGAGGTTACATCCCCGCCCATGACGCTCTCCGCTGACCGGCTCGCGGCGCTTGACGCCTTCATTCTCGACCTCAACCGGGCTTCCGCTGAGGTGATCCTGCCGCTGTTCCGGGCCGACCACGGCCTCGAGGACAAGGGGGCGGGCAAGAACCTGCCGCGCGACACCCACGCCGCCTTCGATCCGGTCACCGAGGCCGATCGTGGGGCCGAGGCCGCCATCCGCAAACGGATCGCCGAGCGTTTCCCCGACCATGGCGTGATCGGCGAGGAGTACGGTGAGGATCGCCCCGACGCCGAGTTCGTCTGGGTGCTCGACCCGATCGACGGCACCCGCGCCTTTATCGCCGGCCTGCCGCTTTGGACCACCCTGATCGGCCTGCGCCACCAGGGCCGTCCCGTCCTGGGTTCAATTGGCCAGCCCTTCATCGACGAGGTCTTCGTCGGCCACGCCGGCAGATCGCGCCTTGTCGCCGGCGGCCAAGAACGCGCGATCCGCGTTCGCGAGTGCGCCAACATCAATGACGCGGTCATTGCGACCACCGATCCGGACGCTTGCTTCGACGGCGCCGAGCGCGGGGCGTGGCTGCAGGTCCGCGCCGCCGCCAAGCTGGCGCGCCTGGGCTGCGACGCCTACGCCTACGCCATGGTCGCCATGGGCAAGATGGACATGGTCATCGAGGCGGGCCTGAAATCCTGGGACATCGAGGCCGCCATCCCCGTGATCGAGGGCGCCGGCGGCCTGGTCACCAACTGGCGCGGCGAGGCCGTAGGTCAGAACGGCGGCCAAATGGTGATCTCGGGCGATCGACGTCCGCTGGACGAGGCGCTGGTCAGTCTGAGACGTTCGGCGAAATAAGCGGCTCGCGCGGGGCAAGCGGATCGACCGTCTCGTCGAAGGCCTTCCAGAACAGCGCGCGGCGAGCGTCGGTCTCGACCAGGATCTCGTGGAAAGCGCCCGGGACCTCGATATAGCGCCCCCTGGGGATACGGCCGGCGATCGACTTGGAGTCGGCGTTCAGCACCCGGTTGTCGAGTTCAGCGCCAAGGATGGTCACCGGAACGGTGATCTTTTCGACCGACCGGCTGCGACGCAGCCAGGCGCAGGCCGAGATGGCGAAGTCAGCCCAGCCCCAGGTCATGCCGCCGAGCGCGATCTCGGGATGCGCGCGCAGCTGGGCCTGATAACGATCGTAGCGCGTCTCATCGTGGGTCAGGCCGTCGCCCTGGAAGGTCTGGGTCAGCGGATCGTAGGGGGTCTGGACATACTCCCCCGCCAACCCGATCCGCGACATGACGAAGGCCAGAGGGCGCGCCAGCCAGGGCGGCACACCGGCGGTGTTGAGGCCCAGCATCGGCGCTGACAGCACCGCGGCCGCGAAACGTGTCTCACCGTGAGCCAGGACCAGCATGGTCAGGCACCCGCCCATCGAGTGGCTGACCGCCACCCAGGGCTTGGGCATCCGCGCCTCGAAAGCATCGAGCAGCGCCTTGTGGTCGGAAACGAAGGTCTTGAAGCCTCGGGCATGGCCCTTGAGGCGGTCAGGCAAGGCGCGGGCTGACAGCCCCTGCCCTCGCCAGTCGTGCAGCAGCACGGCGAAGCCGCGCGCCAGGAGGTCCTCGACGACCTCGAAATACTTCTCCAGTGGCTCGCTGCGTCCGGGGCTGAGCACCACCGTCCCGCGCGCGGGACCTTCCGGGAAAAACGTCGCGGCGCGGAGGGTCGCCCCATCCGCGCCACAGAACCATTCGGCCTTGCCGCTGTCGGGAACCGGGGCCTCGGGAATCGAGACCAGAGGCGCCGGTCCCGCCATGGCTTAGCGGAGCTTGGCGAACAGCGCGCCCATCTTGGGCTGCAGGCCCATGGCCACGCCCATGTCCGACAGCTTCAGCTTGCCGGTCATGACGGCCATCGTCGGGTCCAGCTTGCCTTCGCCCATGGCGACCAGGTCGTCCAGAGCCAGGGTCATGGTCAGATCGGCCGGCTTGTCTTCGTTGGTGACCGAACCGCCGTCGATGTGGATGACACCGGCGTCCTTCAGGTCGAACTTCAGGGACTTGCCCAGGCCGCTGTCGTCGCCAACGGCGGTTTTGATCTTGTCGGTGAGTTCCTGGATGGTGGCCATGGCGCGATCTCCCTCTGCGCTTGTGAGATTGGCGAATAGCTAGACCGGCTGACGCGTGTAAGTAAACACCGTTCAGACGACTAAAATCATTTCTTCTTGCTGCTAAAGTCGGGAGCCGAAGGCGCTTTCGCAAGGCGAACCTTCACTGCGCCCTTGAGTTGATCAGGACGGAAAACCGGCATGCCGTCCGAAAGCGGCAGCGGCTGGGTGCGGCCGTCTCCGAAGATGGCCACGCCGGACTCAGACTTCGGGAACTCGATGCCCGTCATCTTCGGCGCCGCCATGGCCAGAAGGCCCGCCGCCTTACCCATGACCCGGTTACCCTCCTCGACAACGCCGACCAGCTCTGAAGCGTCGTATTCGGTGGCCGAGCGCAGTACCGGCAGGTAGCTCATGTCCAAGCTGAACTTGGAGCCCTTTGGCGCCTTCAACTCGACCGAAGACTTGGCCTGCAACTGGGCCAGGGTCGGTACGCGGGTGATCAAGCCGCCATCGTCGATCGGCAACGGCGTTCTCGCACCGCTAGGCTCGACCAGCGTGGCCTGGAGGCCTCCCGCCCCATCGCCACGGAGACGATAGATGAGCTTGACCTTGCGACGCTCGTTAGGCGGCACCTTCAAAAACATCTCAAGATAGGGAAACAGCTTGGCCGCAGGAATGATCTTGGCTTCCTGCGCCTGAGCTTGGGAGGCGGCCGCGACAACGGTCACGGCGGCGACGATGGCAGCGGGATGCTGACGAAGGCTCATTTCGGCTTCGCGAATTTCAAGGTCATGCGGTCGCTCTCCCCGATCGCGTCGTATTTGGAATGATCAAAACCCGGCTCGGCCGGTTCGCCCCGCGGCGCCGAGAGGCGCGTCGGCGGCAGGGTCCAGACGCCGAAGGGATGGTCCTTGGTGTCCTTGGGATTGGCGTTGATCTCGCTCGTCCCGATCAGGACGAACCCGGCTTCCTTGGCCATCTGGATGACGTAGTCCTGCTGGACGTAGCCATCCTCGGCCAGGACATCCTGCACCCGCCCGGGTTGCCCGCGATGCTCCTCAATGCCGAGAATGCCGCCGGGCTTCAGCGCCGCCAGGGCGTCCTTGAACGCCTTCTCGGCGATGCCGCCGGCCATCCAGTTGTGGAGGTTGCGCAGGAACAGCACCAGGTCGGCGCTGCCGTCTGGCGCGACAGGCCCGCTGGTGGGGCCAAAGGCCGTAAACGCGACCTCACCATAGACCTTTTTCTTCTCCGCCAGCTTGCGCTGGAAGCCCTCGACAATGCCCGCCGCCGCGGGATCGGCGGGTCCGTTGGTTTCGAGCATGGCTTCGTAGAGCTTGCCGTGCGTATCGGCCAGGAACGGCGCCAGGATGTCGGTGTACCAGCCCGCGCCTGGCCAGAATTCGACGACGGTCTGACCGGGCTTAAGCTCCCAGAACTTCAGGCTTTCGACCGGGTGGCGCCAGGCGTCGCGCGCGCGGTCGGCCGGCAGGCGCCAGTCTCCCGCCACCGCCGCCTCGATCGTGTTTGGCCCGGCCTTGGCGGCGGCCTCGACCTCCGCCTTCGCCGGATCGTCCTTCTTCCCGCATGACGCCAGGGCCAGAGCCCCCGCGCCGGCCAGCAAGCTTCGCCGCGACCAGAATTGAACTGGAACCATCATTCCCCCACTGCGCGGGTCAGCTTGCCGGCGGACCTTGGCGAAAGTCAGGCCGGCTTGCGGAAGCGCAGGGTCATCCGGTCGCTTTCACCGATGGCGTCGTACTTGCTGCGGTCGAAGTTGGGATCGGCGGGCTGGCCGCCCGGCGCGGTGCGCTTCACCGGCGGCAGGGTCCAGACACCGAACGGATGGTCCTTGGTGTCCTTGGGGTTGGCGTTGATCTCGGACTGCGCGTCCAGCTTGAAGCCGGCCTTCTCGGCGATGGCGATCACGGTGGCGGTGTTCAGATAGCCGTCGGCGCCGGCGGCCTTTTCCGAGCGCGGATCGGCGCGGTGCTCCTCGACCGCCAGCACGCCGCCGGGCTTCAGCACGGCGAAGAAGTCGGCGAAGACCTTGTCGGCGACGCCCGGCTGCACGGTCCAGTTATGAACGTTGCGGGCCGTCAGCACGATGTCGGCCGATCCCGGCGCGCCCAGAGGACCCGACACAGGGCCGAAGTTTGCGAACTGTGGCTTGCCGTACTTGGACGCGTCGGCGAAGCGCGCCTCGAAATCGGCGCGCCCCTTACGAGCGCCTTCCGAAATCTTCGGGTTAGCCAGGTCCGCAACGCCAGCCACATAGGTTCCGCCCGTCGCCTTGGCGTACGGCGCCAGGATCTCGGTCCAGTAGCCGCTGCCGGGGGACAGCTCGATCACGGTCTGCTTGGGCTTCACGCCCCAGAAGGCCAGCGTGGCCTCGGGGTTGCGGGCGGCGTCGCGAGCCTTGTGCTCAGGGGCGCGCTGGGCGCCGGCGACAGCGGACTTGAGTTGGGCGTCAGCGGCCTGGGCCGGCGCGGCGACGGAGACAGCGACGGCCACGGCGCAGGCCGAAGCAAAGCGGAGCATGGGGGAGTTCCTCCTGGTTGGGTGCGGCAACCTAGAGCGCGAATTCATACGCGAACAGCCCTTGAACGCTCAAATCCGGCCACCTAACTCAATCGGCGGAGGCGCTGGATGTCCGGGCCTCCTGGGCTGCAGGCGAGGCCGATTTCGGGTCGCCACAGGTCCAATCAGAACCGCAACCTTGCTTTGAAAGAGGGATGTGACCGCATGCGTACGATTGACTTTTCCCCCCTGTATCGCTCCGTCGTCGGCTTCGACCGCCTGGCGAACCTGCTCGAGACGGCCGCTGCTGATGGCGCCGCCGGCTATCCGCCCTACAACATCGAGCGCACCGACGAGAACGCCTACCGCATCGACATCGCGGTGGCCGGCTTCCGTCCCGAAGAGCTGAACGTCGAGGTGAAGGAAAACCTCCTTACCGTAA
>OFDC01001909.1_pt1 | contig 10154 bp, 9 predicted proteins | sample 1520941 | NCBI WGS metagenome assembly OFDC01 (sample SAMEA94258168, study PRJEB24077) | hot springs metagenome | biome: Aquatic biome; feature: Water | place: India | collected 2012-12-06 | depth 5 m | reverse complement strand
ATGATGCGCTTCTTGGCTTGCGGCGTATTGGCCATATTCGTGTCTGTCTCGCGTTGGGTTCGGGCCGCCGGGGCGGCCGAAAGGAAATCCGTGGGTGTGCTCGAAAGGGGCGAGCAGACTCATGGTCCGACCGCCGGAAAGCGGCGCACATAGTCGGACATGCCCGGAAGGTCAACGATTCTCGCCTACCTCTGGCAGAGCGGGCAGAACCAGGTGCTCCTGCCTCCCTGCGCGATCCGCTGGATGACGCCGCCATCGTCCCTGCGGCACGGCTGCGCCTCGCGCCCGTAGACATCGAAGCTGCTGGCGAAATAGCCGAGCTCGCCGTCGGGGCGGGCATAGTCGCGCAAGGTCGAGCCGCCGTCGCGGATCGAGGCTTCGAGCACCGCGACGATCGCGGGCACCAGCCGGGCGAGCTGCGGCCCCGTCACCTTGCCCGCGGGCTTGGTCGGGCGGATGCCGGAGCGCCACAGCGCCTCGCACACATAGATATTGCCGAGCCCCGCCACGATCCGCTGATCGAGCAGGCACAGCTTGATCGACTGGCTCTTGCCGCTGAGCGCTGTCTTCAGGTGCGCCGCCGTCAGCCCCGGGCCGAGCGGTTCCGGCCCGAGGGCTGCGAATTGCGGCCAGGCGTCGAGCGCGTCGGTCTCCACCAGGTCGACCGAGCCGAACCGCCGCGGATCGCACAGCGCGAAGCGATGCGAGGCGGTTTCGAGCAGCAGGTGATCGTGGGTGTCGGGCGTCTCGGGATCGATCCGCCAGCGCCCGCTCATGCCGAGGTGGAAGATCATCGTCGAACCACGGTCGAGGTGCATGAGGCCGTATTTCGCGCGGCGGCCCAGAGCGCTGACCCTCGCGCCGGTCATCACCTGCACCAGATCGGCGGGGAAGGGGCGGCGCAGGTCGGCGCGGTTGAGCGTCACGCGCGTGATCCGCTCGCCTTCGAGAAAGGCGGCGAGCCCGCGCACGGTGGTTTCTACCTCAGGTAATTCCGGCATGATCCTGCGCCTGTAACACCCTTTGCCTCGGCAGCAATTCCCCTCTAGGGAACCGGGCATGAGCGACAACACCGACGAAACCGTCTCCTTCGGCTACCAGCAGGTCACCCCGCAGGAAAAGACCCGCAAGGTCGGCGAGGTCTTCTCCAGCGTCGCGCGCAAGTACGACATCATGAACGATGCCATGTCGGGCGGCATGCACCGGCTGTGGAAGGACCGCTTCGTGCGCCGGGTGAAGTCGCAGCCGGGCGAGCAGATCCTCGACATGGCGGGCGGCACCGGCGACATCGCCTTCCGCATGGCCGAGCGCGGCGCGCACATCACGGTGGCCGATATCAACCAGGACATGCTCGATGTCGGCGCCGAGCGCGCTTTGGAGCGCGGGTTCGATGAAGAGGACGGCGCGCTCGTCTTCACCTGCCAGAATGCGGAAAGCGTGAGCTTCGCCAGCAACACCTTCGATGCCTACACCATCGCCTTCGGCATCCGGAACGTGACGCACATCGACAAGGCGCTGGCCGAAGCGCTGCGCGTGCTGCGCCCGGGCGGGCGGTTCTTCTGCCTCGAATTCTCGACGGTCGAGTGGTCGGGGCTGAAGGAGGCCTACGATATCTATTCGGAGCATCTGCTGCCGCGCATGGGGCAGGCGATTGCGGGCGACGCGGATTCCTACCGCTACCTCGCCGAATCGATCCGCCGCTTCCCCCCGATGCCCGCCTTCGAGGCGATGATCCGCAAGGCGGGTTTCGCGAATACCAAGGTCGAGCCGATCATGGGCGGGCTGGTCGCGATCCACTCGGGGTGGAAGATCTGATCCAGTGACCGCGTCTGTCGTCCACCTCTCCCGCCTCGCGCGCTGGGGCGTGACCCTCGCGCGTCGCCGCGCGCTGGTGGGGATCGAGAATGATCCCAACGCGCCGATGCCGGTGCGCCAGTTCGTGCGGCTGGCGCGGCTGGCGACGCTGACCGGCAAGCGCGGCAAGCCCGATTACGCGGGCGCCTTCCGCGCCATCGGCCCGGCCGCGATCAAGCTCGGGCAGTCGCTGGCGACGCGCCCCGATCTGGTCGGCGAGGAAGCGGCGAACAACCTCCTGAGCCTTCAGGACTCGCTTCCCCCGGTGCCCTTTGCGCAGATCAAGGCATCGATCGAATCGAGTTTCGGCCAACCGCTCGAAAAGCTTTTCAGCGAAATCGACCCCGAGCCGGTCGGCGCGGCCAGCATCGCGCAGGTCCACAAGGGCACCACCACCGATGGCCGCAAGGTCGCGATCAAGGTGCTGCGCCCCGGCATCCGCGAGAAGTTCGCGCGCGACATCCAGACCTATGAATGGGCCGCCGCCCATGTCGAGGCGATGGGCGGGGAGGCCGCGCGCCTGCGCCCGCGGCTCACCATCGCCAACTTCAAACGCTGGACCAATTCCGAGCTCGATCTGCGCCGCGAAGCCGCCAGCGCCTCCGAGCTTGCCGAGCAGATGGCGGGCGTCCCCGGCTACCGCATCCCCGCCATCGACTGGGACCGCACCAATGGCCGGGTGCTGACGGTCGAATGGATCGACGGGATCAAGATCAGCCGCCTCGACGAATTGCGCGCGCGCGGCCACGACCTTGCCGCAATCTCCGAGCGGCTGGTGATCAGCTTCCTCACCCAGGCGATCAGCGCGGGGTTCTTCCATGCCGACATGCACCAGGGCAACCTGTTCATCGAGGACGACGGCACCATCGTCGCGATCGACTTCGGGATCATGGGCCGGATCGACCGCCGCGCGCGGCAATGGCTCGCGGAGATCCTCTACGGGCTGACGACGGGCAATTACCAGCGCGTCGCGGAAATCCATTTCGAGGCGCAATATGTGCCGTCCTACCACTCGGTCGGCGAATTCGCGACCGCGCTGCGCGCCGTGGGTGAGCCGATGCGCGGCAAGCCGGTGAAGGAGCTCTCGGTCGGCCAGATGCTCGACGGGCTGTTCGCGATCACCCGCGATTTCGACATGCAGACCCAGCCGCACCTGCTGCTGCTGCAAAAGACAATGGTGATGGTCGAAGGGATCGCCACCCAGCTCAATCCCGACATCAACATGTGGGACACCGCGGCGCCCTATGTGCGCAGTTGGATCCGCGACGAACTCGGGCCGGAGGCGGCGCTGGCCGACCGGCTCAAGACCGACGCCGAAACCCTGCTGCGGCTGCCCGGCCTGATCCGCCGGGTGGAAGAGATGTTCCCGCCCAAGGGCGGCGCGCCCGAACCGCCGCCGCTTCCCGAGATCCCGCTGATCATCGAGCGGCGCGAGGGGCCGGGCGTGCTCGGCTACCTCGTCGCAGGCCTTGCGGGTGCGGGCGCCTTGTGGGGGGCACTGGCGCTCGGCTGGATCGGATGAGGGGCCCCGCGCGGCCATCGCTCTTCGAGTGGTGGGAGGCGCTGGGCCGACCCTTCCCGCATCTGCCCCGCTGGGCGGCGGCGCTGGTGCTGGCAGTGGCGCTGGCCATGGGTCTGGGAGCCGCTGCTGTCGTCGCCCCGAGCGCGGCGGGCGGGCCGGAACGCGGCGCCGAAGCTGTTCGACCCGCCACCCCTCCCGCATCCGCGCGTGCCAAGGGCGACATGGCGCTCTATTCACGCGTCGCCGCGCGCGTGGCCGCTGGCGAGGGCTACCACGCCGCCGCGCTCGCCGAGCACCGGGCGAGCGGCTACCCGACCCGGCCCTTCGTCACCATCCGCCTGCCGACGCTGGCATGGCTGCAGGCAGCGATCGGCACACACGGGGTGCGCTGGCTGGCTCTGGTGCTTGCTGCGGGCGCCATCGCTGCGCTGGTCTGGCGCAGGCTGCCGCTGGCGAGCATCGAGGAGCGGATCATCGCTGCCGCGCTGCTTGCTGCGGGCGGCGGCGCGGCGCTCTCGCGGCTCGCAGGGTACGATCATGACTTCATCGCCGGGGTGCTGCTGAGCCTTGCGCTCTTCGCCTATCGCCCGCATCGCTGGTGGCCCGCCTTCCTCGCCGCTGCCGCCGCGCTGGCAGTGCGCGAGCTTGCCGCGCCCTTCGTGCTGCTGTGGCTCGCTTTCGCCCTCGCCGGGCGCCGCAAGGGAGAGGCGCTCGCGCTCGCCGCCCTGCTGGCGCTGTTCGTGGCCGGGCTGGCCGCGCACGCCCGCGCGGTCGATGTCCTGCGACTGCCGGGCGACCTTGCCTCGCAGGGGTGGAACGCGCTGGCCGGATATGGGGTGCCGCTCGCGGGGTTGCTCGAACTGACCGGCCTGCGGCATCTCCCGCCGCTGCTCGCCGCCCCGCTGGCGGTGCTGCCGCTCGTCGGCTGGGCGGGGCTGGGCGGACGCACGGGGCTGTTCGCGCTCCTGTGGTTCACCGGCCTTGCCACGGGGATGGCGCTGTTCGCGCGGCCCGCCAATTACTACTGGGTCGAGCTTTCGCTCCCCGCCTATGCCGCCGGCCTCGCCTTCGCCCCGCGCGCGATCGGCGAACTTTTCGGGCGGCTGGCGGCCCGGATGGCAAAGCAAATTTAACCAAGCTTTGCGATTGCTGGCGGGTGCATTATGTGCGCAAGACCCCGACAGCGGTGCGAGAGGCGATTGGCGAGATGAGCGACGTGGCGGCGACAGGAGCGGCAGCGGGTTTTGCCCCGCGCATCCTGCTGGTCGTGGGCGGCGGGATCGCGGCCTACAAGGCCTGCGAGCTGGTGCGCCTGATCCGCAGGGGCGGCGGGGAGGTGACCTGCGTGCTGACCCGGGGCGGGCAGCAGTTCGTCACCCCGATGTCGCTCGCCGCGCTCTCCGAGAACCAGGTCTACACCAATCTCTTCGACCTCAAGAACGAGGCGGAGATGGGGCATATCCAGCTGAGCCGCGAGGCCGATCTTGTGGTCGTGTGCCCGGCGACCGCGGATCTGCTCGCCAAGATGGCGGCAGGGATCGCCGATGACCTCGCGACCACCTTGATCCTCGCCACCGACAAGCCGGTGTTGGCCGTGCCCGCGATGAACGTGCGGATGTGGGAGCACGAGGCGACCCAGCGCAACATCGGCCTGCTCAAGGCGGCGGGCGTCACCGTGCTCCACCCCGACAAGGGCGCGATGGCCTGCGGCGAGTTCGGCTATGGCCGCCTGCCCGAGCCGGAGGCGATCTGGCGCGCGATCGCCGCGCAGTTCGGCGTGGTGGTGCCCGAAGCGCCAGCCCCCGGGGCCGCGCCGCTGATCGAGGTCGAGGCGCTCGAGCCCGAGGAGGAGGACGAGGCCGATGCCAGCGCCGCCCTGCCCGAAGGCAAGCTCAGCGGCTTTTTCTCGCGCATCATCCCGCGCTCGACCGCCAAGCGCACCCACGCGGAAATCGAGGCCGAGTTCGAGGATCTGCCCGAAGATCTGCCGGAAGAACTCCTGCCCGAAGAGCCCGCGCCCGAATTCAAGCCCGATTTCTCCGGACCGCTGCTCGCCCGCAAGGGCAAGGCCGGGGCCGCGCCGCCGATGGACACCAGCGCGCTCGGCCACCTGATCGATCCGCGCAAGGCACCCCCCGTGCCCGGTGCCCCCGAGGTGCCCGAGGAGGTCGAGGCCGACCTCGGCGAGGTGCTCGAGGGCGCGGACTTCGGCCTCGCGCCCGCGCATCGCCCGCTCCATGGCCGCCATGTGCTGGTCACCGCCGGGCCGACCTGGGAGGCGATCGATCCGGTGCGCTACATCGCCAACCGCTCGAGCGGCAAGCAGGGCTTCGCGATCGCCGCCGCGGCAGCCGCGATGGGCGCGCGCGTGACGCTGGTGGCCGGGCCGGTCGCCTTGAAGACTCCGGCGGGCGTTGCCCGCATCGATGTCGAGAGCGCCACCCAGATGGCCGAGGCGGTCAAGCGCGCGCTGCCCGCCGATGTCGCGGTGATGGTCGCCGCGGTGGCCGACTGGCGGCCCAAGGAATATCGCGGACAGAAGATCAAGAAGCGCGGCGATGCCCCGCCCGCGCTGATGCTGACCGAGAACCCCGACATCCTCACCAATGTCGCAAGCGCGCCCCGGCGGCCCGAACTGGTGATCGGCTTTGCGGCCGAGACCGACAACGTGCTCGAACACGCCAAGGCCAAGCGCAAGCGCAAGGGCGCGGACTGGATCGTCGCCAACGACGTCTCGGGCCCACCCGGTTCAGGCGTGATGGGCGGCGACAGCAACCGCGTGACGATCGTCAGCGGCGAGGGGATCGAGGTGCTCGACGAGATGCCCAAGGCCGCCGTGGCGATGGCGCTGGTGGAGCGGATCGTGGCCGCGCTCCACGCCGAGGCGGCGGAGTGACAATCAGGGTCGAAGTCAAGCGCCTGCCCCACGGCGAGGGCCTGCCGCTCCCGGCCTATGCCACCAGCGGCGCGGCGGGAATGGACGTGGTGAGCGCCGAGGACGTGACCCTCGCCCCCGGCGCGCGCCACGCGGTCGCCACCGGCCTTTCGATGGCAATCCCCGCAGGCTACGAAATCCAGGTCCGCCCGCGCTCGGGGTTGGCATTGAAGCATGGCATCTCGGTGCCCAACACCCCCGGCACGATCGACAGCGACTATCGCGGCGAGTTGAAGGTGATCCTCATCAACCTTGGGCCCGAGCCCTTCGCGATTGCGCGCGGCGACCGCGTGGCGCAGCTGGTGCTCGCGCCGGTGGTGCAGGCGACGTGGGACGAGGTCGCGGAGCTGGACGCGACGGAGCGGGGCGCGGGCGGCTTTGGCTCGACCGGGGGGCATGCGAAGCTCTGACGGGCTGATTGCTTGCGGTAGTCCAATAGGTTAGCCTCCCGCCACAAGGGGGGGCCTGCCGATGTTCCTGCGCTCGCTTTTCGCTGCCTGCACTCTGCTTCTGCTCGGCGGGTGTCAGGGTTGGAAGGCCGAAACCCGTCTGATCCCGGTTTCCGAGCGCGACCCCATCGGCCTTGAGGGCATCTACGACATCACCGACGGCTCTGAAGAGCACAAGGCCAGGGTCACTCAGGGGCAGGATGGCCTCGTGGTCTTCGCCAGCAAGAAGAGCGATCCGCCCAAGCAAGGACTTGCCTTCGACTTTCTGCGCGAGGAGACGAAGCGGTTACACTCGGACCTCGAGCCCGCGATTGAGGAAGGCGAGATTCCGCCTGCTCCCGACCGAACCTACCTGATGGAATCGCCGATCGGCAGCGATGGGGAGATCACCGGCTACCATTACGACCTTGTTCGCATTGAACGTAGTCACGACGGCGCCGAGGCCACCCTCTCACTGTTTCCGGTACGATGCCCCGGCGCAACCGAAGCATTTGCGGCGCGGAGCGACGGTGGTTGGTGCGTCTTTGACGATTACACCCGCTTGCGTGCCGCTGCCTTCGACGCGCTCGCCTGGTACGACGAGGCCAGGATGTCGGTCGAGGTCAGGAAAATCGAACTGACGCGGAAGCGTTCCCGGAAGTAGCCCCCCCGAGACGAGGCCGGGAGCACGCAAAGGCCTAGGGGAGCCCGGAAAGCACCCACAAAAAAAGGCGGCGCGATCCCCTGCGCCGCCTTCTCTTTTCCCGTCCAAGGGTCTCTTGCCGTAGCGTCTACACCATCATTCGGTGGGGCGCACGGTCTTTTCGTCGTCGCGGATCGTAATGCGCACGGTTTCGCCCGAATTGCCCGGGAAGTCGGTGAACAGCGCGTCCACGAGGTTGGGCACGAGGCGCGGCAGGCGGTTCGAGCGTGACACGGCTTCGGCCTTGCCCTCGAACAGGCGCTGGCCATCGGCGCGGCGGTCGATCTTCACGTCGACCCCGCTGGTGTAGATGGTGTAGCTGCGCACGTCGGGGCCGCCGAAGAACGGATCGTTGAAGCCGTAGCCCCAGGCACCGAACCCGCCGCCCCAGCCGCCCCACCGGCCCCACGGGCCGAATGCGCCATAGCCGCCAACCCCCGGCGAGGTGCGCACGCGCTCGCGCCCGCCATCGACGCGGTAGTCGAAGCGCACCAGCATGTCGGCGCTCTCGGGCGAGGCGGCCTGGGCATAGCCGAGCTGTGTCAGCTCGGCCGCGACGGCATTGGCATAGGTCGCGAATTCGAGGCCGCCGGCCAGCTTGGGATCTTCCGCCACGACCGCGAAGGTCTGGCCCTGGGGCGCAGGCAGCGGCACCGCGAAGCGCGAGACATCCGCCTTGAAGGTGTTGGTGGCGCAGGCCGAAAGCCCGAGCGCAAGCGCCACGGGCAGGGCTGCACGGGTGAAGGTCTTCATCGAAAGCATCGCAGGCATGATGGCACAACCTCTGTCTGGTGGCCATTGGCTATGGCAGCAACGGCCTGTACGCGCGATACCATATTACGCGCCAATGAACCGCAATTGAACGCTCGTCGCTGCCAGCAAGCGGTTCGTCGCAACTGCTTAGTGCCGCACCAGCCCCAGCGCCCTGTAGGCCGCATCCAGCGTCGGCGTGCCGCGCTCGCGCGCCCGGGCCGCGCCGCGCGCGAGGATCGCATCGAGGGCCTCGCGATCATCCTTCAGCTCGACGAAGCGGTCGCGAATCGGCCCGAGCCTGGCCACCAGCAGATCGGCCAGCGCGGGCTTGAAGGCGCCGAAGCCCTGTCCGCCATATTGCGCCAGCACCTCGCCCTGCGTCTGCCCGGCGAGCGCGGCATAGATGCCGACGAGATTGCGCGCCTCGGGCCGCTCGGCGAGGCCGGCCTCCTCCGAAGGCAGGGGCTCGGGATCGGTCTTCGCCTTCTTCACCTTCTGCGCCATGGTGTCGGCATCGTCGGAGAGGTTGATGCGGCTCATGTCGCTGGGATCGGACTTCGACATCTTCGCCGCGCCGTCGCGCAGGCTCATGATCCGCGCGGCCTCGGCCGGGATGATCGGCTCGGGCAGGGTGAAGATCGGCGCGTCCTCAGTGCCGAAGTCGTTGTTGAACTTCTGCGCGATGTCGCGGGCAAGCTCCAGGTGCTGCTTCTGGTCCTCGCCCACCGGCACATGGGTCGCCTGATACAGGAGGACGTCGGCGGCTTGCAGCACGGGATAGGTGAACAGCGCGACCGACTGGCCTTCGCGGTTCTTGCCGGCCTTGTCCTTCCACTGGGTCATGCGGTTCAGCCAGCCCATGCGGGCCGTGCCGTTGAGGAGCCATTGCAGCTCGGGGTGCTGGGGCACCTGAGCCTGGTTGAACAGGATCGCCTTGTCGGGATCGAGGCCGCAGGCGACCAGCGTCGCCACCAGTTCGAGCGTGGAGGATTTGAGCTCGGCCGGATCGTGCGGCATCGAGAGCGCGTGGAGATCGGCAATGAAGATCAGGCACTCGCCGCCCGCCGCATGGGCGTCGTCCTGCAACTTCACGTAATTGCGGATCGCCCCCAGGTAGTTGCCGAGATGGGGCTTGCCGGTGGGCTGGATGCCGGAGACGACGCGCATGATAGGTCCTGATTGCTTAAGCCTGACGGCGCATTAGGCGCTGGATCGTGGCCTTGTCGAGGACTCCGAGCAGCACGCTCGCCGCGCCGTAGGTCACGAGGCTCACGGCCATGATTGCGCTGATGGCGGCGAGACGCAGCGCGAAAGGCCCGTCGAGCCACGGGGTGATGAGCTGCATCAGCGCCCACAGCGCCGCCGACATCACGGCGCAGGCCAGCGTGATCCGTCCGATCCGCCCGAGCACGCGCGCCGGCAGGCGGAAGAAGCCGCGGCGGGCGAGGACCGTGCCCAGCAGCGCGATATTGACCCACGCGCCGACCGCGCCCGCCAGCGCGAGGCCCACCACGCCCAGCACCGGCACCAGCGCCAGGTTCAGCCCCACCGTCACCACCAGCGAGGCGCCCGCGGTGTAGACCGGCGTCTTCGTGTCGGCCCGCGCGAAGAAGTTGGGGGTCAGCACCTTGACCAGCACATAGGCGGGCAGGCCGACGACCAGTGCCGAGGTCACCATGCCGGTGGTGCGGGCGTCCTCGGGCGTGAAGGCCTGCCCCTCCATGAAGGCCTTCACGAAGGCGAAGCCGGTGATGAACAGCGCCGCGGCGCAGGGCAGGGTGAGCAGCATCGCCAGCTCGATCGCATTGGCCTGCAGGCGCACCGCCTCCTCGTCCTCGGCCTTGGAGATGTGGCGCGACAGGGCGGGCAGGATCGCGGTGCCAAGGGCAATGCCGATGATCCCGAGCGGCAGCTGGTTCCAGCGGTCGGCCATCGCCATGTAGGTGAGGCTGCCGTCGG
>OFDC01001907.1_pt1 | contig 10161 bp, 13 predicted proteins | sample 1520941 | NCBI WGS metagenome assembly OFDC01 (sample SAMEA94258168, study PRJEB24077) | hot springs metagenome | biome: Aquatic biome; feature: Water | place: India | collected 2012-12-06 | depth 5 m | reverse complement strand
GGCCGGTACTCCGGCCCGGGGGGCACCATCTACCGCTCGCGCTTCGCCTCGCGCCGCATCAGCTCACCCACCGCCTTGGCCGGCGTGACGCGTTCGTCCAGCACCGCGACCACGGCCTGGGTGATGGGCATCTCCACGCCCAGGGCCTGGGCGCGCTCGCACACGGTGCGGGCGCTGTAGACGCCCTCGGCCACATGGCCGAGTTCGTCGAGGATCTGCGGCAGGCGCTGGCCGGCGGCCAGCATGAGGCCCACGCGGCGGTTGCGTGACAAGTCGCCGGTGGCAGTGAGCACGAGATCGCCGAGGCCCGACAGGCCCATGAAGGTCTCGGGCTTGGCCCCCAGCGCGGCACCCAGGCGCGCCATTTCGGCCAGGCCGCGGGTGATGAGCGCGGCACGGGCGTTCAGGCCCAGGCACAGGCCGTCGGCGATGCCGGTGGCGATGGCCAGGACGTTCTTGACCGCCCCGCCCACCTCCACGCCGATGGGGTCGTCGCTGCTGTAGACCCGCAGGCTGTCGCTGTGGAAGGCGCGCACGCCGAGCTCGCACAAGCCAGCATCGGTGCTTGCCGCGACCAGCGCGGTGGGCTGCAGCTGCGCGACCTCCTGCGCGAAGCTGGGGCCGGACAGCACGCCGCTGCGCGCCTGCGGCAGCACCTCACGCGCGACCTCATGTCCGAGGCGTCCGGTGCCGGCCTCGAAGCCCTTGCAGAGCCAGAACACGCGGGCGTCCGCCGGCAGGCGGGCAAGCATCCCGCGCAAGCCGGACATCGGCGTGGCGATCACGAGCAGGCCGCCGGCGGCATGGCGCACGGCGGCGTCGAAGTCGTGACCGACCACCAGCGCCTCGGGCAGGGCGATGCCCGGGAGATAGCGATCGTTGGCGCGCGCGGCGTGCAGGGCGGCCACTTGCGCAGGGTCGCGGCCCCACAGCCACACGGCGTGCTGCGTGGCGGCCTGGACCGCCAGGGCGGTGCCCCAGGCACCGGCGCCGAGCACGGTGATGTTCATCGCAACCCGATGCGAGGGCCGTTCGGCGCCGGACGCATCAAGCGTTGGCGGTGGCGCCGTTGGCGCCCTGTGCGGCCAGGTGCTGCTGCTGCGCCTCGAACATCGCCTGGAAGTTCACCTCGGTCAGCAGCACCGGCGGGAAGCCCGCGCGGGTGCAGATGTCGGAGACGATTGCACGCAGGTAGGGGTACACCATCTGCGGGCAGACGATGCTGATGATGCCCTGCATCTGGTCTTCGGGGATGTTGCGGATCTCGAAGATGCCGGCCTGCTTGGCCTCCACCAGGAACAGGGTCTTGTCCTTGAGCTTGGTGGTGACGGTGGCGGTGACGCACACCTCGAACACGCCTTCGGCGACCACCTCGGCCGACACGCCGAGGTTGATGTCGACCTGCGGCTGCTCCTGCTCGAGCAGGATCTGCGGCGAATTCGGCTGCTCCAGCGAGAGGTCCTTCAGGTACATGCGCTGGATCTGGAACACGGGGGTGGCGTCTTGCTGCTCGGCCATGGTGGGCATCCCTTCAAGTGCAACGCCCGCGAACATCGCGGGCGGATCGGGGGATTATGCCCGCGCGTCCCTCCCGGAACGGCGATCTGGAGGGCACAGGCCTCAGGCCTGGAGCAGCGGCAGGAGTCCGCCGCGCTGATCAAGCGCGATCAGGTCGTCGCAGCCACCCACGTGCGTGTCGCCGATGAAGATCTGCGGCACCGTGCGGCGTCCGGTGAGCTCGATCATCTTGTCGCGCTCGGCCGGATTCAGGTCCACACGGATCTCCTCGATCTGCGCCACGCCGCGCTGCTTGAGCAGCATCTTCGCGCGCTGGCAGTACGGGCAGACCAGGGTGGTGTACATCTTCACGGTCGTCATGGCGTGCGTCGGGGCAGTGATCGAAGGCACCATTGTCCGGCGCAGACCGAGACCGTGTCGACGGTCGGGTTGAAGCCGCGCCGACTCAGGCCGCGCTCTTCTCGATGGGCAGGTTCGCCTCGCGCCAGGCGCCCAGGCCGCCGGCCACCGGATGGACCTTCTCGTACCCCATCTTCTTGAGCGCCGATGCGGCCTTCTGCGCGCGTGCGCCGGTGGGGCACATCAGCAGGATGGGCAAGGTCTTGTTCGTCGGCAGGCCCTTCGCGCCCTCGGCGAGGCTGCCGAACGGGATGTTGCGCGCGCCGTTGGCATGGCCGGCGGCGTACTCCGCGGGCTCGCTCACGTCGATGAGCACGCCCTTCTCGCGGTTGATCAGGCGCACGGCCTCGGCGGTGCCCACCGCATCGCCACCGGCGCGGCGGCTGAGGGCGGGCACGAACAGCAGCGCGCCCGAGACCACGGCCGCGAGCAGGAAGAACCAGTTGGCCAGCAGGAACTGAGTGAGGGAGGGCTGCATGCGTGAAAGGCTCCGGCAAGGCCGTGTGCAAAACCGCGAATTATAGAATTCGGGGTTTCCACCCGCGCCCCTGCCGCCCCCATGTACAAGCTCGTGCTGATCCGCCACGGTGAATCGACCTGGAACCTGGAGAACCGCTTCACCGGCTGGACCGACGTGCCGCTGACCGTCACCGGCATCGAGCAGGCGAAGCAGGCCGGCCGGCTGCTCAAGGAAGGCGGCTTCGACTTCGACCTCGCCTACACCTCGGTGCTCAAGCGCGCCATCTGGACCCTGTGGTACGCGCTCGACGAGCTCGACCGCACCTGGCTGCCGACCGTCAAGCACTGGCGCCTGAACGAGCGCCATTACGGCGCGCTGCAGGGGCTGAACAAGGCCGAGACCGCGGCCGAGTATGGTGACGAGCAGGTGCTGATCTGGCGCCGCAGCTACGACACGCCGCCGCCCGCGCTCACCGCCGACGATCCGCGCGGACAGCGTCACGACCGCCGCTACGAGAAGCTCGCCGCGCAGGAGATCCCGCTGACCGAGTGCCTGAAGGACACGGTGGCGCGGGTGCTGCCCTTCTGGAACGAGTCCATCGCCCCGGCCATCCGCAGCGGCAAGCGCGTGGTCATCGCGGCGCACGGCAACAGCATCCGCGCACTCGTGAAGTACCTCGACGACATCGGCGACGCCGAGATCGTCGGCCTGAACATCCCCAACGGCATCCCGCTGGTGTACGAGCTCGATGCCGAGCTCAAGCCGATCAAGAGCTACTACCTCGGCGACGAGGCGGCCATCGCCGCGTCGGTGGCTGCCGTCGCCAACCAGGGCAAGAAGGGCTGAGGTTTCCTCAGGGCCGCGCGCCGTCGCGGCCCGCCTCGCTGTCGGCCAAGGCCTGCGCGATCTCCTCGCGCAGGCGCTCCGCCAGCGCCCGCCGGTCTGCATGGCGCGTGCCGATCGCCGGCCGCACCTGCACCCTGGCGCACAGCCCCCGGGCGCGGGCGATGGACCACACGCTGTGCACCAGCGTGGTGTCCCCCACGTAGGCCGCCGACGGGCTGACCGCGTGCCCCGACTCGCTGAAGCGCAGCGCCACAGGCTGTACCGGCGCCTCCACCGCGATGGCGGCCTGCAGCAGGTTGGCATGGAACGGCAGCAGCGCACGGCCGTCGCCGGTGGTGCCCTCGGGGAACACCGCCACCACCTGCCCCTGGCCGAGCGCCTCGGCCATCTGGTGCACCACGCGCATCGCGTCGCGCTTGCGCTCGCGCTCGATGTAGAGCGTGTCCGCCGCATCGACCAGGCGGCCGATCAGGGGCCAGCGCCGCACGTCGGCCTTGGAGACGAAGCGTGCCTGCGGACACACCGCATGCAGCACCACGATGTCCAGCCAGGACACGTGGTTGGCCACCAGCAGCGCGCCACCGTCGCGCAACCGCCCCTGCACCTGCAGCCGGATGCCCAGCACCTTCAGCAGGCCGGCGGACCAGTGGCGGATGTGCGCATGGCGCCGTTCTTGCGAGGCGCGGGGGAACAGCAGCAGCACGATCGCCAGGCCGCGCAGCACCTGCAGCACCACGCCGGCCAGCCGCGCCAGCGCGCGCAAGATGTCCATGGGCGCGCTGCGCGTCAGCGGACGGCGGCTTCGTAAGCGACGGTGCCGGCGACCAGGGTCGCCCTCACCTGCCCCGGCATCATCATGCCGGTGGCGGCGTAGGCGAAGGGCGTGTGCTTGCCCTGGCTGGTGAGGCGCTCGGCAGAGACCGACCACTGTGCCTGCGGGTCGAACACGCACACATCGGCCACGCCGCCCTCGACCAGGCGCCCGGCGCTGGACTGCAGGGAGCCCAGCGCATCGCCCAGCACGCGCACCGGGTCGCTGGTGACCTTGGCCAACGCCTGCGGCAGGGCGATGCCGCTGTCGGCGCCCCAGCGCAGCGCCAGGCTCAGCAGCAGTTCCAGCCCGGTGGCGCCGGGCTCGGCCTCGCCGAAGGGCAGGTTCTTCATGTCCTCGTCGACCGGCGTGTGGTCGGACACCAGCGCGTCGATGGTGCCGTCGGCCAGGCCGGCGCGCAGGCCATCGCGGTCGGCCTGCTGCCGCAGCGGCGGCGTCAGGCGCATGGCCGGATTGAAGAAGCCGATGTCCAGATCGGTCAGGTGCAGCGAGTTGATGCTCACGTCGGCGGTCACCGGCAGACCTTCGGCCTTGGCGCGCCGCACCAGCTCCACGCCCTTGGCGCTGGACAGGCGGCACAGGTGCACGCGCGCGCCGGTGCTGCGCACCAGCTCGAACAGCGTGTGCAGCGCCAGCGTCTCGGCGATCACCGGCACGCCCGACAGGCCCAGGCGGGTGGCGACCGCGCCGCTGGCGGCCACGCCCTTGCCCAGCCACGGGTCCTGCGGCCGCAGCCACACCGTGTAGCCGAAGGTGGCGGCGTACTGCATGGCCCGCAGCAGCACGGTGGTGTCGCCGATGGCCACGTCGGCCTGCGAGAAGCCGACGCACCCCGATTCCGTCAGCTCGGCCATCTCGGTCAGGGCCTCGCCCTTCAGTCCCCGTGTCAAGGCGCCCAGGGGGAACAGCCGGCAGCGGCTGAGCTTGCGCGCGCGGAACTTCAGCATGTCCACCAGCCCCGGCTCGTCCAGCGCGGGATCGGTGTCCGGCGGGCACACCAGGCTGGTGACCCCGCCGGCCGCGGCCGCGGCAAGCTCGCTTTCCAGCATGCCGTGGTGCTCGTTGCCCGGCTCGCGCAGGCGCGCCGCGAGGTCGACCAACCCGGGGGCGACCACCAGGTGCTGCGCATCGATGCGGCGATCGGGCTCGAAGTCCGCAGGCACGCGGCCGATGGTGAGGATGCGACCGTTGGCGATGGCCAGGTCGGCGACCTCGTCGCGGCCCGAGGCCGGGTCGATCACCCGGCCGTTCTGGATGAGGATCTTCATGCTCACGCCTCGTTTCCTGCGAGGATGCTCATCACCGCCATGCGCACGGCGATGCCGAAGGTCACCTGCGGCAGGATCACGCTGTGGCGGCCGTCGGCCACGCTGGAGTCGATCTCCACGCCACGGTTGATGGGGCCGGGGTGCATCACGATGCAGTCGGGTGCGGCCAAGGCCAGCTTCTCTTCGGTCAGGCCATAGTGCTTGAAGAACTCCCCGGCCGAGGGCAGCAGCGCGCCGCTCATGCGCTCGTTCTGCAGGCGAAGCATGATGATGACGTCGGCACCGCGCAGGCCCTCGCTCATGTCGCGGCACACCCGCACGCCCATCTCGCGCAGGTCGTTGGGCACCAGAGTCTGCGGACCCACGGCACGGATCTCCGGCACGCCGAGGATGCCCAGCGCATGGATGTCGCTGCGCGCCACGCGCGAGTGCACGATGTCGCCGACGATGGCCACCGTCAGCCCGGTGAAGTCCTTCTTGAAATGCCGGATCGTGTACATGTCCAGCAGCCCCTGCGTGGGATGCGCATGGCGGCCGTCGCCGGCATTGACCACGTGCACGTGCGGCGCGCAGTGCTGGGCGATCAGGTAGGGCGCGCCGCTCTCGCTGTGGCGCACCACGAACATGTCGGCGTGCATGGCCGACAGGTTGGCGATGGTGTCCAGCAGGCTCTCGCCCTTGGCGGTGGAGCTGCGCGCGATGTCGAGGTTGAGCACGTCGGCCGACAGGCGCTTGGCGGCGATCTCGAAGGTGGTGCGGGTGCGGGTGCTGTTCTCGAAGAACAGGTTGAACACGCTCTTGCCGCGCAGCAGCGGCACCTTCTTGACCTCGCGCTCGTTGACCGAGAGGAAGGTGCCGGCGGTGTCCAGGATGTGGTGGATCACCGCGCGCGGCAGGCCCTCGATGGAGAGCAGGTGGATCAGCTCGCCGTGGGCGTTGAGCTGGGGGTTGCGTCGCATCAGCATGGCGGCGTCGTCCAGGATGGTCAGGTCGTCTCTTCGACGGCGAAGCTGAAGCGGCCGTCGGCGCCGCGGGTCAGCGACAGGCGCTGTCCGGCCGGCAGGGTGACGCGGGCCGCCGCGTAGGCCGCCTCGATGGGCAGCTCGCGCTCGCCGCGGTCCACCAGCACCGCCAGCTGCACGCTGGCGGGCCGGCCGAAGTCGAACAGCTCGTTGATGGCGGCGCGGATGGTGCGCCCGGTGTAGAGCACGTCGTCGATCAGCAGCACATGGGCGCCGTCGATGGCGAAAGGCAGGTGGGTGGCGTCGGTGCCGGCGGCCAGGCCGCGCGAGCCGAAGTCGTCGCGGTGCAGCACGCTGGACAGCACGCCCGGCTGCCCGGGCCGCTGCAGGTCGGCCTGCAGGCGCTCGGCCAGCCACGCGCCGCCCGACCAGATGCCCACCAGCACGGTGTCCGGCTGCAGCAGCGGGCGCACGCCGCGCAGCAGCTGCTGGTACAGCGCCTCGGCATCGAGGTGAAGCAGGGTCATGCGGGTCTCACTGGGTTCGCAGGAATTGTTCGAGGATGATGGCCGCGCTCTCGGCGTCGATGTCGCGCGCCCCGCCGGCCTCGGCCTCGACGCTGGAATACCGCTCGTCGACCTCGTGCACCGGCAGCCGGAAGCGGCCGTGCAGCTGGCGGGCGAAGCGCTGGGCGCGCCGGGTATTGTCGTGCGCGGTGCCGTCCGGGTGGAACGGCACCCCCACCACCAGCGCGTCGGGCTGCCACTCGGCGATCAGCCGCGCGATGGCGGCGAAGCGGGCGTCCCCCTCGGCGGCCACGGTGGTCAGCGCCGTGGCGCTGCGCGTCAGCGTGTTGCCGCTGGCCACGCCCACGCGCTTCGTGCCGAAATCGAAGGCGAGGAAGGACTGCGGGCGGCCCGCCGGGGCGCCGGGCCCAGCGCTCATGCGTGCCCGGCTTCGCCGGAGAGCATGCGCGGGTCGATGCCCAGCAGCGCCAGCGCGCGGTCGTAGCGGTCCTCGGCGGGGGTGTCGAACAGGATGCCCCGGTCCGCGCCGACGGTGAGCCAGCCGTTGCGGCCGATCTCCTCTTCCAGCTGGCCCGCACCCCAGCCGCTGTAGCCCAGGGTGACGAGGATCCTCTTCGGACCGGCGCCGTTGGCCAGCGCCTCCAGCACGTCCTTGCTGGTGGTCATCTCCAGGTCGCCGGGGTCGATCTGCAGGGAGGAGTTGTAGTGCCCGCCGTCGTCGCCCAGGCGCTCGTGCAGCACGAAGCCGCGCTCGGTCTGCACGGGGCCGCCGAAGTACACCGGCTGCGAGGCCAGCGGCTCGCGATCGAGTTGCAGCTCGACCTTCTCGAACAGGTCCTTCAGGGTGATGTCGATCGGCTTGTTGATGACCAGGCCGAGGGCGCCCTGCTCGGTGTGTTCGCAGAGGTACACGACCGCCCCGCTGAAGTTGCCGTCACCCATGCCGGGCATGGCGATCAGGAAGTGGTGCGTGAGGTCGATGCGGCCGTCGGACATGGCGAACATTCTACGAGTCCCACGCGGCCCCTCCCCGCCCGCTCGACGGCACACGCGCCGTCGCGAAATCCAGGACACTCGCGCCCGGGCCGGCGGGCCCGCCGACTTCGACCCTCCCCGTATGGACAAGCCCTTCGACAGCGCGCTGGTGTGGTTCCGGCGCGACCTGCGCGCCGACGACCATGCTGCCCTGCACCACGCGCTGCGCGGCGCGCGGCAGGTGTGGTGCGCCTTCGTGTTCGACACCGACATCCTCGACGCGCTGCCCCGCGCGGACCGGCGGGTGGAGTTCATCCGCGACAGCCTGGTCGACCTGGACGCGCAGTTGCGGGCGCTGGGCCAGTCCCATGGCGTGCAGGGGGTCGGGCTGATCGTGCGCCACGGGGCGGCCCGCCAGGCGCTGCCGGCGCTGGCCGCGCAGCTGCGCGTGCAGGCGGTGTACGCCAACCATGACGACGACCCCGCGGCGCTGGAACGCGACGCTCAGGTGCGGGGCGCCCTCACCGACCATGGCATCGTGCTGTTCACCACCAAGGACCATGTGGTGTTCGAGCGCGACGAGGTGATGACCGCCGCCGGCACGCCGTTCTCGGTGTTCACGCCCTACAAGAACGCCTGGCTGCGGCGCCTCACGCCCTTCTACCTCAGCGCCTACCCGGTGGCCCGGCATGCCTCGGCGCTGGCGCCGCTCCCCGCGACAGGGCCGGCCGGGGTGCCCACGCTGCCGGCGCTGGGCTTCGACCGCACCAACCTGCACGACTTCCGCCTGCCCACCGGCAGCGCCGGGGCGCACGAACTGCTGGACGACTTCCTCGATCGCATCGACGACTACGACACCGCCCGGGACTTCCCCGCGGTCAAGGGCCCGAGCTACCTCAGCACGCACCTGCGCTTCGGCACGGTGTCCGTGCGCCACCTGGCACGCGAGGCGCACCAGCGCATGCTGGGCGGCTCGCGCGGGGCGGAGGTGTGGCTGTCCGAACTGATCTGGCGGGACTTTTACCACCAGGTGCTGCACCACCATCCGCGGGTCGTGGGACATGCGTTCCGCCCGGAGTACGACGCCATCCGGTGGGAGCGGGGCCAGCACGCCGACGCGCTGTTCCGGGCCTGGTGCGAGGGCCGCACCGGCTACCCGCTGGTGGATGCGGCCATGCACCAGCTCAACCTCACCGGGTACATGCACAACCGGCTGCGCATGGTGACCGCGAGCTTCCTGGTCAAGGACCTCGGGATCGACTGGCGCCGCGGCGAGGCCTACTTCGCCGAGAAGCTCAACGACTACGACCTCGCCGCCAACAACGGCGGCTGGCAGTGGGCCGCCTCCACCGGATGCGACGCGCAGCCGTACTTCCGCATCTTCAACCCGGTCAGCCAGTCGAAGAAGTTCGATCCGCAGGGCAAGTTCATCCGGCGCTACCTGCCGCAGCTGGCCCGCCTGCCCGATGCGCTGATCCACGCGCCATGGCAGGCCCGTCCGGTGGACCTGGCCGCGGCCGGGGTGGTGCTGGGGCGCGAGCAGCCGCCGCCCATCGTCGACCATGACGAGGCACGGGCCCGCACGCTGGAACGCTTCGCAGCGGTGCGGCGGGTGTGACCAGCGGTGGCCGCGCCGTGCGTCAGGCGGCCGCGGGCAAGGTGCGCTCGAGCCGCTCGATCAGCTCCAGCGGGCTGAAGGGCTTGACGAAGTAGCCGGTGGCGCCGGAGCGCTCGGCCAGGTCGAGGTCCTCCGACTGACCGCGTGCGCTCAGCATGAAGATGGGCACCGCCGCAAATCGCGGGTCGGCCCGCAACCGTTGGCACAGCTGGAAGCCATCGATCGCGCCCGGCATCATGACGTCGAGCAGCACGGCGTGGGGCTCGACCACCTCCGCCAGGTGCAGCCCGGTCTCACCGTCGCTGGCCTCGTGGATCTCGTGGTCTTCCATCTCCAGCGTCATCCGCACGAGGCGGCGGATCTCGGGCTGGTCCTCCACGATGAGGATGCGGTACTTCACAGGCAGGTCTCCCCTGTCGTCAATGCACTGCTGCTGTCACGATGCCGGCGACGGGCGCGCAGCGCATCGCGTTCCTCGATGAAGCGGCGCATCTGCTGCAGCGCCACCCGGTGGTCGCGGGCCGGCGGCGCCCCCATGGGCAGGCGAAGCACCAGCACGCCCGGGTCGCTGGACAAGTCCACGTCCAGCGTTCCGCCGAGGCACTCGGCCAGGCAGCGCAGCAGCGCCCAGCCCAGCGAGCCGGCACGGTCCCAGGCGGCGCACAACGGCCGGGCCTGGACACGCAGCACGGCGTCCGGACCCTCGTGCTGCAGCACGAACACCACCTCCCCGCCTCGTGCGGTGAGGTCCAGCGC
>OFDC01001906.1_pt1 | contig 10161 bp, 8 predicted proteins | sample 1520941 | NCBI WGS metagenome assembly OFDC01 (sample SAMEA94258168, study PRJEB24077) | hot springs metagenome | biome: Aquatic biome; feature: Water | place: India | collected 2012-12-06 | depth 5 m | reverse complement strand
TGCCGAGGATCAGCTGGGGATCAAAGGCGAAGTTGTCCGCGCCGAACTCGGCCAGCGCCGCGATCGCCGCCTCGCCGGTGAGATCAGTGAGCCGCGCCACGATCTGCAGCGGGGCGTTGGGATCGTTGAGGTTGGAGGAGAACACCAGACGGTTCACGCCGAGGCCTGAGTTGAAGTAGACGAAGAAGCCCGGGACATCCTCGCTCACCAGTCCGGCGATCTGGGTCGCCGCCGAGCGCGCGTTGAACGCGGTCGCCGGGTTGCCGTCATTGTCGCCATTGAGCAGGACGATCACGTTCGCACCCGCCGGGATCGTCGCACCCATCGCATTGGCATCGACCGCAGCAAAGCTCACCGGCCCATCGACCCCGAAGCTCGCCGCGTCGAGCACGAAGCGGTCATCGGCAAAGGTGAAGTCGGTAATCGAGTCTTCGGTGAGGCCATCGTTGACGGTCGCAAGGTCGAACAGGAAGTCGTCCGCGCCCGCGCCGCCGGTGACGATGTCGGTGCCTGCGAGGCTGTCGATCACGTCATTGCCGCCGCGGCCGTCGATGACATCATCGCCGGCACTGCCGTTGAGCGTGTCATTGCCATCCGTGCCCACCACCTCGTTCTGATCGGTCACAGTGATGGTGAGGTCCTGGGTTGTATTGTTCACCCCGTCGTTGGCGGTCACGGTGATCTGATAGGCGTTATTGCGGTCGGCATCGCCCGGGTTTTCGAAATCGGGCGCCGCGATGAAGGTGATGATCCCGGTGGTCGCATTGATCGCAAACAGCGATGCGTCCGCGCCCGAAAGGCTGAAGGTGATGGCGTTGCCTTCAGCGTCGCTTGCCACGACCTGCGTCACGGCGGTGCCGTTCTCGCGCACCGACACGGCTGCGCCAGAGGTAATGACGGGGGCGATATCGTTGACGTTGACCACGGTGACGGCGAGGTTCTGCGAGGTGCTGTTGGTTCCGTCGCTTGCGGTCACCGTCAGTTGGTAGACATTGTTGCGGTCAGCGTCGCCCGGGTTCTCAAAATCGGGTCCGGCGATGAAGGTGATCGCGCCGGTGGCCGCGTTGATCGCAAACAGGGCGGCATCAGCGCCTGACAGGCTGAAGGCCAGCGTGCTGCCATCGGCGTCGCTCGCCGTGGCCTGGACAACGGCCGTGACGTTCTCGTTGATCGTCACGGCCCCGGCGGAGGTGATCACCGGCGCGTTGTCATTGAGGTTGTTGACCGTAACCCGGATCGTCTGTGTGGCCTGCAAGGTGCCATCCGACGCAGCGACCTGCACTTCAAACACATTGTCGCCATTGGCGTCGCTGGGCGTTTCGAAATCGGGGGCGGCGACAAAGCGCAGCGCACCGGTGGCGGAATCGATCGTGAACCGCGCCGCATCCGCGCCGCCGACAATCGAGAACGCAACCCCATCACCGTCCGGGTCGCTGGCTGTGACTGTAAGACCGGTCGCTGCGCTGTTTTCGTTCACGCTGACAGCGGCTGCCGACGTGATGGTCGGGGCCGAGTTTGCGGGAATGACGGCTTCGTCGTCGCCGCCGCCGCCCGCCAAAAGCGCCACGGCACCGCCCACGGCAGCGACACCGAGCCCGATCAGGACAATGTCGCTGCCCCCTTCAAGCGCCATTTCATGGTGCGCCGCCGGGTCGAGATAGACAACGCCATTCTCGACAATAACGTCGCCCGGCGCGAGCAGTCGTGCCGAACCATCGTCGAAGCGCACCAGCACGCTGCCGTCCTCGCGCAGCTCCACGGAAGCCACATTGGGCATGTCGGCCAGTGCGACAAGGCCGTCGGTGCCGTCGTCATTGGTTCGCGCCTGGGCTTTGCCTGTCAGTGCGAGAAATGCGGCAAGACCAGCCACAGAGCCAATCAGCTGCGAGCGTGAACGGCGTGAGCGAGCGGGTACGGGAAGCTGAAGCATAGGGGTGTTTCCTCTGACTGAACGGGGCACTTCTGGCGGTCCGCACAACCCACAAGGCAGCGCGGTTCACAGACGAAACACCGCAGCCAACCGGAATATTCGGGAAACTTTTTTGAGATTATTTTTGAACCATGCGGACCCGTCGCCCGATTGCCTCGCATGCGATCTGCTTCGGATTCCCCTGTGCGACCCACGGTCACCGCTGATCAGGACTACCTTCGCGAAGTCACGCCATCAGGCTTGCCGGATCCGGATGCGATGCGCTTGGTCATTGCCAAGGGTCTGCCCGATCAGATCTCGCGGTTGTGGCGTTTTGCCATGGTGCGATGTGCTGATCGCGCGCTGGCCGATGATCTGGTGCAGGCCACTTGCGTGCGCGCATTGGAGCGTGCCGAGCAATTCATTCCGGGGTCGCGCCTCGACAACTGGCTCTTCGCAATTCTCGATTCGATCTGGCGCAATGTCCGGCGCTCCCAAGGGGTGCGCAACGGCAACGGGCTGATCGATGTGGCCGAGGCCGGGCTGGCGAGCGGCGATGCCGATGAGGAAACCCGTCTGCAACTGGTGGACGTGGTGCGTCTGATTGCGGCCCTGCCAGAAGGTCAGCGCAGCGTGCTGCTGCTGGTCTGCATCGAAGGCCTGAGTTACGAGGAGACGGCACAAGCGCTGGCAATTCCGGTCGGCACGGTGATGAGCCGCCTTTCCAGCGCAAGATCGCGCATGCGGATCGCCAGCGGAGCCTAGGCCAAGAAATTGTTCGGTGCGCGTGCGAGACCGGATGAATAATCCGGCACCCTGACGTGTTATGCGTCTGGGATCATCAGCGAGACAGTTCAACCGTGCCGAGGAATTCAGGAGCTCAGCGCCGCCATCCGGCGGACGCGATGTGGGAATCGTTAATGCGCGAAGCCTTTGACGCTATTGCCAAAGGCTGCGACAAGGACGCGCTGCTGTCGCGCCTGCCGCTGGATGGCAAGCGGCAGTCGCCAGACGGAGACGCGAGCTAGCGGGCACTGCTGATGCGCGAAGGGGGGGATAGCGACGCGTTGCTGATGCAGCGGGTTCAGGGCGGCGATACCGCAAGCCTGAAGCTGCTGTATGATCGCCATTCTCCGGGGCTTAGCGGATTCGTTGAACGCATGCTGGGCAGCCCGGCCGAGGCGGCCGATATTGTCCATGACATCTTCGTCAGCCTGTGGGACGGGTCGGCTCAATTCCGCCGCGACGCATCCTTGCGCGCCTGGCTCTACACCATCGCGCGCAACAAGGCGATCGACCGGCTGCGGCGCAGCGGTCGGGAGGTGCCGCGCGAACCCGATGTAAACCTGCCTGACCTTGCGGCCGACCCTGAACAGGTGGCACAGGCAACGCAGCAGCGCGAACGCGTGGCCGCCTGCCTCGACAAGCTCTCGGAATCGCACCGCCGTGCGGTGTTATTCTCGTTCTACGAGGAGTTCACCTATCGCGAGATCGCTGACATCGAGGGCACCAGTGAAGGGACGATCAAGAGCCGGATCTTTCACGCCAAGCAGTTGTTGATGCATTGCCTGTCGCGCTAAGATCAATTTTCGGCGATCTCGCTCACCAGACCGCGCTCCTGCTCCAGCCGCTGGCGCGCAGCCATCCGTGCTTCGGCATCGTCAAACGCGAGATCATACAGGCCGACAGCCGAAGGTCCGTCGATGATCCGGGCATCGACCTCTTGCAACAATCGCCGCAAATCCGCCTCGCTCGCGACCTCGACAAACGCGACCCGAAGCACGAACGAGGCCGACCGATCCTCGCCGGCAAGCGCATATTCGGCGCCTGAGGAGGGATCCCTGGAAATCATCATCGGAGCCATCACTGTCTGCCAGCCGACCAGCGCCAGCACGAGCGCGGCCGCCGCTTGCCACGGCGCAATCAGCGGCCGTGCCCAAAGTGGCTGCTTGTGCGGCAATGCCGGGTTTGCGCCATGATCGTTGGCGGCGCGGCTCTGTTGCGGAGCGGCATGTGCGATACTGCGGGCGATTCTGCTCCAGCCGAGCGCGTCGACCTGTCGCTGCGCCGCCGCATCTGCACCCGCCTGGCGGACCGCGCGCCACAGCGCCAGTTCCGCGGCCAATGCAGGATTGGTTGCGGCTGCGCGCTCAAGTTCAGCGACCGAATCCGCATCAAGCGTGCCGGCCACGAAGGATTGGATCATCTCGTCCGTATAGGGATGGGAAGCTGTCATCGCGCATGCCTACCAGTGAAAGGGTCATGGGTCATTCCGGGAGCATATCGTTGCTGCGGGGCAATTGGTTCAAAAATGCGCCCGGCGCCGAGCCGGTGGGCGATGTTTCTTCGCGGCGGCGAGGAATGACGGCCCCTGCTTCGATCAGATTTGCGATCGGGACTTTGGCGCTGGCGCTGCCGACGCCCGGTGCCGCGCAGGAGATCATGCACGAGGTACTCCCAACCGATGCTGCCGCGCCCAGGCAAGCGCGCGCCACCCTGCGCGTTGAAACACGGGCGCGATACGAGTTTGCCGAGGCTGCGGGTGCAGGGGCGGCCAGCGAGGCATTGACCATTCGCATTCGTCCATCGCTCGAATTCACGGCCAGCCCGCAGATCAATATTCTGGGCGAAGTCGAGGCGATCGCTACGCTGCTGCCTGATCGGCGCAATGGCTTTCTGAACCCGGCCCGAGGGCCAGCGATTGCCGACGCCCGGACCCTCGAGCTCAATCGCTTGCAGATCGAATGGGCGCCGAGCGAAGCAATCGGTCTGACGCTAGGACGGCAGCGCATTTCGCTCGACGATGAGCGTTTCATCGGCACGGTCGATTTCCGGCAAAATCAACAAACCTATGATGCGCTCAGCGCCGCTTGGCAGCTTCCCGGCAGGGCGGTGCTGCAGGCAGGCTATATCTGGCGGGTGGGCCGAATTCTCGGCGCTGATCAGCCCGGCGGGGTGTTTGATAGCGATAGCTTCTATGCCAATCTTGCGGTGCCGGTACCGGGTGGGCAGGTAAGCCTCTATCACTATGACCTTGATCTTGATGATCGGATCGGCAGCGTGGTGACGTCGCGCACCACGGGCGTTGCCTGGCGCGGGCGGGCCTTTCCGTCCGACCTCAGCCTGTTCTGGGAGCTGGCCTATGCCCGGCAGCACAGTGGGTCGCGGACGCCGGAATATTGGCGCGCCGGAGCCAGCGTCGAACGCGGCGAGCTGGGATTTGCGCTGCGGGCCGAACGATTGGGGTCCGATGATGGCACAGCGTTCCAGACCCCGCTTGCGACATTGCACCGCTTCCAGGGGGCAGCGGACCTGTTCCTCGAAACCCCGGCGCAGGGCATTACCGATATCGAAGCCCGCGCCACGTGGCGGATCGGATCGCTCGGCCCTGCGCGCGCGGCGCTCCTGGCCATCCAGTTCAACCGCTTTGATCCCGCCAGCGGTAGCGGACGGCTGGGTGAAGAGTGGGGCGCCGAACTGGCAACGACGCTGGTGGACACGCGGCTCTCGCTGGCGGCGGCCCATTACCGCGCCGCCAGCTTCGGCGCGGATACGACGCGGGTGTGGATCACCGCCAGCCGTGACTTCTGAACCTTTTCGGCGCGCCATGCGATAGGATGAGGTGACACTACCTAGGACCACCATGACCCATCGCTCCGTTCTGACCGCCATGCTGATCCTCATTCTGGGTGCCTGCAATGCAGCACGGCTCAATCTACCGCCCGACGCTGCGGTAGAGGCCGATGCCGCGCAGGTTGTCGACGAGACCGAGATCGTCGTGGTCACCCATTCTGCGCGCGAAGCACGCAGCGTGATCCGCCGTTCTGCAACGCTTGGCTACAGTCTGATCAAGACCGATCAACTGCCCGCGCTCGGCCTCACCATGGTGACCTTGCAGGTTCCGCCCCGGCAGGACGGTGCTTCCGCGATCCGCGAACTGGAAGCTCTGGAGCCAGGGGTGACCGCCGGAATCAATCATGGCTATACGCCGCAAGGCAAGGGCGATGCGTCCGCGCTGCGCGACGGCTATGCCGCCACGGTAATGGAGTGGCCGCGCGGGGGCTGCCCATCTCATGCGGCCATCGGTGTGCTGGATGCCCGGCTGACAGGGCCCGCGCGCCAATCGGTCACCACGGCCGATTTCTCCCGCTCCGACGAGGTTGAAGCCACCCTGCATGGCACACAGGTGGTCACGATCCTCCAGACTTCCGGGATGCTTCGGTCCCCGCGCATCTTCCATGCCGATGTCGTATCACCCGGCACCCGTTTGGGCGATGCAGCCAGCGTCGATGCGCTGCTGCGCGGCATGGATTGGCTGATGCAGAACAAGGTGCGGCTGATCAATGTCAGTCTCGCTGGCCCCTACAACAAGATCCTCGACCGGGCGATCGGGAACGCGGCCCGCGCTGGTGTGGTGATCGTGGCCCCCGTCGGGAACAGCGGGCCTGGTGGCCCGGTGCGCTACCCGGCGGCCTTTGCTTCGACCATCGCGGTGACGGCGATTGACGCCGATCACCAGATCTATCGCGCTGCGGTGCGCGGCAACCGCGTCGATTTCAGCGCCCCTGGCGTGGACATCGCGCTGCCGCAGCCGGCCGGCAGGGCCTTTGTTTCCGGTACCAGCTTTGCCGCGCCATTTGTGACTATGCGGATCGCTGCTGATCCGAAGATTGCAGGCAGCCCAAATCCCGATCAGATTAGGTCCGGCCTGTCGCGGAACGTCCGAGACCTCGGCGCGAAAGGGCATGACCCCGTCTTTGGCAACGGACTCGTGCGCGCGCCTGACAGCTGTCGGGCCAGGGCCTAGAAGCCTATCGTCAGGATATCACCTAGAACAGGCTCCCGCGAAAGCGCAGGGATCGCGCATTGTGGCTCACGCAGCAAGGTGCCGAGTTCTGGACGCACAGCCACATGGAATTCGAGCTAATCATTGCGTGATTTCTTGCAGCCAGCTTGGCAAAGTCGGCCATGCCGCTGGCTACCCGGCCTTGATCGTTAGTGGGGACGATGCGCTGGGGTGGAAACGGTATGGCGGCTTCGAGCGTAACCGGGCGCTTAATTTGAGCTTGGTGAACGACCGGGTCTGGCTCGAAATCAGCCGGAGGTGCAGCCTGAGATCGAGCGCGTTTTCCGCGTTGCAAAACCTACTCTGTTGCACGAGAATTCAACAAATTTGGTGATTACTCGGTGCTTACTTCTCTGTCCTACTCTTCAATTGCTGGACAAAATACATCAAAATATCATTTGGTTATCACGATTTTGCCCTAAAGTGTGGTATTTCCGGTTTCGGCAGCGGTGAGTTGCGAAATCGTCATGATGGGCAATGTATTGTCATTGCGGCGATCAAATGAAGACATTTCCTACAATTCAAGCACCATCGACATTGCTATCTTTTCGCCACACGAAGGTGGGGGAGATGGCGCATGCTGCTTGGGGTCGATGTTTCCAAATTTCAGAATCCTGACAAGATCGACTGGACTAGGTTTGCTGCGCAAGGCGTCAAATTCGTCATTGCCCGTGCGGCCTATGGTGTCACGCTTGATACGACATTTCAGCAGCATGTGCGGCGTGCCCATGCTGCTGGGTTGCAAGTGGGCGCCTACCACTTTGTGCGCCACCTCCCCGGATTGAGCGGCAAGGCGCAAGCCGATGCATTTCTTGAGGCGCTTCAACCGGTTGCTGACCTGATTCACCAGATGATCTCGCCTGCGCTTGATTTGGAAGACAACGCGAAAAATGGCGATATCCCAAGCAACACTCTTGCCGCTCGAAAGGGATTTCGGACTGTGGCTGCGGAATGGCTGGAGCAGGTTGAGGAAGAATTGTCCCGCACAGCGATCATCTACACGAGTAGCTACTTTTTTGACGATGTGTTCGGGACCGACACCGGCTACGGCGCGCGGCCTTTGTGGATTGCGCATTACACCACCAAGCCTTCGCCGCGCCTGCCCGCCGCTTGGAAGCGCCACGCGATTTGGCAATTCACCGAAGCCGGTGGCCTGGAGGGATATGATGGACCGCTAGACCTCAACCGGTTTGAAGGTACAGTTGAGGATCTTCAGCGGCTCGGCCGGCCGGCACCTCAGCTATCCACTGCCTGGCACAGCGACGTGGACATGACCGGCGTCACACGAGTGCTTGGCGTATCCGGTCTACCGCTCCGGCGGATTAACACCCATATGGCTCATCTTCGCAAGGCACCCCGGATCGAAACCGCTACTGAGTTCCGCAAACTGCCTCTCGCTACTGAGGTTGAGGTGCTTTCCGGGGCAACGAACGGGAAATGGGCCGAGGTTCGCACGCTACTCAATGGTCAGGCGGTTTCGGGATATGTCGCGCGATCCTTGCTCCGCGAGCCGGAGAGTGAAGCTGTCGAAAGGCTGGTTGCCGCAGCGATCAAGGAATGGATGCGGTTCGATTTTGGGAAGGGCAAGGAGACGATCACGCCCTACCGCCAGTTTATTGGCGAGATGTGGAAGGCAATCGGCCTACCGTATGACGGCGGTGACACCAGTCAATTCTGGTCTGCGGCTGCAATATCCTTCATGATGCGCGGCAGTGGCCCCGCCTATGGCGCGTTCAAATTCAGCCAGCGCCATTCGGACTATATCAAAGACGCTATCGAACACCGTTTCCAGGAAACGGCGGCCCCATTCTGGGGCTACGAGTTGGCCGAACGGCGCCCGATGGTGGGTGATATGGTCGCCGCCTGGCGCGAGACCAAGACGACCTTTGCCAGCGCCCGCGCAAAGGATCGCTTTGCCAGCCATTGCGATGTGATCGTGTCGGTTATGCCCGACCATGTAAAGACGTTGGGGGGTAACGTCAGCGACTCAGTGTCGTTGAGCGAGTTCCCGCTCACATCGGGCGGCTTCCTGCAAGAAAGCGGAACTCTATTTGCCTTGCTGGCTAACACAAACCGTTAAGCCGCAATGCCGAATTGGTTTTCAGGATGGACGCGGGGGGTTACACCGATTGCCGCGCACCCTGACACCTCCACCTCCGCGCGCGCCTCAGCCGAGCGCCGCGATCAGCGCCTCGGCTTCGGCTTCATCGTTGTAAAGGTGCGGGGTGACGCGCAGCGATGCCCCGCGCAGCGAGACGTGGACATTGCGCTGCGCAAGGCGCTCGGTCAGGCCTTCGGGCACGCCGCTTCCAAAGCCGAGCGAGAGGAAATGCGGGGCGCGCACGCCGACGGGCGCGGCGTCCATGCCCAGCAGCGCTGCTTGCGCGGCAATGGCGTCGTTCTTGGCGGCGAGGGCCTCGGCGATGGCCTCCACCCCGAACTCCAGCAGAAAGTCGAGCCCCGCGCTCGCGCCCATCAGCAGCGGGGGGTTGGACTTCTCGCCCATGTCGAAGCGCCGCGCGCCGGGTTGGAAATCCTCGCGATAATCCACCAGCCGCGCGAAATCCTCTGAGCCTGCGCGGTTGATCCAGTTGTGCTCGATCGGCCGCCCACCGTGGTGGCGCGGGGCGACGTAGAGCATCCCCGTGCCGTAAGGCCCCATCAGCCACTTGTAGCAGGCGGCGACCGCGAAATCGGGGTCGACCGCAGCAAAGTCGAGCGGCATCGCGCCCAGCGATTGCGTCAGGTCGAGCACCAGCGCCGCGCCCACCGAGCGCGCCTTTGCGCCGACCGCGACAAGGTCGACCAGGCGCCCGTCGGCCCAGTGGCAGTGCGGGACGGCGACGATGCCTGTGTCGGGGCCGATGGCGTCGAGCACTGCGGCGGTCCAGCAGTCCTGCGAGGCCCGCTCTACCGCGCGCACCCGCCCACCGACGCGCGCGGCGAGGTCCTGCCAGACATAGACGTTGGAGGGGAACTGGCCCGCCAGCACCACCACCTCCTGCCCGCGCGCAAGCGGCACATTGGCCGCGGCGACCGCGAGCCCGTAACTCGCCGAGGGCACGATTGCGACGCTGTCCTGCGGCACTCCGGCAAGGCGCGCCGCACGCTCGCGGAAGTGTTCCGATACCGTGAAGAAATCCGCTGGCTTGTAGCGCCACGGGCTCGCCTTGGCGCGCGCGCCAGCGTCCATCGCTGCGATCACTTCGTGCGACAGCGGCGCCATGTAGGCGCAGTTGAGGTAGTGCACCTCTGCCGGAATGGCGAAACGGTCGCGCTGGCAGGCGATCATCGGGGCGTCAGCCCACCACCCCCGCGCCTGCCAGCACCGCCAGCGTCAGCACATCGGGAACGCTCGCGGTCATCGGCACGATCTGCACCGGCTTTTCCACCCCGATCATCATCG
>OFDC01001905.1_pt1 | contig 10167 bp, 6 predicted proteins | sample 1520941 | NCBI WGS metagenome assembly OFDC01 (sample SAMEA94258168, study PRJEB24077) | hot springs metagenome | biome: Aquatic biome; feature: Water | place: India | collected 2012-12-06 | depth 5 m | reverse complement strand
AGCCTTCATAAAAAAGTCCTACAAAATTTTGTAGGACTTTTTTATGAAGGCTATTACACTACCGACAAGTTGAAAATTTACCCTACAACTATGCAGAATAACTCTTCACAGTATCAATAAAACATTTCACTTTCATTGGGTCTGTATCAGGGTAAACGCCGTGCCCAAGGTTAGCAATATATTTTTGTGTACCGAAAGCTTTGAGCATTTTCTTAGTTTCTTTCTCAATCTCCTTAAAAGAACCATATAAAACACATGGGTCGAGATTACCCTGTAAAGTTTTATTAGGAATCATTCGGCGAGATTCTTTAATATCCATATTCCAGTCAAGACCCACCACATCACAATTTAGTTTTGCCATATCTTTGCGGGCAAAAAAAGCTCCTTTGGCAAAAACGGTCACTGGAACTTCATCAATCGCATCACAGATTTGTGCAATGTATGGTAAAGAAAATTTACGATATTGGTCTGGCGATAAAATACCTGCCCACGAATCAAAAATTTGCACTAAATCTGCTCCGTGTTTAGCTTGTGCTTTCAAATAAGCAATTGTACTATCCGTAATTTTCTGTAAAAGCGTATGTGCAAGTTTTGGTTCTGAATAAAGCATTTTCTTTGCGGTTGAGAAAGTTTTTGAACCTTTACCTTCAACCATATAACAGAAAATAGTAAATGGTGCACCCGCAAATCCTAAAAGTGGCACACGTCCATTCAACTCCTTCTTCACAATATCAATCGCATCTAAAACATAAGCCAAATCTTCCTCTGGCTCACTGATTTTTAGTGCTTCTACATCTTTTTTATTCTTAATTACCTTTGGAAAAATTGGCCCTTTTGCTTCGACCATTTCATAAGGCAAACCCATAGCTTCTGGTACAACTAAAATATCTGAAAATATAATAGCAGCATCTACTCCTAAAATATCAACGGGTTGAATTGTTACCTCGGCTGCCAATTCAGGTGTAGTAGCTAATTTAATGAAACTCCCAGCCTTTTCTCTTACTGCTCGGTACTCTGATAATATACGCCCCGCTTGACGCATCATCCAAACAGGAACTCTTTCAACGTGCTCACCCTTGGCCGCACGTAATAACAAATCATTTTGTAATTTCATACCACAAAGATACAGTTCTGCCGATTCTCAATCATTATTTAATTACGTATTTTTCTTAGGAAAAGTTTTATATATCTTACTCACCAATAAAAAAAGGCTACCTTTACAGGCAGCCTTCTAGAGGTTTTTAGTTGTTATTTTGGAGTAATTGATGCTATTTTTTTGTTACTCTCACTGCAATTCGGCGGTTCTGTGCCCTACCTTCTTCGGTATCATTTGCAGCGACTGGATATTTTGAGCCATAGCCTTCTGCCACTACACGGTTCGAATCAATCCCTTGCTCAACTAATGCCTTTACAACATTAAAAGCACGGTCAGCCGAAAGTTTTTGATTTAATTCTTCCTTACCAACATTATCAGTGTAGCCCCCAATTTTTAATTCCACATTAGGGAAAGCTTTTAAAATTTCGGCAATGTTTGTTACTTCCTGCATTGAAGTTGAATCAATCAAAGCACTACCAGTTTCAAATCTAAGTGCTCTAAAATTAAACCATGTGGTTTTATCGACAAGCTTCGATTGGTCTTCTATAAAGTTTATTAATTCATTCTCAATACTTTGTTCACCAAAGTTCAACATAACTCCAGTTGAAAGCGTTTTTTTGATTGAGCTTACTACATCAATTTGAGTAGAATCATTGCTTTCAATTATAAGTTTAGAAGAAATCTGTATATTTTCTTGATTCCTACAAGATTTCCAATAATACAATGCACCTAAAAGTATCCCTCCCAACAAAAGCCAAGGTAGCCATGTAGTAAGTTTAGAATTATTATTTTCAAAGCTGACATTCGAAGATAAACGCTTTTTACCCTTGAAATCGTCTAATTTATCAAGATTGATAAGCTTATCAATGCCCGCTGGTAAAGCCGTTAAAACAGATTCCTTCTGACTCGCCATTAGACTTCCCAAATCCGATGATGTAATTCCTTGTTGAATTACATGTTTACCGATAACATTCACCAAAATAGGAGTTACTAGCCCCAATAAAGTCGATGCTGAAGTCTTTGTAATGCCACTTGATTTTGAAATTACATTGAAAATATCACCTAATCCTTCTCCAAAAAGACTTCCTAAAAGTCCATTTCCTATCGAAGCCAAAGTAATTGTTGAGTAAATCTCACTTAACACAATATTGAGATTATTGATTAAAGTGCCATCATAGCCGCCCGTTCTAATAATACTTAGTAAATCCGTTAAACCTTGCGTTGTTGATGCTTTTTGCATAACTCCCCCTAAAACTGTTGGTAGAGCAGTATCGATGGCTAAACTCGTATTTCTATCTGATTCATCAAGAAAAGTGCTAATTTTTGAAATAATATTTGGCGTGAATTGTTCTTTTATCAAGCTTAGTAATTCCATTTTAATTTTTACTTTTTGGGTACAAACTTTGGACTACATTCTTTTGAAAAGTAACAGCTTGATAAAAAATAATTATTAGACAAAAAAAAAGCCCCAAATAGGAGCCTTCTTATTGAAAAATATCTTAATCGAAACTTCGAATCACATCTGAAATTATTTCGATACAATCCCACATCTGCGATTCAATCATTACTAAAGGGGGAGCTAAACGAATCTTATTACCATGTGTAGGTTTCGCCAACAAACCATTCTCTTTAAATTTCATACAAATATCCCAAGCCAAATCTGAATCTTCGCTCGAATCTACCACAATCGCATTCAATAAACCTCTACCTCTAACCTGTGTTACGATACTTGTTTCTTCTACCAAAGTTTGCATTTCTGCACGGAATATTTTGCCTAAATAATCGGCATTTTCGGCTAAGTTTTCATCTTTTACTACTTGTAATGCTTCCATTGCCACGGCACAAGCCAATGGATTTCCGCCATAAGTAGAGCCATGTTCACCCGGCTTGATTGTGAGCATAACTTCATCATCAGCCAAAACCGCCGAAACAGGTAAAACGCCACCAGAAAGAGCCTTTCCTAAAATCAGAATATCTGGTTTGATACCGACATAATCAACGGCTAAAATTCTACCTGTACGAGCAATTCCTGTTTGAATTTCATCGGCAATAAACAATACATTACTAGCTTTACAAAGTTTGTAGGCTTCTTTTAGGTAATTATCATCGGGTACAACAACACCTGCTTCTCCTTGAATTGGCTCTAAAATTAAACCCGCAACATAAGGGTCATTCATGAGTGCTTCTTCTAATGCTTCGATGTTATTATACTCCACCGACTCAAAACCGGGCATATAAGGGCCAAATTCATTGCGTGCGGTAGGGTCGCTCGAAGCGGAAATAACAGAAAGTGTACGGCCATGAAAATTTCCCCCCGCAAAAATAATTTTGGCTTTATTTTCTGGAATACCTTTAATTTTATATGCCCATTTACGGCAAAGTTTCAAAGCTGTTTCTACCGCTTCCACGCCCGTATTCATCGGCAAAACACGGTCATAACCAAAATAATTGGTAATATATTCTTCATAACGCCCAAGCATCGAGCTATAAAATGCACGAGAAGTGAGCGTAAGTTTCTGCGATTGTTCAACCAAAGCATTGATAATTCGAGGATGACAATGACCTTGATTTACTGCTGAGTAGGCCGATAAAAAATCATAATATCGTTTACCTTCTACATCCCACACATATACACCTTGTCCACGGTCGAGTACTGCCGAAATCGGATGGTAATTATGGGCTCCGTAGCGTTCTTCTAATTCAATTAGTTGTTCGCTGAGTGAAATATCTGTCAGCATAATTTTCTTGGTTTAGTTCGAAATAATATACAAATATGTTATTTTGACTTATAAAATTTTTAAATTAAGTTATATTTGCTTTAATATTTCATATTAAAATAATAAATACTTATTTTAAATAAATATTTATAAATTTTGACTTATGACAACTGAAAGTTTACTTGATGAATTTGACAAGAAAATTCTTATTCAGCTTGAAAAAGATGGTAGAAAACCCTATTCTGAGATTGCTAAAAACTTAGGAATTTCAAATACGATGGTTCATCAACGAGTGACTCGGATGAAAAAAATAGGTATTTTGAAGGGTGCGGGAATCATTCTTGATGAACGAAAACTAGGGTATGAATGGAGTGCTTTTACTGGCCTTGTCCTAAAAGAAGATTCTGATTCAAAAGCGATTATTGAGGAATTAAAGAAAATTCCTGAAGTAACTGAATGTTATTATATTACTGGACAATACACGCTTTACATCAGAATTGTAGCCAAGTCAAACGAACACATGAGAAGTGTTCTTTATGATAAAATTGACCATATAACAGGTATTTTGAAAACCGAATCAATGATTGATTTTGGAGCGGCATTCAAAAGAAACGTAAGTGTAGAACTTTAAAAATAGAGAATTAGCAAGTTATAGTAGATAAGGATACAATATTTTGATTACATCCAAATATTATTCGTCTTAGTCTATCAAAACAGTGGGTTGCAGGATTCAATACCAAATATTATTTTTGTAAAAAAAGAACTTTTCGCTCAATAAACTAAGCCTTATCAATGCCAAAAATTTATTTAGATAATGCCGCTACTACTCGTCTTGATGAAGAAGTTTTACAGGCAATGCTACCTCTCATGACCGATAACTTCGGTAATCCTTCTTCTATTCACTCACACGGCCGCCAAGTACGCTCGGCAATCGAAAAGGCACGCAAAACAGTAGCGGGTTTAATCAATGCTTCACCTTCAGAAATTTTCTTTACTTCTGGCGGAACCGAGGCCGATAATACTGCTATTACTTGTAGCATTGATACTTTTGGGCTTACGCATGCCATTACTTCGCCAACAGAGCATCATGCAGTTCTGCATACACTCGAATATTTGGCACAAAAAGGCATAATCGAGTTAAGTTTTGTAAAACTCGATGAGAAAGGAAACGTAAGTTTAGAGCATTTGGAAGAACTTTTAAGCACTAAGCCTCGAACGTTGGTATCGTTGATGCACGGCAATAATGAAATCGGTAATTTGATTGATTTAGAGAAAGTAGGAGAAATTTGTAAAAAATACGATGCTATTTTTCATACCGATACCGTGCAAACAATGGGCCACTTCAAACATGATGTACAAGCACTAAAAGTAGATTTCTTAGTAGGTTCTGCACATAAATTTCATGGTCCGAAAGGAGTTGGCTTTTTATACATCAATGCCGATAGTAAAATTCATCCTTTCATTCATGGTGGTTCACAGGAGCGTAATATGCGTGGAGGCACAGAAAATGTATATGGAATTGTAGGTTTGGCCAAAGCTCTCGAAATTGCATATAAAGACATGGCTGAGCACGAAAAGCATATCAAGGGTTTAAAGCAAAGAATGATTGATAAATTGAAGGCTTCTATTCCTGATGTGCAGTTCAATGGTGATTCTGCGAATGTAGAAGGAAGTCTTTATACTGTACTAAATGTGAGCCTTCCACCGAGCAGTGATAATGATATGCTATTGTTTAACCTTGATATAGCTCAAATTTCTTGTTCGGGTGGTAGTGCCTGCACAAGTGGTTCAGATGTAGGTTCGCACGTTTTAGGAGCATTAAATGTCAATCCAGAGCGAGGAAATGTGCGTTTCTCCTTCGGGAAATATAATACTACAGAAGAAATAGACAAAGTTGTAGAAGTTTTGGCTGGACTATACGCTTCTACACCGCAAGTATAATTCTTTGCTCATTTATTCTTTTAGTTAGAATTAGGTTAAACATATTTAACTTTATGGTTAAAACATGCCCCTTTAGGAGCTAACTATTGGAAACCAACGCTAGAAATAAAGTTCAAATAGTATGCCGTAGGTACACCACTGACTTTGGCTGTTGCGTACCTACGGCACGCAAATACCGATATTTATTCATTTTATTGATTTACCCCAATTACAAGATATTTAATGCGTTTAACCTAGGTCAGAATGAGAATCTAACCAAAAGAAAAAGTTGTTTAGATATTATTCCAAATATAATTTCTGCTCTTCTTTTCTAACTTTGAATCCCATCATTGAAAGGTATTCAGCCGCAAGATTGACAGTATATGGATGCCATGTAAATTGCGGTAAATTTTTAGGCAACCATTCTTGAAAATTCATGCCATAACTTTTCGAAGCTCCTATCCAATCGGCAATCATTTCGGCAACGTATATACTTGGCATCGGTATAGGGGTAGTGGCTCCGCTTCGTTCTACACTCAACCAATACTCAGGATGATGGGGATTATATAACTTATGATGATGCCACGCCTTCTGAAAAAGTGAATAGGTGGTCTTAGGGTTTTTAAAATCATGAATAGCATATCCATAAGCCTCTTGCAAAGAAAACTTCGATAAATCATGCACCCAAAGATTATACTTAAACTGCTCAATTGGGTCTTTAGTATTGTTATCTGCCAGAGAAAGCAACTTAATAAACCAACTTTCCTTTAAAAACTCCATTCCCGCTTTGCGAACTTCTATTTTGTGAGGAATAACTGTATTAATAAAATACTTTTCCACGAGAGTCCATATCTCATCATCTTCATAATCATGGCTTTCCACTTCAAAACGCTCATACAGCAAACGCACCAGTTTCTTTGAATCATGGTTATTTTCGCAAAATAATGAGAATATTTTACGTTCAAATATATGTTGTTTTTTCATAAGACTTGATAATGCAAAAACCCCCACTTTGCAGCGGGGGTTTTTGATAATATTATATTTGAAAAGATTAGTCGAAAATATAACGAATTCCGAATTGTCCTTGCCAAACATTGTTGATGTTAATACTCTTTACAAAAGCATCACGTAATAAGATAGTTGAACCATCTACTACTTGTGTAGCCATACGGTAAGAAGGAACACCAGCAGCACTGATAGATGCTAAACTCAATGGGTTAGTGGCTGTCGTTGACATAGCTACACCCCATTTGTTGTTAAGAAGGTTACCAACGTTCAACACGTCAAAACGTAAACGAATGGTATTTTTCTTGCCTTTTTTACCAGTTGCTACGTAAAAATCTTGCTCAATTGTGAAGTCAAAACGAGTCAAAGATGGTACAGCAGCACCATTTCTTTCTGAATATTGTCCACGTTTTGTGCTTAAATATGGATGGTTATCAATGTATGTATCAAATGCAGAAGCTTGTTGCTCAGGAGAGAAAGTAACTGCAGATGCACCCGAACCTACTGTTAATGGAGCAAAAGTAAGGTCAGAAGCCTTGTTTGGAACAAAGATAAGGTCGTTGTTTTGACCATCACCATTCAAGTCATTACCATATGTGTAAGAAACTTTAAATCCACTGTTAGCAACCATACCTAAAGTAAACATAGTAGAACCACCTAATTTACCACCATAGTTGATACGGTAGTTTACATAACCTACTAAACGGTGACGTAAGTCGTTATCTGACCAAGATGGAGTCAAGTAATTTTGACCTCTAACCGTAGGGATATTAGCTAATACTGTACTTGCAACCGATTGTAAATCTTTTGCTTTAGCGTATGTATAACCAATCATTCCACTGAAACCTTTAGTAGCTACTTTCTCAACTTTAGCTGTTAAAGAGTAAGAATATCCTTCTTTCGTATTAGTCAAAATAAAGGCGTTAGTATTAGCAGAGTTGATAAAACGAGCAGGGTTTACAGCTGCACCTGACAAACCAGAAGCAGGGAAACGGTCACGATTATCAGGGCCACTAAATGTAGCTGATGGAGCTTTCAAGTTACCATCAATATAACGAAGAGCTTGGATGTTATCGTTGTAAATACCTTCAACTGTACCGATTAAGCCCCAAGGTAATTTTTGGTCAACTGCTAAACTTGTTTTCCAAATAATTGGGTTCTTAAGGTTATCAGTCGATGCGTTGATTACGTATGCAGGAAGCTTAGTGATATCAGTAGTAGCTGGCTTATAGCGGCTTGGGTCTGTTGTAAACGGATAAGCAGTTGTATTAGTAAAGTTCAATACCGCTGTATTTACACCGTTGTTACCCAATTGGTTAGAAACCAATACTTGCGGGATACGTGAAACAAACAAACCAGTACCACCACGGATTTGTGTGCTCTTATCTCCTTTCACATCGTAGTTGAAACCTAAACGTGGAGTTGCAATTACTTTATTGCTTGGGAAAGCTCCAGTTGAGATTTTCAAATCAGCATTATTTTCATCTTTGTAAGTCAAACCTTCAACAACTGGGTTATTAAAGTCTTTAGCATATTTATCATTGTAATCAAATACATCTAAACGAAGACCTGCAGTAACTTTTAAACGGTCGTTAACAGAATACTCGTCTTGTAAATAAGTAGAATATGTGTTTTGTTTCAAAGTTTGAAGTGGTTCTCCACCGTCTGGCAATAATGAATAACGGTAGTTAAAACGTGCTACTGGAACTGGAGAAACTGCAAGGCTTGGATTAGCTTTATAAGCCAAAGCAGCTGTTTTGAAATCAGCGATAGAGTTAAATACCCAAACACCATTCGATGCAGGGAAGAACACGTTGTTAGATTGGAAAGCTTCGAAAGACAAACCAAAAGTTACATTGTGTTTTCCAGCAAAATAACTCAAGTTATTCGTTACGTTGAAAGTAGAATAATTCAATTTGTTATTAGGCGTGAATGGGTCGAAACCAACTGAAGTATAAGTACTTCCTGCATTCAAGATATCAACTGTTGGGAAAATACCTGTACGGTAAGTACGGTCTTCGATTTGCTTGTTATAAGTAGCGATTAAGTTATTTGCAAATTTACCATTGAAATTTGAGTTTAATTCAGCTACAAACGAACGTGTATTATCTGCAATTTTATAACCAGTATTTTGTGGTGATAATGCTAATGCCGAGTTTGTACGGTTACCATTACCAGCTGTATTACTACTGTTACTATTACTAATGATAGCATCTGAACCAGAATCGTGGTGAGAATAACGCACTGATAATTTATGGTTGTTGTTGATGTTATAATCCAAACGAACCAATCCTTTCTTACTGTTAATTTCGTTATTGAAACCATCAAGTTCACCAGCTTCCCAACCGAAGTTAGAGCTCATGAAGCTTGCTAAATCTTGCAAGTCAGCGTAAGTAGTACGAGATACGTTACCAGTTGCACCATTACGGTTAGCTGACCATGTAAGAGCTGGTGTAGAGCTATTAAACATCTCGAAGTTAGCGAAGATAAATAACTTATCTTTGATGATTGGAGCTCCAACTCTAAAACCAAAAGTTTTTTCATTAATATTAACTGTAGGTAAATCTTTACCATCAGCTTTCTTACCAACCATGTCGCTTCCTCTTGTTAGGTAATATACCGAACCAGTTACGTCGTTAGTTCCAGAACGAGTTACGGCGTTGATACCAGCACCAGCAAATCCTGATTGACGAACATCAAAAGGAGCAATGTTGATTTGTACTTGCTCAATCGCATCAAGAGATACAGCAGTTGTACCAGTACGTCCACCTGCTTGTGATGAGCTACCTAAACCAAAACCATTATTGAAAACTGAACCATCAATAGTGAAGTTGTTTAGACGGCTATCTTGACCAGCAAAAGAACGACCATTGCTATAAGCATTGTATTTAGTAATGTCATCAATAGTACGACCGATAGTTGGTAAGCTATTTACAGCATTCAAACCTAAAGTTGTAGAAGCACCAGTACGGCTAGAAGAAATAATATCTGAGCGACCAGATGTTACTTTTACCTCATCTAAAAATGTACCAGCTTCATCTAATTTTACATCAACGTTAGCTGAAGAACCCAAGCTTGTTACCACACCTTCTTTAACAGCCTCTTTGTATCCAACAAATGAGAAAGAAACTTTGTAAGGACCACCTACACGAACAGAAGGAAGAATGTAACGACCAGCAGAATTTGATACCGTTCCGTATTTAGTACCTGATGGTACGTGAACGGCTAGGATAGTTGCACCAGGCAAGCCTTCACCTTTAGCGTCAGTAACTAAACCGCTAATAGAAGAGGTCGTTACTTGGGCGAAGCTTTGAAAAGCAAATAACATTACTGTAAGAAGACCGAACGCTCCTCGCAAAGCGAGACGTGGCCCGAAAGTAAATTTTCGCATCATGTTTTTTTTGGAGTTAGAAATGTTTGAAGTAAAAA
>OFDC01001904.1_pt1 | contig 10169 bp, 9 predicted proteins | sample 1520941 | NCBI WGS metagenome assembly OFDC01 (sample SAMEA94258168, study PRJEB24077) | hot springs metagenome | biome: Aquatic biome; feature: Water | place: India | collected 2012-12-06 | depth 5 m | reverse complement strand
CTGCTGTGGGTTTTAAAGATTTTCTGTTGGTCTTCAATCGAGAGACGCGCAAACAATGGCAGCACTTCGATATGTTTAAGCTTGGCCGAACGGCCTTGATATTTACGCAAATGGTCGGCGACATCGCGAATCTCACGCTCACCGGGCAAAAACACCAAAATATCGCCATCGCCCTGACGCAGCAAATCATCCGCCGCATCCAGAAAGGCTTCTTCGATAGCCTCTTCCTCGTCATCTTCCTCTAGCCAGCGCGACTCCGTACGTGCATTGCGCTTCACGCCCATAACATCCTGGCCAAGTAGCTCGATATCCGACTCATCATCCTCTGTATGTATTTGCTTGGCGATAAAGCCAGCTTTGCCCAACGGACGGTAGCGAATCTCAACAGGATAAGTCCGACCAGACACCTCTATCACTGGCGCCCCATTAAAATGCGTTGAAAAACGTTCGGCATCAATGGTTGCCGAAGTGACGATGACTTTTAAATCTGGACGTTTAGGGAGTAGTTGCTTCAGATACCCCAGCAGGAAATCGATATTCAAGCTGCGCTCATGCGCTTCATCGATAATAATGGTGTCATAAGCGTTTAAAAATTTATCGCCCTGCGTTTCCGCCAGCAGTATCCCATCTGTCATGAGCTTGATATAACTAGACTCTGACAACTTATCGTTAAAGCGGACTTTGTAACCTACCGTTTGCCCGAGTGGAGAATTGAGCTCTTGTGCAATACGACTGGCCACAGAACGTGCTGCAATACGGCGTGGTTGTGTATGCCCGATCAAACCTGATACGCCACGACCCAATTCCAGACAAATTTTAGGCAGCTGTGTGGTTTTACCAGAGCCAGTCTCCCCACACACAATGACGACCTGATGCTGTTGAATCGCCAATGCGATTTCATCTTTTTTGCCGCTGACTGGCAGTTCTAGTGGGTATTCCGGCTTGGGTAATTGCGCCAAACGTTGTTGGTACTGCTGTGTGGATTTTTGTATCGCATTCGCAATATCCACCAACGACTTTTCAATTGGCTTTTGTTGCTTGAGTAAGTCTTTGGCCTGCTGTAAGCGGCGACGCAACGCAAAGCGATGCACCAGCATACAGTCTGGCAATTGCTTTTCTAGTTGGGATATTAGCTGAGAGGGGTTAATTTGGCTCATAAAGGCGTGATTTTAACACGCCAGTTGTTAATGGTTGGTGGCGTAACTAGGCGTTTTACTGCCGTGTACAATCCTCTAGACCCGTATTACCGCCTTTAAATTCCGGTTCAAAATAAAATTTGTGAAAACGTAACTTGCCCTGCTTGTCCATTTTAAATTGCGCAATCCCAGTGCCGTAATCTTTGGTGGTTTGATCGGTTAAAGCAAAATGCATGGCGGCTACGTTACCGTTGGCCGCAGCATGGCCTAAATAAGTGCCATAACCCGGGACTTCCAGTTTAAAGTCATAACTGGCGTACGAGCCTTTGCTGTGTTCTGGTATTAATTTCATGGTAACAGTACCGGTGTATTTGCCCTCATGGGCATCATCGCCGGTACAAGTATAAACACCGCTAAAGTCGACATAAGGCTGATCTGACTTAGCTAAGCTCTTTTCTGCATTCGCGTTAAACACCGCACCCATTAGAAACAACCCTAGCAATATTGATTTCATGCTCAAAATCCTTAATTAAATTAAGAAAAGCGCGTTCTTAACGCGGTTAGATTAAACGTATCCAAAATAGTATCGAGCCGCTCACGCGCATTGCGACGTGGTTGCCCAGTATATTTAGCCACTATCAGTTCGTTTTTCATGGAGTGCTCCCAGCCCACCAGCTCGGTGACCGTCACTTGATAGCCATGTGCCTCTAACTGCAAACAACGCAATACATTGGTGATATGGCTACCAAATTCGCGCGTATGGATGGGATGGCGCCAGACCTCGCTCAAACTGGTTTTGCTCAAACTCTCAGCCTTATGTTGCCGCATCACTTCGGCCACCTCGGCCTGACAGCAAGGCACCAGCACCATATATTGCGCCCGTTTACTCAAGCCAAACTGAATCGCGTCGTCCGTAGCGGTATTGCAGGCATGCAAGGCAGTCACAATTTGCACCTGCGCTGGAATCAACGGTGAAGTCATGGAGTCTGCCACACTTAAATGATGAAAGTCCATTCTAGAAAAACCACATGTCTGCGCCAAAGCTTTGGATTTCTCCACCAAATCGGCGCGTGTTTCAATGCCAATGACCTGTCCTGCCGGTTGCTGTTTTAACAGCAAGTCATACAGAATAAAACCCAAATAGGATTTTCCTGCGCCATGGTCCACCAACACCGGGTTGGCATGCTTTTGCATCACGTCATGGATCAAAGGCTCAATAAAATTCACCAAATGATAAACTTGTTTGAGTTTGCGGCGACTGTCTTGATTGAGCTTGCCATCGCGCGTGAGGATATGCAAGGCTTGCAGCAAAGCGACAGATTGATTGGGTTTAATTTCAGGTGGCATAGACATAAGCGCTCATTTTATCGTGCAATCTAAATTATCTTAAATTTATCTTTTGCTTGTCGTCGCGCGGCTTAGCTTTGCGTTTGGATGAGTATGAGCTAACCACTCTACTCACACTAAACTAATATCATAGGGAGTAATCAAAATGAAGAATATTTGGATGACAGGTTTGACTGCAGTACTTTTTAGCACAGCGGTCTATGCCGATGATGCAAAACCTGCTGTTGATTTAGACCAACGTGGCGATAGAATAGAGCAACGTTTAGATAATCGCGGTGATAGAAAAGAAACGCGCCTGGATAACAAAGGCGATAGAATTGAAGATCGACTGGACAACAAAGGTGACCGCATTGAGGATCGCCTAGATAACAGAGCTGATAAGGCTGATGCTAATGGGCATGAGAATCGGGCAGACCGCTTACGTAATCAAGGCGACCGCGTTGACCAACGTCTTGACAACAAAGGTGATAGGATAGACCAGCGTTTGGATAACCGTGGTGATCGTGCTGATCAACGCCTAGACAACAAAGGTGAGCGCATTAACAAACGTTTAGATAAGCGAGCAGACCGCAGGGCAAAACGTTAACAAGCGCAGCATGCACTGCGTATCAATAACAATAACTGAAAGCATGACAATTAAGTGATAGATACATGGAAGCTTTTTTAGCTGAGATTGAACGTCGTGCTTTTCGCATTGCTCAGCTGGCAACTGGCAATCGAGACGATGCACTAGACATTGTGCAAGACGCCATGATTAAGTTGGTGCAAAAATACAGCAACCACCCTTGTTCATCATGGAAACCGCTGTTCTACAGTATTTTAGAATCGCGGATTATGGATTGGCACCGTCGACAAACGGTGAGGAATAGATTTAGAAGCTGGCTGAATAGTCCTTCTGACGAGGAAGACACTGAAGATCAGTTAGAGCAACAGCCAGCGGATATTTCTAGTTTTCCGGATATTCAGTTGCAAAATACTGAATTTATGGAACATTTAAACGAGGCATTAAGTGAATTGCCATTGCGGCAACAACAAGTTTTTTTATTACGTATTTGGGAAGGGTTAGACATTAGCGACACGGCCAAAGCCATGCAGTGCTCGGAGAGCAGTGTCAAAACCCACTATTCACGTGCTTTAGAAAAGTTAAAAATTGCTTTAAAGGATTTTCAGCCATGACCATAGACGAAAACACATTTAATGAGCGTATTAAAACCACACTCGATGCATCCACCAACTATATTGATGCAGATACGCAGCACCGGTTGCATGCGATTCGTCGCCAAGCCCTTCAGCAATCAAGCAAACAAGCTTGGTGGAAACGTATTAGTTGGACGCCGTTGGTCGGGGTTGCGTTTTGTAGCGTGATGGCAGTGATGTTTATTTTGCCGGGTCAGCAACACCCAGCCGCACCAGAAGCTGTTCCAGGTGAATACACGGCGATGTTTGAAGTGGTGGAAAGCCCTGAAGATTTGGATGCAGTGACTGACCCGGATTTTTACTTGTGGTTGGACGAGGCGAAACCCAACCCAAACAAACTGAATTCAATGAATGAAGTGGAAGCACACATTGCTTAAGGCTACATGCCAATGGTTGCCATTGAGGCAGATGTATGTCAACAAAACACCCAAATTAAGAGGTGTACAAAGCAATGCTAAAAATAGTACTTACAAGGGAAATGTAATGCAGTCTTATTCTGAACACAACAGGTGCTTGCTATCTGTTTTAAGCGTCATGCTATTTCTGGCGCTTATACAATTTCATCACCAAGCACATGCGGATGGCGTGGATTGGGAAAGCTTATCACCCCAACAGCAAGAAGCGCTCGCCCCAATGCGCGATGATTGGCGTGAACTGCCGCCCAACCGTCAAGAGCGCTTGCGTCGTGGTGCAGAACGCTGGAATAGCTTGCCACCGGAACAACGTAACCGCTTACAAGATAGAATGCATCGTTATGAAGAAATGAGTCCTGAAGAAAAAGACCGTATTCGAGAACGCATGCGTGAATTTAGACAGCTTCCTCCTGAAGAGCGAAGCGAACTGCGTGAGCGTTGGAGAAACGTACCACCAGAACAGAAAGAACGTATTCGTGAGCGCAAGGACAACAGCTCCTCCAAACGAAGAAATCGTCGAGATGATTAATCTCCACTAGATTTTCTTATACTTAATTCGCTTGAGCGCAATTAAAGCGCTGAATCAAGCATCGAAATGCTAAAATGCGCAGACTTTAAACCGTTTGCGCATTTTTCTTTTCAACCTCGCATTCATCGCCAAGGAGTATTGAGTGGCCATTCAGTGGTATCCAGGACACATGACTTCTGCACGCAAAAAAGCAGAAGAAACCATGGAGTTTATTGATGTGGTGATTGAAGTATTGGATGCTCGCTTGCCAGCTGCCAGTCATAACCCCATGATTGATGAGATGCGTTTGTTTCGTCAACGTCCCAACCTGAAAATCTTAAACAAAGCCGATTTAGCTGATCCAGCCGTCACCCAAGCCTGGCTGAATTACTTTAACGCGCAGCCCAATACGAAGGCCGTTGCCCTCTCGTGTAAAAAGGCTGGCGATGCCAAAAAAATTCCTGCACTCTGCCGTAAGTTGGCGCCGCACCGCGGAACGCATTTAAAACCATTGCGTATGATGATCATGGGCATTCCAAACGTGGGCAAATCGACACTGATGAATGCACTTTTGAATCGCCGTGTGGCGAAAGTGGGCGACGAACCCGCTGTGACCAAAAGCCAGCAACGCTTTGATTTAGATGCCACCATGAGCATTACCGACACCCCAGGCATGATGTGGCCGAAAATTGCCTATGACAGCGATGGCTTCATGCTGGCTGCCAGCCATGCCATTGGGCGAAATGCTGTGATTGACGAAGATGTTGCGGTGTTTTTAGGGAATGTGCTCCTCAAATCCTATCCAGCGTTGCTGAATACTCGCTACAAGCTGGATGCCATGAAGTTAGATGTGAATGCTATCGATAGCATTGATCTCTTGGAAGCAATCGCCAAGCGCCGAGCCTATAAACGCCATGATGGTGAGTGGGATATGGAGCGCACGGCCATGACGCTGTTGACGGATTATCGAAGTGGTGCGATTGGACGCGTCAGTTTAGAAACCCCTGCCAGCCGCCAAGCCATGTTGGAATCATCAACCCTGTATAAGGAAAATGCCTCTGAAGCAAACGAGGCAGAGCAAGACTAGTGGGATTTAGTGGCAATGCCAGCGTGTGTGGCCACCAGATTTCTACCACGGTTTTTTGCCATATATAATGCATTATCTGCAGAAGCTAATAAGCGCTGCACATCGTAACCAGTCGTTTCAGAACCAGCCGCTCCAATGCTCACGGTACATTTCAACTCGTTGGTAGATTGCGATGTTTTCTTCACATGGCGTATCGAAATTTTCTTAAGCTGAATAATCTCGCGAATACGTTCCGCAAGTGCAATTGCCTCTTTTTCGCTGGTATTTGGCAACAACACACAAAACTCCTCACCGCCGTAGCGTCCTACCACATCCCCTGCACGCAATGTCGATTTAATGGTTTTGGCCACAACAATCAACACCTCATCCCCTGCCAAGTGGCCATGCGTATCATTCACTTTCTTAAAGTGGTCTAAATCCACCAGCAACAGCGACATAGGAATTTGAATGCGTTTGCAAATCGCATGCATTTTGACTGCGGCGTCTTGTAACCCTCGACGGTTGAACACGTTGGTTAAGCTGTCCACGGTGGCCATCGATTGCAGGTTTTGATTCACTTGTGCTGTCAGCATCAGCACAAACAGCACAGACACAAAAAACTGAATCACACAGGCCAACATGAAGGTATACGCATTCACTGGCCAATCTAGAAAGCTTTTAAATAAATCGCTTTCCATATAAAACGCCGAGAGCACACGCGCAATCAGCAGCAAGGCCATCATAAAAAATAAACTAGAGGCCATCCAATACAAGTTGCCCACCAAACCATCGTCTTTGCCAAAAGTTAGTCGAGCGCCTAATAAATACACCATGGAAAACACCAGCGCGTTGCCAATCACCACCATGCGTAAATCTTGTTGATGATGAATGAGGTAGGCGTTGAGCCCTGTGAGTAGCGCGCCGATAAGAATTGGTAACAAACGGACCACTCGCTTGCCCGAGAACGCCTGAATACCATTGATAAACAGGCCCAAACCAAGACCAATGAGCACAACACCGGGCAAGATGTGCCATTGGGTGGATTCAAACTTAGAGAATAAAATCACCATCCCCAAGCCAATCACCAAGTTGCCAACAGCCCAATAGCCTGGGCCATTCATGTCTTTATGATGCGAACGCGTAATCCCTAACAACATGGAGAGCATGAATGTTAGAAGCATTGACATAAAAATGATGGTTTTTAAGTCAAAGGTTGGCATAAGTTTGGATGGTTTGAATTAAAATGTTTTAATTAATTAGAACTACACTATATCGCTTATTGCGTGCTTACTCTATAGCTCCAATGGCAGTACGCACATTATGTTAAACAGTTTAAATTCCCCGCAGCGCGAAGCAGTTAAATACTTGGATGGCCCCCTACTGGTGCTGGCCGGCGCAGGCAGCGGTAAAACACGAGTGATAACGCAGAAAATCGCCTATCTTTTAAACGAAGCTGACTATCAACCCAGCCAAATCGCCGCGATTACCTTTACCAACAAAGCCGCGCTAGAAATGCAAGAGCGCGTGGCCAAACTGATGCAAGGGAAAAGTACCAAAGGTTTAACGGTGGCTACGTTTCACTCTTTGGGTTTGCAGATTTTGCGTCAGGAATGTCTGCATTTGGGGTACAAACCGCAATTTTCCATTTTGGATTCATCCGACAGCTTTAAAATCTTAAGTGATGTGCTGGCGACGACTGATAAACAGTTATTGCGCAAAACGCAGTGGCAAATCTCCAACTGGAAGAATGGATTTATTAACCCTGACCAAGCTAAAGCTACTGCAGATGAGGACTTAACTCACGCTGCTGCCAAGGTCTATCAAATCTACCAACAAACCCTAAAAGCTTATCAAGCGGTGGATTTTGATGATCTGATCAAATTGCCAGTGGAACTGTTTGAGGCGCACCCAGAAGTGTTAGACAAGTGGCAGCGCAAACTGCAATATTTGCTGATTGACGAATACCAAGACACCAACGCCTGCCAATACAAGCTAATCAAATTGCTCACGGGTGTGAGCGGACAATTTACCGCCGTGGGCGACGATGACCAAGCGATTTACGGTTGGCGTGGCGCAGATGTAGAAAACTTACGCCAGCTTACAGTCGACTTTAGCCGCTTAAAAGTCATCAAACTAGAGCAGAATTATCGCTCCACGGTGCGTATTCTGCGCGCCGCCAACCAGGTGATTGCCAACAACCCAAAACTGTTTGAGAAAAAACTGTGGAGCGATTTGGGTACCGGCGACATGATTCAAGTATCCGCTACCATGAGTGAAGAGCATGAAGCGGAATCGGTGGTCATGAAGTTGCAAGCGCATAAGTTTGAGCACCGCACACAATATAAGGACTACGCCATTTTGTACCGCGGCAATCATCAGGCGCGCATCATGGAACAATACCTACGCAATCAAAAAATCCCCTATACCATTTCTGGCGGGCAATCGTTTTTTGATAAAGCCGAGATTAAAGATATTGTCAGTTATCTGCGCTTGGTGGCTAATGAGGATGATGACCCTGCGTTTATCCGCGCGGCTACAACACCTAAAAAAGGGATTGGCAACACCACGCTAGAGCGCTTAGGTGAGTATGCAAGTGCGCATCAGATATCGCTGTTTGCCGCAGCGTTTGAGGGTGAGTTTCAACGTGAGTTAGGAAGTCGTCAATTAGAAGATTTGCTTAACTTCTGTCAATACATTAATAAGTTACAATCACGTGCAACCAAAGACCCTGCTGGGGAATTACTGCAAGATTTGCTCAATACTATTCAGTACGAAACTTATTTGTACGACAGCGAAGAGCAACGCGCGGCTGAGAGCAAATGGGGCAACGTGCAAGAGTTTATTGCCTGGCTAACCAAAAAAGGCGAAGCCAATACCGAGTTTGGTAACGAAGCTGAAGGTAAAACCTTATTAGAGCTTACGCAAATGGTATCTCTGATTAGCATGCTAGAAGGCCGTGAAGAAGGCGAACCCGATGCCGTGAAGCTCTCCACCCTGCATGCTGCTAAAGGCTTGGAATTTGGTCATGTGTTTTTAATTGGCTGCGAAGAAGGCATCCTCCCCCACCGTGAATCCATTGATAACGATCAGATTGAAGAGGAGCGCCGCCTAATGTATGTGGGGATCACCCGTGCGCAAAAATCACTGAATATCTCCTGGTGCAAAAAGCGTAAACGTGCGGGTGAAATGCAAATGTGTGAGCAGAGCCGCTTTATTGGAGAGCTACCTAAAGACGATGTGAAACATTTTGGCAATCCGTTTAACGATCCGGACCAGTTGCTAGCAAGCAAGGATTTTGGCAAATCCAAAATGGCCAGCATACGTGCCATGCTCAACCAGCCGAAACCGTCTTAATCCTGTCAAGTTGATTAATGCACTAACATGCATCGTTTTTAGTAGCACTTCATTATATAATCCATCCATTAACATTATCCGTAGAATCCATCCATGAACATTATCCCAACGATACTTTGTGGCGGTGCTGGCTCAAGGTTATGGCCAGTTTCACGTGAGCTTCATCCAAAACCTTTTATACGCTTGGCAGATAACGAGAGCTTTCTACAAAAATCCTTTATTCGCGGGGCAATATTGCCGAATGTGACTGAAGTCCTCACCGTCACTAATCGCGAGTTGCTGTTCAAAACCAAAGACGACTACCGCGAAGTCAATCAAACCAACACCAAAACCAGTTTTTTGCTTGAACCTTTTGGTCGCAACACTGCAGCGGCTGTTGCGCTTGCAGCACTTTACGTGGCCAAACAGCACGGTGAAGATGCTGTTTTATTAATTTTAACAGCCGATCATTTGATTGCCGATCAAGCGGCGTTTGAGCAAGCTGTTACCAATGCCAGCTCAATTGCCCAAACAGGCAAAATTGTCACGTTTGGCATACAACCCAACGCACCAGAAACCGGTTATGGCTATATCGAAGCCAATCAAGCCAGCCCTATCACTACAAACAAAATTACGATTGGTTACGATGTCGCGCGATTTGTAGAAAAACCGGATTTAGCCACTGCGCAAGCCTATGTGGATTCAGGAAAGTTTTATTGGAATTCTGGTATGTTCTGCGCCAAAGCAAGCACGCTATTGGCGGAACTTCAAACCCATGCACCCGATATTCTCAATACTGCAAAAACATGTTTTGAAGCCTCATTAAAAGAGAATATTGACATCTCCCAAGTGGAATTTGACTCCACCAGTTTTGCTAACGTCCCCAGCAACTCCATAGACTATGCTGTGATGGAGAAGTCTGCGAATGTTGCGGTCATCCCTTGCGATATTGGCTGGAACGATATTGGCGCATGGGATGCGATGAGTACCCTTACAGAGGCTGATGACCAGGGTAATCGTGTCACTGGCAACGCTATTTTGAACAACTCAACCAACTGTTATGTGCAGAGCAAACATCGCTTAGTGGCGACCGTTGGCTTGGATAATATAATCGTAGTAGATACGCCTGATGCCGTTTTGGTGGCTGATAAAAACCAAGTGCAGAACGT
>OFDC01001900.1_pt1 | contig 10192 bp, 10 predicted proteins | sample 1520941 | NCBI WGS metagenome assembly OFDC01 (sample SAMEA94258168, study PRJEB24077) | hot springs metagenome | biome: Aquatic biome; feature: Water | place: India | collected 2012-12-06 | depth 5 m | reverse complement strand
TATCGATCCGCCACCAATCATTGCCAGCACGGCTTGGTTCCGAAGTACGCACGCTTTGGTTAGCTAACATCGGCCGGTCAGCAGGGATCCGCGAGGTTGACGCAGGATCTCCCGGATCCTTTTTAGCCCACCAATCTTTTTGAGCATTAGCTTCCGGCACATTATCGCGATCGCGACTTTGTGCCTGCATATAATCCAATTGGCCTTGAAGGTGACTACGTGCTGAGACGATCTCCTCCCTTTGCTCATACCCAAACTTCATTGCCTGGATAGCAGATAGATCCTGTCCGTCAGACGCTGCACGCTCTGCGGCATCTATGCCGATCGAGACGCGTTCATAATCTTTATCCAACTCGTTAATGCGCTCTTCCAATTTCTTTTCTTCACTCTTCGACATCCGACTCCTCCGATGCTATACATCAGTTCTTGTATTCAAATGCTGGCTTGTACTGGGGTTGTGCTTGTATCTCATTAATGAGGAATGCCCGATAGCGCTCCGCCGTTCGAACAAGATCGCGTTTAATTTCAAGAGTTTTAAGCGTTCCTACTCTTATATCTTCAGGAGCGTCCTCTTCCGTACGAGCGCGATGAGCGTATCCTTCCCATTCTTCTAGCTCAGCTCGGTGTCGTATTAAATTTGCTTCGACCTGTTTCAGCTCTTCTGCAATCACAGCCCTGTACTGAGGCGTCATTTCACCATCAACGTAAGCGAGCAATCCGTCGATATAATCTTTGGTCATTTATTATGTCTTTCGTTCATATATTAAATATATATGCAACAAAAGAACACGCAACAAATCAGCTAGCGTCGTTCATGAATTTGGTTACGACAATCGGGCTCTTCCGGACTCGGGCTTGCCGGCGTGATCCGCCACCAATTCGACCCGTCATCTGATGGTAGCGAAGCCGGTTCCGGCTGCCGTTCTTGCGTGGGCATTGCGTCGCGCACCTTTGCCGAGGGCGGGGCGGGTGCGGTCCGCTTGGCCTCAATCGCCCGCGCCTCAGCGAGCAGCCGATCAAATCCATCATCACGGAATGCACGTGAGATCGCTTCCCAGCTGCGGGCATCCTCCGGGCTTAAGATGCCGGTGCGGATCATCTCCCCGTTGAGGCGCTCGAACAGCTCGCGGTAGGCGGGCGCGGCGGCGGTGAATGCCGCACGCCTCGCCTCCCCCTCGGCCATCTCGGCGGCACGGACCCGCTCATAAACATCGGCAATGTCGGTGCGGGCGGCCGGTCGTTTTGGTTCCTCAATCGGTGGCGGCTCAGGTTCACGGGTGGGGCTTACGGCACCGGCATCGTCCTGGTCAGCTGGCCGCTGACCCACCCCTGGCAGGAGATCGCGATCGTCATTCCGAACAGGTTCAGGCGCCGGCGTCTGTCTGTCCTCGCGCTTAGACGGCGGAGGGTGAGGGACTGGAGCAAGGGGATCGCCTGTTATTCCGGTGATGGCGCGACCAAAGGCACTCGCCTTGTCCATGGCCCATCTCTCCCATCGTCGCGCGCGCCGAGCGTCTGGGTCCGGCCCCCGGTGCTGACCAGGCACTGCGGCAATCGCCTGTGCCGCATGACTGCGGTGATCGACCGTAGCATCACTGCCAGCTTTGCCCAGCGCCGTGTTGGCGATACCAGCCCACAGCGCGCGCGCCTCAGTAACGAACCCTGGATGATCGGCAGCCCGGAGCTTGCCACCGAACCCGGTGGCCGTGACCTGGCGGGTGGCCAGCATCAGGTGGACATGAGGATTGCGGGCGGTGCCGTCGTCATGGACGGCCAAGTCAACCGCGTGACCACGCGACACGTACGCATCGGCCAACTCCCGAGCGACCACGAGCCATTCGGCACGCGAGAGTTCGCAGGGCAGCGCAAATTCAATCTCCTTGGCCAGGCGGGCGTCACGCCGCTTTTCGGCCCGCTCGACCGCGTTCCAGAGGCTCGCGCGATCCTGCATCCAGTCTGGCGCACCGGGTGGAAGGCGGATCTCCGCATGCAGCACATCCCGCCGCCCCCCGAACTTGCTGTCACGCTCCTCGGCCTCGTTTGGCAGAGTTTCACCGGCCCGGTAGGCCGCGCATGCTACGGCTGACCGTCCGTCTGCCCGGCCAATGTTCTTCACATGCAAGTGGTAGATGGCCATGGGGCTCTCCACCCATGTCAGCCGTACTGGGCTTGGCTAGAATGCCGGGAGAAGGCACGGGGGTCCAGGGGGACACCCCTGGCGCACCGCCGGTTCCGTCCAACGCGTACGCGTTGGGTCAGGGAACCGTGCGCGCATTGCTCACACGTACGTGTCAGGCAATGCGTAAGTGCGCTGTTACTGCTGCATTTTTGTCCTTGTCTGACTTCGACGCCTCTGACTTACCTGAGCAGGGTGAGGAGGCTGTGATGGGCGGATCGGGTAAGGATCTGAAGCTCGCTGCCACGCTTGGGCGCATGGTGCTGGGGCACTTCCAGAACCAGCGCACGTTGCGCCAGATGGAACAGGCCGCCGGTCAGGAGCGGGTGCGCCAAGACGCAGTTATTGCGGCTCCCCCAACGGTTCACGGCTCGGCACGGTGGGCGACGCCCGCCGATGTAAGTCGGTCCGGGTTGCTCTTCGGCGCCGACCGCTTTGACCACCCCTCATCCATTCTGCTGGGTGCGGTCCCCGATCCGAACAAGCCGGGCACACAAGCGGCGGGCTGGCTGCATTGGGATGGAGAGGGGCACCTGCTCACGGTCGCTCCGACACGGAGCGGCAAGTCCACCACCCTCATTATTCCGAACCTGCTCCGCTATAAGGGATCAGCCGTCGTGCTCGACCCCAAAGGGGAGCTGTACGACGCCACCTCAGCTTGGCGGGCAGCCAACGTCGGCCCCGTCTACCGGATCGCACCCTTCGGTGAGCACACTGACGGGTTCAATCCGCTCACAGCGATCCGGCAGCCGGCGGATGCCCGAGCCCTCGCCGACCTGATGCTGCCCAGCGATCCCAACGCACAGGATTTCTTTAAAAAGGACGCCGTAGCGTTCCTCACGGCTCTGATCCTGTTCCTAGTGCACCAGGCTCCACCGGAGCGGCGCACGCTGGCCGAGCTGCGCCGCCTGACCGCTGCGTCCCTTGATGACTTCGTAGGCATCGCTCGGGCGATGCAGGCGTCGCCCGTGGCCGCAGTCGCGAATGCCGCCAACATCGTGCTCGGCAAATCCAAAGACCGGGGTCTGCCGAACCTCCGCGATACCCTCAACACCGAACTTGTGCTGTGGGACGATCCTGGTGTGATCAGGGCCACGTCCTCGGCCGAGGTGGATTTCCGGGCGCTGAAGGATAGGCCGGCAACGGTCTACATCTCAGTCCCCTTCGACAAGATGGAGGCGTTCTCGCCCCTGCTGAAGGTGGTGCTGGCCAACGCGCTTGATGCGATGATCCAGAACCCGAAGGAACCGGCAATCCAGGTGCTGTTCGTCCTGGACGAGTTTCTCGCACTTGGTCCTTTTGTTAAGTTCTTAAATGCCATCAACACCCATGCTTCGGCCGGCGTGCGCTTGTGGTTCTTCCTTCAAAACCTAGCACGTCTGGAAGAACACTACCCGACAGCTTGGCGCAACTTCTTCGACGCTTCTGCGAAGATATTCTTCGGTACGAGGGACCCGTTCACGGCAAAATTGGTCTCTGAATTCCTGGGCGATCAAACTGTTGCTTACCGCTCAGCGTCGCTAAGCCTGACGCTTTCATCGTCTTCAAGCGACTTTGGCATGAACCACACGGCTGGCCATAACGCGAGTATCAGTTCATCCGTCAATCTAACAGGGCGAGCGCTCCTTACGCCGGCTGAGGTCGTCTCCAGCCTTGAACCATCACTGCCAGATAAGTCGAGGCAATCAATCGTATTTATTCCTAATACGCCTCCCGTACTCGGCCGTTTGAACCCCTATTTTCAGGGCACACGCTGCATGCAGCGCCATGGTGCTCTTAGGTTGCTGCCATGACGTCCAACCGAGATATCAACGCCCCATCGGCTGGACGGATGATTGACCCTAAACCCCTGCAACACTCAACATTACCTGATTATTGTATTTTGCTGATAAGCACGCTTTTAGGCGTACTCTGGGGCAGCATATTGTGGTTTATTGCATGCGCAATCACTATCATTGGCTTGCCGTTCGCCATAGCCATGCTTGGCACCTTGGTTTTGATGGGTTGTATTCTCGTCCCTTTCGGCGCCACCGTAGCTGGTTTTCTTAATCTTCATTACTCCGCGAGATGGGCTAAGGCTGTTTTCAAGCTTGCTGAACCGTCACCCGATGATCCGCTGGGTGCTCGCGTACTTGAATTGTCACGACGCCTTGGCCTTAGTCGTCCCCCGGCAGCTTTGTGGATGGATGAAGTCAATGCCTTTGCAATGGGAAGCGGGGCTGCGAACGGCGTGGTGGCGATTGGACGCCCGCTCACAGGATTCATGACCTCAGAAGAACTCGATGCCATCATTGGCCATGAACTTGGCCATGTGGTCTCTAATGATATGCGGCGGACGGTTTTCAGCCGTGCTTATCAAGAGTGGTTATCGTGGTTCCTACTCTGGCGTGGTCTGCAATCTTTTGTCCGCTGGTTCATGACACCTATCGGCGAAATGCTGCTCATGGCCCAGTCGCGCCGCCGGGAGTACTGGGCCGACGCTGTAGGTGCTGCTCTCACAAGTAAAGAGGCCATGATCAGCGCGCTTGAAAAGATCCATGCGGCACCGGCAAAACCGTCTCGCGCTGAGCGACGCTACGCCGCCTTTATGTGCAAAGGCTTTAAGGGTGGCCTCTTCCGGACTCACCCGACGCTTGAGCAACGTATCAATGCACTCCAGCGCGAAACGCATCTTTCCCGAATTCGCTTTCGTCCGTCTCAAACAGAAAGACTTACTCCTGTACTGCCAGCAAATTCCGCCACGACCTATGCGGATGGGCTCTGAACTCTATGCGTCCCGGTTTTATCAACCTGGTGGCCTCCCTAGCCACACTGATCCTGATGCCCTTTGCCTTAAGGGTGATCCCTGATGTCTCTCCGCTAGGCGTATTGGGCCTACACCAGCAAAATTACGGCACGTTTGGCCGGCCGGCCTCGTCGCCCCCGCGGCCGCCTACCCGTGCAGAGCGCATTCAGCAGATCAAGGCAGAGTGCGTGCGCTCATTCGGGAAGACGCGTGCGACCTCAGAGTTCACTGAAGCTGTCTGCGGCTGTGCCGCGCCCGTCCAGGTTGACCTTTCGGGTAACGCCTCGAATGAGGCCGGCGTAAAATGTAGACAGCAGACTCTAGCTACATTCTCACAGCGGCCTAATCTTAATGACCGTTTTGATCAGGTTTTTGGACAAATATGCAAGGGGTCTTTTCTTAACCGGGACGGCCGAATTAATGATGAACGGGCACAGCCTGCCTGTGCATGCTTGTCCAAACGTGTGCGCTCGAACCCTTCTCGTGCAGCAGCATTCGCCTTTGGGGATGGGGAGGATAAACCGGACGGTCGGTGGACAGACGAACTTGTAGCCGATGGAGACAAGTGCGCTATTGAGACGGATGCGTTCAAGAGTGACGGCTGGCAAGTGGCAACTCGTGATGGCGTTCGCAAAGCTGTGCTTCGCATGCCTGCACATCCTGATATTGCCGAACTACAGCTCGGATGCGGTTACGATGGCATGTATCTCCAACTGAGATACTGGCCACGATCGAAGTTCATTAAGACCCTGAAGATGGAAGAAGGTGACGCCGGACCCGGGTCAGGCTGGCAACTCGACTTCAACGCCAACATCGCAAACGGCGGTCAAGCTGTTCGGTTCTACCGCCATATGCTCGATGGGGTTGAGGCTATGGCAGGTGAGAACGAACAAGGTAACGCTGAAGCTTATACCATTACGATCCCAGATCCGAACAACAATGGAACGGTTGACGTATTCGCTGGAGATTTTCGTCAGGTTTTGCAGCCGGTTCTTTCGACCTGCTTACCTAAACCAGCAGGCTCGGCCTACCGTGAACCTCCTGGCGATATGGCGCCCCCTACAGGAGCGTTGCCTGATCGCTGGCGCTATGTTGGACGTGCGGCAACGTTCATGTTCACCGAAGCAGATTATTCCAAACAAGCCAAAGGCTCAAACGGCGAGCCTTTGCTTGGTCATTTGACAATGGTCTGCCGTAATACTTCGCCGATAATCACGATGGCGGGTGGATTTGTGGGTGACGGCTCGAAATTGCCGGAGCGCGCACGTTTCACTCCTCTACCGAACGGACTTCCGATCAACCTTGGACTTCGGTGTGCTGATGAAGAAGGTGGCGTTGCGTGCCAGGCAAACCCCAATCAGGCGCAACTTGATGCTTTAGCTGCCGCCGTTGCTTTTTCTGTTGAAGTGAACGGACGCAAACTAGCAGATATACCGTTCGGCCGATCTCCCCAAGTAAGGCAAACGCTTCCACATTGTGCTTTCCCTGGAGCTGCTGCTCAACAGGCCCAGCTTCCAAGTTCTACAGTGTCACCGCCTCAGAAGGCTCCCGTCGCCATTGCGACGCCTCCTGCACAACCAGCGCCAATAGGCGCAACGCCACAATCAGAAATCAAGACAGGAACACGTTATACGCTCACTGGCTCCATGAACCTGCGCGCATTCCCTGCGAATGATGGCCGCCGCTTGCAGGAGCTATCAGCCGGGACAGAGCTGACCATCACAGGCAAAACGCAGGATCGCGACGGGGCTTGGTGGTCGGCAGTTGCGATCCGGGGCCAAGAGGCAGGCCATGTGAAGGATTCCGCGCTAGCGCGAAACATCCGGTCCAGCGCCTTGGGTGCCCCAAGCACAACACAGGTAGCGACCACCTCAAGAACCGAGATTAGTTCCTCCAAACCTCCACCGCAGACGTGTACGAATGATCTGGCTAAAGCCATTGCAGATCATGAGCGCACAAAGGAAAATTTTGCGCTAGCCTACAGAAAATCCTTTGCAGAGTCGGAGCCTACCCAGGTGCGGTGTCGATTTATTCAGACCTACCTCAATTCGTCACAACGACTGATATCAACGGCGGCAAAATGTCCATCAGCAGCTCAATCAAGCTCTCTGATTAGTAAAGAAAAAAATGAGGTGGCCTTGATGATACGATCTGGGCAGTCAATCGGCTGCAATATCTAAATCTTCGTGCGTTAGCCCTCCGGGAACAAGATGGCCTCGTAGTCCTGGGTGATGAAGTCACCGATGCGCTCGAGCGCGGCTTTGGCCGCCTCCGTGAGCGCGAGGATCATACGCCGCGCGCTTTGGCTTGGGCTTCGTACTTGGCGGTCAGCCGGTCCGCGACTTCCTGAAGGGGTTTGACGCGGCCCGCGTCGGCGTCCTCAAGGCCGTGCGCAATGACGGCATCCAGGGCGGCCAGGCGCTTCCCAAGGCGTTCCGCATGCCGGTCAAAAAGCTGCCGTGCCGTTGGATCCTGGAACGCGCCTCGCATTGATCTAAGCCGGGTTCTCACGCCGTCGCGCGTTCCAGCGTCCGGGCCACCCACTTGTTCAGGCTGACGCCGGCCCGCCGGGCGGCCGACACCACGGCGCGGTGCAAGCCCGGCTCGACGCGCACGACGAACTGCCCGGAATAGGGTTTCTCCGGCTCCTCGCCCCGTTCGGCGCAGAACGCCAGGTAGTCCTCAACGCTGTCGGCCAGCGCCTGCTTCAGCTCGGCTGCGGAGCTACCCTGGAAGGTGATCACGTCGCGAAGGTTGAGCACTTCGCCATGAAACAGCTCGGCCTCCTCGTCGAACTCGACGAGGGCCTCGTAGCCCTTGTAGTGCATCATGGTCATGGCCGTACCTCCGCTTCAGTCAGGAAGCGCCGGACGGACTTCACCGCGCCCTTGTCGGTCTCCTTCTGGGGGTGGGGCCGGTGGAACACCGCCCGCACGCCGTTCAGGGCGACACGGACGCGGGAGCCACGTCCTTCCTCGATCTCCGCGCCACACGCTGCCATCAGGGCCTCGATGTCGGTCCAGACGATGCCGGACCGCACCGGATCGGCGAACACCGCCTCCAGCGTTGCGCGGTGCTTCCCGCTCAATTTCATATAGTATCACTTTCCAGTATCACAATCCAGCGTTCTGACAGGGTTCTGGTTGAACCCTACGGCCTACGGCCACGCTTGGCGATCCTGCTGCCTCCTGAGCAGGCAGCAGGATCGCCAACTGCGTCCATGCCGACGCGTCACCCATTCAGCGTGCCGGCCGGGTCGCACGGGCAAGTTCATCCTCTCCCTAGCACCCTAACCGCTTGAGCCAGGCGGGCGCTCTGCGCCCGCAATGGGATCACCCGCGCTTAGGCGCGGGTTCGTGCGTGCAGTCGTCTAGGAAGGTCGTAGGCGGCGATTTGAGGCCGTTTGGTGCGCGGTTCCGCCTCTCGGTGCGAATCCGGCTGCAAAGGCATCCTGGCGGGCGCTGTGGCGTTCCCCTGCCCTTACCCTCCCGGTTAACCCTGCCACGCTGAATTCGTAGCGCCTCCGGCGCGGGTCAGGCACCCTTCACCCATTCAAATTTTCAAACTTCCCTCTTTCTGAGATTCTGAGTCTTTTAAGGGAGAGAGCTTTTCAGAGGCTTTAGGTATCTTTCTGTATATAGTGTGCGCGACAAACTCAGCGTGAAAAGCGCGACAAACTCAGCGTGGAAGGCGCGACAAACTCAGCGTGCCGGGTGGGGGGTAGCGCGACAAACTCAGCGTGGAAGCGCGACAAACTCAGCGTAGAGGCACCGCCAACCCCTTGCTGGGCCTCATTCCTCGGAGGCGTATAGCGCGACAAACTCAGCGTACTGCTCAATGGCCTCATCCGGGGCTGTGCCGGACGCGCTAAGCGCGACAAACTCAGCGTACACTGCGGCCGCTGCAACACATGGCGGAGAGGCGGAAACGGCAGAAAACCGCGCCGATGCGCGACAAACTCAGCGTGCCTATCTATCTCTAGGGACTATGATTTTTTGAGAAGGCGTGTGTTGGGAATGCCCAACACGGTCGGCTCGGCCGGTTCCAGGTGCAAGCCATCATCGGACAGGCGCACCGGCAGCTTAGGGAACAGCTCTTTGATATCGGCGAGGTCGATGGCGAACCGGGCGCGGAAATCGCGCTCCCGGGCAATGGCGTCACCAAACTGCGCCGCCAAGGACTTCCACGGCACGCGCAGCGGATCGCGCAAGCTGTGTAGCCGATAGTTAAACCAAAAATACATATCGAGCTTGCGGGCAGACGTTGCCAAATGCCGTAGCACGTGGACGTTTACCGGCATCGCGCGTTGCTTAAGATTATCGTAAAAGTCCTGCGAGAACGTCACCGTAGTCGGCCAAAGGGTCGGCTCGTCCGGGTTTTGCGAAAACCAAAGCTGGGTACGCTTGAACAGGTCGGCTTTAACGCTGGTGCTGGCGTTCCGACCATCCCAGGCGCTCAGTTCCATGCGGCAGGCGGCAAGGGCGTGAACCTGGTCTTTGAACGGCTGGATGGTGCCGCGCGGGCCGCCGCGCACCTCAAGGCCCATCTCCTTCATGAAGCCGCTGAGGCTGTCGGCAATCTCAACCGTGGGGCTGTTATTGCGCACGGCCTCGCTGCTCAGGTGCGCGAGCAAGAGGCGAGCCTTGGGACCGTAGGGCACCGGCTGCGGGAGGCGTTCGCCGGTGCCGCTGCGCAGCTCCCCGGCGTGGACCACCAACGCCATGCGCCCGTTCTTGCGCTCAAATGAGCGCTCGTTGGGTCCGGGCGGCAGCTTGCGGTACGGCAAGCCGCATAGGGCGAGAACGCTGTGAATGTATTTCAGGCTGTCGGGACTGACGGCCTCGTTCTCGATCACCTCGCGTACGATGGCGCGGCGACGGGCCAAGGGCTTCATTGCCTGGCGGGCCGCCATCTCGGCCGCCTTGGCGTCCCGCTCCTGCTGGATCTCAATCTGAATGCGAATGAGGGTGTCCATGAGGACGGGGAACGTGCCTTTGGCACGCTCGGCCGCGACCTTGGCTTTAAGGTCGTCGTCGCGGATCAGGCTTTCGTCGGGCCGGGTCATGCAGCCAACCTAAGCCTTATCGTCGCGGTAAGGAAGTCTATCTGCTTCTCCAAGAGGCAGCGTGCAGCCTCTCCCCGGCAGGCCCGAAGTCCTCGGACATGGAGCGGCGGAGCCTGCTCAAGGGGCGGCTTTGCCGCCTATGGCAGCCCAACGCCGGGCGGCTGGG
>OFDC01001897.1_pt1 | contig 10197 bp, 8 predicted proteins | sample 1520941 | NCBI WGS metagenome assembly OFDC01 (sample SAMEA94258168, study PRJEB24077) | hot springs metagenome | biome: Aquatic biome; feature: Water | place: India | collected 2012-12-06 | depth 5 m | reverse complement strand
TAATCAGAAGGTTCTTTTTTTATACATCCCTAAATTCGGGATGACTCATGTTTTTTATACTCAGCTCAATATTACATGATAATTTTTCATTTCATTGCCGTCTGCTTTAGCTGACGGTTAATATTATAATAAGACAAATTGGCTTCAGCCAAAATTAGAGTTAGTTTTGGCTAAAGCCAATTGTGTTTTTGATTTAGTATCCGTCAGCTAAAGCAGACGGCAATGAACTGAGTGTTATCATAAGATTAGCTTTTATCCTCAACCAAACACCTATAAACTAAACTATGGAAATCACTCATGCTATCTCCGATACTGTGCTTACACTCACAGGTATTTATGTATTTTTTCAATATCTCCGAAAACTCGAATTCAATACTTGTTTGCTTTGGGAAGCCTTCGTACTTTCCATTACGGCCGCCGCTTTTTTCGGAGTTATCCGATTTTTGGGTTACGCTCCTGCAAAAACGATTTCGGAGTTTTTCCAACATTTAGCAGGCACAGCAGGGGCATTTTGCTTAGTTTATGCGTCGTTTTTATTAGTTCAACGAAAAACCGCTTCTCAAAACGCCACTTATATCGTATTGGCTTTAGGATTCATCACTTTCGGAATCGTTCAACTAACCGATAACTCAAAAGTCTTGCAGATAGTATCAATGGTAGCGATTCCGTTAGTTTTGGTTATCGGTATTTTGGGACTTATCAAAGGTCGTTCGACCATTGGTTCTTGGCTTATTTTGGGAGTTTTAGCATTGGTGCTGGCTACTTATAACAAAAGTTTTATGCCCAATACACTTCTCGACCCAACTGATGTTTATCATTATTTAGTAGCTATTAGTTTATTTTGTTTCGGAAGAGCAGCTCGCCATCAAATAGCTTGATTTTCAATAAAAAGCCTGTAAAGATTGACGATATGACATCATTCTTTACAGGCTTTTCTGTTGACTGCCAACTTTCGACTGCGGACTACTACTCTATCACCTTCGGTACTTGAAAGTACTCGCCGTTTTGACTTGGGGCATTTTTCAAACCTTTATCTCTTGGCAAAGCGTTTTGTGCAATGTCTTCTCTAAACACATTTACTTCTTCACTCATGTGCGTAAGTGGCTCTACATTGGTAGTATCGAGTTCTTTGAGTTGATCCATCCAATTCAAGATTTTCGATAAATCATCCACCATTTTTTCACTTTCTTGCTCGCTTAGCTCCAAACGAGAAAGATGTGACATTTTTTCAACTGTCTTTTGGTCTATTTTCATTTTATTGAGGTTCAAAGGAGCAGAGGCACTAAGGCACAAAGAAATTATAATTTAATTTTTACTTTGCTACTTTTTGCCGTGCGACGGTCGCCTCTGTGCCTAAACTTTTTCTTAATCTCTAAACTTATTTAATGTTGGCTGAATCACGTCATACACTTGCTTTTTCAAGGTATCTATGTCAGCTTTTGTCATGCCAGTTGTTTCGATTGGCTTATGCACGATTACCCTAATTTTATGCCATTTGAATAGCATTTCGGGCATTACTTTATAATTATCCAAAAGCGAAATCGGAACAATCGGCACTTTATTTTCGATGGCCATCGAAAATGCACCATCTTTAAAAGGCTGTATCATTTCGGGAAAATTCGTCGAAAAAATACCTCCTTCTGGAAAAATCATAATACTTCTCCCCGACTTTAGTGCTTTTATAGAGCGAGTCAATGCCTTAATCCGACTGTCTTTTGCAGACCTATCTACTTGAATATGAAGTTTGGTGAACATATACCCAAATAGCGGTACTTTTTTCACCGAGCTTTTCCCCATAAACGCAAAATAGTTTTTTACTACCACGCCCATCATCGCAATATCAAGATAACTAAAATGATTGGCACAAAAAACATACGCACGCTTGGGGTCAAGTTCTTCTTCGTAAGTAACTTTTACAGGTTGTCCAATCACGAAAAAGAAAATCTTTCCCCAGATACGATTACAGTAATGGGCAATTGGTTTCCATTGTTCTTTTTGCAAGCAAACATAAACAATAGGAAAAAGTAATAAAAACACTACCAAAAACCAAAACGCACACCAAACTGTATATATCCAAGAAAATATCTTCATAAACCCCCACCGAATCGTCGGACCGTCCCCTAAAGGGGTGCTTTTATTTATATTAAAAAAATTATCGACTTGTGGTCTATTGACTATCGTCTATTTATTTTATATCACTACGCAAATCGACAGGCTTTGCATTTTTACGCATTTTGATGTTGAGTGTTTCAACCAAAAACGAGAAAGCCATCGAGAAGTAAACATAACCCTTCGGTACGTGTACTTTAAATGCCTCAGCTACGAGCAACGTACCAATCATCACTAAGAACGATAAAGCCAACATCTTCACGGTTGGGTGACGCTCAACAAACTCACCTACCTTACCCGCAAAAGCCAACATTGCAAAGGTAGAAAGAACTACTGAAACGGCCATCACCATGATATTACTGGTCATACCAATCGCAGTAATGATAGAATCAATTGAGAAAACGATGTTGATAATCGCAATATCAAAAATAGCTTTTGATAATTTTGAAGAAGTCTTTTTGGCACTAATATTTTCTTCGTGTCCTTCAAGCTTGTGGTGGATTTCTGAGGTTGCTTTATACAACAAGAAAAGTCCACCAATCAATAAAATAATATCTTTACCACTAAAACCTAAGTCGAAAGGTAAGCCCAAATCTTTCAGGTTAAATAAGTCGGTTTGTAGTCCTAAAATCCAACCCAACACAAATAATAAAGCAATACGAATGGCCATTGCCATTGCCAAACCAATGGTACGGGCTTTTTTCTGTTCGGAGTGTGGGAGTTTCGATGAGATAATCGAGACGAAAATAATATTGTCAACCCCAAGTACAATTTCTAATAATGTTAAAGTAAGAATACTTGTTAAAGCTGCTGTTGTAAAAATTTGTTCCATTTCAGGTTTAGTTTTATTTGTTTATGAAGCGAAATTAGACTTTTTCGATGTTTCCGCCAAATTCAAAGATGATAAACGGAAAATTTTAAATAAATCACACGTCTGAATTCTTGATGAATATCAGAAAACAGTTCACTTTTTTCTGATATTTTGATGCAAAAACCAATCAAAAATTAGTCTTTTTTTGTACCAATTTGCCAATATATTACTTTCTTGTAGAATTATTCCTATTTCATGACCAAAATCACAAAATAGTATTATAATTTAACTGAATTTTAGTTGATGAAACTTAATAAAGTACCTACTTTTGTTATATACAATCTATTTATTTTGACTTTTAATGAAACTCTCTAAAGAATTACTGACCGACAGTTCAACACTCCAATTACCTGAAAAAGTACTTCAATTTGGTACGGGGGTTTTACTTCGTGGATTATGCGACTATTTTATTGACAAAGCCAATAAGCAGGGGATTTTTAACGGACGAATCGTGGTTGTGAAATCAACCGATTCGGGTGGTGCAGATGCGTTTGCCGAACAAGATAATCTTTACACGATTTGTGTGAGAGGTCTTGAAAAAGGTGTAGCTACTGAAGAAAACATCATCAGTTCGGCTATTAGTCGAGTGCTTTCAGCTCAATCTCAATGGAACGAAGTCCTCGAAACTGCCCAAGACCCCAATATTTCGGTAGTAGTTTCAAACACAACTGAAGTCGGTTTGCAATATGTAGAAGAGAGTATTCGTCAGTCTCCGCCTGCTTCGTTTCCTGCGAAACTTACGGCGTGGTTGTATGAACGTTTCCAAAATAAACAAGCTGGTGTTGTAATTATACCGACCGAGCTAATCGTAGGAAATGGTGATATTTTGAAAGGTTTAGTTTTAAAAGTTGCTGCTTTTAATGAATTACCAGCAAATTTTATTGAATGGGTGAAGACCGAAAATTCATTCTGTAATTCATTAGTTGATAGAATTGTTCCAGGCAAGCCAAAAGGTGACGCTTTGACCGAGGTTCAAGAAAAGTTAGGTTATAAAGACTCCCTCTTGGCAGTTGCCGAAACATACAGACTTTGGGCGATTGAAGGTGATGATAAAGTAGAAGAAGTTCTGACTTTTGCCCAAGCCGATGAAGGTGTAAAAATTGCCAAAAATATCGAGCAATTCCGTGAACTAAAACTTCGTATGCTTAATGGCACGCATACGCTCATGTGTGGAATGGCTTTTCTTTCGGGTTTCCAAACAGTGAAAGAAGCATTGGCCGATGATATGACTGAGAAGTTTATCACAAACTTGATGATGTCGGAAATTGCTCCTGCAATTCCGTATAAAATAGATGCAAAAGTAGCTCAACGCTACGGTCGTGATGTTTTGGATAGATTCAGAAACCCATACCTCGACCATCAATGGATTAGTATCACGCTTCAATACACCATGAAAATGCAGATGCGTAATATTCCATTATTGTTGAATTACTACAAAGAATTCAGTACAGTTCCTCAATATTTTACTCGTGGATTTGCGGCTTACATTTTATTCATGAAGGCAGTAAAAGAAGAAAACGGTAAATATTTTGGCGAAAAAGAAGGCGAACTTTATCCTATCCAATGCGATTCGGCAAAATATTTTTATGAAGTATGGCAAAACCATAAACCAAACGAAGTGGTAGATGCAGTGCTTGGTAACGAACAGCTTTGGGGAAGCGACCTCCGCAAACTCAAAGGTTTTGCCGAAAACGTAACTACGCATTTATCAAATATGATGGCAATCGGTGTGCGTGAAGTAGCTGCAGCATTGAATGTTTATGCGTAAACCCCTCCGCCCCTAAAGGGGAACTAAAGTAAAAACGCTCCAAAAAGATTAATTTTTGGAGCGTTTTTTTGTTAATTGCTTCCTGCTTTAGCTGGAAGATTGTAAGAAATTTTTATTTTAACCCTTGAATAATGCGTAAAGCATTACCAACAATTTCGGTAACTTTTGCCCAATCTTTTGCTGCTAAAACATCTTTCGGCACTAATTGTGAACCAATTCCTACGGCAGTAGTACCCGCACCAAACCATAATTTTAGACTTTCTTCCGTTGGCGAAACTCCCCCAGTAACCATAATCTGTGCATCGGGCATTGGGCCGCCTTTGAGAGCTTTCACAAAACCTGCTCCCAACACATCCCCAGGGAAAATCTTGATAAATTCAGCACCCGCTACACGAGCATTATAAATTTCAGTAACTGTCATTACACCTGGCATCCACGGAATACCTGCTGCTTGACAAACTTTCCCAACTTCGGGGTTCATTACTGGAGCTACAATAAAATTTGTACCAGCATCAATAAACTTCTGTGCCGTGGCAGCATCGTAAATCGTACCGATTCCCAAAATCATTTCGGGCATTTCGGTTTCGGCAATTTTTACGAGTTCTACAAAATTATTATACGAATTTTCGGTGCGATTCGTAAACTCAAAAACTCTCACACCTGCGGCATAGCACGCACGCAATACGCCCAAACACAACTCTAAATCATTGTGCGTAAAAAGCGGCACTAAACCCGTTGCCGAAACCTGTGCCAAGGTTGTATTTTTATCAAATCTTGCCATTTTTTTATGATTTACGAATTACGATTTACGAATAAAAATCATAAGATTTTAACTCAAAACTCGTAATTCGTCATTCGTAATTTTTTTTATCTTCTCAATCTCCCAGATTTATCACCGCTCATTACGGCTTCAACTTCTGGGACTGTCACTAAATTTTGGTCGCCTTCGATGGTATGTTTCAGAGCAGCTGCTGCCGTTCCAAATTGCAATGATTTCAAATCATCTTTCAATACAATTTGTCCGTAGATAAAACCACCCAAAAATGCATCTCCAGTACCAATTCTATCAACAATATGCGTAATATCTTGATAACCAGTTTCTATCAATTCTTCACCATTCCACATTTTAGCAGAATACTGATTGTGCGAAGCACTTACCTGAATACGGTCAGTATCTATTACTTTCTTAATTGTCGGATAAGCCTCCATCAACATTTTACAAGCCTCCACAAATTTACCCTTCTCGACACTTACTTGAAGTCCGAAAATCTCTTCGATGTTTTTGCGGCTTGCCAAAATAATATCTGAGTAAGAGGCTAATTCGGGTAAAATTTCTTGTGGAGTTTTACCGTATTTCCACAGATTGCTACGATAATAAATATCCGACGAAACTGTAATACCCAGTTTTTTAGCAGCTTTTACAGCATCTAAACACGCTTTAGCAGCACCTTCCGAAATAGCAGGGGTAATTCCACACCAGTGAAACCAATCTGCACCTTCTAAGATTTTCTCCCAATCGAAATGCTCAGGATTGATATTAGCAAATGCCGAATCGGCACGGTCATAGACAATCTGACTGGCACGCATTACTGCTCCTGTTTCTAAGAAAAATACACCTACCCTATCTCCTTCTAAAACAGCATGAGAATCATCAACTCCTAAAAAACGCAGGAATGCCTTTGCTTTTTGTCCCATTAGATTATTCGGGAAAGCCGTCACGTGAGCAGCTTCAAAACCAAACTTCACGAGCGAAGCTCCAACATTCATTTCAGTACCACCAAAAGTAGCATTAAACGATGTCGCTTGTTCGAGTTTCTGAAAATTGGGTGTCGAAAGGCGAAGTAGCACTTCACCGAAAGTTACTATTTTTGGCATGAAATCAATGATTGAATGAATGACTTATTGAATGAGTATATGTATTTTAAACTCAAACAATTTTCTATAAACCTCTTACTATTCCTAACTCTAAACCTCGTAATTCGGCCAAACCACGTAAACGACCGATGGCTGTGTAACCTGGGTTTGTTCGTTTATTGGCATTCAAATCATCAAGCATTTTGTGTCCGTGGTCAGGGCGAAATGGCAATCTATAATCAACTCGTCCCTCTCCTATTCTTCTATTCTGCTCTAAAACTAAGGCTTTCATTACACCATACATATCTACATCACCATCTAAGTGGTCAGCTTCGTAGAAATTGCCTTCAGCGTCACGCTTAGTTGCTCGTAAATGTATGAAGTTTATTCGATTTCCCAGTCTTTCAACCATTCCAACTAAATCATTATCGGCACGCACACCGTAGCTTCCTGTACAGAAACATAATCCATTAAATTTACTCTCGGCAGCTTCGAGCAATAATTTTGCGTCGGTTTCAGTACTTACTACACGTGGCAAGCCCAAAATCGGATATGGTGGGTCATCAGGATGAATCGCCAATAATACACCTGCCTGCTCAGCAACTGGTGTAATTTCCTTCAAGAAACTATACAAGTTTTGGCGTAATTCTTTATCACCTATATATTTATAAGTATCGAGCGTATCTCTGAAAGCCTCAATCGTAAAACTCTCTTCGCTTCCTGGCAAGCCCGCAATGATATTTCTGGTAAGACGAGTTACATCTGCTTCGCTGGCACTTTCAAACCATGCTTTTGCTTTGGCAATTTGGGCTTCTGAGTATGATTGCTCAGCATTTACTCTTTTCAGAATATACATTTCAAAAGCACAAAACTCAGTCATATCGAAACGCAATGCTTTCGAACCATCGGCAACTTCAAAATCTAAGTCGGTGCGAGTCCAATCCAAAATTGGCATAAAATTGTAGCAAACCGTATCAATGCCACATTCGGCCAAGTTCACAAGGCTTTCTTTGTAGTTTTCGATGTATTGTTTATAATTTCCCGAAGCCTTCTTGATGTCTTCATGCACAGGCACACTTTCCACGACCGACCACACCAAACCGCTGCTTTCGATAAGTGATTTACGAGCTTGAATTTCTGATTTTGTCCAAACCTGACCGTTTGGTATATGGTGAAGTGCCGAAACAATGCCAGTTGCCCCAGCTTGTCGAACATCGGATAAACTTACGGGGTCATTGGGGCCAAACCAACGCCATGTTTGCTCAAGAGCCATATTTTTAAGATTGAAATAAATGATTTACAAAAATATAACTAAGGTGAGAAGTCTCCAACTAATATTTTGTCAGGAACAAATACTTTTTTGACAGTAACACCCCTCAATGTGTCAAAAACTTAAAATTAGGTTATACAAAACAAATTTTAAATATAATTTTTGCAGGAAATTTAAAAAGCTGCTATTTTTTTTTGATGAATATTTGGAAATAAAAAAACAGACGTGCATCTTTGCAGTCCCAAACAGAAAAGTAGTTTGTTTGCGAAAAGGGAGTTTAGCTCAGCTGGTTCAGAGCACCTGCCTTACAAGCAGGGGGTCACTGGTTCGAACCCAGTAATTCCCACTCTTTTCAAGAATAGTACAATGTGTTATGGGAGTTTAGCTCAGCTGGTTCAGAGCACCTGCCTTACAAGCAGGGGGTCACTGGTTCGAACCCAGTAATTCCCACGAAGCCTCAACGAAAGTTGGGGCTTTTTTTGTTGTTATTTTTGAGATAAACATTTTTAACATTGGGCCAATGGTTCAAAGCGATTCGTCGCACCGCCAGTAATTCCCACGAAGCCTCAACGAAAGTTGGGGCTTTTTTTGTTGTTATTTTTGAGATAAACATTTTTAACATTAGGCCAATGATTCGAAGCGAATCGTCGCACCGCCAGTAATTCCCACAAAGCCTCAACGAAAGTTGGGGCTTTTTTTGTTGCTGTTTTTACTATCTGAACTTACCTTTTCGGCTACTCCACCTATTTTAGTTTGAAATCGGGCTTCTTTACGAATATTTTTAGAGAAAACTAATGATTTAACCAAAAAAAACTCCTACCTTTGCACCCTAATTTGAAAAGGAGTGATTTTTGTACATAACATAAGCACTTCATTACAAGAGACTTACAAATCAAAAAATAATTTAAAACAAAAAAATGGCACGCGATTTAAAATTCACAAGAAATATCGGTATTGCTGCCCACATTGATGCGGGTAAAACCACTACCACTGAGCGTATCCTTTACTATGCGGGCGTTAGTCACAAAATCGGTGAGGTACACGATGGTGCAGCAACGATGGACTGGATGGAGCAAGAACAAGAAAGAGGTATCACTATTACTTCGGCAGCTACAACCGTTGGTTGGGACTACCGTGGCGATAAATACCACATCAATATCATTGATACCCCAGGTCACGTTGACTTTACTGTGGAAGTAAACCGTTCTTTACGTGTATTAGATGGTCTTGTATTTTTATTTAGTGCGGTTGATGGTGTTGAGCCACAATCAGAAACTAACTGGCGTTTAGCTAATAACTATAACGTTGCTCGTTTGGGCTTCGTAAATAAAATGGACCGCTCTGGTGCTGACTTCTTGAACGTGTGTAAGCAAGTAAAAGAAATGTTGGGTAGCTACGCTGTGCCATTGCAATTACCAATCGGTGCGGAAGACCAATTCAAAGGTGTTGTTGACTTGATTAACTTCCGTGGTATGATTTGGAATGAGTCAGACAAAGGTATGACTTATGAAGTAGTGCCAATTCCTGCTGATATGTTGGAAGAAGCAACTGAATACCGTGAGAAATTATTAGAAGCAGTAGCTGAGTTTGACGAAACTTTGATGGAGAAATACTTCGAAGATCCAGAGTCAATCACTGAAGCTGAAATCTTGGCTGCTCTTCGTGAAGCAACTATCGCAATGAAAATCGTTCCGATGCTTTGCGGTTCTTCATTCAAAAATAAAGGTGTTCAAACAATGCTTGACCTCGTGATGGCTTTATTGCCTTCTCCATTGGACAAAAAAGCGATTGTTGGTACTGACCCTAACACAGGTGCAGAAATTACTCGTCGTCCATCAGAAGATGAGCCATTTGCAGCGTTGGCGTTTAAAATCGCAACTGACCCTTACGTTGGTCGTTTGTGCTTTATCCGTGCTTACTCAGGTGGTTTGGATGCTGGTTCTTATATCCTAAACAACCGTTCTGGAAATAAAGAGCGTATCTCTCGTATCTTCCAAATGCACGCTAACAAGCAAAACTCAATCCCAAGATTGGGTGCTGGTGATATTGGTGCGGTTGTAGGTTTCAAAGACATCAAAACTGGTGATACTTTGACTGATGAGAAAAACCCAATCGTTCTTGAATCAATGGTATTCCCTGACCCAGTTATCGGGTATGCAATTGAGCCTAAGAAAACTGCTGACCAAGATAACTTCTCGAAAGCTATCACTAAGCTTATCGAAGAAGACCCAACGCTTACAGTTGAGTCGAACGAAGAAACAGGTCAGACAATCATCCGTGGTATGGGTGAGCTTCACCTTGAAATCATCATCGACCGTATGCGTC
>OFDC01001896.1_pt1 | contig 10204 bp, 11 predicted proteins | sample 1520941 | NCBI WGS metagenome assembly OFDC01 (sample SAMEA94258168, study PRJEB24077) | hot springs metagenome | biome: Aquatic biome; feature: Water | place: India | collected 2012-12-06 | depth 5 m | reverse complement strand
TCGAGACGGTCTTGAGCCGGGGGTCCGGCACTTCGAGGATTTCGCGGATAGCCATAATCGCGTTAAATAGGGACGCGCACCCACGCGGGCAAGCATCATGCATCGATCAGGGTGATCGATAGACCTTGCGCATGGAGAACCGCCCGCACTTGCGGCATTTCCCTCCGGCCCGCTTGGTCCCGCTTGCCTTGTAACGTATGCCGCCCAGATCCCAGACGTTGTCGATGTGGTGGCAATGGCCACACTCCACCACCCACTCGCGGGATTCACGCCCGACTCCGGGGCCGAACAGCCATGTGGCAAAGCGTTGGATGCGGGTCATCCGACAGGTCTCCTTGCCCGCAAGGCCTGTGCGAGCGTGCCCTCGTCGAGATAGTCGAGCTCGCCGCCGACCGGCAGGCCGTGGGCGAGCTGGGTGACGCGCAGCGGGAAGGCCTCGAGCCGCTCGGCAAGGTAATGCGCGGTGGTCTGGCCTTCCAAGGTGGCGTTCATGGCGAGCACCACCTCGTCGATCCCCCCCGCCTCGACCCGGGCGAGCAGGCTGGCGATGCCGAGGTCCTCGGGGCCGATCCCGTCCAGCGCCGAGAGCCTGCCGCCCAGCACATGATAGCGCCCGGGGAAGAGCCGCGCGCGGTCGAGCGCCCAGACGTCGGAGACCTCCTCCACCACGCACAGCGCGCGCGCATCGCGGCGCGGATCGGCGCAGATGCCGCAGGGGTCGCGGGTGTCGACATTGCCGCAGATGTGGCACTCGACCAGCGTCTCGGCGACCCCGGCGAGCGCCTCGAGCAGGGCGGGGAGCGCAGACTCGCGGTGCTTGACGAGCCACAGCACCGCCCGCCGCGCCGAGCGGGGCCCGAGCCCCGGCAGGCGGGCTAGCGCGGCGCTCAATGCCTCGATCTCTTGCGATGCCATGGGGGGAGAGATAGGGGCTGCGCTTCGCTTCACAAAGGTGCCCTGCAAAGCTTATGCGCATCATCTTCATGGGAACGCCGGATTTCGCGGTTCCGGCCCTGCGCGCATTGCATGAGGCCGGGCACGAGATTGCGTGCGTCTACACCCAGCCGCCGCGGCCTGCGGGGCGGGGGAAGAAGCTGATGCCCTCCCCGGTGCAGATCGAGGCCGAGCGGCTGGGACTGGAGGTTCGCTCGCCCGTGTCGCTGCGGGGGGCGGAGGCGCAGGAGGCGTTTGCCGCCTTGCACGCCGATGTCGCGGTGGTCGCGGCCTACGGCCTGATCCTGCCGCAGCCGGTGCTCGATGCGCCGAAGCACGGCTGCCTCAACATCCACGCCTCCCTGCTTCCCCGCTGGAGAGGTGCCGCGCCGATCCACCGCGCGGTGATGGCGGGGGACGCGGAGACGGGCGTCACGATCATGCAGATGGGAGCGGGGCTCGATACCGGGCCGATGCTCCACAAGGTGACCGTGCCGGTGGGGCGCAAGACCACGGGCGAACTGTTTGGCGAGCTTGGCGCGGTCGGTGCGGCGGCGATGGTCGCGGTCCTCGCCGACCTTGCCGCCTTCCCGCCAGAGGTGCAGGACGACAGCGCAGCGATCTATGCGCCCAAGATCGACAAGGCCGAGGCGAAGATTGACTGGGCAGCGGACGCCGAGACGATCGAGCGTCTGGTGCGCGGCCTTGCCCCCTTCCCCGGCGCGTGGTTCGAACTCGGCGAAGAGCGTGTGAAGCTGCTGCTCGCCGAGGTTGTCGAGGGCACTGGTGAACCCGGCACGGTGCTGGACGAGGACTTGCGCATAGCCTGCGGCACAGGCGCGATCCGTCCCTTGCGCCTCCAGCGCGCGGGCAAGCCGGTGCTGGAACGCGGGGAATTCCTTCGCGGGCGGCCAGTGGCGGCGGGGACGGTGCTCGTTTGACCCGCTTTTCCCTCACCCTAGAATTCGACGGCACGCCGTTCTTCGGGCTGCAACGCCAGAGCCACGGGCCGAGCGTGCAGCAATCGGTCGAGGACGCGCTCGGGCGGATCACCGGGGAGACTGTGACCTTGCACTCGGCGGGCCGCACCGACGCGGGCGTCCATGCGCTGGCGATGCGCAGCCATGTCGATATCGAAAAGCCCTTCGATCCCTTCCGCCTCGCCGCCGCGCTCAACGCGCAGCTGCGCCCCGATCCCATCGCGGTCACGGCCTGCGCGGTGGTGCCCGACGATTGGCACGCGCGCTTTTCCTGCACCGGGCGGCGCTATCTTTACCGCATCGCCAACCGCCGCGCGCCGCTCACCTTGATGCGCGACAAGGCGTGGCATGTGCCCCAGCCGCTCGACGCCGAGGCGATGCACCGCGCCGCGCAGGCCTTGGTGGGGCGGCATGACTTCACCACCTTCCGCTCGGTCCATTGCCAGGCGGCCGATCCGGTGAAGTCGCTCGATCTACTGGAGGTCGAGAAAGTGGGCGAGGAAATCCACATCCACGCCGCCGCCCGCAGCTTCCTGCATCATCAGGTGCGCTCGATGGTCGGCTGCCTCAAGTTGGTCGGTGCGGGGACGTGGCCGGAACAGCGCATCGCCGAGGCGCTCGCGGCACGCGACCGCAGCGCTTTGGGGCTTAACGCGCCGCCACATGGCCTCTACTTTGTCGCAGCGACCTATCCCGGCAACGGCGGAGATTAGCGATGGCAAACTGGTATAAATTTCCCTCGACCTTCCGCATCTCCGAGCGCGAATATCGTGCCAATATCAACGGCATGAACATCGTTTTCGGCGCCGTTCTGGGCTTTGTTCTGGCCCGCGCAGAGGGGCTGCCACCGCTTGATTTCATGGCCGTGCTTTACGTCAGCGCGGTGGCGGTGATCCTGATCCTTTATCTCGGATCAACCGAATACGTCCTGTTTTACGGCCTGACCGCCGCTCTGGTCATATTTACAATCCCCGAGATTCTGGCCGAACAGCTCAATATCAAACCGATCCCTTACCTTCAGCCGACCCTGATCGTCTGGGCCAGTATGGTGGCGTTTCTTGAACTGACCCCGCGCCTCAAGCCTTCAGCCACACAACACGAGGAACCACCCCAATGACCACCGGAAAGCAGCTCTTCACCACCCTCACCGCCGACGGCAAGCTGACGCTGGAAGTGGCGGAAAGCCAGTTCCCCGCGCCGAAGGGCAATCAGGTGCTGGTCAGGATGGAAGCCGCGCCGATCAACCCTTCGGACCTCGCGATCCTCACCAGCGCGGCCGATTTCGAGACTGCGGAATACACCCCCGGCAAGGTCGTCGCGACCATGCCCGAGCCCTTCCTCACCGGCAGCAAGGCGCGCCACGGCCAGCGGCTTCCGGCGGGCAACGAAGGCGCGGGCACGGTGATCGCGACCGGTGACAGCGACATGGCCAAGGCGCTGATGGGCCAGCGCGTCGCCTGCGTGCCGGGCAACGCCTTCAGCCAGTATGCCATCGCCGATGCCATGATGTGCCTGCCCCTGGGCGAGCATTCCTCGGAAGTCGGCGCCTCCAGCTTCGTCAACCCGATGACCGCGCTGGGCTTTGTCGAGACCGCCAGGATGGAGGGCCACTCGGCGATCATCCATCTCGCCGCCGCATCGAACCTCGGCCAGATGCTCAACCGGATTTGCATCGAGGACGGGATGAAGCTCGTGAACATCGTGCGCAAGCCGGAGCACGTGGCGATGCTCAAGGAACAGGGCGCGACCTATGTGGTCGACAGCTCCGCCCCGACCTACATGGCCGACCTGCGCGCCGCGATTGCCGAGACCGGCGCGTACCTCGGATTCGACCCGATCGGCGGCGGTCAGGCGAGCGACGGCGTGCTGAAGGCGATGGAACAGGTTGCGGTCAGCCAGATGAGCGAATTCTCGCGCTATGGCTCGAACCAGCAGAAGAAGATGTACATCTACGGGCGGCTTGATCTTCAGAATCCGACGATCCTGACGCCGTCTTACGGGTTGCAGTGGAGCATCGCCGGCTGGCTGCTGACTCCGTTCCTGCAGCGCGCCGGCTTCGAGACCGCTGGCCGGATGCGCAAGCGCGTGCAGGACAACCTCACCACCACCTTCGCCTCGCACTACAAGGCCAAGGTGACGCTGGAGGGGATGCTGGAGAAGGACGCGATCTGCGACTATCGCCAGATGAAGTCCGGCGAGAAATATCTGGTCACGCCCTGGGGGTGAGGGGGTTCAACCCTCCAGCCCATCTCCCCGGACTTGATCCGGGGCTTGGCTTCTTTGGTCAGCGCCTGCAACGAGAGAGCCAAGCACGGGGCGACGGGTTGCGGGGTGCTTAGTGCACAGACCGAATGGCCGCTTTCGACGAAAGAGATACAACGCGCGAATGTCCGGAAGTGGGTGGAATGCTGAAGGTCGGCTTTTCGCTGAGAATTCCCAGGGTGGATTTTATTCGACTGCTTCGAGCAGGACGACGCGACCCGGGTTTGCGATATGCACCACCCCCGCCAAAACGCGCGCAATCTCGCCGCTGTAGCTGTCGCGCAGCAATGTGCCTTCGGGGTAGACCGTCCCGGTGCGGATGGTAAGCGGGCCGGTCGTTCCTGCGGTCATTGCCACCACGACCTTGTCGGTGAGCGCTGCTTCGTTCAGGATGCGTGCGAAGGTGTAGGGCTTAAAGGCGAGCTCGTGATGGCGGCCTGCGCCTATCGCTGGATGCCGCTTACGGAATTGCCCGAGCTTCTGCCAGTGCTGAAGCATGGCTCGCCCGGCGTCGGTATCGGCCTTCTGCCAATCGAACACTGACCGCAGGGTTGCGTCGCCCTTGGTGCCGGGGATCACCAGCGAGCGCGCAATTTCGTCGCCATAATAGATTTGCGCGCCGCCAGGGGCGAGAAGCAGCGCCTCGGCGGACTCGAGATGTTTTGCGCGCGGCCGATCATACGAAGCCATGTCATCGTGTGACGCGAGATAGTTCAAGGTTGCTCGTCCTGCGAAGGCGCCCGTCGCCAATTCGGCGTCAAATGCACGATAAAGCGCGGGGAGCGGCATCACGAGGTGCGCGGGAAAGCCCATGTTGATCGTGCCGTCGAAGCCGTGATCGCGGAAGTCGACGATCCGGTCGCCATAATCATAGGCCGCGCCGACCGATTGACCGTTGGCCAGCAACCCATGGTTGAACACCTCCCCAACCATGTAAAACGCGCGATCCCCTGCGATCCTGTCAGGATTACGCGCGCGCCACTCGGCCAGTGCAATGGCGGATTCCTTCTTGAGCACGCCCCACAGTTCAGGATCGACATGCTTGGCGGTGTCGACCCGGAAGCCGTCAATGCCATAATCGCGCACCCAGTCGGTCAACCACTTGATCAGATAATACTTGGGCGCACGCGGATAGCCGGTGCGAGCGAAGAACGTATCAAGCTCGGCAAGCTCACGCTTGAGCCTCCCTTCCCTGCGCCACTTGGCGATGAGGAAGTCGGGCAGCGCTACCGGGGCATCGCTGCCGGTGCGCATGTCCTGCAAGGTGAAGGACAATTCGCAGTCCACCGTTCCGGCATAGCTTTGGTAATCGCAGGCGGGCTTGCGACGCACCCATGTTTCGGGCCAGCGCGGGTCGTGCGGGGTCACCGGTCCGGCGTGGTTGGCGATCACATCGACGATCACCCGCAGCCCCTTGCCATGCGCCGCCTTCACCATCGCGGCGAAGTCGCCCTCGGTGCCGAGGTTGGGATCGACGGCGGTCCAATCCTTGGGCCAATAGCCGTGATAGGCGTAGGTGCGTCCCCACTCGCCTTCCTCGACGAAGCCGTGGACGTTCTCGATCACCGGCGTTGTCCAGATCGCGTCGACGCCGAGATCGTTGAACCAGCCCTGTTCGATCATCTGGGTCAGACCCTTGAGATCGCCTCCTTCGAAGCTGCGCAGCGGCCCTCCTTTCGGTTCGCGGCCAACCGAGCGGTCATTAGTCGGATCACCGTTGGCAAAGCGGTCGGTGAGCAGGAAGTAGATCGTCGTGGCGCGCCATCGCGGATCGACCGTCTCAGGTTGAACCGACGTTTCCTCTTGCGCGAGTAGCGGAACTGGATGGAAGCTAGCAGCGGCAACACCGGCCATTGCGATTGCAAGCGCGCGAGGCGCAGTGACATGGCGCATTGTTGTGGTCCCTCTCCAGAACAAGACCAGCGTCGCTTTAGCCTCCTAGCAGGTCAAGCATCCGGTCGATGAATACGAATGTTGATGCGTCATGGGATTGCTAGGGTCGGAACGACAGCAACGGGGTCGATTGCTGAATAGCAGCTTTTGGCAAGTTCAGCGGCAAAGCAGCCGAAGCTCCTCACCCATCAAACGCCGCCTGCACGCGCGCTGCATCGGTCACCCCGTTCGCGATCAGCACCATCAGCAGCACCCGCGCCTTGGCCGGGCCGAGCGCGCGCGCCGCGACCAACCCGAGCGCGTCGTCATCGACCTCGACATTGCGGTCGACCAGCCCTTCGTCGACGCGGGCAGCGCGCACCACCGGCACGCCGCTCGCCGCTGCACGGGCGAGGGACTCCAGCACCACGCGGGGCGCGTTGCCCTGCCCCATGCCGGCCAGCACAATCCCCTTCGCGCCGATCCCAAGCAGCGCTTCGACGGGCTTGGCGTCCATCCCCGCCCCGGCGGTGAGGATTGCCACGCGAGGCAGCTCGGCCGGGAAGGGGTAGCGCGCGCCCTCGCCCATCCGGTGCGCGGGGCCGAACCAGTCGATGCTCGCGGGGGTGACGCGCGCCAGCGGCCCGCGCGGGAAGGTGCGGAAGGCATCGATGGCGGAGGTGGCGGCCTTGCGCGCGTCGCGCGCGGCGAGCACCGCGTCGCCCATCACCAGCATCACGCCGCGCCCTGCCGCCGCCGGATCGCCCGCCACCTTCACCGCATTGGCGAAATTGCGCATCCCGTCCGCGCCCACCGCATCCGCCGGACGCATCGCGCCGACGAGGATCACGGGCTTGGTGGTGGGCAGGGTCAGGTCAAGCAGCAGCCCCGTCTCCTCCGCCGTGTCGGTGCCGTGGGTGACGATGACGGCGTCCACCGAAGGATCGGCCAGCGCCCCCATGCAAGCCGCATGGAGCGCCTGCCAATCGGCAAAGCCGATATCCTGCGAGCCGATCCGCGCGATCTCCTGCGGCAGCAGTTCCGCGCTGAGGCCGAGCGCCGCGAGATGTCCGACCAGCACCTCGAGCGACAGCCCGCCCGGACGATACCCCGCCCCCGTCCCGCCGCTCCCCGCGCCCGCAATCGTGCCGCCAGTGCCGAGGACGAGAATGCGCGGGGGGATGTTGCTCATGCCCTGCGCCCTACCGCGCAGCCGCCGCGCATGCCACTGGGCAATTGCATTTGCGCGGGCCTGCGCTAAACCGCGCCCCGGCCCACGACGCCGTGGGGCGGTTAGCTCAGTTGGTAGAGCATCTCGTTTACACCGAGAGGGTCGGCGGTTCGAGCCCGTCACCGCCCACGGCGCCAGGGGCCGCTGCGGAGAACACGCGATGGACCTTGGGCTCGAAGGCAAGACTGCGCTCGTGCTGGGTGCAAGCAAGGGCTTGGGCCGCGCGATCGCCGAGGCGCTGGCGGCGGAGGGCGCGGGCGTCATCACCGTGGCGCGTTCGGGTGCGGGGCTTCCCGGACGGCTCCATATTCACGCCGATCTCGACGATCCTGCCGCGCCGCAAGCAATCATCGACCGCGTCCGCGCCGGCGGGGCATCGCCCGATATTCTGGTGCTCAATGCAGGCGGCCCGCCGATGGGCGGCGCGGCGAGCACCACGCCCGACGATTTCGCAGCAGTGCTCCCCAGGATGTTCAATGCCCAGCTGGCGCTGGCGCAGGAGTTCCTGCCGGATATGCGCGCGCGCGGGTTCGGGCGGATTCTGGCGGTCGCCTCGACCAGCCTCGTCACGCCGATTGCGGGCCTCGTGCTCTCCAACGCGGTGCGCGCCATGCTCGCTTCATGGTGCAAGACGCTGGCGAACGAAGTTGCGGCGGACGGGGTGACGGTGAACCTATTGCTCCCTGGGCAGATCGCCACCGACCGCTTGGCCGGCCTCCATGCCGGAATGGCTGCGGCGCAGGGCCTCGAAAAGGAGCAGGTCACGGCCCGCTCGGTCGCTGCGATCCCCGCCGGGCGGCTCGGACGGCCGGAGGAATTCGGCGACATCGCCGCCTTCCTCGCCTCGCCCCGCGCCGGGTTCATCACGGGCAGCGCGATCAAGGTCGACGGCGGGCAAACGCCCACACTCTGACCCCTGCGCTTGCTCCTGCGCGCCAAGGGCACTAGCGCGGCACCATGTCCGACCTGTTCATCGCCCTCCAGCACCTCGTTCCCCAGCATGCCCTCTCGCGCTTCGCCGGGAGCGTCGCTTCGAGCGAGACGCCGTGGCTGCGCGACATGCTGATCCGGCGGTTCGTGGCGGCCTATGGTGTCGATCTGTCGCAGGCGCTGCGCGGGATCGGCGAGTTCGAAAGCTTCAACGACTTCTTCACCCGCGAGCTGAAGCCCGGCGCAAGGCCGCTGGCCGACGCACGGGAATTCATCCTCTCCCCCGCCGATGGCGCGGTGAGCCAGGTCGGCCCGGTCAGCGGCGGGCGGATCATCCAGGCCAAGGGGCGCGATTATTCGGTCGCCGAAATCCTCGGCTGCGGGCCAGAGGAGGCTGCGCGGTTCGAGGGCGGGAGCTTCATCACCATCTACCTCAGCCCCAAGGACTACCACCGCGTCCACATGCCCGCGCGCGGCACGCTGGCAAAGACCAGCTACATCCCGGGCGACCTGTTCTCGGTCAACACCGCTACCGCCGCCGGGGTAGACCGGCTGTTTGCGAGGAACGAGCGGCTGTCGTGCCGCTTCGACGGGCCGGACGGGCATTTTGCCAGCATCATGGTGGGCGCGATGATCGTCGCCGGGATCGACACGGTCTGGCCCAACCAGTTCCGCGCCCATGCAAACGCGCCGGTGCACGAGGATTTCGCGCGGCAGGGCCGCAGCTTCGCGGCAGGCGACGAGATGGGGCGGTTCTACCTCGGCTCGACCGTCGTCCTGCTGTTCGAACCCGGCCGGGTGGCATGGCGCGAGGGCCTCAAGCCCGGCGACCCGCTGCGCATGGGCGAGGCGATTGCCACGCGCCTGTCTGCCTGAGCGAACGGATTTTGCACTAAATTCACTGGTCGTCGGCTAGCCCTGCGATAACAGGAAGTTGCGCGCAGGCCGCACAGCATGGGGCACAGGATGGAGCCGCTAAGCATCGCCATCATCGGCTGCGGGCCTGCGGGGCTGGCCGCCGCGCTGCTGCTGGCGCGGCAGGGGCATTCGGTGGCGATCTTCGACCGCTTCGTCTCCCCCGGCCCGGTCGGTTCCGGGCTGATGATCCAGCCGAGCGGGCTGGCAGTGCTGGCGGCGCTGGGACTTGCTGGAGAAGTGATCCGGCGCGGGGCGCGCATCAATGCGTTGCAGGGGATCGAGGAGCATGGCCGCTGCGTGCTCGATGCGCCCTATGCCGCGCTGGGCCTGCCGGGTGCCTTCGGCCTCGGCATCCACCGCGCGAGCCTGTTCGATGTGCTGTACGAGGCCGCCGCGCGCCAGCCGGGGGTCACGATCTGCGCCGATCACGCGGTCACCGGCAGCGACTGCGACGCAGCGGGCCGCCGCCTTGTCTTCGAGGGCCGCGAGCCCAGCGCCCCCTTCGACCTTGTGGTCGACGCGAGCGGCTGGCGCACCTGCCGACGCCGACATTGTCAGGGACGTGCCGCCGACGCAATCGGCGCAGCAGCCCCCCGCTTGACAACCCGGCCCCTTCTCCCGTACCGCATAACAAATTTACAACAAATCTGGCACTTGTGCGGGTGCCGAAGGGAGAAACGGGCATGCAGGATGCCGGCGGATTGACGGACCGGCTCATCCCTTGGTCGGATGCGTGAACGCCCTCTTGCCCAACATCCTCTTGCCCAACATCCTCCTGCCCGACATCTTCTGCCCAGTTGAGGACCAGGAGTCCGGCGGCATCGATCGGCGTGGCCGCCATCGCGGCGGGGCTCTGGCGGTGGCGCGGCCCGGCTCGCCCCGGGACATCGCCGAAGTTGCCAGGTTGTCAGACAGGGTCGGCATGGCAGTCGTGTGTCAGGGCGGCAATCGCTCGTGTTCGGGCCTGGCCTTCCCGGGGGCCGAGATCCGGACCCTGCCGGGCGACGTCACGCCGACCCCGGCCGACCTCGCCTCGATCAGCGGCATCCAGACCTTCGCCGCCAACCTCGCCGGCCTC
>OFDC01001895.1_pt1 | contig 10205 bp, 5 predicted proteins | sample 1520941 | NCBI WGS metagenome assembly OFDC01 (sample SAMEA94258168, study PRJEB24077) | hot springs metagenome | biome: Aquatic biome; feature: Water | place: India | collected 2012-12-06 | depth 5 m | reverse complement strand
TCGAGCGCCGCGCGCAGGAAGTGATCGACCGCTGCTGGCAGATGCAGGAGGACAACCCCATCCTCGCCGTGCACGACGTCGGTGCCGGCGGCCTGTCGAACGCACTGCCCGAACTGGCGCACGGCGCCGGCCACGGTGCCTGGTTCGACCTGCGCGCCATCCACAGCGAAGAGTCGGGCATGAGTCCGGCCGAGCTGTGGTGCAACGAATCGCAGGAGCGCTACGTACTGGCGATCGCGCCTGAGCGTGTCGATGAATTCCGCGCGCTGTGCGAACGCGAGCGCTGCCCCTTCGCCGTGCTCGGCGAGGCGACGTCCGACGGCCAGCTCACGGTGGCCGATCCGCTGTTCAACACGAAGCCGGTCGACATGTCGATGGACGTGCTGCTCGGCAAGCCGCCCAAGATGCACCGCACGGTGCAGCGCCGCCCGGCCTACGCGCCGCCGATGGACGTCGCCGGCTATGACCTGAAGGACGCCGCCTACCGCGTGCTGCGCATGCCGGCCGTCGCGAGCAAGTCCTTCCTGATCACCATCGGTGACCGCTCGGTCGGCGGCCTGACCGCGCGCGACCAGTTCGTCGGCCCATGGCAGGTGCCGGTGGCCGACGTCGCCGTCACCACCGAAAGCTTCAGCGGCTATCGCGGCGAGGCTTTCGCGATGGGCGAACGCACGCCGGTGGCGCTGCTCAGCGGACCGGCGTCCGGCCGCATGGCGATCGGCGAGGCCATCACCAATCTGGTCGCCGCCGACGTGCGCAGCTTCGAGCGCATCAAGCTGTCGGCCAACTGGATGGCAGCGGCCGGCCACAAGGGCGAGGACGCCGCGCTGTTCGATACGGTGAAAGCGGTGGCCATCGATTTCTGTCCGGCGCTGGGTCTGGCGATTCCGGTCGGCAAGGACAGCCTGTCGATGAAGACGCGCTGGAGCGAGGGCGAGGCGCAGAAGGAGGTGGTGTCGCCGCTGTCGCTGGTCATCACCGCCTTCGCCGGCGTCGAGGACGTGCGCAAGACGCTGACGCCGCAGCTGCTGATCGACCCCGAAGTCGATACCGAACTGCTGCTGCTCGACCTCGGCCAGATGAAGAACCGCCTCGGCGGTTCGGCGCTGGCGCAGGCCTACGGCGTGGTCGGCGAACACGCGCCCGATGCCGACGCCGTGCTGCTCGGCCGCTTCCTGCCGGCGATCAACCGGCTGCGCGACGCCGGCCTGGTGCTGGCCTACCACGACCGCTCGGACGGCGGCCTGTTCGCCACGCTGTGCGAAATGGCTTTCGCCTCTAAGGTGGGCCTGTCGATCAATCTCGACACGCTGGCCTACGATCCGCTGCTGGTCGACGTCGATTCGCTGGCCAAGAAGCCGGACGCGGTGCGCGGCCGCTTCAACGACCGCACCTTCACCGCGCTGTTCGCCGAAGAACTGGGCGCGGTGATCCAGATCCGCGTGGACCAGCGCTCGCAGGTGATGGACATCCTGCGCGAAGCGGGTCTTTCCGGCGTCACGCACGGCATCGGCAGCCCGAACGACCGCGACGAGATCCGCCTCTGGCACAACGCCAAGGTCATCTTCAGCGAGCCGCGCGCCGATCTGCAGAAGGCGTGGACCGAAACCAGCCACCGCATCGCACTGCTGCGCGACGACGCCGACTGCGCGCGCGAGGAATTCGCGCTGCTCGACGACAAGGCTGACAACGGCCTGTTCGCGGCGCTGACCTTCGAGCCGCAGGAGGATGTTGCTGCGCCGTACATCGGAAGCGCCGGGCCGTCCCAAGCTTCCGATACCCCCTCGGGGGGCGGCGGGCGCTTGAGCCCGCCTGGGGGCCCACACATCAGCAAGGGCGTTCGCCCGCGCATCGCCATCCTGCGCGAGCAGGGCGTGAACGGTCAGGTCGAGATGGCTGCGGCCTTCGATCGCGCCGGCTTCGACGCGCAGGACGTGCACATGTCCGACCTGATGGCCGGCCGCGTCAAGCTGGCCGACTTCAAGGGTCTGGCGGCCTGCGGCGGCTTTTCCTACGGTGATGTGCTCGGCGCCGGTTCCGGCTGGGCCAAGTCCATCCTGTTCCATCCGGAACTGCGCGACGCCTTCGCCGCCTATTTCGAACGCGAGGACACTTTCGCGCTGGGCGTGTGCAACGGCTGCCAGATGATGAGCCAGCTGCGCGACATCATCCCCGGCGCCACGCACTGGCCGCGCTTCGAGCGCAACCGCTCGGAGCAGTTCGAAGCGCGCTTCACCATGGTCGAAGTGGCGGATTCGCCGTCCATCCTGTTCCGCGGCATGTCCGGCTCCAAGCTGCCCATCGTCGTGTCGCACGGCGAAGGCCGCGCGGTGTTCGACGACGAACAGGCGCAGTCGCTGGCGCAGGTCGCGATGCGCTACATCGACCACGACGGCGCCATCGCCACGCGCTACCCGCGCAACCCGAACGGCTCGCCGGCCGGCATCACCTCGGTCACCACCGACGACGGCCGCGTCACCATCCTGATGCCGCACCCGGAACGCGTGTTCCGCAGCGTGCAGATGAGCTGGCATCCGGCGCACTGGGGCGAGGACAGCCCGTGGATGCGCATGTTCAGGAACGCGCGGGTGTGGGTGGGTTGAGCGTATGAGTGTGCGAAGAGCGGGCTGATTCGGGGTGTCGTTCGCGGCGGATCAGTACCATCCGGGCGAAGGGCGAACGGCAGCTCTCTTCAGAACTGCCCGCCCACGCCTTTGAATTTCTCGACGAAGGCGGCGATCTTCTGAAACACGCGCTGCTTCATCGCAAGGTACTGCGGATTCAGCTTGTTCATCTTGGGTAGCACGTCATTGAGCTCCGTTCCGCTGTCGCTGGCGAATTCCCTTCTCAGTGAAGTAGAGATATAGCGTCTGGCCGCGTCGACGTTCAGGTTTTCGTCGCCAATCAGTTCTTGCGCCTCGCGCTGCTGCTCTGCTTGGGCAAAGGTGAAAAACGCGTCGATCACGCCGGCCTTATCACCCAGTTGGTCCAGATCGGTCTGGTTGATGAAGTCGACCAGTAAGCTCTCTTTGGCGCGATTGCCAAGGCTCGCGCGAATCACCCGGCGCACGTCCTCTACCAGCGCGGCCTTGTTCTTGACCTTCTTGTTGTTCTCGAAAATCAGTTCCAGGATGTAGTCGAGGTTGATTTCCTGTGACTTCAGCAGATCGACCTCAAAGACCACGTCGTCCCAGTCGATGGCTGATGCCTCTTTTGAGGCAGACGATTTTTCCCGACGCAGCCAGTCGCGAATATCGTTGTAGGTCGAGCGGTAATCCTGGATATTGCGCTCGGCGGGTATCTGAATGGTTTGCAGTGCCGCAAGATCGGCGTCGTCCAGATAGTGCCGGGCCTTGAAGGCCTCGACCGCCGCCGGGTCCTTCATATCGACGCTCTGCAAGGCCTTCAGGCTCGCAAACTCGTCGTAGTTCTGCAGCAGGTTCTCCACGCGCAGATATTCACCAAACAGCTTCGCGAAGGCCTTCTTGTCGGACTCCTTCTCGATTGCGGCCGGGTCGGGGAAGCGCTGCTCCAGTTCATTCACCACATCCACAAAACCCCGCCGTGCTTCGCCGGTCACCAGATCGGTGAAGCCGTCCATGTACTCCTTGTAGCTCTTCTCCAGCACCACATTCTTCGTGTTCGTGTCGCCAAACAGGGTGATGGCGTCGATGGTCGCTTGCTCCAGATCGCGGAAGGTGACGATGTTGCCGAAGGTCTTGGTGGCGTCGAAGATGCGGTTGGTGCGTGAGAAAGCCTGCAACAAGCCGTGGTAGCGCAGGTTCTTGTCCACGAACAGGGTGTTCAGCGTGGGGGCGTCAAAACCGGTCAGGAACATTCCCACCACGATCAGCAGATCCACTTGCTCGTCGGCAGCAAGTCTCTTGCCGCTGTCGTCCGCGCCCTTCACGCGTTTGGCCAGATCGCGGTAGTAGTTCTGAAAGCCGTTGCTGTCCACGCTGAAATTGGCTTTGAACAGCGCGTTGTAGTCGGCGATGGCCGCGCTCAGGAACTCCTTGGCGCTGCTGTTCATGGCTGACACATCGAAGCTCTCGTCCTGTATGTCACCCACTGCATCCTGTTCTTCGTTAGCGGCGAACGAAAAGATGGTGGCCACCTTCAGTGGCTTGTCACTGCCTTTCTGCAAATTCCTGAAGCACTCGTAATACAGCTTGGCGGCATCCACACTGCTCACGGCGAACATGGCGTTGAAGCCCTTGTTGCCCGTTTGCAGGCGATGCGTTTTCTGCCGGAAGTTGTTCAGGATGTACTGGGTGATTTCGCGGATGCGGTCTGGATGCAACAGCGCTTGTCTGTTCTCGGCTGCGCTGAGCTTTTTCTCGTCCTGCTCGGTCTCGATCGCCTTGAACTGAGGGCGTACGTCGTTGTAGTCGACTTTGAACTTCAGCACCTTCTCGTCGCGAATGGCATCGGTGATCACGTAGGAATGCAGTTCGCGGCCGAATACACTTGCGGTGGTATCCGCGCCCAGGGCGTTCTGCGGGAAGATCGGCGTCCCGGTAAAGCCGAACTGGTAGAACTTCTTGAACTTCTTCTTCAGGTTCTTCTGCGCTTCGCCAAACTGGCTGCGGTGGCACTCATCGAAGATGAACACCACCTGCTGGCCATACACCGGCAGATCGCTTTCGCTCTTCATCAGGTTGTTGAGCTTCTGGATTGTGGTGACGATGATCTTGTTGTCGTGCTTGTCCAGGTTTCGCTTCAGGCCCGCGGTGCTGTCCGAGCCATTCACGCTGTCCGGTGAAAAACGCTGGTATTCCTTCATGGTCTGATAGTCCAGATCCTTGCGGTCCACCACGAAGAACACCTTGTCGATGAAGTCCAGCTCGGTGGCCAGGCGGGCCGCCTTGAAGCTGGTCAGCGTCTTGCCGGAGCCGGTCGTGTGCCAGATGAAGCCGCCGCCTTCCAGCGTGCTCCAGCTCTTGGCTTGCCACGCGCTATTGACCTTCCACAGAATGCGTTCGGTGGCGGCAATCTGGTACGGGCGCATCACCAGCAGCGTATTGCTTGTATCGAAGACCGAGTAGCGCAGCAGCACCTTCAGCAAGGTGTCCTTCTGGAAGAAGGTGGCGGTGAAGTCCTTCAGGTCCTTGATCAAGGTGTTATCCGCCTTCGCCCAGTTCATGGTGAAGTCGAAGCTGTTCTTGTTGCGCTGCGTGGTGTTGGCAAAGTAGCGGCTGTCGGTGCCGTTGGAGATCACGAACACCTGCAGGTACTTGAACAAGGAATTCGCGCTGTTGAAGCTTTCCTTGCTGTAGCGGTGAACCTGGTTGAACGCCTCCCGAATCGCCACGCCGCGTTTTTTCAATTCGACCTGCACCAGTGGCAAGCCATTGACCAGAATCGTCACGTCATAGCGGTTGGCGTGACTGCCCGTCTGCTCGAACTGCCTGATTACCTGCACCTTGTTGCGGGCGATGTTCTTCTTGTCCAGCAGGGCGATGTTCTGGATGCGCCCGTCGTCGAAGACAAAGTCGTGGACGTGATCGTCGTGAATCTTGCGGGTTTTCTCGACGATGCCGTCGCTGGACTTGTCCAGCCAGGTCTCCACGAAACGCTGCCACTCGGCGTCCGAGAACTGCACGTTATTGAGCGCCTGCAAAGCGACACGCACATTGGCTACCAAGGCTTCGGGCGTGTTCAGGCCCTGCGGGGCCTCATAGCCCTGGTGCACCAGATCCTGAATGAATTCCCGCTCCAGATCGCCCTCGCTCTGGTAGCCCTCATTGATCTGCAATGCCTTCGTGTACTTATCCAGAACGATGAAGTTCTTCGATTCGGCAATGGTCTTGTAGTCACTCATTCCTCGGAGCCCTTCTTGTGCATCAGTTTTTTTACTTCGCGATCGAAGTCCGATTCGATGCGCTGCTGCTTGTTGAATTTTTCATATTCAGCGAAGGCCTTCCGCTCTGCCTGCTGACGAGTGGTGGTTCCATAACCCTCAAGAATTCGATATTCATTGAAAGAAAGAAACTTGTCCACGCTTTGGGCAAAGCTTTCCATCGTGAACGTATTGCGCCGCTCGATAACACCTTCGATGTAGTCGAAGAATGCAGACACGGCGCGTTCCAGTTTATTGATGTCGGTCTCGCTCAGATAATTCTTTGCAATAACTGAGTCGGATTTCAAAACGCGGCCATCCGGCGCGTTCTTGTAGGTGCTCATGCCCATCAGGGGTTTGGTCGCATCGGCATTCAACGCCACAATCTCCGCCGACGTGTGGCCGGTGATTGCAAAGTGAAATTTATCCTGCACATGAGCGTAAAAAAGACGGGTGGCTTCGGATTTCGGGTTGTAATCAATGCTGCATTCGGCAAAAATGTCCGTGATCTGCTGATAAATGCGCCGCTCGCTGGCGCGAATGGAGCGTACTCGCTCCAGCAGTTCGCGGAAATAGTCCTTTCCAAAATAGCGGCCGTTTTTCAGTCGCTCATCATCCAGGGCAAATCCCTTGATGATGTATTCTTTGATCAAGGCCGTCGCCCAGATACGGAATTGCGTCGCCTGTGCCGAATTTACCCGGTAGCCCACCGAGATGACCGCATCCAGGTTGTAGTACTTCACCCGCTGGGTTTGGGTCAGGCCGGCCACTGCGCCATGCTCAGTGGTTGTTTCCAAAACGGAAACAACCACTTCTTCCATAAGTTCACCGCTATCGAAAATGTTCTTCAGATGTTTCGAAATGGCGGGTACGCCAACACCGAACAACTCGGACATGCGCTTCTGCGTCAGCCAGATGGTCTCCGCACTGAGCAGCACCTCAACCTTGACCGCGCCATTGGGCGCGGTGTAGAGCAGAAACTCCGTGGTTTGATCGCGCAGGCTGATGTTGTGCTTGGACATGCTGTTCCTTACGTGCCATGCGCCCAGGGCAGTTGTCCCGCGGGCTGTGGGACAACTTCATCCGCCACTGCCAGCACAGCGGGTGTTCGCAGAGCTTGGATATGTTGCTTGATGCCGGCCAGCGCCTGGCTGCACTCGGTGTGGCGCGTGATGTCGCTCATGCCCTCAGCCTTCCAGCGGTGGTTGCTGTTGCTGCTGCCGAAAACCGTGGCGCTCTACGAGGTGCTTCACCAACCTCGCCAGAATCTGCTTTTCTTCAGGCTTCAGCGGAGCTACTTCCTCGGCCGCGTGCTTTGAATGACTTGAAAAGTTCACTATTCGTTTCGCAACGGGATCAGGCTGGCCCTCACCTTTATCTGGCAGGAGGAGTTCCCACCTCTTGTAGCCGAGAAATGTCGCTGTCTTTTCTAGAATATTTCTCAGTAGGTTGAAGTGGTACTTTTCAATCTGCCCGCTCTTAATCGCCTCTTCAAGCTGCAACATCAGATGCAGATGATATGCAAATGGGGAATCGTTCGGCTGCTGTACTAAATTGATGCTGCCATCACCATTTTTCTCCAAGAGGGACTTGCTGAACCATTTGGACTTCCAGCTGTAGTGCTCAGTCTTCTCATCGCTGCCAAACTCATTGCAAAGCACGTTGAAGAATAGCGGGCTGTGCGTTGTAATGATGAAGTTGATGCTTGATTTGTTTGATTTTACCAGTTGCGCCAAGTCCACCGCCAGCTGAATCAGATGATTGTCGTCCAGCGAGCTGACGGGATCGTCAATGAACACATACTCCAAACCATCAAAAGGAGTTGATTCAGGATAGTCGGGAGAAACTTCATTTAGCGTGAGAACAGCCTGGTCAAGAAGCGTGTAGAAAATGCTCCAGATGAAGTTGTTTTCCTCGCCTTTGGAGATTTTCAGATTTTCAGTGTGCTCATCATTGCCGCCCTTCAGAGAGAAAGTCACCTCCGAGAAGGCGTTGATCGTGATCTCTTCATCGTCATTGCCTTTGGCTTTGTACTCTTCGTTGAATCGCGGCGTGAGCTTGTCGTTTGTGTAACGCTGAAAGGTCGTGATGACGTTCTGGTCTTGCCCCTGATCTATCAGCACCCAATCCGTAAAGCTGTTGGGCTGAATTTTCAGCTTGTGTTCGGCATCCTGCGCCAGGTCGTTATCCCAGTAAAACAGGTCTTCCGTGAAGGCGCTGTAGTAGAGGATTTTCTTTGCTGCATGGTCTGACGACGGGGCGTCGTCGCTCTCGCCGTTGGGGGAGACCAGTTGCTTGAACTCCCGCGACAAACGCGTCTTGCCCGTGCCGTTGAAGGCATAGATCAGTTGCACCTTTTGGTCAGCGTCTTTGAGTTGCTGGGCAATCTCGGTCAGCGTCTTGCTCATCTCAGGTCGCTGCCTCTTCTTCTGGCTTGGGGAAACTCAAGAGCAGATCGCGGTAATGTTCGTACTGCTTCTGGCGAAGCTCGATTTCGCGCGGCAGGCCTTCGCTCAGGGAGTTGGTGAGCGCATCGAATTTGTCGAGAATGGCAACGATGCGCGCCTGCTCCGCAAGTGACTTCTCGCGGTCATTCGGATATGGAACAGGTATGGCTATCTTGGAAAAACCATTAATCAACAATGTGTTGACCTTGGTTCTGGCCACGTACTTCGCCTTCTCGGCAATGAACGACGCCGTTTGCATGCAATAGGAAACAAACTTCGGGTTCATTGCGTGTCGAAAAGCGTAGCAGTGATCATGAATGGCAACCTTTTCATTGCCAAGCCATGCCACGGCTTTGCCAACATCTTCCACGGTCTCGCCTACGTCGGTTATCACAACATCGCCCGGCTCCGCATATCGCAAGGAATCGGCGAGGTCATTCCTGACCTGAGAGAAAGCATGGTCGGTAAAGGCGCCGTATCGGGTGTATATCTCGCCGTAGTGGATGACAGGGATTCCGTCCTCAACGTAGTCCGCCTTGGTGAAGCGTTTCCCGCGAATGAATTCGCCGACCTCGCTCAGTGGCGTCCATCGGACATCCCCACCTTCAAAGCGCAACAACTGATCTCGATAGTGCTTGTATTGTTTTTTGCGGGCTGTAAGCTCGGCTGTAAGCTCGGCTGTAAGCTCGGCTGTAAGCTCGGTGAAGGCGTCCAATATGCGGACGATTGCGGCTTGGATTTCAAGTGATTTATTTGGGTATTCTGGGCAGGGTACTGGGATCGAATAGTTCAATATTGCCGACTTGTCCCCGCGCGGCATCTTTGCGCCTTTTGCATGCTGCATGCTGTACGAGAAGAACTCATTTGAGGACAAAAGATAGTAAAGAAAATTCGAGCTTACGAACGCCTTGAATTTGTCCTGGACTCTTATGGCAAGTACGTCGCCACTACAACCGCCCGAGTTTGTTGCTCTCCACACCTTCTTTAGGTAGGGGCGAATATTTCCAATCAGAATGTCTCCTGATTCGTAAGCGGTCAAACGGTCCGTATTAGGCAAGTAGGTCGCATTAATGCGCCCGCCTTTGTCAGCGACAAGGTTGTCCACTCCCACGAACGTGGTCGCGTCAAGTTCTGATGCGTCAACACGCGTCGGCGAATATTCCGCCACATCACCTAACGTCTTCCATTCCACGGCGACGCCATCCAACAGCTTGTCCATGAAGTCCAAGCCACTCATGCCTCCAGCCCCTCGCCCTCGATCTCCGCGACGATCGCGTCGATGTCCTTGCGCAGTTGGTCGATTCGGGTGACGGTGGCTTTCAGTTCCGCATTGAGCTGGGCAATATCCACCGCCTCGCGATTGTCCTTCGCGTCGATATAGCTACTGACCGACAGGTTGTAGTCGTTGGCAGCCACCTTCTTGAACGGGACGGATTGGGCGAAGTGCTCCACATTCGCCTTGCTGTCGAACACGGCCACGATCTCTTCGATGTGCTTGTCCAGCAGCGCGTTGTTATTGGTTTCCTTCTTGAACAAGCCGCTGGCGTCGATGAACTGGATCGTGGTGTCGCTCTTATGCTTCGAGAGCACCAGGATGTTCACGGCGATGGTGGTGCCGTAGAACAGGTTGGGGGCCAGCGAGATCACCGATTCGACATAGTTGTTGTCCACCAGGTATTGGCGGATTTTCTGCTCGGAGCCGCTGCGGTAGAAGATGCCCGGGAAGCAGACGATGGCGGCGCGGCCCCTGGCGGACAGGTAATGGAGGGCATGCAGCACGAAGGCGAAATCGGCTTTGGACTTGGGCGCCAATACGCCGGCCGGGGCGAAGCGGTCGTCGTTGATCAGCGTGGGGTCGTCCGAACCTTTCCACTTCACCGAGTAGGGTGGGTTGGACACGATGGCGTCGAAGGGCT
>OFDC01001894.1_pt1 | contig 10208 bp, 5 predicted proteins | sample 1520941 | NCBI WGS metagenome assembly OFDC01 (sample SAMEA94258168, study PRJEB24077) | hot springs metagenome | biome: Aquatic biome; feature: Water | place: India | collected 2012-12-06 | depth 5 m | reverse complement strand
CATCAAGGCACCAGCTTCCACCGCCACCGCGCCACCGGTTTCGAGCGCATCACACCGGCGCGCGCTCCGCTCTGGCGGCAGGCCCTGGTGGCCGACGGGCAGCGCCACGGCCTGCCCCCTGCGCGCTATCACGAAGCGGACACGCCTGCCTTCGAACGCATCGGCCACGCCGCGCTGCGCTTCAACCGGCTCGTGGTCTATCCGGCAAACTGCCTGCACTGCGGCGATATCGCCGCCTCATGGCCCGGCCGCGACCGTCTGACGATCACGGCCTTGATCCGCCTCAGTCCGGCCCGGTCCGGCGCATAAGCCGGAACGCCCCTTCGCTCCCGCTTATCGCTTCGCGGAAGCAGGCGAGAACCGCACCAGTTGCACGGCGTAGGGTTCGAGCACCGGATCGACGAGGTTGGCCGCGCCTGCCGCGGGGCTGGCCATCGCGACCGAAACCGCGCGCGGAGTCCGGCCAGGCCACCCCTCAATCTTGAGCGTCTGACGCTCGCCGCTCATGTTGAGCAGCACCAGCATGCCCTCGCCCGAACGGGCGACGCGCGCATAGGCGACGACATCGGGATTGCCGCTATCCAGCGGCAGATAGCGGCCGCTGCGCAAGGCCGGATCGGTCCGGCGTAGTTGCAGCAGGCGTCGGTACCAGGCGAGCATCGAGCCCTTTTCTGCCTGCTGGCTTGCCACGTTTACCGTTGTTGCTGCGGGATGCACCGGCAGCCATGGCCCACCGGTGCTGAACCCGGCGCCAGGCGCAGCGGTCCACTGCATCGGCGAGCGTTCGGGATCGCGGTTGTCCGCAACCTTGCGCTTGCGGCCGAGCGGAAATGCCTTGAGCACCTCGGCCGGCAGATCAGCCATGCCAAGCTCTTCGCCGTAGTACAGGAGCGCAGTCCCGCGCAGGGTCAGCGTCATCGCTGCCGTCAGCCGGGCGATGCGGTCATTGTGCACGCCGTCGCCAAAGCTGGTCCATTGGCGCGAATGATCGTGGCTGGAGAAGAAGAACACGGGCGGCAGACCGTCGAGTTGCAGCTCCGCCTCGTCGATCACCTTCTTGAACACCCTGGCGTCGAGCTTGGTAAGGTTACCGTAGAGGAAGTTCATCGGCAGGTTGATCTCGTCGGCCTTGGCGCCATAGACCTTGCGCAGATCGGCGATCGTTGCGGTCGTGGACTCGCCAAGAAGGATCGCCTGCCCCGGCGCAGCATCGACCACCTTGCGCAGGCCGCGCAGCGCTGCGTTGCCCTGCGGCAGACCGGAATTGTAGGGCTTCAGCCAGGCTGGCGGGCCACCCTTCACGTCGGGGTCATTGGGCCAGCTCGGGTCCTCGAACAGATAGGGCGTCGCATCAAGGCGGAAGCCGCTTGCGCCGTGCTTCAGCCAGAAGCGCATCACATCATGCATCGCCGCTTGTACTTGCGGATTGGCCCAGTTGAGGTCCGGCTGCTGCGCCATGAAGATATGGTAGTAATACTGGCCGCTGGCCTTGTCGTACTCCCATGTCGAGCCGCCGAAGATCGACTGCCAGTTGGTCGGCGGGCCGCCATCGGGGGCCGGATCGCGCCAGACGTACCAGTCACGCTTGGGATTGCTGCGCGAGGAGCGCGATTCCCTGAACCACGGATGCTGGTCCGACGAGTGGTTGACGACGAGGTCCACCAGCACGCGAATGCCGCGCTTCCTCGCCTCGCGCGTCAGCACATCCCAATCGCGCATCGTGCCGTACTCGCGCGCAACGCCCTTGTAGTCGGCGACGTCGTAGCCGAAGTCCATGTTCGGCGAGGGGAAGAACGGCGTCACCCAGATCGCATCGACACCGAGCTGCTTGATATAGTCCAGCCGCCGCGTGATGCCGGCCAGATCGCCGATCCCGTCGCCATTGGTATCCTGAAAGCTGCGCGGGTAGATCTCGTAGATCACCGCGTTCTTCCACCACGGCTCGGCAGCCGGCGCAGCCTTGGCGAGCACCGGTCCGGCGGCAAGCAGCGCGAGCAGCCCCCCCGCAATGGTCCTGGTCCATGGGCTGCGCCAGATGCTCATCGTCGCTCCTGTCATCAAACTGCCTCGCCGTGCCGCAGGGCATCGGCGTGGCTGGGAAAGTTCATCGCGCACCCGGCAAGGAAGCCGCCGATATTGCGGTCGCGGTAAAAGTCGACGTCATCGCGCTGCTCCGCGCCGAGTGGCGGGAACGCGCCATAGCCTGCCAGCAGGCAGTGCCACGAAAGGCTCTGGAAATGGCTGAGGCCTTCCATCTGCGCGAGCATTCCGGCCAGATCACCGCGCCGGAACCACACGTCCAGAATGTGCAGCAGCGGGTCCGAAAGGTGCTCGTTCGCGCGGTTGGCGCGCCAGTAGTCGCTGTCGTCCCGCGTGTTCAGCTTGTAGTGCGCCACGATGTAGTCGCGCACGCGCTCGACCCGCCCGGTGATCACCGCGTTGAAGGCATTGCGGTGGCGCGCGGTGAAATCGCCGCGTTCGAGATGGTCGATGAACAGGTCGACTGTGTTCAGCACAAGATGCAGCGCAGTCGCCTCGAGCGGTTCGACGAACCCTTGCGCGAGACCGACGGCGAGGCAATTGTGATCCCAGTGCCGGGCAAGCTGGCCGGGCGTGAAAGTCAGGTGCCGGGCCTCGGGGCCGCCCTCCGCCAACCCGAGATGCGCGCGCAGTTCAGCCTCGGCCTGCTCGGGGGAAAGGTGATCGCGGCTGTAGACGTAGCCGTTGCCGAAGCGCGTCGTCAGCGGGATCGACCAGGCCCAACCGCCGGACAATGCAGTCGAGACTGTCTCGACCGGGATCGCCGCGCCTTGCGGCGTCGGCAGTACAACCGCCGCATCGTTGAACAGATTTGCCTTGAAGCTTTCGAACGGCACGCCAAGCGCGCCGCGCATCAACAGCGCCGAAAAGCCGCTGCAATCGACGAACCAGTCGCCCTCGATGCGCTCGTCACGGTCCGTGACAAGCGCCGTGATATCTCCGTTCTCCGCCTGCTCGCAGCGCACCACGCGGCGGGGCAAGTGCGCTACGCCGAGCGAAACGGCATGATCGCGCAGGAATAGGCCGAGCTTGGCGGAATCGAAGTGGTAGCCATATTCCATGCGGAACGGAAAATGCGCCGGCGCCAATGGCGCCTTGCCCTCCGCCGCCAGCACCCCGCCCAGCAGGAACGCGTCGGGCCGGGTCGGCACGTCATAGCCCAGCCGCCGGTTGCGACAGTTGTTGACGAAGGCGTCCTCAGTATGGACGTCGAGCTGCGTCGAGAACGGGTGGCTGTAGTCCGCCATGCCCGATGCCGGGCTCCAGCCGGCGAAGCGGATGCTCGCCTTGTAGGTCGCGTCGCACGCGGGCATCCAGTCCGCATCGGCGATCCCCAGCATTTCGAAGAAGCGCTTGAGCGACGGGGTCGAGCCTTCGCCGACGCCGATCGTCGGGATGTCCGGCGCCTCGACCAGCGTGATGGCCGCGCCGAGGTGCGCCCAGCGACGAGCCATCAGGCAGGCGGTCATCCAGCCCGCAGTGCCGCCTCCGGCAATGACGATGCGCGCCAGAGCTTTGGGGGACGGGTTCACGGCGCGCCCACCACCATCCGCTGAAGATACGCGTCGTGGCTGGGCAGCTGCGTCAGTGGCCGCGCCTTGAGAGCGGCCAGTTGCGCAAGCTGCTCGGCCAGTTCCGCCTCGGCCGGGCCATCGGCTAGCGGGTGATGATCTTCCGGCAGGATGCCTTGCCCCATCAGCACCTGCACCCACGAGGGTTCCATGAAGATATCGTACTGGTCCTGCACCAGCGTACCGTTCGCCCGGAACAACGCGATCTTGCGCGCCAGCCGCTCGGGCACTTCCAGTTGCCGCATCGTGCGCCAGAACGGCGAATCCCGCCGGGCGTTGACGTGGTAGTGGAGGATGATGAAATCGCGGATCAGCTCGATCTCGTGTCGCGACTGGCGGTTGTATTCGTTGACCAGCTCGGGCGTGATGCCCTGATGCGGAAACAGGTGCAGCAGCCGGGTGATGGCGGACTGGATCAAGTAGATGCTGGTCGATTCCAGCGGTTCGAGGAACCCGCTCGAAAGTCCCACCGCGACGACATTGCGGTTCCACTGCCGCCGTGCGCGGCCGGTGCGGAAGGGTATGATCTTCGGCTCATCCAGCGCCGGACTGTCCAGATTGCCGAGCAGGATGCTGGCCGCCTCGTCGTCGCTGTAGTGCCGGCTTGAATAGACCAGCCCGTTACCGTTGCGGTGCTGCAGCGGGATACGCCATTGCCAGCCGGCGCTGTGCGCGATGGCGCGGGTGAAGGGCAGCGTTTGCTCGAAGCGCTCCGAAGGCACGGCCATGGCGCGGTCGCAGGGGAGCCAGTGGCTCCAGTCCTCGTAACCGGTGCCAAGCTGCTGCTGGATCAACACGCCCCGGCTGCCCGAGCAGTCGATGAAGAGATCGCCCTCCACCTGCCGCCCATCCTGCAGCACGAGCGCAATGATGTCGCCGACGCCCGCCGCCCGCACCACCGCGCCCACAACGCCTTCGGTCCGCACCACGCCGCGGCTTTCTGAATAGCGGCGCAGGAACTGGCCGTAGAGCGCGGAATCGAAATGGTAGGCATAGGGCATGTCCCAGACGGGATCATTGCCCCGCGTCGGTGCGAACTTGCCCGCCTCGGCGCTCAGGTAGTTGAGGTCGTAGTCCCAGTAGCTTCCGCCAAGGCCCAACTTGCGGGCACGGTTCCAGAAGTGGTGGAACGAGGCAAATGCGGTGTTCCGCCCTGCCGTGCCGAAGGTGTGGTAATAGCTTTCGCCGATCGCGCCCCAGTTCTCGAAGCGGATGGCCAGCTTGATCGTGGCCTTGGTTTCACGGAGGAAATCGGCTTCCTCGATGCCGAGCACCGAGTTGACCAGCTGGATCGGGGGAATCGTCGCCTCGCCCACCCCGATGATGCCGATTTCGTCGGATTCGACGAGTTCGACCGCGACCTGCCCGCCCAGCACCTTGGACAGGAGTGCCGCGGTCATCCAGCCGGCCGTGCCACCACCGAGGATGACGACCTTGCGGATCAGTTGGTTCATGCTCTCTCTCCCGCCGAACGGACTGCCCCGAAGTCCCCCGCCGGCATTGCGACCGACAGGGGACCATGGGGAGACCGACGTGTCTTAGAAGAACGAGTAGGTCGCGTTGAACATGAAGTTTCGGCCGAAGGTTTCGGCGCGGGTTGTGAGGCCGCTGGCGGTGTCGGTGTAGATGTCCTTCTGGTTGGTGAGGTTGGTACCCTGAATCGAGAGGCGCAGGCCTTCGAGGTACTTCACGCCGCTGTTCTTGAAGTCGTAGCCGATCTGAGCGTCGACGAGGGTTTCGCCGGCGCGGTTGACCGGGGTGATCGTGTTCGAGCCGCCGCGGTCTTCGGAGAGGTAGGCCGAGCGCTTGTTGAGCGAGGCGCGGGCCGAGAAGCCCCACTTCTCGAAGTAGCCGGTCACCTTGTAGACCCGCTTCGACAGGCCCGGAACGTCCGAACCGTTGTCGAGCTTGCCGTCGGTGAACGCTGCCGCGCCGATCACGCCGAAGCCGTCGAGCACCTTGGTGAGGCGGCCGAGCGGCACGCTCGCCTGCAGCTCCACGCCCTTGACCGTGCCCGTCAAACCGCCGGTATAGGTGGTGTTGAGGCCCTGGAACGTCGCCGGGGTGTAGATCGTCGCACCGTCGCTGCTCACCGCCTGGTGGTAGCCCGGGATGTAGAACTGGGTGAAGTCGCGCACCGTCGTCGCGGCGATGTTCCAGTTCTTGAGGTCCTTGTAGAAGGCCGAGACCGAGATGAAGCCGTCCGGCGCGAAGTAGTATTCGTAAGACGCGTCGAACTGGTTGGCTTCATAGGGGCGCAGCTGCGCGTTGCCGCCGGTCGAGACCCACGGACCAAGGCCCGGATCGGTGTTGGTCACGTTCGCCACGTTGTTGCGGAAGCGCACCGAGGAGCCGGGGTTGAGGTAGTCGATCCGCGCGCGGCTGATCACCTTCGCGGCGGCAAAGCGCAGCGTGTGGCCATGGCCAAGGTCGAAGTTGAGGTTCAGGCTGGGCAGCGCGCGGGTGTAGTTGGCCCCGTCGCCGATCGGCGTGGCGATCGTGCGCAGATTGGCGCCGATCACCGAGTTGAAGCCCGATCCGCGCTGGCGGGTGAACACGCCCTGCACGCCCACGTTGCCGAACACGCGCACACCGCTGAACTCGGTCTCGAAGTCCGCCTTGATGAACGGCTGCCACACCCGCTCGCGGATCGCGTAGGTATCGCCGAGACGATCGGGCTCGAGCGCGCCGGCGTCATAGCGCGTGTAGAAGTTGCTGTTGATGAGGCCCAGCGCATCGTAGGCGACCACGTTGCCAAGACCGGCCCAGTTGAGATCCGCCGTGCCGCGACGCGCGTCCTGCGGGATCGGACCGTCGAGCGGGTAGGTCTGCGCCGTCAGGAAGAAGCCCTGGTTGGTCTTGGCCTTCTTGTGGAACGAGTAGCGCACGCCGACGTTGATGTGCTTCAGGAACGAGTTGTCGAAGTCCTTCTGCACTTCAAAGCGCAGCGAGGTCAGCGTCTCGTCGAAGATCGCGGTGTTGACGAAGCCGTCCTGCGCCTGGGCAAAGCCGATCGGCTCGCCGTTGCTGCCCAGCACCGCCGTCTGGCCCAGCTCGGTGATCGGCGCCAGACCGCCGCCCCACGACTGCGGCCCGGCGAGGCGCACGATGTCGTAGCTGTCATAGCTCTGCGAGCTGTCCGAGAACACGAGCCCGTTGGGCGTGTAGGTGTAGGTGCGCAGGTTGTTCGCGCCCTGCGTGGGCAGGCCCGCACGGCCAAGACCCGAGTAGCTCTCGCCGCGCGTGTCGCGCTTCTTGCTCTGCGACCACGAACCGTCGAACATCACATGGAGATCGGACGTGGGATTGTACTTGAGGTTGCCGCCGAAGGTCTTGAGATCGCCGCGCCGGTCGAGCGGGTCGCTGCGCAGCACCGAGTTGAAGCCCGTCGTGCGCGCCGATGTGACGTAGGTGCTGGTCGAGGAAATCACCGTGCTGCCATCCGAGGCCACCGGCAGCGCCTCGATGAACCCGCGCGAGATGCCGGCATCGGAGAACTTGATGTAGAGCCCGTCAAGCGTGATCTCGAACTTCTCCGAAGGCTTGAACTGCAGCACGCCGGCAATCGTGTCGCGGCGCAGCACACGCGAACGCGAGGAGACGTCGATGCCCGCCGGGACATACTTGCCCGCCTCCGGACCCGAGGTGATCGCGCCCTTGTCATAGCCCCACAGGCTGAAGAAGTTGTCCTGCAGCGGCGAGGACGTCGTCGCCGCGGTCAGCGCCACGCCGATCGTGTCGTTGGCGAACTTGTCGCTGAACGACAGCGCCGCGCGGTAGCCGGTGTCCTTGAAATCGGGGTTCTTCGACTTCTGCCCGTTCACTTCGAACGAACCGTTCACCACCAGCGTACGCTTGTGCTCGAGCGGACGGATCGTGCGCAGATCGACCGTGCCGCCCACACCCTGCGCGATGAGGTCCGAGCTCGGCGTCTTGAAGACAACCGCGCTGTCGATGATTTCCGAAGGATAGAGATCGTACTCGACCCCGCGGTTGTCGCCGATACCGATCAGCTCGCGCCCGTTGAGCGTCGTGCCCACAAAGTCCTCGCGGAAACCGCGCACCGAAATGCCGCTCAGACGGCCCGCACGGCGTTCACCCGCCAGACCCGCCAGACGGCTCAGCGAATCCGCGACGCTCGATTGCGGCAGCTTGCCAATATCTTCCGCCGTCAGCGCCTCAACCACCGACAGATTGTTCTGCTTCTCCGTCTGCGCTCGCTGCAAACTCGCACGGAAACCCGTCACCACAATCGGTTCTTCGGCCGCGGGCGCTGCAGTATCAGGCGCGGCCTGCTGGGCCCAGGCGCCGGTTCCGCTCAGGAGGGCGACAACCGCCGTCGAGCAGACAAGACTCTTCCGTGCATTCATGAGACTGATCCTCTCCCTGTTTCGGGCCTGCGACTCTTCGCCACAGGTCCCGACCTTGCGGCTGCCTGAACTACGGCTCTGGCAATCGATTGCAATGAACCGGCGATCTCTTTGCATGTGCAAATTTCTGCGGACTGGGCGGCAGCCCGTTGGGACGGCATAGGGAAGTCATGAAGGAAACATCGCCTGAGGACCTCGGCAAGGTAACGCCGCAAGCCGGCGACCGGGCGCTGCTCGCCGTGTCCTTTGGCGCCTTCTTCATCATGGGCCTCGCCGGGGCGATGGCGACAACGCTGGTCCCCGTCGTCCCGATGGTGTTCGGCCTTGGCCTCTCGGCAGCCATGGTCGTGCAATGGATCGCGCTCGTGGTCAGCGGGTTTTCCTCGCTCGTCCTGGCGCAGCGACTGCAGCAGAGCGGCCCGCGTGCGATGATGCTTGGCGGGCTGAGCCTGGTCGTCTTCGGCTGCCTTGTGGTCGCCATGGCGCTACATCCGCCGGGCCGCGCGCATGCCAGCTACGCAGCCCTTGTCGCCGCGCTAGCCCTTGTCGCGCTCGGCATCGCAGCGCTGCAGGTCGCCGCGAACGTCTGCGCGGTGCAGGCGGGCAGCCCGCGCAGCGCGGCGGCGCGGCTTTCCGCAGCACAGGCCTTCAACTCCATCGGCGTGCTCGCCGGGGTCAGTCTCGGCGCAGCGCTCGCGCTCGGCGGCGAACCGCGCTCCATCGCGGATGGCGCCGGACAAGCCTATCTGCTCGCCGGAGCCGTGTCGGTGATCGTGCTGACAGGTGCGGCAATCGTCCGCCGCAATAGCTGGGGCAGCCCTGCCCCAGCCAGCCCTACCCCCACCAGTCCTGCGCCGATCCGTCAGGCGCTCCGCTCGCGCCGGGCGCTTGCCGGCGCCACCGCCATCGCGCTTTATGTGGGCGCGGAAGGCACAATCGGCAGCCTGCTGATCCCCTACCTCCATCAGCCGTCATCCGTAGGGCTCAGCCTTGCTGAAGCTGGCCAGATCGTCGCGTGGGTCTTCTGGGGCGGCGCGCTGGTGGGCCGCGCGCTGGGCAGTGCACTGCTCCTGCGGGTGCCTGCGTCCCGCGCGCTGGGCGTTGCCGCGATGCTTGCCTTGCTTTGCGTGATCGCGGTGCTCGCGCTGTCGGGTCCGCTCCCCGGCTATGCCCTGCTTGCCACAGGTCTGTGCAATTCGATCATGTTCCCGGCCATCTTCGCGCTCACCCTCGAGCATGCCGATGCGCCACCAGCCGCCGTTTCGGGCCTGCTTTCGACCGCGATTGCGGGGGGTGCGCTGATGTCCGCCGCGGCAGGCTATGTCGCCGAGCACCACGGCCTTGCACAGGCCTTCGCCGTGCCCGCGCTGGCCTATGCCGTGATCGCCGGCTTCGCGGTCTGGACCGGAAGGCTTGCAACCGCCGCACAGCCGCAAGATTCGCGCACGACCAGTTCGATCGGCAGCCGCTCCGACTTTACCTCGTAACCCGCCATCGCCCGCAGCAGCTTGCTGACCAGCAGGTTGCCGGCAAGGATCGGATCCTGCCGCATCGTGGTGAGTTGCGGCTGCACGAGGCGGGCAAACTCGCTGTCGTCATAACCCACCACCGCAACGTCCTCCGGCACGCGCATGCCGCTCTCACGCAGAACACGGATAGCCCCCAGCGCGACGAGATCGGACGAGGCGACCACGGCGTCGAACGCTGTTCCTTGCGCCAGCAGTGCCCGCACGCCTTCCTCGCCCGCCGCCAGCCCCGAGCTGGCAGGCCGCATCATCGTGAGGTCGGTGGGCAGCTGCGCGGCAGCGAGAGCGCTGCGAAATCCGGCGAGGCGTTCGGAAAGCTGCGAGTGGCGGGTCTGCGCGGTGGTGATCGGCGCGGCCTGCCCGATGAACACCACCCGCTGGCGCCCCAGCTCGATCAGATGCTGCGTGGCGCGATAGCCGCAGGCAAAGTTGTCGCTGCCCACCGAACAATAGCGCTGCCCCGGCGATTCCACACCCCAAACCACGAAGGGCCGCGCTCCTGCAGCCAAGGCATTGAGCCCCTCATGAAACTGCGACTGCCCGAAGAAGATCACCCCGTCGTAGGGATGGGTTGCCATGAAGCGGAGCAGCGAGGCATCGTCATGCGGCGCCTGTGCCGAGACCGAGAAATCGAGGCCCTGATCGCGCATGGCAGCGCCGACGCCGCCCAGAAGGTTCATCTCGAACGCATTGGCAAGCCG
>OFDC01001893.1_pt1 | contig 10212 bp, 10 predicted proteins | sample 1520941 | NCBI WGS metagenome assembly OFDC01 (sample SAMEA94258168, study PRJEB24077) | hot springs metagenome | biome: Aquatic biome; feature: Water | place: India | collected 2012-12-06 | depth 5 m | reverse complement strand
CGGGCCCTGCCGCTGGCAGGCCGCCTGGACGGCTCTCTCCGCGCACCGCCGCGCGGGTTCGGTGCTCGTGGTCGGCGGCGAGCCGTCCGACCTGCGCTCCCTCCTGGCAGTGCGGGCCACACCCCCGCCCCTCGCCCCGGAGCGGGGCGAGGCGTGGCTGCTCGAGCCCGGTCGAGGCGTGGAGCGGGTGCGGGTCGACGGCCTCCGGTCGGTCTAGGCGAGCGCCTCGGCGACGCTGACCGCGGTGAGACCGTGCGCCGCCGCCACGCCATCGTTCGTCACGCGTCCCGCGTGCGTGTTCAGGCCGAGGGCGAGGGCGCCGTCCGCGCGCAGCGCGTCGCGCCACCCGTGGTTCGCGATCGCCCGCACGTAGGGCATCGTCGCGTTGGTGAGCGCATAGGTCGACGTCGACGGCACAGCGCCGGGCATGTTCGCCACGCAGTAGAAGATGCTGTTGTGCACCGGGAAGGTCGGCTCGGCGTGCGTCGTGGGGCGCGTGTCGGCGAAGCACCCGCCCTGGTCGACGGCGATGTCGACGAGCACACTGCCGGGCTTCATGCGCGAGACGAGCTCGTTGCTCACGAGCTTGGGGGCCTTCGCGCCCGGGATCAGCACCGAGCCGATCAGCATGTCGGCCTGCACCGCGGCCTTCTCGATCTCGAAGCCGTTCGAGGCGATGGTCTTGACGCGACCGCTGTACAGGGCGTCGAGCTCGCGCAGCCGCTGGATGTTCGTGTCGAGCACGGTGACCTGGGCGCCCATGCCGACCGCCATGGCGACCGCGCTCGTTCCGGCGACACCGCCGCCGAGCACGACGACGTTGGCAGGGTGGGTTCCCGGAACGCCCGACACGAGAAGCCCGGGGCCGCCGTGCGGGCGCATCATGGCGGTGGCGCCGACGATCGGCGCCAGTCGACCCGCGACCTCGCTCATCGGGGCGAGAAGCGGGAGGGCGCGACTGGGCAGCTGCACGGTCTCGTAGGCGATGCCGGTCACGCCGCTCTCCAGCAGAGCCTCCGTCAGCGCCTTCTCGGCCGCGAGGTGCAGGTAGGTGAAGAGCACGAGCCCGTCGCGGAAGTAGCCGTACTCCGAGGCCACCGGCTCCTTGACCTTGAGCACCATGTCGGCCTCGCCCCACGCAGCAGCGGCGTCGGGCACGATGCGCGCGCCCTGGGCGACGTAGTCGGCGTCGGAGATCGACGACGCGACTCCCGCGCCCGCCTGCACGAGCACCTCGTGACCGGCGGCGACGAGGTCGTGCACACCGGGCGGCGTGATGGCCACCCGCGACTCGTTGTTCTTGATCTCGGCCGGAACGGCGATCTTCATCAGTGTCTCCTCGCGAAGGGAAGCGCGCGGAGGCTCGTGGCCGCGCCGCGCTGCGTTGCGGCACCAGCGTAGCGCCAGTTTGCAATGGATTCCGCACTCTTTTTTGCCAAGAGGTGCTGATTTCGTGACATTTGTGTTTCAGGATGGCCGAAACAAGCGTTCAAGGGTGCGCGGCCTCCCCTCCGTGTGACAGTATCGACGCACCGCCTCGCGCGGTCGGACACCGATGTACCGGCACTCGTCTAAGGAGCACGTCATGAACCGTCCCCTTCCCGAAGACCCGATGATCCGCAGCCTGATCGCGCAGGCGAAGCGTGCTCAGATGTCCCGCCGCGCCATGCTCGCGGGTACCGGCGCCGGTGCGACCGCACTCGCGCTCGCTGCGTGCACGCCGGCCGGCACGACCGAGCTCACGCCTGCCGAGGACAACTCGGCGAACGACCCGACGCTCAACTGGGCGAACTGGCCGTTCTACATCGACGAGGACGACGAGGGCAACTACCCGACCCTCCTCCGCTTCGAGGAGCAGACCGGCATCGACGTCACCTACCTCGTCGACGTCGACGACAACAACTCCTACTTCGCGAAGGTGCGCGACCAGCTCGCCCTCGGCCAGGACATCGGGGCCGACACCGTCTGCCTCACCGACTGGATGGTCAACCGCTTCATCCAGCTCGGCTACACCCAGGAGCTCAACAAGGGCAACATCCCCAACGCGGCCAACCTCGTTCCGAGCCTGCAGAACCCGCAGTTCGACCCGGGCCGTGTGCACTCGCTGCCCTGGCAGGGCGGCTTCGCCGGTGTCTGCTACAACACCGAGGAGACCGCGGAGGTGCGCTCGGTGAGCGACCTGTGGCGCCCCGACCTCGCCGGTCGCGTGGGTGTGCTCTCGGAGATGCGCGACACCATCGGCGTCATCATGCTCGAGAACGGCGTCGACATCTCGGGCGACTTCACGGCCGACGAGTTCAACGCCGCGCTCGACATCTTCCGCGAGAAGGTCGAGTCGGGCCAGATCCGCAACGTCCGCGGCAACGCGTACACGGAGGACCTCGTGAACGGCGACACGCTCGCCGCCATCTGCTGGTCGGGCGACATCACCGTGCTCAACGCCGAGGCCGGCTACGAGAAGTGGAAGTTCCTGCTGCCCGAGGGCGGCGCCACGCTGTGGAACGACAACTTCATCATCCCCATCGGGTCGACCCGCAAGACCAACGCCGAGACCCTCATCAACTACTACTACGAGCCCGAGGTCGCCGCTGAGGTCGCCGCGTGGGTGAACTACATCACGCCGGTCAACGGGGCGAAGGAGGCGGCGATCGCGATCGACCCCGTTCTCGCCGAGAACCAGCTGATCTTCCCGAACGAGGAGACCCTGGCTCAGTCGCGCATCTTCCGCGGCCTCACCGCTCAGGAGGAGAACGAGTACCAGGCCGCCTTCCAGGCGATCCTGCTCGGCGCCTGACCCGATCCAGCAGAAGGAGTACCACCGAGGTGACGAACAACGAGGTTCCGAAGAGCGGGTTCGCCGAGGCGGGTGCCGACCTTGAACTGGTCGGCATCACCAAGCGCTTCCCCGGCTTCACGGCGATCGAAGAGCTCGACCTGACGATCCCGGCGGGGTCGTTCTTCGCGCTCCTCGGGCCGTCGGGATGCGGCAAGACGACCACTCTCCGGCTCATCGCCGGTCTGGAGGAGCCCACCGCGGGCCGCATCCTGATCGGCGGCAAGGACGTCACCGCGACGAAGGCGTACCAGCGCCCCGTCAACACGGTGTTCCAGAGCTACGCCCTCTTCCCGCACATGACGATCCTCCAGAACGTCGCGTTCGGCCTGAAGAGGCGCGGCATCGCGAATGCGGATGCTCTCGCGCACGAGGCCCTGCAGCTGGTCGAGCTCGACCAAGTCGCGGGCCGCAAGCCGACCCAGCTCTCCGGCGGGCAGCAGCAGCGCGTGGCGCTGGCCCGGGCCGTGGTCAACCGGCCCGCGCTGCTGTTGCTCGATGAGCCGCTCGGCGCTCTCGACCTGAAGCTGCGTCGGCAGATGCAGGTCGAGCTGAAGGACATCCAGAGCGAGGTCGGCCTGACCTTCCTGCACGTGACCCACGACCAGGAGGAGGCCATGACCATGGCCGACACCGTCGCGGTCATGAACAAGGGCCGAATCGAGCAGATGGGCCCGCCGCAGGAGCTGTACGAGCTGCCGCACACGGCGTTCGTCGCGAAGTTCCTCGGCCAGTCCAACCTCTTCACGGGCGACGTCGTCTCCAGCTCGAGCACGTCGATGGTCGTCGACGCCGCCGGCTCGAAGATCGAGGTTCCGGTCGCCCGGGCGCAGCGCACCTCCGGTCGCGTGACGGTCGGCGTGCGTCCCGAGAAGGTCACGCTCCACGACGCGGCGCCGACGGCGACGAGCGGGCGCAACGTGATCGGCCCCGGCCGCATCACCGACGTCTCGTTCAGCGGGGTCAGCACGCAGTACGAGGTCACGATCCCGCACCTCGGGGCCATCTCGGTGTTCGCGCAGAACACGTCGATCTCGAGCCTCCACCACGACGGCGACACGGTCTGGCTCAGCTGGGCCGTCGATCACGCCTTCGGCCTCGCCGACGAGGCGGAGGCGGAGCCGGTGTCGCGCTTCCACGCCGACCTCGACACCTCGATGATCGCCGTGCAGTCCCGCAAGGATCTCGAAGCGGAACTCGAGGAGGCGTAGGCCATGGCCTTCACCGCCTTCTCGGGCCCGGCGACCGCGGCGGCCGAGCCCGCAGCGCGGCGCCGCAGCCCGATCGCGCTCTTCCTGCTGCTGCCGGGCATCTTCTACCTGGTGCTGTTCTTCGTCACGCCCCTGATCTCGCTCGTCATCACGAGCCTCCAGGCGCCCGATCCGCTGATCTTCGGTCAGTACGTCAACGCCTTCAACTGGCAGAACTACGTGACGGTGCTCGAGACCTACTGGCCGCAGGCCATCCGGTCGGGCGGGTATGCCGCCCTGGCGACGCTCTTCGCGCTGCTGATCGGGTTTCCGCTCGCCTACTTCATCGGCATCACGCTGCGGCCGTACCCGCTCATCCAGTCGCTCGCGCTCGTGCTCGTGATCGCGCCGTTCTTCATCTCGTTCCTGCTGCGCACCCTGGCCTGGAAGCAGATCTTCTCGACGGAGGGCCCGGTCGTCGGGCTGCTGTCCGCGATCGGCGCGATGCCCGCCGGCTCGTCGATCACGGGCACCGACTTCGCCGTGGTCTTCGGCCTCACCTACAACTTCATCCCGTTCATGGTGCTGCCGATCTACGCGACGCTCGTGTCGCTCGACCTGCGCCTGCTCGAGGCGAGCAACGACCTGTACGGCAGCCCCGCCACGACCTTCCGCACGGTCACGCTGCCACTCTCGGCGGCGGGCGTCATGTCGGGAACGCTCCTGACCTTCATCCCGGCGGCCGGTGACTACATCAACGCCTCGCGCGAGTTTCTGGGCTCGACCGAGACGACCATGATCGGCAACGTGATCGAGGCGAACTTCCTGGTGCTGCAGAACTTCCCGGCGGCAGCGGCGCTGTCGCTCATCCTCATGGCGTTCATCCTCGTGCTGGTCGCCGCCTACGTGAAGCGCAGCGGAACGGAGGACCTTCTGTGAAGGGCTTCGGCAAGTACGCCATCTGGGCGTACTCGATCATGGCGTTCGTCTTCCTGCTCATCCCGATCGTCTACACGATCGTGTTCTCGTTCAACGACTCGCGCCGCACCAACATCATCTGGAACGGCTTCACCTTCGAGAACTGGCTCACGGTGTGCGAGGCCCAGGGCGTCTGCCAGGCCTTCGGCAACAGCCTGCTCATCGGTGTCGCCGCCACGCTGCTCGCGACGACGCTCGGCACGATGATCGCGATCGCGCTCGTGCGCTACCGGTTCCGGTTCCGCAGCACGACCACGCTGCTGATCTTCCTGCCGATGGCGACGCCGGAGGTCGTGCTCGGTGCCGGTCTCGCCGCCCAGTTCCTCCAGGCGGGGGTTCCGAAGGGCATCGGAACGGTCATCCTGGCGCACACGCTGTTCTGCCTGAGCTTCGTGGTCGTCACGGTGCGCTCGCGCGTGCTCGGTCTCAACCCGGCGCTCGAGGAGGCCGGCCGCGACCTCTACGGCAGCCCGTTCCAGGTGTTCTGGCGCATCACGTTCCCGATGCTGCTGCCCGGCATCGTGGCGGCCGCCCTGCTGTCGTTCGCGCTCAGTTTCGACGACTTCATCATCACGAACTTCAACCGCGGTGCTGATGTCACGTTCCCGAGCTACATCTACACGGCAGCGGCCCGAGGGATCCCGGCGGAGGCGAACGTCATCGCATCGGCCGTGTTCTTCCTCGCCATCGCGATCGTGCTCGTCGCGCAGCTGAGCGCGGCCGCGCGCCGCCGCAAGCTCGCGAAGGCCTGAGCCCGCCGGCCGCTGCGGCCGGTTCGGGATGCGCGCTGCGGGTCAGACGGTGCTGACCCGCAGCGCGCCCACCTCGCGGTCGCCCGCGAGCACGCGCTCGCTCGTGCGCTCGACGAGCTCGGCAGCGGCATCCGCATCGATCGCGCCGACGCTCGCGAGCATCCCCAGCGCGACGGGGGTGGTGGCGCGCATCGAGCCGTCGAGCACCTTGACGGCGACGGCGACGCCCTCCGGGGTGCCGATCACCACCACGCCCTCCGCGCCGAGCTTGGCGATTCCGCCGAGACGCACGATCGTGAGGGTGTTGGCGCGGCCGCGGCCGTCGATCGCCCACGGCTCCGCGGCGACGGCGCTCATGAGCCGATCGGCCTCCGGTGTCGTGCGGCGGGCGATGCGCGCGATGCCCGTCGCGAGGGCGGCCAGGCTCGTGGCGTGCAGCGGGGCCGCGCAGCCGTCGAACCCGCTGAGGTGCACCGGCTCGCCGGTGTAGCGCTCGACGACGGTGACGATGCGCTGCTGCAGCGGATGACCGGGGTCGAGGTAGCTGCCCGCGTCGGCGCCGAGGGCGTCGCTGGCCCGCAGCATGGCGGCGTGCTTGCCCGAGCAGTTCATCGTGAGGCGGGTGGGTGCGAGCCCCCGGGCCGCGCGGGCGGCGCGCTCGTCGAAGCCGAGCGGCGCCTGCACGGGGCACTGCAGCGCGTCGGCGTCGCGGCCGTCGGCGGCCAGCATCGACTCGACCACGGCGAGGTGCTCGGGGCTGCCGCAGTGGCTGGCGGCGGCGAGCACGAGCTCCGCATCCGTGAAGCGCGCACCCGTTTCGAGCATCGCGATGGCCTGCAGCGGCTTGAGCGCCGAGCGCGGGAAGACCGTGGCGCGCACGTCGCCGGCCTCGCGCAGCACCGTGCCGTCGGCGTCGACCACCGCGGCGGCCCCGAGGTGCCGAGACTCGATGAGCCCCGAGCGCTCGATGCGCGCCAGCTCGACGCAGCCGTCGGCCTCCAGGGGCCGCACCGCCGCCATGCGCGCTAGGCCGAGAGGGCCGCGTCGAGCACGCCGATCGCGTCGTGCAGCAGGTCGTCGCTGATGGTGAGCGGCGGCAGGAAGCGGATGACGTTGCCGTACGTGCCGGCGCTCAGCAGCAGCACGCCCTGCTGGGCCGCCGCCGCGACCGCGCGCGACACGATCGCCGCGTCGGGCTCGTGCGTCTCGGGGTCGGCGAACTCGATGGCGAGCATCGCGCCGATGCCGCGCACCTCGGCGATGCGGGGGTGCTTCGCCTTCAACGCCTCGAGCGCGGGCGTGAGCACCGACTCGATGCGCTTCGCCGCACCGAGCAGGTCGCGCTGCTCGATCTGCTCGAACACCGCGATCGCCGCGGCGCACGCGACGGGGTTGCCGCCGTAGGTTCCGCCGAGCCCGCCGGCGTGCGAGCTGTCCATGATCTCGGCGCGGCCGACGACGCCGGCGAGCACCATGCCGCCCGCGATGCCCTTCGCCGTCGTGATCATGTCGGGCACGAGGCCGAAGTGCTCGCTCGCGTAGTAGGCGCCGGTGCGGGCCACGCCCGACTGCACCTCGTCGGCGATGAAGACGACGCCGTTGGCCGTGCACCACTCCTGCAGAGCGACCAGGTAGCCCTCGGCGGGCACGATGAAGCCGCCCTCGCCCTGGATCGGCTCGGCGACGAGGCACGCGAGGTCGGCCGCGCCGACGCGCTTCTCGAGGTAGCTGATGGTGCGCTTGGCCGCCTCGGCGCCCGAGAGGCCGTCGTGCAGCGGGTACGAGCTGGGAGCGTGGTAGACGTTGCTCGCGAACGGCCCGAAGCCGAGGTTGTAGGGCATGGCCTTGAAGTTCATCGCCATGGTGAGGTTCGTGCGGCCGTGGTAGCCGTGGTCGAGCACCGCCACGCCGGCCCGGCCGGTGTGCTTGCGGGCGATCTTGACCGCGTTCTCGAGCGCCTCGGCGCCCGAGTTCACGAGCACGACCTTCTTGGCGTGGTCGCCCGGGGTGTGCTGCACGAGCAGCTCGGCGACCCGCACGTAGGGCTCGTAGGGCGTGACCGTGAAGAGCGTGTGGGTGACCTTCGCCACCTGCTCCTGCACCGCGGCCACGACGGCGTCGTTGGTGTGACCGGCACCCATGACACCGATGCCGCCCCCGAGGTCGATGAAGTGGTTGCCGTCGACGTCGACGACGATCGCGTCGTGGGCGCGCTCGATGTAGACGGGCAGAGCGGTGCCGACGCCGGCGCTCACGACGGCGAGGCGACGCTCGTGCAGGGCCTGCGACTTCGGGCCGGGGATGGCCGTGACGACCCGGCGCTCCTGGGCCACCGGGGAGCCAGAAGCGGACGGGAGTGCGGGCGCGAGGGTGTCAGTCATGGTGGGATGAGTGTACTCCCGGCCCTTCCGCCGCGGCTGGGGGAGAGGAGCCTCTCATGCCCCACGATCGGCACGGCTACGCCGTCGAGCTGCAGTGGCAGGGCAACCGGGGCGAGGGCACGGCGACCTACCGCTCATACGGGCGGGAGCACCGCATCCACGCCGCCGGCAAGCAGCACGAGATCGCGGGCTCGAGCGACCGCGTCTTCCGCGGCGACCCCGACCGCTGGAACCCGGAGGAGCTCGTCATCGCGGCCCTCGCGCAGTGCCACATGCTGAGCTACCTGCATGTCGCCGCGGTCAACGGCATCGTCGTGGTCGACTACCGCGACAGCGCGACCGGAACCCTGCTGCAGGAGGGCGACGGGGGGCGGCTCATCGAGGCGACGCTGCGTCCGGTCGTGACGCTCGCGGCGCGGCACACCGATGAGGATGCGCGCCGGGCCGCCGAGCTGCACCATCGGGCGAGCGAGCTGTGCTTCATCGCGAACTCCGTCAGCTTCCCCGTCGGCCACGAGCCGACGACGCTCATCGCCGATCGTTAGGCGGCTCGGAGCCGGCACCGAGGCCGGACGTGGAAGACTAGGGGCTTTCGTGCTCATCCCATCGTGAGGATCCTCCCGTGCGCCGTCGTTCTGCCCTCGTCTCCACCGGTCTCAGTGCCGCCCTGCTCGTCAGCCTCGCGGCCTGCGTGCCCTCGGGCACCACGGCGGAGGGCGACTGCACGCCGGCGGGCTCGGCATCGGCCGCCGTGCGCGTGGATGGGGCCTTCGGCAGCACCCCGGCGATCGACTTCGATGCGCCGCTCACGGCCGAGGCGACGCAGCGCACCGTGCTCGAGGAGGGCGAGGGCCAGGCCGCGGTCGACGGCGACACCATCACCTTCGAGTACTCCCTCTACAACGGCGAGTCGGGCGACGAGATCGAGACCACCGGGTTCGGCGGCGCCACCCCGGCGTCGTTCACCATCGACACCGAGGCCGAGCAGTTCGCCGGCATCTCGAAGGCGCTCACGTGCTCGACGCCGGGCACTCGCCTGACGATCGTCGTGCCGCCGGTCGACGGCTTCGGCGAGGAGGGCGTGCCGGCCCTCGAGCTCTCGGGCTCAGAGTCGCTCGTCTTCGTCATCGACGTGCTCGAGGTGCAGTCGCCGCCCGAGCCCGTCACCCCGAGCGAGTGGACCGAGGGGGTGCCCGAGGTCGACCTCGGCGTCACGCCCCCGGTCGTGACGCTGCCCGAGGGCGGCGCGCCCGACGAGCTCGTTCTCGCGGTGCTCGAGCAGGGCGACGGCGACGTCGTGAGCGACGACGCGACCGTGCTCGTCGACTACCAGGGCACGAGCTGGCAGACCGGCGAGATCTTCGATCAGAGCTTCGGCGCGTCGCCGGCGACCTTCCCGGTGACCGGCGTCATCCAGGGCTTCGCCGCGGGCCTCATCGGCCAGCAGGTTGGCACGACGCTGCTCGTCTCGATCCCGGCCGACCTCGCGTACGGTCCCGACCCCGAGGCGCACCCGCTGGGTGGGCAAGACCTTCTCTTCCTCGTCACGATCATCGACATCGTCGAGTAGCAGCCGACGGGCGGCATGATGAACACCATGCGCGACGTCATCATCCTGGGTTCAACCGGCTCGATCGGCGTGCAGGCGCTCGAGGTCATCGCGGCGAACCCCGAGCGGTTCCGCGTGGTCGGCCTCGCGGCCGGCCGCAACCGCGAGCTCGTCGAGCAGCAGGCGCGCGACCACGGCGTCGAGCACGTGGCGCTCGGGGCCGAGGCCGCCGCGCAGCTCGTGCGCGATGTGCCCTGCGATGTGGTGCTCAACGGCATCACCGGTTCCGTGGGACTCGGCCCGACGCTCGCGGCGCTCGAAACCGGACGCACGCTGGCGCTCGCGAACAAGGAGTCGCTGATCGTCGGTGGCGACCTGGAATGAAAAAGCCCCATTATGTTTGAGCATCATCCCGCCATTGAGACCGAGGCAGGGGATACCGATAACCGTGAATTCAACCGTCAGCACGTCGCCAGCCTTGCCGGCGGGGTAATCGCTGGGGGCGCGGTGAACCGCCTTGACCGCGCTG
>OFDC01001892.1_pt1 | contig 10220 bp, 8 predicted proteins | sample 1520941 | NCBI WGS metagenome assembly OFDC01 (sample SAMEA94258168, study PRJEB24077) | hot springs metagenome | biome: Aquatic biome; feature: Water | place: India | collected 2012-12-06 | depth 5 m | reverse complement strand
GCCTGGCCGTCGCGGCCTGGAAGCGGCGGCTGGCGCCGGGATCGGAGACCGAGGTGAGGGCCAGCGCCCCGCCGACGGGACTGGACTTCAACGACATGATCAGAGCGGCCGAAGCCGCCGGGGACGAGGCTGCGGCGTGAGCGACGATTTCGTGATTTCAGAGACCGACGCCGAGGGGGCGGACAAGGGGACGACCGCCTACGTCAACCCCAAGGTCGAGGATTGTCCGGTGATCCCGCTGGGCTTCCTGGGGGGCGACGTCGTCTTCGCCCTGCCCGAAGGTTCGATCCGGCGCGAGAAGGCGGCGCGGATCGCCCAGATGCTGAGGACCGACATCTACGCCAGCGTGGCGGGGGCGATGTTCCTCGGAAACTGGCGCGACGAAGAGGGCAAGATCCAGCTGCAGGAGGCGGCGCGGTGGCTGGTTCGGCAGTGCCGCGAGCGCGGCGTATGGGACGAGAACCGTCAGGAGCGCGGTTACGGCGTTTGGGCCGGGGACGACGGGCCGATCGTCCATTGCGGCGACGCCGTGGGGCGCTGGCCGTTCGGGCCCGACGACTGGCGTCCGGTGGCGGCGGCCCTGCGCGAGGATATCGACGGGCCTCTGTGGCTGCTGCGGCCCCGGACGGCGCGGCCGGCGAATCCCGCCACCGTCAAGGAGACCAAGAACCTGAGGGCCGCGCTGAACCTGTGGTCGTTCAGCCCCCTGGACCCCCGCGCCCCCGAGGGGTTGAGCCAGGCCGACGCCCTGTTCGGCTGGCTGGGGGTGCAGCTGCTGGGGGCGTGGCCTCGGTTCCGTCCGACCGTGAACGTCAGCGGCGGGGCGGGGACCGGCAAGACGACCCTGTCGCGCCTGATGCAGGCGGCCGGGAGTGCGAACGCCGGGGATCTGCTGGACAGTTTCTCGGAAGCGGGGCTGAAAAACAGCCTCTCGGGCGAGGCGCGGGGCCTGTTCCTGGACGAGGCCGAGCCCAGCACGGACGGCCAGCCGGGGCCGGTGGAGAAGGCGCTGGAAGTCTTGCGCCGGATGGCGACGGGCGAGGGCAGTTCGGGGCGCAAGGGCTCGATCAACGGCGGGACGGTTTCGACCTCGGCCGTCGGGTGCGCCTATCTGGCCAGCATCTTCCCCGTGCCCCTGGGGGACGCCATGGCGACGCGGACGCTGGAGATCCGCATGGGGCGGCTGGACGGTCGGAAGGGGACGACGGACGACGACCTGGAGGCCGCCATCGAGGCGGCGCGGGCCGCGTCACCCGGCCTGCTGGCGCGGGCGTTGAGGGAGGCGAAGCGGTTCAGGGCCGACGTGGCCGCGATCAAGGCGGCCCTGGTCGAGACGCGGCAGGCGCCACGGGCGGCGGACCTGATCGCCAGTCTGGCGGCGGGGCGAAGGCTGCTGCTGCACGACACGGCCCTGACGGAAGAGGAGGCGCGGGAGGAGGCCCGGATCTGGATGGGCCTGGCCCAGGCGCGGGACGAACGGTCGTCGGCGCTGAACCCTGGGCAGGGGTGTCTGCAATACATCTGGGCGCTGAACTCGGGCCACCTGGGGCATGACAGGGCGCTGACCATAGGCGAGCTGATCCAGGAGGAGCTGGAGAGCCCCGGCGCACGGGCGGGAAAGGTGCTGAAAGCCTGGGGCCTGATCGTCGAGAACGGGCATGCGGGGACCGACAGGCCAGGGCCTTGGCTGTTGGTCGCCAATAATCACCCGGCCCTGGAGAAGGCTCTGCACGGGACGCAGTACGCCAACTGGCGCGGGGTGCTGGAGCATCTGGCGGACCTCGGCCCGTCGGTGGCGCCCAGGCCCGGCGACGGGCCGAAGCGGTTCGGCATGCACCAGAGCCGCGTGCTGTGCGTCCCCCTCACCCCCTGGTTGGACAGGCCCGTCGCGGTCGGGGCGGACCCCAGAGAGCCGCACCCCTTCGAGCCGCCGCGTTGGGGCAGGAGCGAGGCCGCGTCCCATGATTCGTCCCACCCTGCGTCCCACGGGGAAACCCATGACTGACGGGGCTTTGAGGGGGCGTTGGGACGCTGGGACGCTTGGGACGCTCAGTCCGCCTCATGTGTGCGTGCGTAGGCGTAGGCGCATGACGCCACAGGTGCGTCCCATGCGTCCCGCGCGTCCCATGAGTTATTTTTACGAGATTAAACAAAATAATAGATGGGACGCCCCGATGGTACGGCTTGGGACGCCCCGCTCAGCAGAGAAGGGGCTCTCCCAGTGACCGCGTCCGCCGTTCAAACCTCCGGCCAGGGTCGGGCCTGGTACGTGGTGGTGACCCACGTCCACCAGGAAAAGCACGCCCGCTATCAGCTGGAGCAGCAGGGGTTCACCGTCTACCTGCCGATGGTCCCGCCGCCCGTTCGGGCGCGCGCCCGGAACGGCGTGGCGCCCGGTCCGCGCCCCATGATCCCGCGCTATCTGTTCATCGAGATGGATCTGGACCAGGACCGTTGGCGCGCCGTGTTCTCGACCATGGGCGTGACCGAGGTGATCATGCGCGGTTCGGGCGAGGCCGCTCGGCCCAGCCCCATTCCGAGCCGCTTCATCGAAGAGCTGAAAAAGCGCGAGATCAACGGCCTGGTCGTGTTGCAGCATGCCCGCAATGACAACGGAAAGGGCGGGCCGACGTCCGCTCGGTTCAAGCGTGGCGACAAGCTGCGGGTCGCGGGGCAGACCGCCGACTACGACGTCATCTTCGAAGAGATGGTTGACGGCGACAGGGCTGCGGTAATATTCACGCTCCTAGGCCGCGATTCGCGCCAGATCATTTCACTGCCGTCAGAAGACTGACGCGCAGTGCGGTAGCCATCCAGAGCCCCGCCATCCCAACCACCCGCCCAGGCATCGCGCCGGGCGGGTTTTTCGTTCCCGCTCAATGACTTAGGTCGGCCGCCCGCGATCGCGGGTCCTTCCCCCCGACCCCAACGCTATACGGTGCGGCAGAGCGTTTTCGTTCCCTAGTGAGCGATGTTGCGAGGGGTGCAACGGGTGTTGCTAGGCAACGCGGAGTGCAACGGCATGGAACAGCCCTTCCTCCTCGAACAATCGGGCCGCCGGTGGGTGAGCGTCAGCGAGGCGGCGGCGCTAGAGACCCAGGCGGGCCGGCCGATCAACAAATCTTCGATCTCGCGATTCATCGCGCGGAACGAGGATCTGCCCGTGAAGCGGGACGGGCAGGGGCGGGTGAAAGAGGTCGATTACGACGCCCTGATCAAGGCGCGCGGCGAGTCGCTATCGGTGCTGGACAGTCGCGAGGCTGCGCCGGCGGCGCCGAAGGCGGCGGCTGCGCCGGCGGGGTCCCGAAAGCGTCAGCTCGAGGAAGAGAAACTTGAGCTGGATCTTGCGGACCGAAAGCGCGAGCTGCTGTCGAAGGCGGCGGTGACGATGGCGGTGGAGGCCATGGGCGTGGCTTTCACTCAGGCGCTGGAGCGCCGGCGTCGAACGCTGGCGACGGAGATCGCCGGGTTAGGAGACGTCCGCCAGGCCGAGCTGGCGCTGAAGACGGCGGATCGGAAGCTGCTGAACAATCTGGTCGCCGAACTGACCAAGCTGGCCGGCGGCTTCGAAGAGCCGGAGCAGGCGGCGGCCTGAAATGAGCCTGTTCTCCGCGCAGGAGATCGCGCGCCAGGCGGCGACGCTGGTCTTGGCCATGGCGGCCGCCGTGACGCCGGCGCCGGATCAGACGATCAGCGCCTGGGCTGAAGGCCGGATCAATATTCCGGGCGAGACCGGCACGACCCGCGAGGGCGAGCTGTCCTGGGACGGGTTCGAATATCTGATCGAGCCTCTGGACCGGCTGCATCCAGACGATCCGGCCCGGACGGTCACCTTCGTCGGGTCGGCGCAGATCGCCAAGACGACGGTCGGCGTGATCGCGACCCTGTACTATTCGACGGTGATCGCCCGGCCTTGGGGCGTGGCGCTGCCGAGCGGCGACGAGGCCCTGAAGTACAACCGCACCAAGTGGCAGCCGCTGGTGGATGCGACGCCGGAGCTGCGGCGCAAGATCCGGGCGGTCACTTCGCGGGACGAGCAGGGCTCGACCAACACCTACAAGCGGTTCCCCGGCGGCTACGGCCAGTTTTTCGGAACGACCAGCGCCAAGCCGCTGCAGATGGTCACCTTCTGCCTGGTCGTGAAGGAGGAGACGCCGAACTGGAGCCTTTCGGTCGGCGACCGGGGCGACCCGCACAAACAGATCGAGGTGCGCCAGCTGCAGTGGGAGTTGGCGGGCGCGAAAACCTTCCACAATTCGACGCCGGGACTTGTCCGCCGATCCGAGGAAGGGACAGGCGAGGCGACCGGATGCCCGGTGACCGCCGACTTCCTGGCGGGAGGTCAGCGCCGGCTCTATCTGCCCTGCCCGCATTGCGCCCACCTGCCCGGCGGGGTGCTGATCCGGCTGGATCGGGAGGCGATGCTGGGGGTGGAGAAGGGCGAGACGCCGCACTTCTGCTGCCCGTCCTGCGGCGGGGTGATCGAACACCGGCACAAGCGCGGCATGGTCGCCGCCTGCCGTCCGGACCGCCAGCCCGCGAACGGCGTGCGCGGCGGCTGGATCCCGTGCTTCCCCTCGGAAGACCCGACCAATCCAGCGCCGGGGAGCTTCATCCCGGCCGCAGAGTACGAGGCCTGGCGCGCGAGGCCCCTGGAAGGGCGTCAGCCCAGCTATCACGCCTGGCAGGTGGTCTCAGACGCGGTCGACTGGGCCTATATCGCCAAACAGATCCAGGACGCCGACGACGAAGAGGCCAAGATCGCGCTGCACCAGCAGATCTTCGGCGAGGCCTATGAGGTCACGGTCCAGCAGGCGGACGTCGATAAGCTGCTGGAGCGGCGGGACAACCGGCTGACCAAGGGCGTCGTGCCGTCGGGCTATGAGATCGTCACCGTGGCGGTCGACCTGAACGGCGACTGGGCGCAATGGACGGCCTACGCCTGGGGCCCCGAGGCGGAACACGTCATGGTGGACAAGGGCAGGATCGACGGCGGGCCGTCCGAACCGCAGATTTGGGCCGAACTGGCGGAGCTGGAGCGGCGGCGTTGGCCGCATGAGGATGGCGGGTTCGTCACGACCGAAGTCCAGGGCGTCGACTCCGGATACGGGACCTATCACGTCTACGCCTTCTGTTCGTCGCACGCGAAGTCGAAGGCCCTGGATGGGGCCAAGGGCTGGGGACTGACGCCGCTTCGCCGCAGCACCGGCAAGCCCCAGAAGCTGGAGGGGCCTGAAGGTCGGGTCGTGACCTGCCGCACTTGGCGGGTCGGGACGTGGGATCTGAAGCGGACCCTGATGAACGAGGCCATTCCCCTGAGTCTGGAAGGCGAGAAGGGGGCGCGGGCGCCGCGTCGTCCGCATTGGCCGGGCTGGATTGAGCGGGATTTCTTCGAGGAGCTGACGGGCGAAGCCCTGGTCTCTGTTCAGGACAGCAAGACGGGCGTCGTCAAGGACGAGGCCTGGGTGCGGGTCCGCCGGCGGAACGAGGAACTGGACCTCTGGGTCTACAACAAGGCCCTGGCGGCCTCTCTGGGCATCGGGGTTCCCGGCGCCGAACCCGATTGGCTGGAGCTGGCGCGTCGTCGCCAAGCGCAGCAGGCGGGCCTCGAGGCGCTGTGGGAGCGTCCGCCGTCTGCGGGCGCCCGCTCGGGGTCCGCGCCGCCCGCCACCGCCAACACGGCGCCTGCCTCGCCCGACGTCGAGGCCGCGAAGAGGAAGTGGAGCTTCTGACATGGCCCTGACGCCCCAACAGCAGACGTTGCTGAACGACTATCGCGCCGCCTACGGCCGATTGAGCACCGGCGGTCAGGTGACCGAGATCACCAGCAACGGCCGCACGGTCAAATACGCCAAGGGCGACATCGCCCGGCTGGAGCGCGACATCGCCGAACTGGAAGCCCTGGCCGCCCGACCCTCGGATCTGCCGATCCGCCGTCGCGGCGCGCTGAGCATCCGCCTGTAAGTCTTCTCCGCGCCGTTCCCCACGCCCTGCCCCGGGTTCGAGGGCGCCGGCGATCCTGCGATCCCTGATCGTCAACACCGGGCGCGGACGTCGGCATGCCGGCGGTTCTGAGCGGTGAAGGTCGTCACACCCGGACATCATTCACCAAGGAGGCCCTCATGAGCCGATCCCCCAAGACACCCGCCGCCGAACCGACCCCGCCGACTGAGGCTCCGACCGAGGGCCTGCCTGTGGCGACCCTCAACCTGGGCGAGGTTCCCGCCGTCGCCGCCCTGGTCGGCCTGATCGGCGCCGTCGCGGCCCTGGCCGGCTTTCCCAGCCGCCCTGTTCCGGACTCGCTGCTGCAGAACCTGTCCAAGGCCCGTGAAGCCTTCATGGACGCCCTGGCTGAACCACTGGCCTTTCCGGCCGTGGCGGTCGATGGCGCTTCTCCCGATGACGCCTCTCCCGCCGGGGCCGCTCCAGCCTATGACGACACCTGGATCAAGGCCGCGTTCGAGAGCCTGAACGAACAGCTGAAGGCCCGCTTCGAAGGCCTGGAAGCGTCGCTTCAGAAACTCGCTGACTTCGAAGCCTCGACCCGCGCGCCTCTGGCCGAACGGCTCTCTGCGCTTGAAGCGGCCCAGTCGGCGGCCCAGGCGGTGGAAACGGCCGTCGCCGATCCTCAGGCCGCCGCCGAAGCCTGATCATGCGCACGCCGTTCGCCCCTTCCGGTCTGGTCGCGCCCTCGGGCCGGTCGATCTCGCGTCTCGAGGTCGCCCGCGTCCGCGCCGGCGCGATGACGGCCGAGCCCGTTTCGGCGGGCTATCCCCTGGCCTATGAGGGGGCGAGCGGTTCGGGCACCTATTTTGCCGAATGGCCGGCGGCCCTGCGCTCAGCAGACAAGGACTGGCTGCCCAACCGCGCGCCGGTGACGGCGCGGGTGCGCGAGCGGGTCCGCAACGATCCGGTCGCCGCCTCGGCCCGGTCGCGAAAGGTCAACGCCGCCGTCGGACGGGGCTGGCGGGTCAAGTTCCGCCCCAACGCGCGGGCTCTGGGCATCGACATCGAGACCGCGCGCCAGCTGGGCGCCGATCTCAGCACCGAGTTTCAGCTGTACGCCTATGGCCACGCCTTCGCCTCGGACGCCGAACGGCGGCTGACCTGGGGCCAGCAGCTGCGCCTGGCGGTTTCGCACATCGTCGTGGACGGCGAGGCCCTGGGCCTGGCCGAATGGGCCGAAGACGAGGCCACCCGCTACAAGACCCGCCTGCGCCTGGTCGATCCTGACCGTCTGTGCAATCCGAACGGCCGCCCGGATCGTGACGATCTGAAGGGCGGGGTCGAGTTCGACAGCTGGGGCGCGCCGTCGGCCTACCACATCCGCGAGCGGCACCCGACCGACTACGGCGGTCCCGGCCAGTTCGCCTGGACGCGGTTCGAGCGCTGGACCGAATGGGGCCGGCCTCAGGTGTTCCACGCCTTCGAGCCTGAGCGGGCTGGTCAGACGCGGGGCATCAGCCGTTTCGCCGCCTCGCTGAAGAGTTTCCGCGCCCTGTCGCGCTTCACCGACGCCACCCTGCAGAGCGCCACGGTCAACGCCTTGATCGTGGCCTTCATGAAGTCGAACGCCGGGCCCGGTGCGGTCAGCGAGAACTTCGAAGCCAAGGACGTCCGCGAGTTCGAGACCTGGCGCCAGGACCATTACAAGGAACACCCGGTCAATCTGGCCAACGGCGCGCAGATCCCCGTCCTGCCCTATGGCGACGAACTGACGCTGCAGACGGCGTCCAAGGACGTCGGCAGTTTCGACGCCTTCGTCCGGTCCATCCTGCGGCTGATCGCAGCCTCGCTGGGCGTGACCTACGAAGAATTGTCAATGGACTATTCGCAGACGAACTATTCGTCCGCGCGGGCCGCGATGATCCATGCCTGGTCCGAAACCGTCGCCTTGATGGGTCTGTTGGAGGATCAGCTGGTCCGACCCTTCGTCGTGGCCTGGGCGGAAGAGGCCTTCGACCGGGGCTATGTGCAGATCCCGGACGGCGCGCCTGACTTCTACGACGCCGTCGACGCCTTCTGTCAGATCCACTGCATCGGTCCGGGGCGTGGGTTCATCGATCCGACCAAGGAAATCGACGCCGCCGCCGCTCGTGTAGAGGCCGACGTCAGCACCCTGGAAGACGAGTGCGACGACCAGGGCAAGGACTGGGAAGAGGTTCTGGAGCAGCGGGCCCGCGAACGGGCCAAGTACCAAGAGCTGGGCCTGCCCCTGCCCGAAGGCGCCCTGGCCCAAGCAGCCCGCACCAGCCGCGATCCTGCGCACCAGACGGCTCTGGACCAGCGCCCCGCCGCCTGACGCACGTCAGGCCTCATCCCCTGAGGTTCCATGCGAAATCCCGCCCAACTGGCGGCCGCCCTGTCCGGCCGTCCCCTTCTGATGCGCGAAGCCTCGGTTCCCGCCCTGGCGCGGGAGCTGGGCATCGCCGGCGGCGAGCGGGGTTCGCCCCTGACCGCCTTCTTCGGCCGGGCGCGGCGCGCCATCGCCGGCCGTGGCGAGGCCGAAATGCGGACCGAGCCCCTGGCCACGGCGCCGCGCTTCGTCGGCGAACCCGACGCGGTCGGCTACGGCTGGGTGCTGAAGGACGGGGTCGGGATTCTGGAGATCGACGGCCCGTTGATGGCCGAAGGCTTCGGCTGGGGCGACACCTGGTACCACGGCTACGATACCCTGCACGTCGCCTATGAGGAGATGATCGCCGACGCCCGCGTGGGCGCCATCTGGGAGGTGGTTCGGTCGCCCGGAGGCGTGGTCGATCAGGGTCTGCCCGAACTGGCGGCCCTGAAGCGCGACCATCGGGCCGCCGGCGGCGGCAAGCCGATCCACAGCTTCATCCGCGACGGCTACAGCGCCGCCTATTGGGCGGCCAGCGCGTCGGACCAGATCACGGCCGCCCGCGAAAGCGGCGTCGGCTCGATCGGGGCGGTGGTGACCCACTGCGATTTCTCGGGCGCCTTCGCCAAGGACGGGATCGTCATCACCCCGTTCAAGTTCGGCAAGCGCAAGACGGACGGCAGCTGGATGGAGCCCCTGTCGGAAACCGCCAGCGCCTCGCTGCAGGCCGAGATCGACCAGTGCGGCCGGTGGTTCGTGTCCGATGTCCTGGAAGGCCGAGCGAACCTGACGGAAGAGGCCGTGCTGGCGACCGAGGCCGGCTGTTACTTCGGCGATTCCGACGATCCGGAGCTGTCCGGCCTGGCCAAGGGCCTGATCGACACGGTGGCGACCGAGCGCACGGCGTTCGCAACCATCCGCGAGTTGGCGCGCGAGCGTCTGGCGTCTTCCGCAGCGGGCCCGGCGCCGTCCGCATCCAAACCCGCATCCACCCAGGAGAGTGAAATGAAGCGTTCCGCCGTACTTGCGGCCGCCAAGAAGGCCGGCCTGCCCGAAAACCACATCAAGGCCCTGTCCGAGGCCCTGCCCAAGGCCGAGGCGGCCGAGGACACGCCGTCCGACAAGGACGACGATGAAGAGGACATGCCCGAGGACGCGGCGGAAGGGGGCGGCGATCAGGTCGAAGACGCCTCCGACGGCGACAAGGGCGACGACGACAAGGCTGAGGGCGAAGCCTCGGCCATCGCCGCCTCGCCCGAGGCCAAGAAGCACCCGGCGCTGGCCCTGGCGGCCATTCAGTCGGGTCAGACCCTGGCCCAGTTCCGCGCCTCGGCGGCCGTCGCCGCGCCCGCCCGGACCAGCCGCCTGGATCAGGTCATGGCCGGCGCCAACAGGCTGAAGCCGGACGCCGCCAAGGGGACGAAGGGCCTGTCCGGCGCCGTCCAGGCGCGGATCGAGAAGAATCGGGGCGCCCAGGCCTAGGCCCGGATCCCGCCAGCCCGCCGGAGCTGGTCGCGATCCGGCCCCATCCACCTTTCTGAGCAGAGGAGGCCGTCATGAAGGCCTATACTTCCGAGACCGGCCTGCCCGGCCTCAGCGATCTGATCCATTCGGAGTATGATCCGACCTATACGACCGACAAGCGCGTCGGACGGGGCGGCGTCGGCACGGCGCGCACCTTCCCCGCCTTCGCCCTTACCGCCACGGTCCTGATCGGCGCGGCGACCGTCACGTCCGCTGCGGTCGTCGGCACGGGCAACGGCGCCATCGGCGCGGTGACGGCCGACGCCGGGGCGGCGGCCGGCGTCTATCAGGTCGTCATCATCGAACCGGCGGCGAACGGCGGGACCTTCCAGGTCATCCGTCCGGACGGCGTGCTGGA
>OFDC01001891.1_pt1 | contig 10234 bp, 10 predicted proteins | sample 1520941 | NCBI WGS metagenome assembly OFDC01 (sample SAMEA94258168, study PRJEB24077) | hot springs metagenome | biome: Aquatic biome; feature: Water | place: India | collected 2012-12-06 | depth 5 m | reverse complement strand
TGTGGATCGCGAGCAGCATGTTGTTGCAGATCTTGGCCGCCTGCCCGTTGCCCGCAGCGCCTGCGTGGATCACCGCCTTGCCCATCGCGGCAAGGATCGGCTGGGCGCGGGTGAAGGCCTCGTCGCTGCCGCCCACCATGAAGGTGAGCGTGCCGCCCGCCGCCGCCGCGATCCCGCCGGAGACAGGCGCATCGACCATCTGGTAGCCGTGCGCCTCGGTCACTTCGATCACCTCGCGCGCGGTCGCGACGTCGATGGTCGAGCAATCGAGCAGGATCGCGCCTTCGGGTGCATGGCCGATAACGTCGTCCCAATAGACCTGCTTCACGATCGCCCCATTGGGCAGCATCGAGACGACCGCCCCGGCGTCGGCGCAGGCTTCCTTGGCAGTAGCGAAAGTCGTGCACCCCGCCTCCCGCGCGGCGGCGAGGGCGGCTTCGCTGAGGTCGAACGCGCGCACCTCGTGCCCCGCCTTGACGAGGTTCGCAGCCATCCCGCCGCCCATGTTGCCGAGGCCGATGAAGGCTATCTTCATGTGTCTCCCTTCCCCTTGCGGCGGGCTTACCGCCCCTTCCACTGGCCTTCGCGCTTTTCGATGAAGGCGGCCATGCCCTCGACCTTGTCCTCGGACGCGGTGAGTATCTGGAAGATGCGGCGCTCGACGATCAGCCCCTGATCGAGCGTCATCTCGAAGGCGGAGTTCACCATCTCCTTGTTGGCGATAGTCGCCATCGGCGGCATCGCGGCTATGGTCGCAGCGGTCTTCAAAGCCTCGGCGATCAGCTCCTCATGCGGCACCACGCGGGCGACGAGGTTGCTGCGCTCGGCTTCCTCCGCGCCCATCATCCGGCCGGTGAGGCACATTTCCATGCTCTTCGACTTGCCGATCGCCCGCGTCAGTCGCTGCGAGCCGCCCATGCCCGGCGCGACACCGAGCTTGATCTCGGGCTGGCCGAACTTCGCTTTGTCGGAGGCGATGATGAAGTCCGCCATCATGGCCAGCTCGCACCCGCCGCCCAGCGCGAAGCCGTTCACGGCCGCGATCCACGGCTTCCTCGTCTTCTTGACGATCTCGGAGGTCCAAGGGCTGAAGAAATCGTCGAGGTAGAAGTCGGCCGCCGCCTTCTCGCTCATCTCCTTGATGTCGGCGCCGGCGGCAAAGGCCTTGTCGCCGCTGCCGGTTAGGATCGCGCAGAGCTGGCTGGCGTCGGCCTGATAGGCGGCGAAGGCCTGGATCAACTCGGCGAGGACTTGCGAATTCAGCGCGTTCAGCGCCTGCGGGCGGTTGATCGTCAGCAGCGTGACGCCCTTCGTGCCGCGCGCGTCGGTTTCGACGGTGATGGTTTCGTAGGTCATTTCTCTTCCCCGTTTGTCATCGCGAGGAACCGCAGGTGACGCGGCGATCCATGGCGATGGTCCATGGATTGCTTCGCTTCGTGCGCAATGACGAAGCGGGCAACCCGCATTTTGCTAGGCCAGCGGCACCCACTCCTCGCCTTCTGGCAGGGGCGCGAAGATCGCGTCGAGCAGGTCTTCGCCCACCTCTTCGGGTGTCGCCGGGTTCCACTTGGGATCGCCGGTCTTGTCGACGATCACCGCGCGCACCCCCTCGGCAAAGTCGGGGCGGGTCAGCACGCGGCTGGCGATGCGGTATTCCATCCGCATGTTGTCGGCAAAGTCGGTGAGCTTCGCGCTCTCCGCCAGCTGGCGCAGCGCGACCTTGCAGGTCTGCGGGCTCTTGGTGCCGAGCGTGTCGCGCTCGGTCGCGGCCCAATTGTCGCCGCCTTCCGCCGCGGCCTCGAGGCTGGCGAGGATGTCCTCATAACAGTCGGAGCCGAAATGCTTAGCGATCTTGTCGGCATTGGCTTCGATCCGCGCCTTGGGCGGGGTGCCGACAGGTTCGCTCAGCACCCCGGCGATGCGGTCGGGGTGATCGTGGATGCGCGCCTTCAACCCCTCGAGCATGTCGTGCGGAACATAATGCGTCGCGAGTCCCGTCCACAGGCACTCGGCCCCGTCGAGACGCGCGCCGGTCAGCGCCAGGAACTGCCCGAGCCGCTGACCGAGGCGCGACAGATACCAGCCGCCGCCGACATCGGGGAACAGGCCGATCCCGGTCTCGGGCATGGCGAAGCGGGTGTTCTCGGTCGCCACCCGGTACTTGGCGGGCTGGCTGATGCCCACGCCGCCGCCCATCGTGATGCCGTCCATGAAGGCGACGATCGGCTTGGCGTAGGTGAACATCTGGTGATTGAGCTGATACTCGTCGTGGAAGAACTTGCGACCCGACACGCCGCCATCGTTCAGCGCCGAATCCCTGAGGAAGGCGATGTCCCCGCCCGCGCAGAAGCCGCGGCCCTCGGCATGATCGAGGATCACCGCCTTGATTGTCTCGTCCGCCGCCCATTCGCGTAAGCCCTCGCTCATCGCGTGGCACATCTCCAGCGTCAGCGCGTGGAGCGCCTTGGGCCGGTTGAGGCTGATATGGCCGATGGGGCCATTCACCCGGATCAGAACGTCGTCAGTCATTGCCCCGCTTCTTTCGGTTCGATCAGGTCCCAGCGATTGCCGAAGGGGTCGCTGAACACCGCCACCGTGCCATAGCTTTCGCGGCGCGGTTGTTCATGGAAATTCACGCCGGCTTCGACGAGGCGTGCATGGGCCCCTGCGAAATCGTCGGTATGGGCGAAAAAGCCGACGCGCCCGCCGGTCTGGTTGCCGATCGCGGCGACCTGCGCGTCATTGGCGGCTTTGGCAAGGAGCAGCCGCCCGCCTTCCCTGCCGCCGACCACCACCCAGCGCTTGCCGCCGCCCATGTCGCTGTCCTCGATGAGTTCGAGGCCCAGCGCATCGACGCAGAAGGCGATTCCCGCATCGTAATCGGGGACGACCAGCGTGGTCAGGGCAAGCCTTGTTCCCATTACTGCCGCAGCAGATCTCGGCCCACGACCATGCGCATCACCTGATTGGTGCCCTCGAGGATCGAATGCACCCTGAGGTCGCGCCAGAAGCGTTCGATAGGGTAGTCCTGCAGGTAGCCGTAGCCGCCGAACAATTGCAGCGCGCGGTCGACGATTGCCGAGCCATTGTCGGTCGCAAGGCGCTTGGCCATTGCGGAGAAGCGCGTCTTGTCGGGCGCGTTGTCGGTGACCTTGGCCGCCGCGAGGTAGAGCAGCGCGCGCGCGGCCTCCAGATCGGTCGCCATGTCGGCGAGCATGAACTGGGTGTTCTGGAAATCGGCCACCGCCTGGCCGAACTGCTTGCGCTCCTTGGTGTAGGCGATCGCCTCGTCGAGGCAGCGCTGCGCGCCCCCGAGCGAGCAGGCGCCGATGTTGAGCCGCCCGCCATCGAGGCCCATCATCGCGATCCGGAACCCCTCGCCCTCGCCGCCCAGCAGGTTCTCGGCCGGCACGCGCACGTCTTCAAGGATCAGCTGCGCGGTCGGCTGCGAGTGCCAGCCCAGTTTCTTCTCCTGCGCGCCGAAGCTGACACCGGGCATGTCCTTCTCGATCACGAGGCAGGAAATGCCCTTGGGCCCGTCCTCGCCGGTGCGGACCATCGCGACATAGATCTCGTTCGCGCCAGCGCCGGAGATGAACTGCTTGGTGCCGTTCAGCACATAATGATCGCCGTCCCGCCGCGCGTTGGTCTTGAGCGCCGCCGCGTCCGAACCCGAACTCGGCTCGGTCAGGCAGTAGCTGGCGATCTTTTCCATCGTCACGAGGCTGGGGAGATACTTCGCCTTGACCGTCTCCCCGCCGAAGCGGTCGATCATCCACGAAGCCATGTTGTGGATCGATATGAAGGCGCTGGTCGAGGGGCAGCCATAGGCCATCGCCTCCATGATCAGCGCCGCCTCCAATCGCCCGAGGCCGATTCCGCCGGAGCTTTCCGAGACATAGATCGCCCCGAAGCCCAGCTCCGCGCTCTTGCGGATGGTTTCGCGCGGGAAGATGTGCTTTGCGTCCCATTCGGCCGCGAAGGGCGTGATGGCGTCGGCGGTAAATCGCTGCGCAACCTCGCGGATTGCCAGCTGATCGTCGGTGAGTTGGAACTGTCCGTGCATGGCGAGTGCTCTAGCGGTGTTGCGTGGCGGGGAAAAGAGCAGGCGGCGCGAGGAGCGAGCGGAATTTTGTTAGGCACGGCCCCGTTTGATCCACATCACGTCCGGCGCATGCGCGGGTACGTAAGGAAAGGTGTGGGATGATCAGCCAGATGCACACACTCATTTTCGTCTACAACGCCAAGGGCGGCTGGCTGAATGCGCTGGGCGATGCCGTGCACAAGCTGGCGAGCCCGTCCACCTACCCCTGTTCGCTGTGCGCGCTGACTTATGGCGCGGTCTCCAAGCGGCCTGCATGGCGCGCGTTCCTGGCGCGAGTCGGGCTGCCGACGCTGTTCCTCTATCGCGACGAGTTCCGGGCAGAGCTCGACACCCGCGACCTGCCGCTGCCCGCGATCCTGCTGGGCGGCGCGGGGCCGGTGCCCGAGGTGCTGGTGAGCGCCTCGGAGCTTGACGGGCTGGCGGATCTCGATGCGCTGATCGCCTTGCTCGAAGCGCGGGTGGCGCGGGTCAGCTGCTGACGGGTTCGAATGTGCAGGCGTCCGCCTTGCCCGCCTCGGCGGCGGCAGCGAAGCGTTCCGCGGTGGGGGCGAGGCGGCGGATCAGGATCACCCCGCGTGTCGTCGGGCTGACGATCGCGCCTTCCTCGGGCGCGCTCCCCGGCGGCAGCAGGCGTATTGCGATCCGGCGTCCCGTGCCGCGCAGGGTCGCGAAATTGTCGGTGCGCGCGTCGAAGAAGGCGAGCGACTGGTAATCGGGCCAGTGCCCCATCCTTACTGCAAGCCGCGCGGCGCGGTCGCCGAGGTCATAGCGGCACAGCGCATAATAGAGATCAGGCGAGGAGCGCACCACGCTCTGCGTCTGAGGCGTCACCCGCTGCGGGGTGGTGAAAGCGTGGAGCGCCACCCCCCGCTCGGCGAGCGTGGCCATTGCGCGGTCCATGATGAAGCTTGGCGCAAAGTGCAGCGTGAACGCATGCGCGGCGACCGCGCACAGTAGCAGAACGGCAAGGGGGCCGGCCCAGCGCTTCATTCTCCGCCCTCGCACGAGATGCGCTCGATCCGGGGCGGCGTGAGCGCGGTATCGGGGGCCGAGAGCAGCGCAGCGCTCGGCATGTAGAGCCGCAATGTCAGGTCAAAGCTGCCCGCGCCGCGGCTCGAGATCCACAGGCCGCCCTCCGCCGGACGCGCGGGCGCGATCACCGCCGACCATGCGCCGCCCCCCGCCCGCTCGGCATCGATGCTCAGCGCGCCGTCGGTGTTGGCGGGGAGCATGCTCTGCCCGTCGTAGAGCGTCACCGACCACCAGCCTGCGGGCATCTGGCCGCCCGAGAGGCGATAGCTGCAGGCCTCGCGCAATGGCGCGCCGTCATCGTCGGTCGCGCGGGTGAAATAGACCGCCTCGGTCTTGGCGAGCGCCAGCAGGCCGTGGCGTGCCACCCGGGCGCGGGTGTAGGGATCGGCGGCCTTGGAACCGACGGCGAAGTCGCTCCGCCACCCGCCGACATCGACATCGCCGAAGGTCATCGTGCTGCGCTGCGGCCACAGCCCGGCAAGCCATAGGGCACTGCCAAGACCCAGCAATACCCCGCCAATTACTGCGCCAATACAGGGTAACCACCGCCGCATTAGCCGCCGATCACCGCTTCGGCCTCGATCTCGACGCGCCATTCGGGGCGGCACAGCCAGGCGACCCCCGCCATCGTCGCGGCGGGCCGGGCCTCACCGAAGAAACGCGCGTGCACCGCACCGACCGCGTCCTGATCTTCCGGGTGGGTGAGCAGCATCCGGGTGCGCACCACGTCCGCCGCGCTGCCGCCCAGTTCCTCGATCGCCGCGAGGATGATGGTGCAGCAGCGCGCCGCCTGCTCGGCCGCGCCGCCCGGGGTGGTGGAGCCGTCGGGCTCGACCGGGCCGGTGCCCGCGACGATGATGCGATTGCCCTCCCGCACCGCGCGCGAAAAGCCGAAGGTCGCCTCGAAAGGCGATCCGGAGGTGGTCCGCTGTCGGCTGCTCATCCGCAGGTGATTTCCGTGATCTTCATGGCCTCGTCATAACGCACGTTCACCCGGTCCTCGCGAAAATCCATCGTCCAGGCGCTGTTCGGCGGGCCCCAGCGCAAGGTGCGCGCGCCGCTGTCCTTGAGGATCGCCGTGCCCATCGCCTGGGTGGCAGCGTGACCGATGTGGCCTTGTGCGGTCTCGGCCCGGCACGTCATGGCAGGCTCGGGCGCGGCTGCCGCCTGATCGGGCGCGCCGCCGGTGGTGGCGCAGCCTGCCAGCCCCGCCGCTGCGAAGCCTGCGATCATGATCCGTTTCATCCTGTCCTCCTCCGCCGTGCCGCGCCGCTCGGGCGGCGTCTTGCGCGGGGCAGCCTAACAGGCCGGAGCGGGGATGAGAAGCGGGCCTCGGCGCGTCAGGCAACGCGCAGCCGCACAGGCCGGCGTGCGGGAGCGGGCGCCTCGACCTCGATCTCAGCCTGAGCCTGAGCCTGAGCCGCAGCCCGGGCCGCGTTCTCGGCGCCGGCATCGGTCGCCACCGCCAGCGCCGCAAGCTCCGCTGCCGCCAGCGGGCGCCCGACGAAGTAGCCTTGCGCATGGTCGCAGCCGATCCGGGCGAGGAATTCGAGGCACGCGCTCTCCTCGATCCCCTCGGCCACGACCTTGAGGCCGAGCTCGTGCGCCAGCTGCACGGTCGATCGCACCAGCATCGCATCGCCCTTGTCGACATGGGCCTGCGCCACGAACATGCGGTCGATCTTCAGCTCCGACAGGGGCAACAGCTTCAGGTAGTTGAGCGCCGACTGGCCGGTGCCGTAATCGTCCATCGAAATGCGGATGCCTGCCGCACGGAACCTCTCGAGCGCGACGATGGCAAGGCCCACATCCTCGAACTGCGCGCTTTCGGTGACTTCGAAGGTGACCCGCCCGGCGGCGAGCCCTCCCTTGGCGACCAGCGCCAGCGCGCGGCTCTCGAAGCTCTCCGCGGTCAGGAGTGCGGCCGAGATATTGACCGCCACGCCGATGTGGAGCCCGCGCGCGCGCCAGCTTTGCGCGTCCGCCAGCGACTGCGCGATCACCGCCAGCGTCAGATCGTCGAGCCGCCCGCGCTCCTCGAACAGCGGGATGAAGAAATCGGGGGGCAGAAACCCGCGTTCCGGGTGGTTCCAGCGCACCAGCGCCTCGACCGCATCGATCCGGCGGGTCACGAGGTTGAGCTTGGGCTGATAAAGCACGGTGATGCCGCCGTTCTTCAGCGCGTCGTCAAGATCGCCGAGCAGCGACAGCTCGCGGCTGATCGTCTCGCCCGCCTCGGTGGTGTGGAGCCGCCAGAACTTGCCTGCACGCTTGGCCTGGCTCGCGGCGTGGGCGGCGAGTGCTGCCGGATCGGCCATGTCGGCATCAGCGACCCCGAAGGTCAGCGATACGCCGAGCCGCCGCCCGCCAAGCTCGAAGGGGCTGCGCATCAGCGCGCGCAGGCCGCCTAGCTGGGATTCGAGCTCGTCGATCGGAAGTGGCGAGAGCCACACCAGCGTGCGCTCCTCGCTGCGGTAGATGGCGGACACACCGCTGGCGACCCTGAGCCGCTCGGCAATGCGCCGCAGCAGCCCGCCGAGGCTCTCGCTCTCCATCGCCAGCTTGAACGCGTCGAAATCGTCGATCTGCGCGGCGATGACGAAGCGGTCGGCCGGGTGGGGATCGCGCGCGGCGAGTGCGAGCCGGTTGGGCAGGCCCGAATCGGGGTCGATCCGCCGCCGCACCTCGGCAAAGCGATGGGCGAGGATGAGGTGACGCAGCGCGCCTGCCGCCAGCAGCAGGACCAGCGCGGGGACGATCTCGAACCACACCGACAGGCCGATCCGCGCGCCCAGCCAGCTCGCGACCAGCACCAGTGCAGCAACACCGGTGCGCACAGCCACCGCGCGGCGGCGTCCGGCGGCCAGAACGACCATTGCGGGCAGGAAGGCGAGCAACAGCGGCAGCGACCACGAGCCGTAGACCGGAACCCCGCGGCGCAGCGTCTCGGCCCCAAGCGCCTGGATGATCACGCCCGGGATCACCCCGTGATGCGGCACGGCATAACGGTCGCCGAGCTCGATCGCGGTCGCGCCGATGATCACGTCCTTGCCCGCCAGACTGCCTTCCGGGAACATCCCGTTCTCGATGGCGATGAAGCTGTGGCGCGGGATGGTGGCGGGTTGAATCGCGAAATCGACCGGGAAGTCGGCGTCCACCATTCCGCTGCGTCCCGCGACGGTCGCGGCAAGCGAAGGCCGCGCCGTGGCGCTGGTCACGGTGCCGAAGGGCAGGCGCCGGACATAGCCATCGGGGTCGGGCGCGACCGAGACCGAGGCGAGCTGGGCGTGTTCGCGCAGGATCGGGATCGGCAGCGCATCAAGCTGGCGGTCATCACCGAAGCCCGCGGCCTGCGCGAAGGTCGGCAGCGCGACCGGGGCGCGCGAGGCAGCGATCGCGGCGCCGAAAGCGGCATCGCCGGCCGGATCGGCGCTGCTCGAGAAATCGACATCGAAGCTGATCGAGCGTGCACCGGCGGCATCGAGATTGCGCACCACGCGCGCAAAATGGTCGCGCGGCCACGGCCAGCGGCGGATCGCGGCCATGCTGGCGGCGTCCATCTCGACCACGTGGACCTGGCCGCTGGCTTCCTGACCGAACAGCGCGAAGGTAAGTTCGCCAAGGCGGTTTTCGATGCCACGGAAGGCCCCGGACAGCGCCGCGACCGAAACCGGCAGCGCGAGCACCGCAATCATCAGCGCGGCCGCGCGCCGGCTATCCGATCGCAGCGCGTGGCGAGCGCGTCCCGGGATGCGGCGCAGGATGGTCATGACAAGCGACGCCGACCCGATCAGAACTGTTCGGTGCGGGCGTCGGAGTTGGGATCGAGGCGAGCTTCCAGAGAACCTCGCCCTGTGACATCTACAGTGTCGATGCCGTCGCCGCCGATCGAGATGCAGGCACCGACGAGACAGACCTCGACCTCACCCTCTCCGCCATCACCGTCGCCGCCATCCGAACCTCCACCGGCACCGTTTCCGTTGCCGTTATCGTTCCCGTCGTCGCCATCATCTCCGTCATCGTCGGAGCCGTTACCGTTTCCCCCTCCGTTGCCGTTGCCGTTGCCGTTGCCATCGTCTCCGTCATCATCGGAGCCGTTACCATTTCCCCCGCCGTTGCCGTTGCCGTTACCGTTACCGTTACCGTTACCGTTGCCGTTGCCGTTGCCGTTACCGTCGCCGTCGTCGCCGTCATCGTCGGGGCCGTTACCATTTCCACCGCCGTTGCCGTCGCCCGCGCCTGCGGGAGGATTGCCATTGTCAGCGCCGCCGTCGTTGCCGTCCCCCGCGCCTTCGGGGCGACTGCCACTGTCAGCGCCGTCGCCGTCGCCTCCACCCGTGCAGGTGCCGCCCGCGCAGACCACGCCGTCATCGGGTCGGCCTCCCGAGCCACCATCGGTGCCTTCGCCGGAATTGCCACCGGCGTTGCCTTCACCGCGAACGTCCGAGACCATGACTGCGGCCAGCACCACCACTTCGCCGCTGGCAAAGCCGTTCGAGATCCGGCCGAGATCCTGCGGGGTGCTGACGATCGCCTGATCGATGCGCGGGCTTGTATCAGGTGCACCCGATGCCGGTTCGGGCAGGGCCTGCCGCGACGGCGGAGCCACCGACTCAGCCGCCCCCCCGGCCGCGGGCGCAGGGGCAGTCGCGGATGGGGTCGGAGCCGGAGCCGCCGGGGCCGTGGCACGGGCGGGCGAATCGACCACGCGGCGTCCCTCGCCCTCGACCACCATGCGCAGCGGATCGGCCGCCGCGATCATCGCCACATTGCCCGGCGTGATCAGCTCGACCGCGCCGCCATCCAGCGTCGAAGTCTCGACCGCGCCCTCGGTCACCTGAAGGCTCGCGCCTTCGTTGGTGACGGTGATGACGAAAGTCGTGCCCTTCACCACGGCCGCGAGATAGGGGGTATCCACGCCGAAATGCGGATTGGGCTGCTTGCCGATGTTGAACAGCGCGCTGCCATAGTCCTGCAGAATCTGGACGATCCCCCGCTCGCGCTGGGCGGGCGCGATGCGCAGTTGCGCGTTCTGGCGCATCGTCACGAATTCCTTGCCGCGCACCAGCACCGCCGAAGCGCGCGCAGCAGTGCGCA
>OFDC01001890.1_pt1 | contig 10251 bp, 18 predicted proteins | sample 1520941 | NCBI WGS metagenome assembly OFDC01 (sample SAMEA94258168, study PRJEB24077) | hot springs metagenome | biome: Aquatic biome; feature: Water | place: India | collected 2012-12-06 | depth 5 m | reverse complement strand
AGCGGCTACACCTTCCGCACGCGCGCGATCCTGACGGCGCAGCAGCGCGCCGGGCTTGAGGCCGAGGGCGAGGGCCGCGTCAGCGGCGGCAGGCTCGAGGGCGCCAGCGGCGGTGCAGTGCTCGCACTCGTGGGTGTCGGGACCGTGGTGGGTGGTGATCGCGGTGAGCATCGAGGGCCTCCTCCGCGCTCGGTGGCGCGGCGAGACCTACCCTAATGCCGTTCGGAATAATGTCAAGCGGAATACTCCGAATGACATTCGACCGGGCGTCACCACCCCTCGGCGTGCACCTCCGGGAGGATGATCAGCACCCCCTGGGAACCCGTCGTGCCGAGGGGCACGCCCACCATGCCGTCGAGGGTGGCGATGGGCGTCATCGCGTTGCGCACCTGCTTCACGAGCACACGCTCGGCGGTCTCGGTGTCCGGCATCTGCACGTTGTCTGGGGCCCACGGATGCCTCAGCCCCTCGCGGTACACCGCCACCGCCCGGCGGCAGAGCCACGCCGCGCGCAGCACCACCGGCACGGGCGGGACGAGGGGGTAGGCGGCGATCAGCTCCTGGGGATGCTCGAGGCCCCAGCGCGCGAGCGCAGGGCGCATCTGGATCTCGGGCAGCAGCGTGGCGATCGCTCCCCAGTCGGTGCGCTGCTCGTCGTGGGGGTAAGGCACCCCCTTGAGCGCCTGGTCGAGGTGATCGAGCTCGTGGGCGCCGTCGAGGTTGCGCGACGCGGGGTGACGGCGACGGCTCGCGTAGACCCGCAGCCGCTTCACGTCGACCTGACCGACGCAGCCGCTCACCGCGCGGCGCGTGAAGGTGACCCCCGCGAGTCTGCCGAGCTCCCGCGCGGTGAGCACGGCCCGGTCGTCGACGCCTGCGCGGGCTCGGATCGACGCCGCGTCGGCCTCGCAGTCTCGGAAGGTCCAGCTCACGAGGGGAGCATAAGGGCAGCGCGAAAGCCGCGCTCAGATAGCCAGTTCCCGGATGACGTAGGCTGTCAAAAGCGGGTTGACGACGGCGAGCGCCGATGCTGAGGAGCAAGGAGCTCTGGCGTCAGCCCATGAGGCGCTTCCACGAAGACTTGGTCGTCGGATCGTTGCGGAAACTCGTCCACTCCACAGAGCCTTTGGCCAGTTCCTGTTGGACGTGATTTCTGACCTCGGCCAGCGTGGTTTCGCGAGCCCGCCGCAGCAGCGAATGCCGGAGGACGCCGGCGAAGGCGACGAGGTCCCCGTAGTTAGAGAACCGCAGCTCTCGGTGCGCGCTCTTGGTGAAAGAGAAGCGCGTCTTCCCCACCGTCGCGACGGGAGTCTGCGACGCCATCCCCGTCACGTCGAAGTGCAGTGCCCCTTTGGAGGGCACATCGCAGCTTGAAGCCGTGTGCTCTGCGTGAGCCTGAACGAGCTGCTGCTGGGTGCCGTTCGTTTCGTAGAGCGACGGATTGAGATCGAGTCCTCCGCCCTTCGCCGGGAACACCAGCTTGGCGAACTCATTGTCCGTTTCGGCTTCAGGCGCGGTGTGTCTCCGACCCAGCCGGATCAGCGTCACGACTGTCCTCGGATTGCTTCGAGTTGCTCGCGCGCCGCCAGTCGAACCCCGAACGACGGGTCCGCCAAAAGCCGCTCGAGAGCCTCGACGGCGTTGCGGTCGTCAGAATGCAGAGCCAACCCGAGCACCGCCCCCTCGCGCACGTACGACTTCTCGTGGCTGGTGAGCCTGAGGAGCGCGGTCACGGTCTCGCGCCCCGGGATCCGCCCCGCGATCTCTGCGGCGAAGGTCAGCAGCGTCGGCTCCATCTGGGCGTCCGACAGCATCCGCAGCAACCGTTGCGGGTCGCGGTCCACCAGAGACTCGAACAGCGCTTCGCTGGGTTGTTCCACGACCAGATGCATAGCCATCCTCTTCGCATCGGCCAGAGCTCTGCGCAATTCCCCTTGCTCGAACACCTTGACGCCGACGCGCCCACCGACGAACACGACCATGCGGACGCTTCGCGAGGGCGCAGGCGCGAGTAGCGCTCGCGCCTCTGCCTCGGACGAATAGAAGGCCGCCACGTTGAACGCCGTGGTCAGCCGAAGCCAGCGCACCGACCCGTGCCCCGGATCGAGCCCGGCTTCGACGGCGCCGAAGCCCTTGTCGTGGCTGTTGTCCGAGACGAACAGCGCGTGGTGGTCGAGCCCATCGGAGTCCCAGGCGCGCGCGAGCAACTCCGACAGCACCGGCGCCGCTCCGATCAAGAAGGCCTCTGCCTCTTGCGACGGTCCCGGCGCCCCCTGCTCGAACCTCACGATCCGCGTAGGGCCCGCGAAGTGCTTAATGCGCGCCTGGTCGATGCGCCGGTCGCGCGGCTTCTTCGCAGCACGACTCATACGCGCCGCCCCTTCTTCTCACGCGCCACCATCGCGTCGCGGTCCGCCTCGAGCTGCTCCGCCTCGAGCTCGGCATCGTCGGCGTCGCCCATCCAGTCGACCACGGGCACCGACGCGGCCGCGGTGGGATCCGGTTCCGGCGCAGGCGCTTCAACCCGTTGCGGCACTGGCACTTCGGATACCCCCAGGCGCGCCGCGATCCCCGCGCCGTCGGTGCATCGCGCGCACTCCGGGTAGGTCTTCACCAGGCGGTCCGAGCTCACCCGGTGGCGCGCGAGGTGGCGTCGCGTGCAGAGGCGCCCCGACAGCGCGGTGCCCATGTGCCCGCACCAGAACTCCGTCTCGGCCGCGTCGACCTCCGCGGGCCCGGGCAGGTGGGCGTAGCGCGGCGACGGGTCCGTCCACCCGCGCGACTCAGACACGGGCACCGGGCCGCACCGCGAAGGCCTCGCCTCCGGCGCAGCGGGCTCCTCGGTGAGCAGCTCGCGGAGGTGGCGCAAGAGCCCCACCGGGACGTGGCGGAGCGCGCGCGTCTCGATCTGCCGCACCCGCTCGCGCGTGACGCCCCAGACCTCGCCGATCGCCTGCAACGTCCCTGCGTCGCCCTCGGGCCCGCCCGCCGCGACACGATCTGCCACGTCGAGGGTGCACGTCTCGGGGAGCTCCGCGATGAGAGCGACCACATCATCGTCGCCGAGGTCGCGGCCGCGCTCGCTCAGCAGCACGCCGTGGATCGTGTGCTCCACGCAGCTCGCCCACGGGCAGGGGCGCTCGCCGCTGACGCACTCCCCGCGGGTCCGGGGGCGCTGCGCGAGGTCGTTCTCGGGCCCGGCCTCGGAGAGCACCGGGAGCAGTCGCAGGGCAGCGCTCATGCGGGCTCCTCCGGCGGCGGGACGAAGTCGATCTGGACGGTGACGCGCGCGGCGCGGCGCAGGGCGGCAAGGGGCAGGCCCACCGCGTCGACGGCGCCGAACACCATCGGGCCCTCGGTGAGCGCAGCGTCTACCACCCCAGCGCGCCACGACGGGGACGACGACGAGAGCGACACGCGCTGGTGGCCTTCGCGCGGCTGGTGAGCAGCGAGCGCACGGCGCGCCTGGTCTCGCTCCTCCAGCGCCGCGTTGAAGGCGCGCTCCATGCGGTCGCCGTAGCCGATGTTGCCCTCGCTGAGCCACCGCAGGTGTGCGATCTCGCGCTGCGCCTTGGCGACCTCTTCGCGCAGCCCCTCGCACTCCCGCTGCAACGAGTCCCTGCCCTCGCGCGCGTCGTCGCGCTGGTGGGTGAGCAGCGCGACGCGCGCGGTGAGCTCCTGCACCTGGCGGGTCAGGTCGGTCACATCCATGGCCATCCTCCGAGCGAAAGCGCGAGCAGCCACGCGAGGGTCACGCCCCACGTGACGCCCGCGAGCAGGCCGACGACGAGGCCCACGCGCACGCCGCGTCGATGCGCCGCGACCACGCGGTCACCGATCAACTCGAGCACAGGGCGCAGGGAGCTGCTCATGCCGCGCCCTCCGCGAGCCGCCAGAGGCGGTGCAGCGTGCGCAGAAGCGTCCAGTCGGGCTGCTCGGTGTCCATCTCCTCGAGGGCGCGTCGGCGGGCGTTCGCGGCGAGGCGCGGCAGGTTCCCCGCGGCGTCTGCGAGGTCGGCGCCGAGGCGCGCGTTGCGGCTCAGCAGCCGCCCGAGCAGCCGGTCGATTTCGGCGTGCGTGCGCGTCATCGCATCCCCCTGCGCGCGAGCTCAGGCCGCGTCGCCCGCGTCGAGGCAGTCGTTTGCCGGCGACCAGTCCGCGTCGACCGGCAGAGGCCCCGCGAGGTCGAAGCTCGCCTCCATCGCGTCGATGGCAGCCGCCGTGGCCGCGTCGCAGATCGACTCCATCGCCTCGTGGTGCCCGAGGATGCAGACGTGGCACACCGTGATGGAGCCCAGGCCCGCGAGCACGTCGACGTGGTCCAGGTGATCCGGGGTCTCCGCGCGGCCGCACAGCCCGCACGGCGCGCGCGTGAGGTCCTCGGTGATGTCCGCGTGGCACCCGTCGCAGAGCGCGTCGCCCTCGGCCACCGCAGCGTGCTCGGCCATCGCCGCCGTCGCGAGCTGCTCGCCCGCGGGGGCCACGGTGCAGAACGCGCAGAGGGTGACGGGCTCGTCAGCGGGTTCGAGGCAGGTGATCGCGGTGCGGGGGCAGTAGCGGCACATGGGGTTCTCCTCGCGGCGCGTGGGGCGCCGTCGGGAGAGACATACCCATTCCGGTAAGCCTTGTCAATGTCGGTACGGGTATCGGTTCCGGTAACTAATCCCGACGGTTGCCGGGGCTGATCCGTCCGTCTCGGCGCGCCGCCTCGTACTCGTCGGGCGCGAGCTCCTGGAGCGCGCGGATGACGTTCGCCAGCGCCGCCATTTCGAGGGCCTCGGCGGTCGCCGTGAGGTTCCAGCCGTTCTGCTTCAACGTGTCGAGCAGCAGCTTCCGCTGTGCCGTGGCCTTCGCCTCGTTGCCCACGCGCGTGAACAGCGAGACCTTCCGGCCCTCGGGCTCGACGGGCTTCGCGTGGGGCTTCTGAGGCTTCCCCGCGCCGCGGGGCAAGGTCTTCTTCGTCGTGGCCATCTCGAGCATCGTACCGGCCCTCCGTGCGTTGGTGCGCGCGCGCTGACGGACGTCTCTCGGAGAGCGTCAGAAATCTCTCGGAGCAGAGCTCCGAGAGGTAGCGTGCCGCCGCGCCCATGTCCTTCCCCTCAGCCTGCGAGCCGCGTCTCTTCTGGCTTCACCTTCGCGGTCGCCAGACGCGGCCGGAGCGGAGCCCGTCGGAGCCGGGCCGCCGACGCCGGGCCGAAGGCGAGCTCGCCGGGGTCGATCCCGAGCACGCGCGCGATCTGCTTCACGGCCTCGATGGAGGGCTCCGCCCGGCCGCTCACCCAGTGGGTGACGGTCGAGCGCCCCACCTCGAGCTGGTCGGCCAGCGCCTTGTGAGAGATCCCGGACTTGGCCAGCGCGTCACGCAGGCGAACGGAGAGGGGCGTCACCATGGTTACTGATGGTGACATGGCCCCCGAGCCAGAGGCAACAGCCGTAACCCTTTCGGTGGCGGTTGCCTTGCGTAACCTCGGCGACGTGAGCGACAGCAAGCCTTCTGCGCTCGGAGCGCGCCTGGATGAGGTGTGTAGTCTGCGCGGGTTCACCGAGCGGGCGTGGAGCCTCAGCGCCGGTCTCTCGGAGAAGTACCTCGCGGTGCAGCGCGTTCGTGCGTCCGGCAACCCCGCCTTCGTGATGCCCGAGCACGCCGCTGCGAGGCTGGCGGCGGCAGCCAACGTGCACCCCCAGTGGCTCCGCCATGGGACCGGCGAACGGGATGCCGAGGGAGACGAGGCCCGGACGATCATCGTGCCCCGCCTGAACCCCAGGGACCACGCCGTGAAGGAGCTGCTGCGCCTGGCGGAGGGCCTCATGGCCGCGCGTGATCACGCCGCCGTCGCCGTGCTTCACGAGGCCATCGGGCGGCTGCTCCCTGCGCCCCATGCCGCCGCAGACACCCCGAATGTCGAATCGGGGCAGCGCCCGAAGGTTGTAGTCGGCGGGGGTTGATTTTTGTAACCACCTATCCTTGACGAAGCGGTTACGGAATGTAACCTTGGGCATCGGAGGTACCGATGCCGTCGTCAACGCCCGTCTCCGTCCCGTCCCTCGCCGCCCTCGCCACCCTCGGCCCCGCCTGCAACCTCGCGGGCCTCGCGCAGCTCCGCGCCACCCGGGGTGACACCCACGGCGCCGAGACCGCGCGCCGCGCCCACGCCTGGTGGCTGGTGGATCAACAGCAGCGCCACGCGAGCCTCGCGGGCGTCAGCCTCGCGGCGAACGACAACGCGACCGGGCCGGTGGCAGCGTGAGCGCCCGGGTGCTCCCCGCCGCGGTGCTGCGCGCGCTGCGCGAGCTGCGGGTGACGGTGACGGACGACGCGGACCTGACCACGCTGGCGTGGGCCGCGGCGGTGGCGGTGGCCTTCGAGCGTTGGGACACCACGATGGAGCTTCGCGCGGCGAGGGGCTTCTGCCTCGCGCTGCTCGCGGGTGACCTCGACCGTGCCGCTCGCTGCGCGGTGTGGATCTACGCGCCCGCCGAGGCGTTCCGCGCCGCGCAGGCGGAGCTCAGCGCCCGCACGACGGGAGCGGTGTCGTGAGCGCCACGCTGTCCGCCCTCGACGCGATCGGATTCCGCGCGTGCGCGTCCCTCTGCGAGCGCGGCGTGCGCCTCACCGCGAGCGTGGGCCTCCACGGCGAGGCGAGCGAAGTCCGCGTGCTCGCGCCGCTGAGCACCACCGGGCAGCCGTGGGGATTCGGCGCGGGCGACCTCGCCACCGCTGCGAGCCTTGTGGCCTTTCGGTTGGGCCACCGGGACGTGGTCAACCAGATTGGTCGCGAGCGCGAAGCCCTCCAGAACGCGGACACCATTCCGCCGCCGGGAGTCTCGGCGTGAGCGCCGCCCCTCGCCGACGGGCCGTGACGCTCCGCGTGCGGGTGCTCGACGCCGAGGCCGCGGTGTTCGGCCTCGTGGCCACCACCGACGCCGGAGCGGCGCTGCTCGCGCAGCTCGAAGCCCAGGCGGTGGCCCCGCTGCCCGGGCGGGACCTCTCGCCGGAGATCGTGGCGTGGGCCATGGAGCGGCACCGCAGCGTGTCCGCGGCGGCGCGCTTCCTCTGCGTGCCCCGGTCGACGCTGCGCAGCGCGCTGGCGCGCAGGGAGCGTGCGTCGTGAGCTTCACGCTCGACGCACACGCCGCGGTGCAGTGCATCGTCGGCCGATCGCTGCTCACGCTGCGCAGCTACGACTTCGGAGCGCGCGCGTGGGTTGTGCAGGACGGCACCGACCGCTTCCACTTCACCGACGGCGAGCGTGATGCGGCCTACGACTGCTACCGACGCCTGCGCGACGGCTACCGCGGGAGCGGGTTGCTCGTCACCGAGCGCGGCGTCGACGAGGGGTTGATCGCCTTCGCGGACCGGCACGCGGCGCTGTTGCGCCGGGAAGGTCTCCAGCCGTGAGCCCCCGCTGCGCCACCGGCCCCACGCCCACGGGCCTCGCCGCCCGCGAGCGCGTCTACCTGCTCGCGCTGCACGCGCCGACGCAGTCGCACCCGCAGCTCGCCGTCGACCACGCGGGCGCCGGCGACCCGCATCCGGGCGAGGCCCGGCGGCAGGGTCAGCAGCCGGCGGTGGGAGCCCACCGTCATGACGAGCTCGTCGCCGTTGCGGGCGAGGTCGACCTCCGAGCGACTGACGAACGGCAGGGCCAGGTGCACCACCGCGCCCCCCGCGCCGGGCCGGTCCACCCGGAACGGCCCGTCCCCGGTGGGTACGGCGAGCGGGTCGGCGCCGTCGTACAGGGCTGCGGCGACGGCGGCGACCGCCTCCACCCCGACCGGCTCGGACGACTGGTAGAGCGAGGTGTGCACGGGCAGCCCGCTGAACGACTCGGCGACCTCGGCCAGCACCTCGCGCTGGGCGCGGACCCAGCCCGCGCGCCACGGGTCGTCGCCACCCTCCGGGAACACCCGGTTGGCCACGACCCCGTCGACGCGGTAGCCGTAGAGGCACAGGCTGGTGAAGGCGCGGCGCGCCTCGGCGAGGACGACCTGCTCGGGGGTCAGGACCAGCCGCACACTGGCCTCCGGCCCGGACAGCAACGCCTGGACCTCGTCCAGCTCGGCGTGCAGGCGCGTGATCGCCTCGAAGACGCTGTCGCCGGGCATCGGCACGCCGGCGGCTCGGTTCAGCACAGGGCGCAGCGCCTTGACCAGACGACGCTGGATCGGGAGCAGCCGCTCGATGTACCAGCCCAGCGCCTCCGGGAGCGCGAGCAGCCGCAGCGTCTCGGCGGTGGGGGCGCAGTCGACGACGATGACGTCCCACTCCCCCGAGCGGGCGTGCTGACGCAGCTCGAGCAGGGCCAGCACCTCCTCGGCGCCGGGGATCACCGTCATCTCCTCGGCGGCCACCGGGTCCATGCCGGCGGCGTCGAGCACCGAGAGGAGATAGCGCTGGATGTCGGCCCACGACTGCTCGAAGCGCAGCTGGGCGTCGACCTGCTGGAGGAAGAGCAGCGGGGCGATCTCGGTGGGCTCCGCACCGGAGGACAAGGACTCGGCGTCAGGACCGCTGCCGCCGTACGCGTCGGCCAGGGAATGCGCCGCATCGGTGGAGATCACCAGCGTGCGCAGCCCGCGGGCGGCCGCGAGCGCGGCAGTGCCGGCGGCGACGGTCGACTTGCCGACGCCGCCCTTGCCGGTGAAGAGGAGGATGCGCACTGATGGGCTGCCTGCGCGCTCAGACGCCGGACTCGACGCGCTTCTTCAGGCCCTTGAGCGCGGTGTCGATCAGGATCTTCTCGCCCTTGCGCTTGAGCATGCCGATCAGCGGGATCGACACGTCGAGCGCGAGGCGGTAGGTCACCTCGGTCGTGCCGGGGCCGGTCGCACGCAGCACGTAGGCGCCCTCGAGCGCCTTCAGCATCTTGCCCTCGACCAGGGTCCACGTCACCTGGTCGTCGCCGTCCCACACGTAGGCGAGGGTGTACTCGTCCTTGATCGGCGACACGTCGAGGGCGAAGAAGACCTCGCGGGCCCGCCCGGCCTGCGCCGGGTCGCTGTCGTCGTACGTCGAACGCACCTCGGCGACGGTGACGCCCTTGGCCCACGCGGGGTAGGCCGGGAAGTCGGCGATGACGGCCATCACGTCTGCAGCGGGGGCGTCGACAACGATCGACGAAGACGTCTGTTCGGCCATGCGGGAAGGCTACCGGACCGACCTGCTCCCCGCGCCCGGCGGTAGCCTGCGGACGTGCGCGAGTACTCGACCCCGCAGACCGTGTCGATCCCCACCGGCGGCAGCCTGACCGACGACGTCGTCCGGAACGCCGCGGAGGCGCCGGAAGCGGTCCAGTTCAGCCGACCCGACGGCGCGCAGGGATGGACCGACGTCACCTGCGCCACCTTCCTCAGCGAGGTGTCCGACGTGGCCAAGGGCCTGATGGCCGCCGGCATCGAGGCCGGCGACCGGGTCGCCGTCATCTCCCGCACCCGCTACGAGTGGACGCTCCTCGACTACGCGATCTGGTTCGCCGGGGCCGCCACGGTCCCGATCTACGAGAGCTCCTCGCAGGAGCAGGTGGAGTGGATCCTCTCCGACTCGGGCGCCCGCGCGGTCGTCGTCGAGGACGACGAGCGCCGCGACCGCGTCGAGGCGGTGCGCGCCGCCCTGCCGGAGCTGGCGCACGTCTGGGTGATCGAGGACGACGCGGTCGCCGAGCTCGGGCGGCTGGGCGACGCGATCACCGACGAGGAGCTGGAGTCGCGGCGCGCCGGGGTGGGCCCCACCTCGCTCGCGACCCTGATCTACACCTCGGGGACCACCGGTCGCCCCAAGGGCTGCATGCTCACGCACGACAACTTCCAGCACGAGCTCTGCGTCGCCATCGAGGAGCTCGAGGGCCTCTTCGACGCCGCGGGGGCGTCGACGCTCCTCTTCCTGCCCCTCGCCCACGTGTTCGCGCGGATCATCCAGGTGGGCTGCGTGAAGTCGCGCACCCGGATGGGTCACAGCGCCGACATCAAGAACCTGCTCCCCCAGCTCGGCACCTTCCGCCCCACCTTCATCCTGGCGGTCCCGCGCGTCTTCGAGAAGGTCTTCAACACCGCCTCCCAGCGGGCCACCGCCGACGGCAAGGGCAAGATCTTCGACCGCGCCGCCGAGGCGGCGATCGCGTACTCGCGAGCGCTCGACGGCGGCCGGGTGCCGCTGCGGGTCCGCGCCCAGCACACCCTCTTCTCCCGACTGGTCTACGGCCGGCTGCGGACCGCGCTGGGGGGCCGCTGCGAGTTCGCCGTCTCGGGCGGCGCG
>OFDC01001888.1_pt1 | contig 10255 bp, 8 predicted proteins | sample 1520941 | NCBI WGS metagenome assembly OFDC01 (sample SAMEA94258168, study PRJEB24077) | hot springs metagenome | biome: Aquatic biome; feature: Water | place: India | collected 2012-12-06 | depth 5 m | reverse complement strand
CGCCCGCCGCCTGGTCGACGACGGCGGCCCGGCGCTGGTCGCCTCGGCGGCGGTCCGCGGCGCGCTCACCATGGTCTCGGACGTGGTCGGCCAGTACGCGCTCCCCGGCCTGACGGCGCCGGTCGGCATCGTGACCGGCCTCGTGGGCGCCCCCTACCTGCTGTGGCTGCTGGCCCGCAGCGAACGAAAGGCGACGACATGAGCACCGCGATCACCGCCGAGGGCGTCTCCCTCGGCTACCGGGGCCACTCGGTCATCGAGGGCCTCGACCTCGAGCTGCCGCCCGGGAAGGTCACCGCGATCGTCGGCCCCAACGCCTGCGGCAAGTCGACCCTGCTGCGGGGGCTGGCGCGGCTCCATCCGCTGACGGCGGGCCGGGTCCGGGTCGACGGACAGGACATCGGGTCGCTCTCCCGCCGCCAGCTCGCCCGCGTGATCGGCGTGCTGCCGCAGTCCTCGGTCGCCCCGGACGGGGTGCGCGTCGCTGAGCTGGTGGGCCGCGGCCGCTTCCCGCACCAGGGCTGGTTCGGCCGGCACAACAGCCACGACGACGAGGTCGTGCTCCGCTCGCTCGAGGCGACCGGGGTCGCCGACCTCGCCGAGCGCCGGCTCGAGGAGCTCTCCGGCGGGCAGCGCCAGCGGGTGTGGATCGCGATGGTGCTCGCCCAGGAGACCGACGCCGTCCTGCTCGACGAGCCGACGACGTACCTCGACGTCACCCACCAGCTCGAGCTCCTCGACCTGCTCAGCGACCTGAACGCCGAGCGGGGCACCACGGTGGTGATGGTCCTGCACGAGCTCAACTACGCCGCCCGGTACGCCGACCACATGGTCGTCATGTCCGGGGGACAGGTGGCCGCGCAGGGCGCGCCGAGCGACGTCCTGACCGCCGACTCGGTGCTCGCGGCGTTCGGTCTGGACGCCGAGGTGATCCCCGATCCGGTGACCGGGGCACCGCTCGTCGTCCCACGGGGGAGGACCCGCCGTCCAAGTGAGGTGACACTAAGTTAGGTTGTCCTTGCCTAATCCCCCGAGACAAGGAGACATCACGTGCGTACGACGCGTGCCTTCCGCCGCGGTACTGCGCTCGTCGCAGGCCTGGCAGCGGTCCTGAGCCTGGCTGCCTGCGGCCAGGACGACAGCGACAGCGATTCCGGTACGACGACCCTCGAGGTCACCGACGAGTTCCCCGTCACCATCGAGCACGCCTTCGGCGAGACGGTGGTCGAGGAGGAGCCGAAGCGAGTGGCGACGTGGGGCTGGGGCTCCACCGAGGCCGCCATCGCCGCCGGTGTCTACCCCGTCGCCGTCGCCGAGCAGCTCTGGACCGTCGGCAAGGGCAACCTGCTGCCCTGGGTCGAGGACGCCTACGACGCCGAGGGCGTCGAGCACCCGGCGCTGCTGCCCGACGACGGCACCGGCGCGACCGTGCCCTACGACGAGTTCATCGCGGCGAAGCCCGACCTGATCGTCGCGCCGTACTCCGGCATCACCAAGGAGCAGTTCACGAAGCTCAACGAGATCGCTCCCACCGTCGCCTACCCCGAGGCGCCCTGGACCACGACGTGGCAGGACACCATCTCGATCACGGCGAAGGCACTCGGTCGCAGCGAGCACGGCGACAAGATCCTCGGCGACATCGACACCTACCTCGCCGACGAGGCAGAGAAGCACCCCGAGTTCAAGGGCAAGAGCATCGCCGCGGTCTACCCCGCGCCGAGCTCGATCTCGCTCTACACCGAGCTCGACCCGCGGCTGAGCATCCTCACCAAGCTCGGCTTCGACATCGCTCCGAGCGTCCCGAAGCTCGACACCTCGAAGGGTGGCTTCTACTTCGACATGAGCTACGAGAAGGTCGACGAGATCGACGCCGACGTCGTGGTCTCCTACTTCGACGACGACACCCTCGCCGCGGCCTTCCTCAAGGACCAGAAGGCCCTGGCCATCCCGGCGGTCAAGGACGGCAACGTCGCGCAGGTCGTCGGCCGGGAGCGGATCTCGGCCGTCTCCCCGCCGACCGCGCTCAGCTTCAAGTGGGACGGCGGCATGCCCGAGCTGGTCGAGAAGCTCGCCGAGGTCGTCGCGGACTGACCTGAGCCCCCGGTGCGGCCGCCTGATCGGGCGGGTGGCTGCACCGGGGGCGGTGGCGCGGGTGGCTGCACCGGGGGCGGTGGTCTCGTGACGGTCGCTGCGCGACCTCCTCGACCTCCGGGGTGCGTCAGCGGCCGGCGTCGGGGTGGATGCTGCGGGTCTCCGCGCGCTGGTAGCGCCGGGGCAGGTAGTCGGCGAGGTAGATCTTCGGGAGCGCCTTGGCGACCGAGAGCGCGACGTAGATGACCGTGTTGATCGCGACGAAGGCCGCGAGGATCGCGAACGCGTCGGAGCGGACCAGCGACTCGGGGAACAGGATGCCGAGCGGCACCGCGAGCCCGTTCACGCGCCGACCCGGTGCGCGGTCGGCGTCTGTACGACGTGCTGCCAGTCGGCCTGTCGTCCGGTGGACATGTCGAGGATCCCCTTGAGGTAGACGATGTCGAGGAAGAGCGCGTAGCAGAGCTCGGGGAAGAGGGTCGCGGCGAGCAGCCGGGCCCGCCAGCCCGCGCTCCAGACGGTGACGATGCGCTCGATCGTGAAGACCAGCCCCGTCCCGACCCAGAACGGGAACCACACCCACTGGTCGAAGGACGTGGTCATGAAGAACATCAGCAGCAGGTAGGCCCCGAGGGCGATCACGCCGTACCCGATGCCGAGCTGCTGGGCCCAGTACCGGAAGGTCGCGGGCCGCATGCCGTACTCGCCCAGGTTCTCCAGCGCGCCGCGCTGCCACCGCAGGCGCTGGGCCCACAGGGCACGCCAGGTCGGCATGACCTCGGTGACGACGGTGCAGTCGGACGGGGAGATGACCAGTCCGCCGAGGGTCTTGATGGCGAGGGTGATCTCGTTGTCCTCGGTGAGGACGAGGGTGTCGTAGACGTCGCCGGGCACTCCGGGCAGGATCTTGCCGCGCTCCTCGGAGATGGTGCGCAGTGCACGCGGGCGGAAGGCCGTCGCGGTGCCGGTGAGCACGAACACCCGGCCGCGCCGACGCTGGAGGTCGCGGCCGTAGCGGGCGTACTCGTTGCGCTGGAACTGCCCGATGAGGCCCTTGCCCTCCTCGCCGTAGAACAGGCCGCCGATCGCCATCAGGCCACGGTCGTCGGTCATCCGGCGTACGACGGACTCGAGGAAGCCGTCGTCGAGCGAGGTGTCGGCGTCCATCACCATCACCAGGTCGTTCTCGCCCTGGCCGGGGAGCACCTGCTGCAGGGCCTGGTTGAGCGCACCCGCCTTCTTGTGCGCGTTGCCGACCGTCTCGAAGACCTCGACGCCCGCGGCGCGGGCGAGCTCGGCGGTGCGGTCGGTGCAGTTGTCCGCGACCACGATCACCCGATCGGGGCGACAGGACTGGCGGAAGAGCGAGGCGAGGGTCTCCCCGATGGCCTGCTCCTCGTTGTGTGCGGGGACCAGCACGGTGAGGGTGACCGGACCGTGAAAGACGCCGCGGGTCTCGGCCATGATGTGGCGGGGCGAGAGCGGAAGGCGCGCGCCGTCGTCGCTGCGCCGGGCGCGGTTGGCGATCCGCTGCTCCAGCAGCGCCACGCCGGCGGCGAAGAGCAGTGCGAGTCCGGCCGCGGCGGCGAGGGTCGCGACGGACGGCGCCTGGGTGTCGTAGAGCAGGTGCCAGACGCCGAGGACGAGACCGTCCGCGGGCTCCGCGCTGCTGCTGCTGGTGTCGGAGACCGCCCACCACAGCAGCCCCGCGCCGGCGAGTGCCGTGCCGAAGATGAGTGCCCCGACGGCGCGATGAAGTCCCAGCATTCTCTCTCCCTCTGAGATGCGTCGGGAGTCCTCCCGATGCTCCCTGCATCGGCAGCCCCTCGCCCGGTCTGAGTGGTGCCGACCAGATCGCGCGCTGTCCCAGGCCGGCCCACGGGGCCGGGCGGCGTGGCAGGAGAGGAGAACCTTTCCCACTTCCCCTTCGATCGGCCGCCGTCCGGCCGAAGGGAGGTTTCAGTCCACAGGAAGTGGACGCGACCCGGCCGTCACGGAGGATCCATGAGCCCGCGAGCGGAGCCCGCCGTCGCACCGGTCGTCGGTGCGACCGGGGACGACGCGCTGCGCCTGATCATCGAGGCATCCCCGAGCGCGATGATCCTCGTCGACGACAGCGGCCGGATCGTGCTGGTCAACAGCGAGGCCGAGCGCTCCTTCGGCTACACCCGCGAGGAGCTGCTGACCCTGCGCGTCGAGGACCTGGTGCCCGAGCGCTTCCGCCAGTACCACGACGCCGAGCGCGACGGGTACGCCGCGGACCCGTCGCGACGGGGGATGGGCGTGGGTCGCGAGCTCTTCGGCATGCGCCGGGACGGCTCCGAGATGCGGGTGGAGATCGGGCTCAACCCGATCGTGATCGACGGACGCCAGTTCGTGCTCGCCTCGGTCATCGACATCACCGAGCGCCTGGACCGCGAGGAGGCGGAGAAGGTCGCTCGCGAGGACGTGCTGCGCCGCACCATCCTCGACACCATCCCGTTCTGCATCATCGCCACCGACGAGCAGGGCCTCATCGTCGCCGCCAACCCCGCCGCCGAGTCGCTGCTGGGCTACTCGCAGGCCGAGCTGGTCGGGCGATGGCTCACCGACATCGACGCGGTGGAGCGGGCGCGCTACGCCGACGGAACGCCCGCGCTGACCCGCGTCGGAGGCGAGGCGGAGTGGACCTACCGGCATCGCGACGGCCGCCCGATCCCGGTGAGCGAGGCCGTCGTCCCGCTCGGGACGGGCAACGACGGACGCGGCTTCATCGTCGTGGCCAACGACATCACCCACCGCATCGAGGCCCGCGAGCGCGCGGAGCACATGGCCACCCACGACGCGCTCACCAACCTCGCGAACCGCGCACTGCTCGTGCGCCACCTCGATCAGTCCTTCGACGCCGTGGACCGCACGCAGCGTCACGTGGTCCTGCTCCTGCTGGACCTCGACCACTTCAAGCGGGTGAACGACTCGCTCGGGCACCACATCGGCGACGAGCTGCTCGTCGTGATAGCCGAGCGCCTCCTGTCCTGGGTCCGCAAGGGCGACCTGGTCGCGCGCCTGGGCGGCGACGAGTTCGTGGTGGCCTTCGACGACCTCGACCCCGGGACCGATCTCGAGCAGCGCCTCGAGGAGCTGACGAGCGCGGTGCTGGCCCCGGTCGTCGTCCACGGCTATGAGCTGGCGGTGACCGCCAGCATCGGCGCCACGGTCTACCCCGCGGACGGCGACGACCCCGCGACCATGCTCAAGCACGCCGACATCGCGATGTACGCCGCCAAGTCGGCCGGGCGCAACGGCGTCCGATGGTTCGAGCACGGCATGCTCGAGGACAACCACGACAAGCTCTCCCTGTCGGCAGCCCTGCGCCAGGCCCTGGAGATGGACGACCTCTCGGTCGCCTACCAGCCGCAGATCGACCTCGCGACCGGCGACGTCGTCGGCGTGGAGGCGCTCGCCCGCTGGATCAGTCCGCAGCTGGGCGCGGTGGGTCCGGACCGGTTCATCCCGGTCGCCGAGGACGGCGGCATGATCACCCGGCTCGGCGGCTGGGTGCTGCGCACGGCCTGCCTCGCGCTGGCCACCATGCAGGAGGAGCTCGGGCGTCCGCTGCGACTCGCGGTGAACGTCTCGCCGCGCCAGCTGCGCGGAGAGGCCTGGCTCGGCGAGATCCTGGCCGCGATCGAGGATGCGGGCATCCACCCCTCCCAGCTCGAGGTGGAGCTGACCGAGGGGATCCTGATCGAGGACCGCGGCGACGTGGTGGCGATGCTCGAGACCCTGCGCGGGCACGGCATCCGGATCGTCGTGGACGACTTCGGACGCGGCTACAGCAGCCTCGCGTACCTGACCCGCTTCCCGATCGACAAGATCAAGATCGACCGGTCCTTCGTCCAGGGCATCACCGACCCCGACACCGACGCCGCGATCGTCGACGCGATCATCGTCATGGCCCACGCACTCGGCATGACCGTGGTCGCCGAGGGCGTGGAGACCGAGATCCAGGAGCGCTACCTGCGCGAGCGCGGCTGCGACGAGGTCCAGGGCTACCGCTACAGCCCCGGCGTACCGCCGGAGTCGGTCGCCGGCGTCGCGCGGGAGATCACGGCACGGGCCTCCTGAGCCGCCGGGGTCAGTAGGACTTGGGCAGGCCCAGCATCTGGGTGCCGATGTGGGCGAGCACGAGCTCCTCGGCGACCGGGATGTTCTTGGCGATCCGGGCGTCGCGGAAGATCCGCTCCACCGGATACTCCTTCGAGTAGGCCATGCCGCCGAGCGTCTGGAAGGCCTGGTTCGCCGCCTCCCAGCCGACCTGCGCGCCGGTCAGCTTGGCGACGTTCGCCTCGTTGCCGCACGGGCGTCCCTGGTCGAAGAGCCAGGCGGCGTGGTAGGTCATCAGCCGCCCGAGCTCGGTCTTCGCCTTGAGCTGGGCGAGGGGGAACTGCAGGCCCTGGTTGGCGCCGATCGGGCGACCGAAGACCTCGCGCTCCCGCGCGTAGTCGCAGGCGATGCGCAGGGCGGCGTCGGCCGTGCCGATCCCGCCGGACGCCGCGAGGATGCGCTCGGGGTTCAGCACGTCCCACAGCACGCCGAAGCCGGCGTCCACCTCGCCGATCACGTTGCCGGCGGGCACCCGGACGTCGTCGAAGAACACCTGGCTGGACTGCAGGATGTTGCTGCCCATCTTGGGGATCGGCGTGTACGACAGCGTCCCGGCCGCGAGGGCCTCCTTGACGTCCACGAGGAAGAGGGTGAAGCCGGCCGTGCGGGGGAGTCCGCGCTCCTTGGTCTCGGCCGCGGGGATGGTGCGGGTGACGGCGACCATCCAGTCGGCGTTCTCCACGTTGGAGATCCAGACCTTCTGGCCCTTGATGACGAACTCGTCACCGTCGCGTCGGGCGGAGGTCTTGATCTCGATGGCGTTGCTGCCGGCGTCCGGCTCGGTGAGCGCCAGGCAGAACTGGATGCTGCCCTCGGCCAACCCGGGGAGGATGCGCTGCTTCTGCCCGTCGCTGCCGTGGCGGGTCAGCGTCATCGCGCCGAAGCCGGGGGTGGTGACGTAGAAGAAGGTGCCGGCCACGCCGCCGGACGCGCACAGCGTCATGTTCGCGATGGAGAGCTCGAGCAGGCCCTGCCCGCCGCCGCCGTACTCCTCGGGGACGCAGAGGCCGAACCACCCGCCCGCGCCGAGGTCGTCGAAGACCTCCTGGGGGAAGCGGTGCTCCTCCTCGCAGCGCGACCAGTAGGCGTGGTCGTACTTGGCGGCGACGGCGGCGACGCCCTCGCGGACGGCGAGGGCGCTCTCGGGGAGGTCGAAGTCCATGGGGATCCTTCAGCGGTGGCGGGGAGGACGGGTCGGCGGGGACGGGTCGGCGGGGACGGGTCGGGGAGGACGAGTCAGACGAGGGGGCGGCCGAGCCGACGGCGCAGCCGCATGTCGCCCAGCCAGAGGTTGAACGGGAAGACGCGCAGGACGCGGGGCAGCCGGCGCTCGACCGCGCCCAGGGCGCGCAGCATCCGGTCGAAGCGACGCTGCTGCCGCCGGGTCCACGACAGCCCCATCGCCTCTCGGAACGGCGGCGGCAGGAAGCCGGTCGTCACGAAGACGACGAAGGGCGCGAGCGCCCGGAAGGGGCCGGGGAAGTTCTGCAGCGTGGTCAGGCGCATGAGGAAGGCCCGGACGTCGGGATCGATGTCGACCTCGGCCAGCGAGTCCTCCCAGTAGCGGTCGAAGGCGGCCCGGTCGGCGGGCCAGGCCTCGGCCGGCATCTGCAGGGTCGTGCCGAAGCGGGCGCAGTGCGCGTAGAGCGCGTCGGCCTCGGCCCCAGGCAGGGGTCCGTGCATCCTCTCGATCATGTCGACCGTGCCGTAGTAGAGGCAGGCGGCCACCCAGGTCTGCAGGCGCGGGTCCATGGCGCGGTACTCGACCGCCTCGCCGGGGCGCGAGTAGACCTGCGCGTGCTGGCGGTTGACCTCCTTGCGGAAGGCCGTGCGGTCGGCCTCGTCGCCGAGGAGGGCGACGGCGAGGAAGGTGAAGGTGGTGCGGCCGCGCTTGAACGGCCGCTTCATCGCGGAGCCGTCGTGCACGCGGCTCTTCATCACGCCGTGACCGACGCCGGGCCAGCTCAGCTGCATGATCACGTTGGCGGGGCCGGCCAGGTGCGCCCCCATGCCGGAGACGTGGTCGCGCATGTCGAAGCCCGCGGGCACGGGGACGTCGCGCTCCTTGCGGGCGGGGGCGGTGTCGAGTCGGGTGCTCACAAGTCCAGGCTAGTCCCTTGTTGGCAGCCTGCCAATAGTAGGATGGGGCCATGACCGCCCTCGCCCGCCGCCAGCGGCTCTCCCCGGACGAGCGCAGGGAGCAGATCCTGCTCGCCGCCGAGCGCCTCTTCGCCGAGCGTCCCTACGGTGAGGTGTCGACCACCGAGCTCGCTGCGGAGGCCGGGGTCGCCCGCGGTCTGCTGAACCACTACTTCGGTGACAAGCGGGCCCTCTACCTCGAGGTGGTACGACGCGCGGCACTGCTGCCCACCCTGGAGGACGTGGCGCTCCCGACCGGCGCGCTCGAGGAGCGCGTCGACGCCGCGGTGCGGTGGTTCCTCGGCTCGATCACCCCGGAGCGGGCGACCTACCTGACGGTGCGTGCGGCCGAGGGTGTGGGCGAGGACGCCGAGATGCGCGCGATCCTCGACGGAGCCCACGACCTCGCCGCGGGCCGCGTGCTCGAGATGGTCGGGGGAGACCCGGCGGACCCTGCCCAGCGGGCGGCGATCCGCGTCTTCGGCGAGATGGCCCGGGGCGCGATCCGCGAGTGGTCGCGCGAGGCGGCGCTCAGCCGGGAGCAGGCACACCTGCTGCTGCGCGAGGCCCTGCTGGTGATCGTCCGGAAGGTCCTGCCGGGCCTGTGAGCCGGCTGCTCAGGCCGCCACCGGAGCGCTTCGCGTCGTACATCGCCTGGTCGGCGCGCAGGAGCAGGGTGCGCGCGGTGTCGCCCGGCCGGGTCCATGCGCAGCCCACGCTCGCCGTGATCCGGTCGTACGGCGCATCGGACACGAGCCCGTAGGGGTCGGCCACCCGCTGGCGGATCTGCTCCGCTCGCGCGTGCAGGTCGACGAGGTCGCGCAGGTCGGTGCTCACCACGACGAACTCGTCGCCGCCGAGGCGCGCGACCGTGTCGCCCGGCGGGACGACCTCCTCGAGCCGGCGGGCGATCTCGACGAGCAGCAGGTCGCCCTCCGCGTGCCCCCATGCGTCGTTGACGAGCTTGAAGCCGTCGAGGTCGAGCATGATCACGCCGACGCTGCCCCGCGCGCCCCGCTCGAGCGCCTCCTCGAGGCGCTCGGTGAGCAGGGCGCGGTTGGCCACGCCGGTGAGCGGATCGTGCAGCGCGAGGCGTCGCAGCTGGCCGATCAGCTCGTCGCGGGAGTCCCGGAAGAGGGCCAGGCTCAGCACGACCACCACCAGGCAGCCGACCATGCCCTGCGCGAGCGCCGACTGCTCCTTGGGGGCGATGCCGTGCAGGACGCCACGGTCGAGGAGGGTCGCCCAGACGATGGTGACGCCCGCGATGCTCACGAAGACGGTGCTGGTCGTCGTCGAGAACCGCAGGGAGACCCACAGGGCGGGCAGCATGATGCTGAAGCCCACCGGCAGGTTCGGGTCGAACCAGAAGATGCGGCCGAACACGGCCGTCACGACCACGATGCAGATCAGCGTCTCCGCGGCGCGTGGCCCGGACGGCCGGGCGAGCCGCCACCGGGCGTCGCGCAGGCGCAGCACGACGGCGACCCCGGCCAGGGCCGTGACGGCATTGCGTACGAAGAACAGCGCGAAGGTCCCGGTGAGGTCGTCCTGGCCGGCCTGGGCGAAGTACGCGATCGCGAGGACGGCCGCCAGAAGGGTGCCTGCGGTGACGGCGACCGCCAGCCGGCCGAGGTCCCTCGGCTCGCGCAGCACCAGCCCGCGTCCGCCGTGGGCGAGCACCGCCGCGGGGACGGCGGCGAGGGCCAGGTGCACCCCGACGGACCACACCGCGAGCTCGAGCGGCCCGCCGGTCGCGAGCGCGACGACGAACGTCAGGGCGCCGAGTACGGACCAGTGGCCGATGGCGCGGCCCGCCGGCAGGTCGTGGGCGTAGGCACCCCACAGCACCGCGACGGCGGCGGCCGGCCAGATCAGG
>OFDC01001887.1_pt1 | contig 10256 bp, 7 predicted proteins | sample 1520941 | NCBI WGS metagenome assembly OFDC01 (sample SAMEA94258168, study PRJEB24077) | hot springs metagenome | biome: Aquatic biome; feature: Water | place: India | collected 2012-12-06 | depth 5 m | reverse complement strand
TTGCTGAAATGAGTGACCTTGATGCAAATATGTTCATTAAAGGCATGAATGCTACCGAACAAAAAGCACTAAGAGACAAAATCGAAGCTGCTGGTGGTCTCGATGCGGTTAAAGATGGTTTAACTGAGATTGATAATGCAACCCTATTTGAAAAAGCTGAACGCTTAAGATACTTCGAAGATAGCCTAGCTGATCCAGAAACTGGTGATGCTCATATCGTAATAGATGATGAAGGAAATGCTCATGCTACCGATATTGAAGATATTGACGTTGAATTTGGCGATGATGAGAGAGAAGGTGAAGCTCGCGTTGCTCGCATCATGACTCCAGAGCAGCAAGATTTTTCTGATAAAATGGATGAAATCACATTATCCGTTGAAGAGAAGAAGAAAAAGGGTGAGGATAGTTTGCAAGACGAATATCAAGAACTAGAAGATCTTAAGAGACATCCTGCTTTAGTTGATGATGAAGAAGATAATAAAGATAATGGCAGACCTAAAGCAGATGATACTCCAGATCCATCTAGAAATGAAGCTCTGAAGAGTATTCTGAATACACAAATTGGTATTTTGAAAACTCAAATTGAATCTACCCAAGCGAAAGCAGATAAGGCTAGAGAAAGTATGGAGAAGATCAGAGCAAATTTAGGTAAAGGTGATGCTGCTCAAGACAAAGCAAATCAAGATAAGATTGCTGAGTTTGAAGCAATAATTAGAGGTTATGAATCTGACATAGCCTCTACACAAAATAAATTGAGTACGGTGAGCGGTGATCTAGCGAGTCTTGGTTAGATAGATTTTCTGTTTTTCAGGATATCGTTTGTGAATGTTATGTAAAAAGAATGAAATTATTCATCTTGCTGCCTTGACATTAACTATGTTGAAAAATAGTTTGCCGCGCTCCTTCAATATGGCAGGCGTAGCTCAGTTGGTTAGAGCATCAGGTTGTGGTTCTGAGGGTCGCGGGTTCGAAACCCGTCGCTTGCCCCATTTGCTTGTTCTTATGTTTCAGCCTAGCTGAAATATTAGAACAAGCTATCCGCCGTAACTTTGGTGTAGGCGGATCGGTTCAAAAAAAATTATCTCTCCATGGACATCCTCTTCTTTGCCGCAATCGCACTTTATGTTTTTTGGAAATTAAGAGAACAATTTGGCAGAGTTGACGAAGAAGAAAGAAAACAAGTTCAAGAAAAAATCTCCCGCAAAAAAGAACTTATCGCTGCAGTCCAAACCCAAGTAATGGCAATCCAGAAAAAAGTTGTTGAGCAAAGTGAAGCCCAAAAAGCTGCCAACGAAAAAACTATTCTTACACTTGTGGATCAATCTTCACAGGAAGCTTTCCGCAAAATTCTAATCATGTGCAACATTTCTGCCGATGCTTTTATTGCTGGCGCAAAATCAACTTTTGAAAATGTTATCAAATCTTTCGCAGCTGGAGACTTAGCGATGTTGCGTTTGATGCTTTCTGATAAAGTTTTTGCTGGTTTCGAAAATGCAATTAATAGCAGAAAATCGGCTGAACAAACTTTGGTAAGCAATTTAATTGCAGTTAACGAAGTCAGAATTATTTCAGCGCAATTGCTTGATAATATTGCAACTGTGAGCATTAGTTTTGTTTCAAAGCAAATCAACTATGTTACGGATAAAGAAGGTCAAATTATCGAAGGTAGAAAAGATCAAATCAGAGAATTAAGCGACGTTTGGACTTTCAAAAAAGACATCGGCGTTATCAATAAAAACTGGGTTGTGTTAGCAACTTAAATTTTGAGGATCATATGACTAAAGAATTTATCAAAAAATCTACGCTTAAAGCTGGCGATAAAGAATATAAATTTTTTTCACTTGAAGAAGCGGCAGCAAAGATTGGGAAGGATATTTCAAAATTACCTTACAGCTTAAAAATTTTGCTCGAAAATTTAGTGCGCAATTTCGATGGCGATGTGGTGAATGCCGAACACATTTCTTCTCTAATTGATTCGGTAAAAAATCCGGACAAAAGAATCGAAATTGCCTATACTCCAGCTAGGGTATTGATGCAAGATTTTACTGGCGTTCCGGCTGTTGTCGATTTGGCTGCAATGCGCGATGCTGTTGCTAAACAAAATAAAGATCCGAAAAAAATTAATCCGCTTGTACCAGTTGATTTGGTAATTGATCACTCAGTGCAAGTTGATTTTGCTGGTTCAGAAGATGCTTTCAAAAAGAACGTTGATCTTGAAATGGAGCGTAACAACGAACGTTACGAATTTTTGAAATGGGCGCAAAAATCTTTTAACAATTTCCGCGTTGTGCCGCCAGGAACTGGTATTTGTCACCAAGTAAATTTAGAAAACTTAGCACAAGTTGTTTGGACAAAAACTGCAAATGGTGAAACTATTGCATATCCTGATACCGTTGTTGGTACTGATTCGCACACTACTATGATCAACGGTTTGGCTGTTTTGGGTTGGGGTGTTGGTGGTATTGAAGCTGAAGCTGCAATGCTTGGTCAGCCAATCTCAATGCTAATTCCGGAAGTTATCGGATTTAAACTTACTGGAAAATTGCAAGATGGAATTACTGCTACAGATCTTGTTTTAGCTGTTACGCAAACCCTTCGTAAAAAAGGTGTGGTCGGAAAATTTGTCGAATTTTTTGGTCCAGCTCTTCCTTCACTTTCGCTTGCAGACCGCGCTACTATTGCCAACATGGCTCCTGAATATGGTGCAACTTGTGGTATTTTCCCAATCGACAAAGAAACTCTTAACTATTTAAATCTTACAGCCAGAAGCTCTGAAACGATTGCACTAGTTGAAGAATATGCGCGTGCGCAAAAAATGTTCTGTGAAAATTATGATACAGCACCAGATTTTAGCGAAGTTTTGGAGCTTGATATTTCAACAATCAAACCAAGTTTAGCTGGTCCGAAAAGACCACAAGATCGTGTGGTTTTAGCGCAAGTTAAAGAATCTTACGATAAGCTTGCTGTTGAGTTAAAAAATGCTGATAAGCCACGTGAAAATGTTTCTGAATTAAATTCTGATATAGGCGATGGTGATGTTGTAATCGCAGCGATCACTTCTTGTACCAATACTTCCAACCCTTCAGTTTTAATCGCCGCAGGTTTATTGGCTAAAAAAGCAGTTGCGAAAGGTTTGAAAGTTAAACCAACTGTTAAAACTTCTCTCGCCCCAGGATCGCAAGTAGTTCAAGAATATTTGGCCAATTCTGGTTTGCAGAATTATCTCGACCAACTTGGCTTTAACTTGATTGGTTTTGGTTGCACGACTTGTATCGGTAACTCCGGTCCGTTGCACAATCAGATCGAAGAGAAAATCAAAGAAAAAAACCTTTTGGTTGGCGCAGTTCTTTCGGGAAATCGTAACTTTGAAGGTCGCGTTCATCCGTTAGTTAAAGCAAATTATCTCGCTTCGCCTCCTTTGGTTGTAGCTTACGCTTTGGCAGGAACTTTGAAAATTGATTTAGAACAAGACGCAATTGGTGTTGATGAGCAAGGAAATAAAGTTTTCTTAAAAGATATTTGGCCAAGCAAAGCTGAGATTGATGCGGTAATTGCGGAAAATATCAGCCGCGAAGTTTTTGCTAAAAAATATTCTGACCTCTTCAAAGGTGATGCAGCTTGGCAAGCAATTTCAGTTGAAAAATCTGATACTTATAACTGGCAGCCAAACAGTACTTACATTCGTTTGCCGAATTTCTTTGATGATCTAAATCGTGCTAATGCGGTTGAAGTCAAAGCAGCTAGAATTTTAGGATTGTTTGGTGATTCGATCACAACTGACCATATTTCGCCAGCGGGAAATATTTCAGCAACTTCGCCAGCAGCAAGATATTTGAAAGAAAAAGGCGTAGAAAAATCTGACTTCAATTCTTACGGCGCAAGACGTGGAAACCATGAAGTTATGATGCGCGGAACTTTCGCCAATATTCGTATTAAAAACGAAATCCTAGGCGGAAAAGAAGGCGGCTTAACTAAAATTGACGGTCAAGGCGAAGAAGTTTCAATCTTTGATGCCGCAATGCATTACAAAGAAAAAAATACGCCTTTGGTGATCTTTGCTGGTAAAGAATATGGCACAGGATCTTCGCGTGACTGGGCAGCAAAAGGTACATTCCTCCTTGGCGTTAAAGCAGTTGTTGCTGAAAGTTTTGAGCGAATCCATCGTTCTAATTTGATTGGAATGGGTGTTATGCCTTTGATATTCAAGGGCTCGCAAAATCGTCAAACCTTAAAATTAAAAGGTGACGAAGTGGTTGATATCTTGGGAATCAACCCTAATGTTAAGCCGAAGCAAGACTTGAAATGCGTTATTACAAGAGCTGATGGCTCTAAAGAAGAAGTTATTTTAACCTGTGGCTTAGATACCAGCAACGAAGTTGAATATTTTAAGCGCGGTGGAATTTTACAATATGTTATGAATCAAATTTGTTAAGCCTATGCAAGTTAGAGTTATGGGAGCAAATATTGAAGTTGGCCAATCGCTAACTCAATATGTAGAAGAACATTTGGCCAAAGCAGTTACAAAATATTTTGACAAAGCTGTAGATGCAGACGTGCATTTTTCGAAAAGCGGTCACATGTTTAAAGTTGTAATCAACGTCAATGAAGGTGTTAAAGGTGGCATTACGGTTAAAGCGAATGCTGAAGCCGGTGACGTTTATGGTTGTTTCTCAGAAGCTGCGGAAAAATGTGCTAAACAGCTTGCGCGTTATAAAGGTCGTATCAAAAATTACCGTCGTGATGGTGGTGGATTAAAATCAGTTGAACCTGATTTCAATGTGATTGATGCTGTTAAATATATCGTTCCACCTACTGCTTACAATGTGTTTGAAGAGATGGAAGCAGAAGAAACTCCACAAACCAATGAAGATTCACTTAAAATTGTTGGTGAAAAAAATACTGATATTGAAAGTTTGACTGTTGAAGAAGCAATCATGAAAATGGATCTGCAAGATCTTCCGGCACTTGTTTTCATTAATAAGAAAAACCGTAGATTGAATGTGGTTTATCACAGAAAAGATGGTAACATTTCTTGGATAGATCCAAAGTTGAACTAAAAATTCAGGCACTGAATGTTACAAATTATCTCATATCTGAGTAAGGTATAAGAGCTAACTTGTTGCGTTCAGTGTGAATGCAATATATTAATTTAATTAGGTCCGAAGGAGGTAAAGTCGAAAATGCAAGTACAAATTACAGGAAGAGGTAACTTGGAATTGGCCATTAGGTCTTTCCGTAAGAAAACTCAGAAAGAAGGAATCATCAAAGAAGCTAGAAGAAGAAAAGCTTACGAAAAACCTTCTGAAGAGAAGAAAAGAAGAATCGAGGAAAATATCACTCGTAAAAAAAGAAGCAGAAGAAGCGAATATCAAGCTTAGTTTCTGTGAAGGTTACCTGAGTTTTGGATCACCTCCAGAACTCAGGATAACAGTTGGTTTAGGCACCAAAAGATGACAACTACTACCCCAATATTTTAATGATCCAAGTCAGCAAAAAGGATAAATCGCTTATCCTTCTAATTCTCTCGGTTTTAGTAGTTTTATATGCAATCTGGTCGGGATTTTCTTATCTTATTTTTCGCTCGACTTTCAATCACGCTGACATCAACAAAATTTTAAACCAAGGCGAAAAAAATAAAGTTGAGCAATGGCTTAACGTATCTCGCCCTCTAGAAGTTTCTGACTTAAAAGATCGTATCATCTTATTGGATTTTTGGTCTTATTCTTGCGTTAATTGCGCTCAGACTTTGCAAGAAATCAAAAAAATGGAACAACAATTTGGCAGCAAACTTACTGTTATTGGTGTTCATTCCGGAAGATTCGACAATGAAAAAAACTTTGCTGAAATCAGAAAGGCAGTAATTCGCAACGATATTACTCATCCTGTAATTAACGATGCCAACTCGCGTATTTGGGATAGCTTTAAAGTAAATGCTTGGCCAACTTTGGTTTTGATTAATCCACATGGCAAAGTTGAAAAAACTTATGTTGGTGAAGCTGGTGTAATCTCAGCTAAAGCCGGAATCAAAAGTTTAATTTCAAAATATAAATACGAACTCAATCGTGATCCTCTTCCAATCACACTCGAGAAACACAGCATTGATGGCAACGTTTTGAGTTTCCCAACCAAAGTTGAATATGCTGCAGATTTCACTTATAAATCGCGTCACTTGCCGGTTCTTTTCATCGCCAATACCGGAAAAAATAATATCGTGGTCACTTCTTTATCTGGTGACGTAATTTTGAAAATTGGTTCTGGATTTGCTGATATGCAAGATGGCAGTTTTGATGTTGCATCTTTCAAAGCGCCGCAAGGTTTGTTATATTCTAAAGGTAAGTTATACGTTGCAGATACTGGCAACCATGCTTTGCGTGTGATTGATTTTAAGAACAGCAAAGTTGAAACCTTGATCGGTTCATCTCAAAAAGGCGAAGCTTTGGCTGATAAACAAATTATCGAAGCTAAATCTTTTGACTTATCCTCTCCAACTGACATCGAATTTTTCCCTAACGAACACAATATCGTTATCGCTAACTCTGGAACTCATCAAATTTTAACCTACAACGCTGATAAAGATACGATCTCAGTTCTTGCTGGTAGCGGTAAAAAAGGCATCGTTGATGGTAAATATCCGGATAATGTTTTGGCGCAAACCTCGGACATGTCGGTTTATAATCACAAACTTTACTTCCTTGATTCTGAAAGCAGTTCTTTACGTGTGATGGAAGAAAGTGGCGAAGTTAAAACTTTGATTGGCAAAGATATCAACAAATTCGGCAACAAAAACGGCGGAAAATCTGAAGCTTTGATGCAACATCCAATGGGTTTGATGGTTGATGATACAGGAGCCTACATTTCCGATAGCTTCAATCACACAATCAAAAAGTATGATTTTGCTTCCGGTCAAATTTCTAACATGGCGGGACGTAAAGGTGGCGATAATTTTGGTGTGGGTTCTAACGCTGAATTTGATCAACCAGAAGGTATAACTTCAGTTCTGAATAATCTCTATATTGCTGATGCTAACAACAATCGTATTGTGATTTTGAATCGCGGTAGTTTTGCGACTTCCCTTCTAAATGTTATGCCGGCATTAAGGTTGCCGAAAGAAGGCTTCCTGCAATATTTGCCGAACTTGCAAAAAGCTGCGGATGTTAAATTAAAATCTTTAAGCGAAATCACAGTAAAAATTGACTTGAAAAAAGGCTGGAAGATCAATGAGAACGGTCCGAGTTTCATCAATCTGTTGGAGATGGTGAAAGATGATCGCGCTAATCTAGTTTCTAGCTTTGACTGGACTGATGTCAGAACTAAAAACATCAAGTTACCGCAGCTTTCTGAGAATAAAAAATACCTTTTACAAGGCGTGATTTACTACTGTGAAGATAAAGCCAACGCCTTGTGTTATATCAAAAGTTACGAGCAGGGGATTAGCGTTGATGATAGTGAACAGAATAGCCAAATTATCATTAGTGTGGTGTCAAAATAAAATTTAGGGATTGATTTCGGTTCTGATGGTTCCAGGTTACAAGCTTAAACCTAAAATATATCTATATAGATTCATCAATTTTTCCTGCAAAAATTCCTTCTTTTTTAAGTTTAGATTCTTACCATTGATTACATCCTGCGCAGCCATATTTTCCACGGCCTCTGAGCAGTTTTAAAAATCAACAAAAAATTCCAAAAAATGTCAGCTAAAAAACAAGACAATTCTCCTGTTGTTGAAGAGCAAATGGATCACACGGTGAGCGCCGAATATTCATCAGATTCGATCAAAGTTTTAAAAGGTTTAGAAGCAGTTCGTAAACGTCCCGGAATGTATATTGGCGATACTGACGATGGTTCAGGTTTGCATCATATGGTTTACGAAGTTGTCGACAACGCAATCGACGAAGCTTTGGCCGGACATTGCGATCAAGTTACAGTTGCTCTTAACGCTGACGGTTCAGTCACCGTACGCGATAACGGTCGTGGTATTCCAACCGACATTCACAAAGAAGAAGGCGTTTCAGCTGCTGAAGTTATTATGACACAACTTCACGCTGGCGGTAAATTTGACCAAAATTCTTACAAAGTTTCTGGCGGTTTGCACGGTGTTGGTGTTTCGGTGGTAAACGCTTTGTCTGATTGGTTAGAGCTCACAATCTGGCGCGACGGAAAAGAACACAACATGCGTTTTGAACATGGTGACGCAGTCGCTCCACTTAAAATCGTGGGCGATGCTAACGGTGAAAAAGGTACGCAAGTTACTTTCCATCCATCACACCAAACATTTGCCAATGTTTTGGAATTCTCTTTCCCAACTCTTGAGCAACGTTTACGCGAATTATCTTTCCTTAACTCAGGTGTTAAAATCGTTTTAAAAGACTTGCGTGGTGAAGAACCAAAAGAAGTCATCCTTTTCTACGAAGGCGGAGTTGAAGCTTACGTTAAATATCTCGACAAAAGCAAAAATGCTTTGCACCAAACTATCTCGGTTGCTGGATCAGACAAAACCAGCGGCATCAGCATGGAAGTTTCGATGCAGTGGAATGATTCTTACCACGAAAACGTTTTGTGTTTTACCAATAACATTCGTCAACGTGACGGCGGTACGCACTTAGCTGGTATGAAAGCAGCTCTTACTCGTACCATTAACAATTACGCCTCAGACAACAAACTTTTCAAAAAAGACAAAATTGTTTTATCGGGTGACGACGTACGCGAAGGTTTGACTGCAGTAGTTTCAGTTAAAGTTCCTGATCCAAAATTCTCGTCACAAACTAAAGATAAACTCGTTTCATCAGAAGTTCGTACCCACGTTGAATCTTGGGTTAACGACAAGTTGGCACAATGGTTTGAAGAACGCCCATCTGATGCGCGTGCGATTGTCGGTAAAGCAGTTGAAGCAGCGCAAGCTCGTGAAGCAGCTCGTAAAGCTCGCGAACTAACTCGTAGAAAATCAGCTCTCGAAGTTTCTAACTTGCCAGGAAAATTGGCTGACTGCCAAGAAAAAGATCCAGCACAATCTGAGTTGTTTATTGTAGAAGGTAACTCAGCTGGCGGTTCTGCTAAATCAGGACGTAACCGTAAATTCCAAGCGATTTTGCCAATTCGTGGTAAAATTTTGAACGTTGAACGTGCACGTTTTGACAAGATGCTTTCTTCAACTGAGATTGGCACTATGATCACCGCACTTGGAACTGGTATCGGCGCTGAAGATTTTGATCCGTCAAAAGTGCGTTATCACAAAATCATCATTATGGCCGACGCGGACGTCGATGGTTCTCACATCAGAACTTTGCTTTTGACTTTCTTCTTCCGTCACATGCCAAAGTTGATCGAATATGGCTTCTTATACATCGCACAACCGCCACTTTACAAAATCAAAAAAGGCTCAAGCGAAGTTTATTTGAAGAACGAAGCCGCTTTGCAAAACTATGTGATCGAAAATGCTTTGAATAACGCAGTTTTGAAATCAAAGGCTGGAGATCGCTCTGGTGCTGATTTGCATGATTTCATCAATAAGTTGAGCAAGTTTTCACACTTGATTAACAGCGTTTCGCGTATCGTGCCGGCAGAAATCTGTGAAAATTTGGCGTTAGCTGGTGCTTTCGACAAAGCTTGGATGAACGATTCTTCTAAAACTAAGTCTTTGCTAAAAAATATTGAAAAAATCTTGGCTGATGCTTCCAACGAAGATGTTACTTGGAGCGCTTCGATCAATGACTCTAACGACATTGATGTAGTGAAAGAATCGCGTGGTGTAAAAACTTCTTACGTGGTGAAACATAACTATCTCGACATGCCAGAATTTAGCGCTCTTGGTCAGTTGAGAGAGCAAATCGCTGCTGAATTCGAATCAACAACCAAATTCATTCGTGGTGAAGAAGAACGCGTTATCGCCAAACCAGTTGAGTTGATGAATCTGATTCTTGAAATCGGTAAAAAAGGCGTGTCAATCCAACGTTTCAAAGGTTTGGGTGAAATGAACGCTGAACAACTTTGGGAAACTACACTTGATCCAGCAAACAGAACTTTGCTGCAAGTTAAGGTCGATCAGTTTGATGAAGCTGATGAAACCTTCTCAACTTTGATGGGTAACGTAGTTGAACCACGTCGTGAATTCATTCAAGAAAACGCGCTGAAAGTTGTGAATTTGGACGTTTAGTAGTCTAACTGACTTTGGCTATAAAAGTACTGATACCGAGTTTGGCTTAATAAACCCCCCGACTCGCTAAAGCGAGCCACCCCCCTTGACAGGGGGGCAAGCAAAA
>OFDC01001886.1_pt1 | contig 10258 bp, 9 predicted proteins | sample 1520941 | NCBI WGS metagenome assembly OFDC01 (sample SAMEA94258168, study PRJEB24077) | hot springs metagenome | biome: Aquatic biome; feature: Water | place: India | collected 2012-12-06 | depth 5 m | reverse complement strand
GCGAGACAGAGTCGTTGGCAAGACATGCGCGGACAGTCCCCAGAGATATTGGCCGAAAAATACAGCTTAAGAAATCAATCTATCATTCCGAGGGAGACAGCAAAAGCATCTGCGCTTCGCTTGCAAGGGACCGGTGTTCCAGCATACATGGAAGTCACACTTCTTCCCGGCGATATTCTGTACATTCCACCATATTGGCTTCATCAGGTAGTACGGAATCGCATCGACAAATCGCCTCACCGAATCAAAATATTGAGTTCGATGTTATATGTACTGTAGACGGTGGCGGAATCTTGTTCCGTTTCTGTGTCCGTGTGGTGGGATCCTGTCGAAAGGGATGCAGTGTCAGGTGAGCTGTAGACTTGTGTCGCGGTTTTCTTGTGAACTACATTCTAAAATATGTGTTTAATGCAGAACTGATGGACATGCCGATTCCTTTGGAAATGGACTACTCTCTACCCGACTTTATCGCTGGGGGAACATCGTATCTTGCCCATTTCCTTGTTTGCATCGGAGAATCGCTCAGCAGCTATTCGCACTCGTCGGCGACGAACAGCTAGCGAAATCCGAGGGCTTCAGAACGCTAGCTGCCCGCTATGCCACCCTCCGCGACGCTTTGGTGCGCGCAGACGCGGCAACAGCCACCGCTGAAATCGCCGCCTGCCGCGCTCTGGCCAAGGCCGCGTCACCGTTGCCGCTCGACGCGATGTTCGACGCCTACGCGGCCTCCCTCAAAACCTGAGGGACCCTCCACTACCTGGGCATCCGGCCGCTGCCGCCACGGTTCGGCATGTCGCTACCACCACGCGGGCCTTTGTATCCGCCACCGCCCCGTTTCATGAGACCGCCGCCGATGCCGATCGCGATATCCATACCCGTGACGATGTTCTCGTCATCTGAGTTGCGAGACTTGGCCGTGCGCGTCTTCTTCGGTTTCGTCTTCGTCTCGGTCGGCTTGGCCTTCTCGGCGCGCTTGGTTGGTTTCGTGGTCTCTGTCTTGCGCTTCGGCTTGTCCGGATATGTACCGAGCAGGATCGCATCACGCGTGAAAACCGGCGTGGGGTCGATGCCCGGCGATTTCGCGACGAACGGAAACGCGGTGTCGAACGGAACCGAATCTTTCCCCTGTAGCGAAGCCCATTTGACCGGCGATCCGACGTCGCCGTCACCGCCGATGCGGATTAGCTTGCCCGGCTCATCGTGGATACGGCACTTCCCGCGCTGGTTGCAGATCTCGACCGCACCCTCGTGCAGCAGCAGCCACGATAGCCCATCCTCCTGCACAAAGACGTCGAAGATCGTGCCGCGCACCGTGATCGCCGCCGCCGGCGTCTTGATCACGTAGGTCGGCTTCTCGGCGACGCCCGTCATGAACCGGAACGTACCTTTCACGAGATCCAGAACGATCGAGCCCTTTGCCTTGGCCGGATCGTAAACGAACTTATCGAGCGTCAGGTGCGAGCCAGGCCCAAGCGCCAGCTTTGTCTCGTCGTCGAGCTTGAGTTCGCTCGAGCCGTCCAGCCCGACTTCGATGGTCTCGTCCTGATGCACCCGGTCGCCTTGCTGCAACGTGCGTGTGTCGCGGTTGAACTCCGCGGTGACCAGATTGACCACGATGAGCGCGGACCCGACAGGTTGCTGGGGCGCCGCAGCCACCACCGACCCGGAGGCCAGCAGCCCGCAAATTGCAAAGAATGCCGAAGGAAATTTCATGACAGCCAACTATCCTTGGGGGGCCACGCAGGACTGAGGCGCGCTCTTTCAAGCTTGCCCTTCGGTCGGCCCCAAACGAAGCGGCGTGACCTACGTCTACCATTATAGCAGACGGCTGATCGCCTCCAAAGCGACGAACGAACGTCCCGATGGATTGACACAATTTCTAGCAAACACGGTCTTGCCGCCGGAAGCTGTTCCCGGGGGAACAGGGCCTCTCTTAGAGCCGGATCGCGCTCTTGGAGTGCTTTTTGGCCTTATACTCAGGCTCGACATGAATGACGACTTCGGAGCCCTCGATTTCGGCCTCGAGTGCGGCTTCGAGCCGGTCGCAGATGTCGTGAGCTGCGTTCACGGTCATGGTCCCCGGCACCACCAGGTGAAACTCGATGAAGAGCGCGCGCCCCGCCTGCCGGGTCCGCACGTCGTGCGCTTCGAGCGCACCATCCCCGCTCCGCTTGATCGCATCCCGGATACGCGCCTGGATATCGCTGTCCGCCGCTTCGTCGAGAAGCCCGCTGATCGACGCCATCGCGATCTTCGATCCGCTCCAGAGAATGTAGCAGGCAACCCCAATCGCGATCAGCGGATCGAGGATGTTAAATCCGGTAGCCCAGCCCAGGACGAGCCCTAAAACGACACCCACCGAGGTCAGCACGTCGGACAGCAGGTGCCAACCGTCGGCAACGAGCGCAGGCGAGCGGAACGCGCGGCCGCGATTGATGAGAAAAGCGGACCAGGCCCCGTTCAAAGCCGTCGCGAGGAGGCTGAGCAGCATCCCGAACCCGAACTCGGAGAGCTCGCGAGGCTTGAGAAGGGCATCGTAGGCTTCGCGAATGATCAACAGCGCCGCCACGACGATCAGCGCGCCTTCCAGCACGGCGGAGAGATACTCGGCTTTGTGGTGGCCGAATTGATGATTTTTGTCCGCCGGTCGCGCACTGACATTGATGGCGAGCAGCGCCGCGCCCGCCGCCACGAGGTTCACGATGCTTTCGAGCGCATCCGAATAGAGCGCCACGCTACCGGTCACCAGATAGGCGGCATACTTGAGCCCGAGAACCGCAAACGCCACGGCAATGCTGCCCACGGCGATCAAATGCAGCGTTCGGGTGACGCGAGCGTCAGTCATCGGAGCAGCCATCATCCAAATTCGTGAAACCAATAGGCGATCTGAAAATGCCGGCCCCCATCACACGGGACTTCTGGCCAAAAAAACTCCTCGCTCGTCTTCAAAGACCGGAGGCGGAACGCGGTCCTATCGGACTCGATCGCCGTCCTCAGCCGCTTCCGGCCCTACTTGCCAGATGAGAGCCCAAAGCGCCACCCCAACGAGAGATCGTGTCGCACACGCCCCAGGCCGCCCGGAATACATGGCTTTATCCACATCGTTTGCATCCTGAAAGCTCCAACGACGAAGCAGAATCTGCTCCGAAAGAGACCCGTAGCGCCAACTGGTTTGCGGCACTGGCGCACGGCTTCGCATCGGGGAGCACTTCGCCATGGCAAATTTCACGACGCATATCGCAGTCGGCACGCTTGTCTCCGGCTCACTGGCCACCCTGACGCTCGCCGCCAACGTCATCGCACCCGAAAATCTGATTCCCATCACGCTTGCAGGCGTGCTGGGCTCGGTGCTGCCGGATATCGACCTCAAGGAAAGCCGGCCCAGCCGAGCCATGTTCGGCGGGCTCGCGATTTTCTTCTCGTTCTCCGTGCTGTTCTCCGCCGCGGATCGCCTGTCCATCGTGGAGCTATGGATGCTCTGGCTCGGCACCTTGCTGCTGGTGCGCTACGGCCTCCGCAACATCTTCCACAATGTCTCCGTTCATCGCGGGATCTGGCACTCTATCCTTGCCGGTCTTTTCTCGGCTGCCGCGACGGCCGTCGTCTTCGCCAACGTTCTGGATCGCCACGAGGGCGTCGCGTGGCTCGCGGCAGGATTCATGTTCGTCGGGTTTCTGGTCCACCTCACGCTCGATGAGATCTATTCCGTCGATATCGAGGACAAGCGGCTGAAGTCATCATTCGGAACTGCTCTCAAGCTCTTCGACCGCCGCCACCCCTATGCCACGGCCGGAATGGCCGCCGCCCTCGGTCTCGCAATCTGGCTTGCGCCATCTCCCAACGTGTTCCTGACCGGCCTGTCTTCGCGCGACATGTGGGCGGGCCTCAATGAGCGTATGCTTCCGAAGGAGAGCTGGTTTGGACTTGTCAAAGTGCCGAGCCTGATCGCCCGCACGCCGTCACCCGCTCCGCAGGACATTACGACCGGCGCAATTACGAAAGAGGCTCCGAACAATTCCGCAGCGCCGCCGGCGGCTTCTCCCTGAAGCGACGGCTCGCGAGCTGCAGCGAGTTCTCCCTCGTAGAAGCGCATCTTCGGCCCCGCCCTCAAGCGGGACCGAAAAAGATCGCAATATCCAAACCATTGAAGTTCAAAACAGCGGACAAGGTGAAGTCGTTTTCTTATGAAGAAAACGCGGACCGCCGTACCCCGATTTCCTGAACGAAACCGACCGCGCACGAGCCGAATGGAAAAAGCAGCGGGCTCAAGTGGCCATCGCTCTTTGCGCTTCGTAGCCGACGAGATAATTCCGCACGAGATCGTTCATGAGAACGCTCGCGTCGTCCGCAGCGATAATCGAGAGCTTGTCTGCGGCGGAAAGCGACGCGATGCCATGAACACCCGCCCAGAGCACCCGAGCCGCCCGGCGGACATCCTCGGCGTCGCGACCTTCCGACAGAGGCAAGAGAGTGCCCTCGACCTCGCCCATCAGCGCCTCGAGCTTTTGCCGGTACCAATCGGGAACAACGCGTGAAGCCGGGATATGATGCTCGAACAGCAGATTCCAGAGCTTCGGATTCTGCGCCGCAAAGGCGAGGTAGCAGTTTGCAAGCTTGTGAACGCGCTCGCGCGGATTTCCTCCGCGCGGAACGCTGGTGAGGTCGTGCAGCAGATCGTCGAGCAGCCTGCCCTCGATCGTAAGCACCAGATCGTCGAGGTTCTCGAAGGAATTATAGAGCGTCCCCGGCGAATAATTGATGCGCCGGGCGATTTCGCGAGCGGAAAGCCCGCCAAGCCCAGCCTGCTGGATCAATTCGGTAGAAGCTCCGATAATCAGCTCTCGTAGCTCTTCTGCGGTATGAAGCGATCGACGGCCCATGGGTTGTCCCCTCGCTCGAAACTTCACATTCAGGGCGCCGTTGCGATCTGGCGCCTTATGTTCAAGTGACTTCGATTCTGGCTACCGCGGCCCGAGGCCAACATCGGACCCTGACCGAGAAATTGGAACGGGCCAAACCAAAGACAAGAGATCTGAAACACAATCAATCAAACAAACAGAAATTAGAACATGCGAACCAGGATGGTCCGATCTCACCATAAATCGAACGTCGAGACCGTAACAAACATGACGTCTCCAGAGCTTTCTCTAGAGAGCTGATCTAGGTCAGGCAGTACGATTTCGTAGCACTATTCAGCGACAGGCGTTCAGAACGGCTCATGTCTGCAAATCACCCAACGAAGCCCAACTGTAAGGACGGTGAAACGCTCCAACACGGCCCGTCAATTCGCTTGGTGTAATTAGTTGCTGGACTGAGCATACTGAAGATCGCCCACGACTTCAACAATGAGCTCTCATTCATTTCATCTGCACACCGGACGCATACGGCAAAAAGCTGCAGATTGAAAATTAATCAGGAGAAGCACGAACTTAAGCAGTTGTCGTCGAACACGACGCAAAGCCCCTTTCGGGGTTTCGCGAACGCCTTGCTCGTCCAATCGCTCGTGTTCATCAAATATCCGGCGAACATCGGTTTGAATTTGTAGGTCGCCTCCACGACCACCACGCTCTCGTTCTTGCTGAGAACACCTTTGGTGAGCGAATAGGCTTGGCAGCGCGCCGGCTGTGCGCCACCGTTGAAAGACGGACGATTGGTCGTCGCGGGATAGACGCGGGTATTTTCCGCGTTTGACGCGCTCGACATCACCGGAATGATCGAAATTTTGAGATCTTTGGTATCGTACGGGCTCATCATCTCGCCCGCGATGCCGTAGATAGCCTTCACGTCGTCCGCGGTGAGCTTGTCCTCGCGCGCGACGAGATCGGCAATCGTGCTGGTCAAATGATCGAACCGCTGATCGATCGCGACCGCACGGGTCAATTCGATCGTCCCGATCAGGAACAGCAGCATGATCGGCGCAATGAAGCCGAATTCGACGGCCGCGATCCCCCGGATGTCGGCTCCGAACTTACGCATTGCGCGCCCCGCTCGCGCGATCGCCCACTTCGTCAACGCGATCGGCATAGCACACGCTCCCGCTTCAACACTCTGGCGGCTGGTCATGATACCTATCCGATCACTCATCTGTAGGGCTCAGACCGGAATGCGGTCGTCGCGGAAAGAACGGTTTTTCCCTGCACAATCGGAGTGGGTGAGATGAGATTCCAGATCGTCTGCCAGAAAGCCGATCCCATCTCCCATTCGTAGCAGGCCGTAACTTGCACCGCCGTGCTCTCCTCGCCGGACCGCGAGCTGACGGCATCCGTTCCGGCCCCCGCGGAAGGGGTCAACTTGCCGTCTGTCACGCAGCTCGTCGCAGGCGCGAGCCCAGCGAACTTGGCGTTGCTCTTGATATGGATGACCAGATGCTTGTCGCACGAGATGAAGGTGCCGGCTGCATCGCAGACCAGCTGACGGAAATCGTCGAGATCGAGCCCTGCCTTCTGCGCCTCGCCCGTTCTTAACTGACGCGCAGCATCCAACACCCCCCGTTGCAGCGAATGGGAGGTCAGGTAATGAATGCCGACAGTCATCATCGCGAGGACCACCACGACGAACGGAACCGAGACGAGACCGAACTCGACCGCGGTCGTCCCGTCGCTGTCACGACGGAATTCGCGGAAGAAACGCGCCAGCTTGGCGCGAACTATGGGAAGGGAAGGGGTGATGCTACGCATGGAAAGTCCGGCCGGCGGAGTAATGGGCTCCGCGAGCTTAGGGACCGGCCGATCTAGGAATAGTTGACGCGCCTACGATTTGCGCGGCGAAGGTAAAGAGGAAGTTACCGCCCGCCGGAAGCAGAAAGGGGGAGGGAGCTGAGAGGGGCCTTCTCGGCCACCTTGCCCGCCGGCAGCCGCTCCGTCGAAAAAGACCCCGCGCAGGCGACCGGCCAATCCGGAACGCCAAGCAATCCCCGGAAGTAGGTCTACAAAAGCAAACACCCGGCAAGCCGGGTGTCTCAAGCTCCAAAAGCTCTATGGTGCGGTCGAGAAGACTCGAACTTCCACGGGTTGCCCCGCTACCACCTCAAGGTAGTGCGTCTACCAATTCCGCCACGACCGCATCACGGCTTTGAAGCGCCCCATATAGCCAACCCGCGTCGGCTGAACAAGGGGCACCTGAGTGCCTTACCATTCAGGATGCGGCAGGAAAGCTCGCACAAGGAACAGAACAGGCGCTCAGCCAATTTCCCGGAGCACATCAGCGCTCTGGGAGCCCGCGGAACTAACAGAGGGCGACCGCGAAGGCAAGCCCGAAACGACGGCCGCCCCGAAGGGGCCGGAAAGCCGAATGAACGGGGCCGCCTGTAAAATCGCGAAACGCCCGAAACACCAAGCAGCAGGCCTGGTTCCGGAGACCGCGGCGCACCCGGTGCGGCATCGGGGCCAGACACGACCTCGGCCCCATTTCCGATAGACGATCGTCGCAGCAGACGACATCGCGCTTCGGACCGCCTATTCGCACTCTATATATGCAATCGAGGAAACGTTCGCAGTCTTTGGCCGCGTTTCCGAATAGACATTGAGAAACCTGCATGGTCCGCAACGGCGGACCATCACGGCAAGCCAGAATGCAAGAGCGTCATCCATGATGGATTTCGATAGAAGCCCTGTCGCGTGGATGGTGAGTCCCGGGCTCACCGACTACCCGTTTGCGGTCTCCACGATGGAAGAGCGCGCTGCCCAGGTCCGCCAGCGGCAAGCCTCCGAGGCGATCTGGCTCGTGGAGCATCGCTCCCTCTACACGGCCGGCACCAGTGCCCGCGCACCCGACCTCAGAGATCCGAACCGCCTACCTGTCTTCACCACCGGACGCGGGGGGCAATACACCTACCATGGCCCCGGCCAACGCATCGCCTATGTGATGCTGGATGTTCAGCAGAGGTTCGGCACCGATGTCCGCGCCTTCGTCGCAACGTTGGAGCGCTGGATCATCGACAGCCTCGCCTCGCTCGGGATCGTGGGAGAGGTCCGCCCGGGCCGGGTCGGCGTCTGGGTTGTGACGAACGGCGCGTCCGAACAGGCAGCCTCAGAGAAGAAGATCGCCGCCATCGGCATCCGCATCAGCCGCGGCGTGAGCTATCACGGCATCAGCCTCAACGTCGCTCCCGACCTCTCCCACTATGACGGCATCGTCCCGTGCGGAATTTCCGATCACGGCGTCACGAGCCTCGGCGATCTCGGCCGCACCACCGTGATGAAAGATGTGGATATGTCCCTCAGGCAATCCTTCGAACGCCATTTCGGACCGACACACGAAGCCGCCGCCCCATCGGGAACCTGATTTCGAAGCCGTAAAACGTATCGAAATGGAACGCCGGGCCCATCGCATCCTGCCCAAAAGAAAACCCGGCCCCGCAACAAGCGGGACCGGGCCTCTATTCACTACAACGGGTCTCTTCTACGGACGCGAGTTGGGCCGAGAAGGCTGGGCGTCATTACCTAACGCAGGTTCTGACGGCACCCCCACCTCATCGTCGTAGAGCTGGCCATCCTCGATCGACGTAATTTCCGAGCCCTCAAGCTCGAACGGGTCTTCTCGACTGGCGCCGAGCCGGATCAAGCACCCCTTCTGACAAATCCCATCAAGAACCGCATTCGGCTTGAGAATATGGTCTTTTTGGGAACTTCCCTCGATGACGGTGACCGTTTGGTCCCTGGCATCTCGATTTGTGATCGAAGCCGCCTGAGCGGCTGAGGTGGACAGAAGCAGAGCGATCAGGAACCCCGGAACGACGCGATCAGATGACACAACCAACTCCGAGACCACGTGGCAGAAACTCTTTACTTCTTCTTCTTCGCAGCGGGCTTCTTTGCAGCAGCTTTCTTCGCGGCGGGCTTCTTAGCAGCTTTAGCCATCTTCGTTAGTCCTTCCATTGAACGCCCAGCGTGGGCTGAGCCGAATCTGACCCGACTCACGACGGGCCGAGCGTCAATGTGGTCAGAATCAATCCGAGCTTCAAACGGAAATTTCCGGTGACTGATATCGAAGATTTCGATAGATAGCTCGAAAGCGTCTCTGCGTGATGCGAGCGGCACATGGATATCAATCTCGCGCGTACGTTTCTGATGGTCATCGAGACCGGCAGCTTCATCGAAGCTGCAGTGAAGCTCAACATCACCCAATCCACAGTTTCAGCCCGTATTAAGGTGCTCGAGGATCTCCTGGGGCGCCCGCTTTTCGAGCGTTCGAAGTCGGGCGCGGACCTAACCGCGGCTGGCGAGCAGTTCAGAAAGCACGCCCTCGCGCTCGTGCGCGTATGGCAGCGGGCCCAGCTCGAAGTCAGCCTTTCCGATCAGCACCGCGATCACCTCGCGATCGGCGCCACCATCGGATTGTGGCAAGGTTTCCTGTTGAAATGGGTCGCGCGGCTTCGCACGGAGACCCCCGATATCGCCGTTTCCGCCATCTCGGCACCATCCACGACCCTCACCCAGCGCCTGATCGAGGGAACGCTCGATCTCGCGGTCATGTACCGGCCCATTCAGCCGCCCGGGCACGTCGTCGAGCATCTGTTCGACGAAGAGTTCGTGCTGGTGACCAGTGCCAAGCAGACGAGCCGCAGAGCGGGCGCCAGTGATTACGTCTTCGTGGATTGGGGACCGGACTTCCAGCAGGATCACGCCGCCGCCTACCCGGAACTCACCAACCCGGGCCTGCATCTCGACCTCGGATCGGTCAGCATCGAATATCTGCTTGCCAACGAGGCCTCCGGTTACTTCCCGTCACGCATCGTCAAGCATCACCTGGCACGCGGCCGCCTGCGCCAGCCGAAGCGCGCGCGCCGTTTCGTCTATCCGGTCTACATGGTCTATCCGGAAGCCCGCGACGAAGACACTTACGAGCTGATCATTCACGGCCTGCGCAGCGCCGCCGCCCGCTTGGGCTAAAGCACCACCCCGCAGGTTCGAACTGGGGTTACGCCGTCTCGCGCTGCTCGAAGCCGGTGAACGTGCCGGCCTCCGCCGCGAGCAACAGCACCCGAGAGACCTCAGCCATCTCCGGACCCTGCCGGCAGCGCCCGATCATTGCGTCCACGGCTTCGGCCGGCCCCTGAAAAACCGCTTCGACCGATCCGTCACGACGATTGCGCACCCAGCCCGTGAGCCCGAGCGACAACGCGGTTCGCCGCGTCCAGGCCCGATAGCCGACGCCCTGGACACGCCCCTCGATCCTGACACGCTCCGTCCGCACAGCCTTCACCCCTGCTCGCTGCCCAAAATGAACGACGCCCCCCTCTCCGGCAAGGAGAGGGGGG
>OFDC01001885.1_pt1 | contig 10261 bp, 15 predicted proteins | sample 1520941 | NCBI WGS metagenome assembly OFDC01 (sample SAMEA94258168, study PRJEB24077) | hot springs metagenome | biome: Aquatic biome; feature: Water | place: India | collected 2012-12-06 | depth 5 m | reverse complement strand
CCAGATCGTCTCGTGGTCGGTCCGCGATGAATCGCTCCACTGCGAAGGCATCACCCGCCTGTTCCACGCCTTCGTGAAAGAGCGCGGCTGCTTGACCAAGGCGGTGAAGGAAGACATCATCGACTGCTGCCAGAAGACGGTGCGCCTCGAAGACGCCTTCATCGACCTCGCCTTCGAACAGGGCCCGGTCCCGGGCATGAGCGCCAAGGAAATCAAGCGCTACATCCGCTACATCGCCGACTGGCGCCTGAGCCAGCTTGGCCTGCCCGCGATTTACATGATCGAAGACCACCCGCTGCCCTGGCTCGCCCCGCTGCTCAACGGCGTCGAACACGCCAACTTCTTCGAAACCCGCGCCACGGAATACTCGAAGGCGGCGACGAAGGGCGACTGGAACACGGTATGGTCCAGCTTCGACAAACGCCGCACGGCGAAGTCTGCGGCGAATGTGGAAGCGCCGGTTGAGGTGGATGTCGATATGTTTGGGGCTGCGGGGATTGCGGCGGAGTGATGATTGCGGATTTGAAGAAGTAAGAAAGGATTGATGCGAGGGGCATGGCCCCTCGCGCTCCTAGAATTTAGAGGAAAATCCTTGTGAGAAAGCATGAACTTCAAATTGCAAACTTCATATGTACTTTTGGAGATCGTGGGGATTTAATAGACTTCGTTGATGAAATTGTAATTCCATCTTTTTTTACGGACACTCTGGTCCGAAAGTACGGATCCACAAGTTACTATGTTTATGAACCTCGATGGATTTCTCTAGGGGGAAGAGACCCAGAGTTGGCGATATGCGGAAGATTTGTAAAAGACACTGTTCTCAAAAGGGAGCAAATAGTGTCTCAGGGTGAATTAGTGGTGGCTTATGACGAGATGAAGTCTGCGCCATCCGCATTCTTTATTCTACTTTTAAGAGATCATAGGCTTCTCTATTTTGCGGAGACAGCGTTTGCCCCAGATCTTCAGTCATTTTCCTCCACTATGCAAATATTTCTTCGACGTGTCTGGCGTAACTTTCTAAGGTTGAAGCATCATAACTCCGAGGTTGGCGTCACGTATAAGGAGCTTGAAAAGGAATACCCCCGCCCAAGGCTCAACATCGTACCTGTTGCCAAAGAAGGAGTTGTCTCTGACCTAATGGGCGATTTTGATCGAATTGAGAAAATTCGTTTCAGGCTCATCAGGCCAAATCAAGAAACCGATGCATCGCAGGTTCTGCAATCAGTACGCGATCGTTTGCAGCCATTGCGCCCATCTCGCTTGACGCTTGAAGTGTCGGATAGTGAAGGGTTGGATAAAGACGAAAGTATCGATGTAGTTAAGGAGGTAGTGTCTGGCCACAATACGGATATTGTTGTCTCCGGTTTCGATGAAAGTGGAAATAAACTGAAGCTTGATAACAATAATTTTGCATTAAAGATTTCAATAGAAGATCCGCCGACAGAAGAAAAGAAGTTGGCTTATGAGTTATATGCAGAGTTTGTTCTCCAAGCCGTTTCAGGAGCGGTGAGGAGATTTATACCATCGGAATCCGTTATAAAGAAAATTGATTCCCTAAGGAAAATAGTCTTGTGATCGTACCAGAATGGGAGATAGAGCTTCAAAAGGAAAAATCCCTCTGGGATATAGTGAAGATATGCCGAAGTGAAGCCGCGCCACCGTTTAATAATAGGGTTCGCATGTTTGGCTATCCCTTTGTTTTTATTTCGGCAATTTTCATAGTCAATTGCGCGGGGAGCGCGAATGATGTCTTAAGCTCGCTCACTAATCTTTCGTCGGCTTTGACAGCGTTAAACGCAACTATTTTGGGATTCCTTATTACGGGTCTTGCAGTGTTTACAACGCTCTCGGATAAGAATCTTCTTATCGAACTAGCTAAGACTAAGAAGGTTGGTTCCAGCTTATCCGTATTCAAATACATTTATTTTAATCTTTTGAGCATCTTCGCATACTATATCGCATTTTTAATTATAACAATATTCACAAATTGGATATCGGTAATAAGATTACCAATATCTAATTTGGAATTAGATGGAATTATATTCAGATTGTCAATACTAATCAATAGTATCATCATTTCCTCTCTCTGGGTCATTATAGCAGACAGCTTTCTCAGGCTGAAGTCGTTTATATGGAGTGTATATCAGACGTTCCTATCTATGTTGCTCGTGAGTTCCTTTCTGGAAAGTATGGATGAAGAATAATTACTCTAAGGGCGCCCTTTGAGCCATGGAAAGAACGGAGTGCGACGCGATCGGCACGAAACCTGAGTTCGCAATGTCGGCACCTTGCCCCCCCCTCCCGCCTGCGGGAGGGGGGGGGAATGGGTACAGGGCGACCGGCACTTGCCGCGCGCCCTGCAATGATGGCACATGCACATCATGTCGCTCGACTTCTCACCCCTCGCGAAAGCCGTTGCCCGCCTCGACGAAGGCCTCGCACGCTATCGTGCTGATGAAAGCGATGAGCAGATTCGCGATGGATTGATCCAGCGGTTCGAGTTTACCTACGACCTTGCCCACAAGATGCTCCGCCGCGCACTAGAGGCGGGGGCGGCCAATCCGGAGGAGATTGACCGGCTGACCTTCCCGGACCTGATCCGCACCGGCGTCGAGCAAGGACTGGTCGCAGGGCAATGGGCTGATTGGCGCACGTTTCGCGAAATGCGCAACATTACCTCGCACAGCTATGACGAGGCCAAGGCGGTGCAGGTCGTCGCCGCGATCCCGGCCTTCTTGGCCGAGGCGCGCAACCTTCTGCAGCGCTTGCAGGCCCGGACGTGACCAGTACCCTGCACCTGACCGCAGACGAACTTTCCGAAGTGCGCGCGATCCTGAAGCACTGGTTGCCCGCAGGTGTTAAGGTCCGGGCATTCGGCAGTCGTGCGGGCGGCAAGCCCAAGCCATGGTCTGATCTCGACCTTTCGCTTGAAGCCAGCGAACCGCTTTCGCTCTCTGTCCTGGCGGCACTGCGCGATGCGTTCAGCGAATCCGCGCTGCCGTGGAAGGTCGATCTGGTGGACCATCGCACCGCATCGGCAGAGTTTGCCACGATCATCGATCGTGACGGCGTGGCGCTTCTCTGACATAGCGCATCCCCATGGAACTCGACGACCAGCTCCGCCGCTATTTCGGCACCGATGATCTGACCGCCGTCACCCCCGATGCCTTTGCGGCGGGCATTGAGAAGATGCTGGTGGATTTCGGCCTGGAGAAGGACCGCGCCCGCCGGTTCGGGCTGTGGTCCCTGCTGCACATGCTTGGGTCTGCGCCCGATCTCGACGTGGCGTTCAAGGACGCTGACGACCGCGAGGCGGCGCGCAATTTCATGGACATGGTCGCCAGGGCCCAGGATGTAAGCGGTGCCGGAAACGCTGGCTGAACTGCCGCTGCTGATGATGGCGCTGGCGTGGCTGGCGCTGGCCAACCTTCACACCTTCACCGCCTTCTGGTTTGACAAGCGTGCCGCGATGCGCGGGGCTTGGCGCACGTCTGAAGCAACCTTGCTGATGGGGGCGCTGCTTGGTGGCACACCCGGCGCGTTCCTGGCGCGGCGGGTGTTCCGGCACAAGACGCGCAAGCAGCCTTTTGTCGGTCGGCTCCGGACCATTGCATTCCTGCAGATCGTGGCCCTTGGCGGCGCGGCGGGATGGTATGCGGGCGGCATGGTTCAGGTTTGAGGCAATCGCCGTTTGACGGCGCTGCGCGAAGCGCGCACTCTCTGCCCGGACGGAGGGTTGAGCCATGCCGGCATTGTTCTGGGGATTTGTCGCAATCGTGATCCTTGTGCTGGGGCTGGCGCTCGTTGCTCTCAAGCCGCAGGCCGATGCGTCCGAGCAGCGCCGGGAATCGGGCGACAGGTCGGGCGGCATGTGGTGGGCAACCGACGCCGGCAGCGGCGATTGTGGCGACGGCGGATGCGATTAGTCCACGCGAATAGCGCATAGGAAAAAGGGCGGCTTCCCCCCGGACGCCGCCCTTCCCGTAACCCGCAAGGCGGGCTGGATCGTTCGCTGCTTCGCTCGCTCAGGCCTTCTTTGGCTTGCCGTAGCGACGGCGGGCAACCAGGCCGGCGGCTGCTGCGCCGAACAGGATCACCATCGAAGGTTCGGGCACTTCGGTGCCGCTGCTGGTCGACGAGGTGGTCGTGGTGCCGCCGTTCGAACTGGAAGAAGACGTCGAGGACGAGGTCGACGACGATGTCGAGGACGACGTCGACGAAGACGTCGAGCTTGAGGTCGAACTCGATGTGGACGACGAGGTCGACGAGCTCGAGGTGACGTTGCCCGAGGAGGTCGAGGTCGACGAACTGGTGCTCACGTTGCCGGACGAGGTGCTGACATTCCCGCTCGAGGTCGAGACGTTGCCGCTGCTGGTGCTGACGTTGCCCGAACTCGTGCTGACCGATCCGCTCGAAGTGCTGACATTGCCGGACGACGTCGAGGTCGAGGTGGAAACGCCGCCGGTCGAGGTCGAGACGCCGCCGGTGGTGGTTGAACTGGTGATGCCGCCCGAGGAGGTCGAGGTCGATCCGCCCGAGGTTGACGATGACGTGGAACCGCCCGAGGTGGAGGTGGAACCGGTGCTGGTGGACGAGACGACGACGCTACCACCGCCGCCGCTGCTGCCGCCAAAGAAGCCGCCGAAGAAGCCGCCCCCGAAGCCGCCGATGCCGCCGCCGCCGATCACCACCGGAACGCCGCCGCCGCCGCTGGACCCGGTCGGCTGCGGCGGCATCGGCGGCATGTAGGGCACCGGCACCATTGCCATCTGCGGCGCGGGCTCGCAGGTCCTGGTGGTCGTCGTGGTCACGATGCGGCGGGCGCGGTGGATCTCGCGCTTGGCCGGGCGCTTCGCGATCCGCTTGGCGGGCTTGGTCGTCTTGACCTTCACCGGCTTGACGTGGTGGATCTCGCCCTTCGAAGGCGCTTCAGAAACGTGCACCGCGCCGCCGCCGAGCATCGCCCCGCCTGCTGCAGCCGCCGCCAGTTTTGCCAATGCCATCCGAACCGACATGATCGTTGCTTCCGTTCTCGTTCTCGGCGGAAGGGGCTATCAGAAGCGGGTTAATGCTCTGCTGACCCTTCCTTACCGATCGAAGAACGCAGATGGGGCGCGTGGGGGCAATGCCGTTAACCGTGTTGTTATAGGTGAATCTGCCCGAAAACGGGACCGAAGCGGGTGAACCGTTAACTCTGTGCCAGAATGGGACCGAACCGCCGGCGAGGATGAAGGTTGGAATCCAACTCCATGGCAACTCCCCCCTGACTCTCCTGCAACTCTCGTCAGCGGAGGGCAGACTCGGGCGCTAGTCTGCCTGGTCTAAGAGAGACGGTGTCGAGCCGGTCGGCGGAGTGAGTCCGAGGTGCTGCCATCCTCGATCGTTGAGGCACCGTCCACGTGCCGTGCGCGCGATCAGCCCAAGCTGGATCAGGTAGGGTTCGATCACTTCCTCGATCGTGTCCCGCGGTTCGGACAGGCCTGCCGCCAGCGTCTCCACCCCGACCGGGCCGCCTTTGTAGATATCGGCGATCATCGTCAGGTAGCGGCGGTCCTGCAGGTCCAGACCGATCTTGTCGACCTCGAGCCGGGTCAGCGCGTTGTCGGCAATGGATTGCGTGATCTCATCCGCGCCTGCCACTTGCGCGAAGTCGCGCACGCGGCGGAGCAGGCGGCCAGCGACGCGGGGGGTGCCGCGCGAGCGGCGGGCGATTTCGGTGGCGCCGCCCTTGTCGATGCCGATGCCCATGAGGCTGGCCCCGCGCGCGACGACGCGCTCCAGTTCCTCGACCGAGTAGAACTGCAGCCGCACCGGGATGCCGAAGCGATCGCGCAGCGGGGTCTGCAGCAGGCCCTGCCGCGTGGTCGCGCCGATCAGGGTGAAGGGCGGCAGGTCAATCCGCACCGAGCGGGCCGAGGGGCCTTCGCCGATCATCAGATCGAGCGCGCGGTCCTCCATCGCCGGATAGAGCACTTCCTCGACCACGGGGTTGAGGCGGTGGATCTCGTCGATGAACAGGACGTCGCCGTGTTCGAGATTGGTCAGCAGTGCGGCAAGGTCCCCCGCCTTGGCGATGACCGGGCCGGAGGTGGCGCGGAAATTGACGCCGAGTTCACGCGCAATGATCTGGGCGAGCGTCGTCTTGCCGAGGCCGGGGGGGCCGAAGAACAACACATGATCCATCGCCTCGCGCCGCATCTTGGCGCTTTCGATGAAGACCTGCAGGTTGTCCTTGGCAGCGGCCTGCCCGACAAATTCGGCCAGCGTCTTGGGCCGCAACGCAGCGTCCTGATCCTCGATCTGCGAGGCGGCGGAGAGGAGGGGGTTATCGGTCATGGTTTCAGGTGCTTTTGGACATCGCGGGAGTGATGCAGGATGCGGGCCACGATTATGCTGTCTGCTTCAACCTTGTAGAGAATGCGGTGGCTGCGATGGATCACGCAGCGGATGTCAGTGCCGTAACCGGGCCTTAACTCCCCGCTGAGGGGAAATGACTCCAGTCGGGCGAAAACCTTGGCGATCCCGCGCTGGTACGCGTCTGCGGCATCGTCTCCGAACCGCTCTCCGCCAAAGGCATCGATCTCTGCGAGGTCGGCGATGGCTGCCTCGGTTAGCCTTATATCAGGCACGTCGTGCGCGGCGGGCGGCGATAATCTCTTCGATGACTTCGCGGGCGTCCCTGTCGACGACGCCGGATGCCAAGCCTTCTTCGACCTTGGCACGTACCCACGCCGTATCCGCCGCTTCTTCAAGATCGCGACGGATCAATTCGCGCAGGTAGTCGCCAGCATCGCCGAAGCCGCAGTCTTCAATCCGCAGCTTCAAAGGACCTGTAAGTTCGTCGGGGATGGAAAAGCTGAGGTCGGTCATGGCTGGATCATACCGGGTTGGGGGTGTGTTGGCAAAGGAGCGGAGCTAGCATTTTCGTCGTCCGACCAATTCACCTTTCGCCAGACGCTTCCTGCACTCTCTGTGTCTGTAGCAGCGGTTGGGAGTATCAACCTCTCGGGATTACTCCCTTCCAACTTGCCGGAAATCCAGACCACCAGTCGGCCGTCCGGCAGAACTTCATACGAGTCGTCAGGATAGAAGCAGGCTACGTCGATCTTCCCAACCACTTCGAAGTTCTTTGATGAGACTGCTCCGGTTCGGACGTCTAACCTCTGTCCCCTCACACCGAGCCAAGTCCGAGCGAAGACGTGTTGGGTCTTGGCGAAACGGGCAGGCAACAGAGCTTCAGAGATAGCGAACTTGACCGAGGTTACGCCTGCACCAGTTGAAGCAAGCGTATGCGATGCAAGGAGGGGATGCTCACGAACGGCATAGGAGCAAGCGAAGGCGCTGTTGCTGCTCGTTATTGCTGCAGCAAAGCAAAGGGCGTGCAGAACCTTCACCCCGCCGCCCTTTTCAGCGCCACTCTCACCAGATCGTTCAGCCCGGCATCCTCGCCCAGTTCCTTGACCGCTGCGGCCACGGCGCTGCTGGCAATGGCGGGTTTGAAGCCGAGGTTTTGCAGGGCCGAGACGGCGTCGGCGCTGGCGTTGCCGGGGGGTGGGGTGAATATTTCGCCGCTGCCCATGCCGACGGGCGAGGTGTAGCCTGCGAGGCCGCCGGCCTTGTCCTTCAGCTCGTTGACGATGCGGCTGGCGAGTTTCGGGCCGACGCCGTTGGCGCGGGCGACCATGGCGGCGTCGCCCTGGGCGCAGGCGCGTTGGAGTTCCTCGACTGCGAGGGCCGATAAAATCGCAAGGGCGACTTTGCTGCCGACGCCCTGAACCGCCGTGAGCAGGCGGAACCAGGCGCGTTCTCCGGCGCTGGTGAAGCCGATCAGGCGCTGGTCTGTCTCGCTCACCTGCATCTCGGTGTGGATGACGACCTTGTCGCCCCGGATGCCGAGATGGGTGAGCGTCTTGGCGGAACAATGGACGAGATAGCCGACGCCGTTCACGTCGATCACGGCCCAGTCGGGCCCGGTGTCGTCAAGAATACCGGTGAGCTTGGCGATCATGGTTTGTTCCTATGGCAGGAACTTTTTGCCGTGGCCAGAGGCTAAGCGCGCCGAATGTGTGGAGTGGGGGCGGCTGGTTGCGAGAACTTGCGCTGCTTGCCCCCCCCCGGCCCCTCCCGCCTGCGGGAGGGGAGACGTCAATCGTTGGCTTGCTGGTCCTCGGGTACATTGTCCCACGGGCGGTAGTAGAGTTCGGCGCATTCGTGCGCCATCACGCCGCCGGTCAGCGTCAGGTCGTCCTTGTAGGCGTCCGCCACGAAATCGAGCGTCGAGAGGTGGCGGTCTTCGAAGTACATCTCGTGGACGTCGTCGCGGCCCGCACCATAGACGATGCGCGAGATGCCCGCCCAGATTGAGGCCATGGTGCACATGCCGCAGGGCTGGAGCGTGGAATAGAGCGTGGCGCCGGGAAAGCGCATTTCGCCGGAGGACTTGCCCGCCGCGCGGATCGCCATGACTTCGGCGTGGGCAGTGGCGTCGCAGTGTTCGGCGGTGCGGTTCACGCCGTGGGAAAGGAGCTGCCCGTCGCGCACGATGATAGCGGCGATGGGGGTGTTGGCGGGATCGGTGCCCTTGCGCGCGACGGCAAGGTCCCTTGCGCGGGCCATCCAGTCTTCGTCGCTCGGCCTGTCATTCAGTGCGTCCATCCGATCCATACGCCGGATGTGCGCAGTCGTTCCGCCCTAGCGGTGGCTGCCCAGCATGTTGGCGTGAGTGATTGCCACGGCCAGCGCGTCGGAAGCGTCCTCGCCGGCAAGCTGCACGCCGGGCAGGAGGATCTTGAGCATGTGCTGGATTTGCTGCTTTTCCGCGCCGCCGGTGCCGACCAGCGCCTTCTTGATGACCTTGGTGGGATATTCGGCCACCGGGATCCCCGCGCGCGCAACGGCGACCATGGCAACGCCGCGCGCCTGACCCAGCTTGAGCGTGGACTGCGGGTTGACGTTGACGAAGACCTCCTCGACCGCGCCGCTGTCGGGCTTGTAGATGTCGATCACGGCGGCGAGGGCGGAATCGAGCTCGACGAGGCGTTCGGCCATGGTGGCCTTGTTGTCGGTGCGGATCTGGCCGTTGGCGACGTGGCTCAACCGGCTGCCCGACTTGGCGACGACGCCCCAGCCGGTGACGGTGAGGCCGGGGTCGATGCCCAATATGATCATGTTACAGTTTCAGTCCGAAGCGCGGGGCCAGTTGCATCATGGCGAGATAGAGCAGGACCGTGAGCAGACAGCCGGCCACCAGCGCAATCCAGAACGACACCCCATGGCGCAGCAGCGCCGGGATGACGAGGAACATCGGCAGCGATGGCAGGACGTACCAGAAGGTGGCCTCGGCATGGATCGCCATGTTCTCCGCATCTGGCCGGGCGTTCCACAGGAACACCATGCCAAGCACCGAGACCAGCGGCAACGAGGCGACCAACGCGCCCAAGGTGGGCAGGCGCTTGCCGATTTCCGCAATGGCCGCGATCAGCACGCCCGAGAGCAGCGCCTTCGCGGCCAGTTGCCACATGCCGATCAGCCCAGCGTTTCCATGACGTCGTCGGGGATGTCGTAATTGCCCCAGACGGTCTGGACGTCGTCATCGTCCTCGAGCACGTCGATCAGCTTGAGCAGGGTGGCGGCGTTGTCGGCATCGACCGAGGTCTTCATGCTCGGCTTCCATGCCAGCTTGACGCCTTCGGCCTCGCCCAGGGTCTTTTCGAGTTCGCGCGCAACTTCGTGCAGCGATTCGACCGCGACCCAGATCTGGTGGCTGCCGGGGTTCTCGTCACCATCGCCCATGTCGGATTCGACGTCTTCGGCACCGGCTTCGATGGCGGCTTCGAGGACCTTCTCCTCGTCACCGACCTTGCCGGGGTATTCGATCAGGCCGAGGCGTTCGAAGCCGTGGCTGACTGCGCCCGATGCGCCAAGGTTGCCGCCGTTCTTGGAGAAGGCGGTGCGGATGTTGGTGGCGGTGCGGTTGCGGTTGTCGGTCAGCGCTTCGACGATGATGGCGACGCCGCCGGGGCCGTAGCCTTCGTAGCGCACTTCCTCGTAGTTATCGCCTTCGCCCTTCGATGCCTTGTCGATGGCGCGGGCGATGTTGTCCTTGGGCATCGACTGGGCCTTGGCCGCGTTGACCGCAGCGCGCAGGCGCGGGTTCATGTCCGGATCGGGCATGCCCATCTTGGCGGCCACGGTGATTTCGCGGCTGAGCTTGGAAAACATCGCCGAGCGCTTTTTGTCCTGCGCGCCCTTGCGGTGCATG
>OFDC01001883.1_pt1 | contig 10272 bp, 11 predicted proteins | sample 1520941 | NCBI WGS metagenome assembly OFDC01 (sample SAMEA94258168, study PRJEB24077) | hot springs metagenome | biome: Aquatic biome; feature: Water | place: India | collected 2012-12-06 | depth 5 m | reverse complement strand
TCTCAGGTTGGGCAGACTCTACATCACAGCGAGGGAACTTCCGGGGGGCAGGTCAGTCCTCATGTAATAATTGTCGATAACGCTTTTCCTGATCCTCATTCGAAGCTAGATCAGCCCAATAGGGGGTTAGATTTTATAGTGGAGAATAAGGACAAGGCCCCCGACTGCTTGTTTATTTTGTATACGGGGGCGACCTTTAAGGTCGACGCTCTTGGAAATAAGTTTCCTAATCCAGATTTGGTGATAACTAAAACATCTTTGAGGAATGTCGGTTATCGAAAGTACATTTCGGAATGCATTAGTAATAGACTTTCTCGTCTCCCCGTTGAAAGGGTCGTCTTTCCTGATGCGCAAGAGGCAGAGGTAGTTTCAAAATTCTACAACGATTTGCATTCTATTATTGAGCAGTGCATTTTGGTTGCTCAGAACAGAGAAGATAATGACTATGTCAAGCAGTTGAATCTGGAACGCCTTGGTGGAGGGTATTCCGGCTCTCACGTATTTCTCGCGAAGATATTTGGTCCTACGCGATATCAAAATGTCCCATTCGCATTTAAGCTAACAGAGGGAACTCACGTTACTTCCGAAGTGGCTCGCTACAATCACTTTGTCAGGCTTCAATTGCCTCATGATATGAGAGTTGATCTCCTCGGTGCTGGACGAACTGGAGCCTATTCGGGTGCGCTATATGCTTTTGCATTTGGGAAGCGTAGCGGCATTGTTTCAGCGACTGACCAAATTCGCCGAAGCAATGTGGACTTTCTTGAGTTGGTCTCTAATCGACTTTTTCTTTCGGAAGATGTTGGTTGGTACAAGAATCCACGCCTCGAGAAGACAGTCGAGGACTTCTATAGTAATTCTGAAGAATACGCTCCGAAGAAAGATGGGAAGCGGTTGGATGGCCTTCGCCGAAATGTCTACGATATCTTTGGGGGTGGCGCGTCAATATCAATTGACGAAGATCATTATTCCATTGATGGGTTTCGTTGTGAGCATGTGCGTCGATTCCTGAGGAAGTTCTTCGATAAGAAGATGCCGGAGTCGATCTCTCATGGAGACCTCAATAGCAATAATATCATTCTCTCTGGTGCTGGAGACGCTTTGTCGACTATCGACTTCGAATACACTGGATACGATTGTTTTTATAAAGACTTCGTTTCACTCGAGAGCAGTATTCGAACGTATTGGCCAAGCCATAAGTTAGAAGCGCCAAGTGATTGTTGGCTGACATATGAGGCAGAGCGTAAATTGCTTGCGGGTAGCTCAGTTAGTGATGCTGTCAAAGATTGTGAGATGCTTTCATCCTATTTTGACGCCATTGCGAGAGTTCGCGAGGCTGCTCGCAATAGCATTGCTAAAACCACCGTTTCTTATGATGAGAATCTGTACGCACTGAGTTTAGCGTTCCATATGCTTAAGTTGAATGGATTGGGGATATGGGACAAATCGTGTAAGGTAAGGCTGCTTGCCTGTTTGCTAGCCTCATGCGTCCACTTGCAAAAATTGCGATGAGCGAGCGAATTGTCACGGAAATGTATTGATTGATGCGGAAACGTTCAAAGCACATGACTTCAATTGCTGGTTACGTGCTCTGTAGATTGGATACGCTAAACTCCGTTACGCCTGACGAGTCGCCTGACTCACTGCCAATTGCCACCCGTCCTGCGCCGTCACGTACACGCAGACCCAGCGGAAGTCGTAGGTCTTCTGTTCCTTCACGTTGAGGATCGGGCTCTTGCCGGTGACGATCACGGTCGGGCCGGTGAAGACGCGGAAGACGAGGTCGGAGGCGGGGGCTGCTTCGATCAACGGTTCGCCAGCCATCGCGGCGACCAGGCGCGCGTCCTTGTTGTCGAGTTTCCCCGAGCCGTGCGTGTGCGTGAAGCTGTCGGCGTAGAGCGGGCGCAGGGCGGCGAAGTCCTTGGCGAGGACGGCCTTCGCGAGTTTGCTCCGGAAGTCGGTGACTTCCTGGATGAACTTCTTCGCTTCCGCCGAATCGGGTTGGCGCGGCGGATGGGCAAAGGCTTCAGGAGCCAGAGCGAGAAGCGGGAGACCCGCCAGCAAGGTGCGTCTACGCATCCTTCGAGGATACGCCGGCTTCGGCGAAGGTGGCCATGCCGTTGTGGCAGGCGGCGGCGGCCTTGAGGAGCGGCACGGCGAGCGCGGCGGCCGAGGCTTCGCCCAGGCGCATGTCGAGGTCGAACAGCGGGCGCATGCCCATCTCGGCAAGCAGGCGCGTGTGGCCGGGTTCGGCCGAGCGGTGCGCCACCAGGCAATGGTCGAGCGCGCGGCGGTCGACGGCGCGCAGCACGGCGGCGGCGGCGGTGCAGGCATAGCCGTCGAGCAGGACCGGGATGCGGCCCATGCGGGCGGCCACGATGGCGCCGGTCAGGGCCGCGAATTCCTCGCCGCCGACGGCCGCGAGCAGCTCCAGCGGATCGCGCCGCGCGATCGCGTCCTTGTGGAAGGCTAGGGCCTCGTCGATCACCGCGATCTTGTGTGCCAGCGCCTTGCCTGTGACGCCGGTGCCAGGGCCGGCCCAGTCGGCGCCCGAGCCGCCATAAAGGGCGGCGCACAGCGTGGCGGCGGCCGTCGTGTTGGCGATGCCCATTTCACCCAGGCACAGCACGTCGATGCCGGGCTCGGCGGCCATCATGCCGTAGGCCATGGCGTTGGCAGCGCGCGTCTCGTCCATCGCCGGGCCTTGCGTGAAATCGGCGGTCGGATGGTCGAGGTCGAGTTCGTAGATGCGCAGGTCGGCGTCGATGATGGTGGCGAGCTGGTTGATCGCGGCGCCGCCGTTGGTGAAGTTCTTCACCATCTGCTGCGTGACTTGCGGCGGATAGGCCGAGACGCCGCGCGCGGCGACGCCATGGGTGCCGGCGAACACGGCGATGCGCGGACGCTCGACCCGCGGCTGGGCGCGGCCCTGCCAGCAGGCCAGCCATTCGGCGATCTCCTCCAGCCGGCCGAGCGAGCCCTGTGGCTTGGTCAGCTCGGCCTGGCGGCGGACCACCTCGGTCTGGGCGGTGAGATCGGGTCCCGGCAGCTCGCGCAGGATCCGGCGCATTTCGTCGAAGGAGGCAGCCGACATTGTTCGTCCGGGGGCATTCTGGAAGGGGCCGGACCATCCTATATTCAGCGGACCATGACCAGTCCCAACGAACCCTCCTCCCCCTCGTCTCCTCCCGGTGGTGGCGGCAGCGGCGCCAACCGCCCCGCCTCGTTCGACGACTGGCTGCAGGCGTTCAAGGAGCAGATGACGTTCTTCACCGGGCTGAAGCTCGATGTCGGCCTGCCGCGCTGGCCGCTGGCCGACGTCCTGCCGGTGCTGCCCGTCGTGGGTGCCGCGATCGGCCTGGCCTCGGGTCTTGTCTTCGCCATCGTGCGCGGCATCGCCGGCCCTGGCTGGCTGGCGGCCGTGCTGGCGGTCGGCGCGGCGGTGATCCTGACGCGCGCCCTGCATGAAGACGGGCTGGCCGACACGGCTGACGGGCTGGGCCCGCACGGGCTGGAGCCGGCGCGGCGGCTCGAGATCATGCGCGACAGCCGCAACGGCACCTTCGGGGTGCTGGCGCTGGCGCTCGGCGTGCTGATCAAGGTCGCCTGCCTGGCGCAGTTCGGCGCCGCGACCGGCCTCGTCGTCCTGATCTCGGCGCATGCTCTGTCGCGCGCCGTGCTGGCCTATCCGCTACTCGCCTTCTCGCCCGTGCACGACAACGGGCTGGGCTCGATGGCCGGCAAGCCGACCGACAACGACGTCTGGCTCACCATCGCCATCGGCGCGGGACTCGCCTTCCTGCTGATGCTGGGCAAGGGCCTGTTCGTGGCGATCCTGGCGCCGCTTGCGGTCATGGCCTCGGCCTGGTTCGCCACGCAGTGGATCGCCAAGCGGCTCGGCGGCTACACCGGCGACACGCTGGGCGCCGTCCAGCAGAAGGCCGAGATCGTCTTCCTCGTGGTGGCGGCGCTGTTCATCGGCCGCTAAGAAGGCGGCCGCTTTGTAAGTATCGGAGGAAGAGCATGGCGACGGGCGCGAAGATCACCGGAGCGGTCACGCGGTGGTGGTGGGTGCGGCATGCCGTGGTCCCCAATCCGGAGCGCCGCTGCTACGGTCAGTCCGACATGGATTGCGACGTGAGCAACGAGGAACTGTTCCGTCACCAGGCGAAGCTGCTGCCCAGGGGCGCGGTCTGGTATTCGTCGAACCTGCTGCGCGCGCGCAAGACGGCCGAGCATCTCGCCAAGGCGGGCGCCGAGATGGACAAGCTCCACATCGATCCCGATCTCGCCGAGCAGCATTTCGGCAGCTGGCAGGGTCTCACCTATGTCGAGATCGCCGAGAACCATGCCGACAACCATCTCTTCTGGCTGGGGCCGCCGGAGTTCCGGCCCGAGGGCGGCGAGAGCTTCGTCGACCTGCGCGACCGCACCGTGCGTTCGATCGATCGCCTGACCGCCGAGCACAAGGGCCGGGACATCGTGGCGACGGCGCATGGCGGCACCATCCGCGCGGCGCTGGCGCACGCGTTCGACCTGCACCCCGAGGCGGCGGTGCGCTTCGAGATCGACAATGTCTCGATCACCATGATCGAGCATTTCGAGCAGGCCAATCCCGCGCATGCCTGGCGCGTGGCTTTCGTGAACTACATGCCGCGCGAACTCACCTTTGCCCGCGGCGGGCCTGCGTGACCTCCGGTTCGAAGGGCGCCGCCGAACTGGCGGCCGATCAGGCGGCGTTCTGGAACGGACCGGGCGCGCAGGGATGGCTCGATGCCTATGCGCGCATCGAACGATCCCTGGTCGAGATCGGACCGCGCGTGCTCGCCCTTGCCGACGCGCAACCCGGCGAGACCGTCATCGATGTCGGTTGCGGCACCGGTCAGACGACGGCCGCACTCGCAAGGTCCGTTGGATCTGCGGGCCATGTGCTCGGTGTCGACATCTCGCGGCCCCTGATCGAGGTCGCGGAAGCGCAAGGTCTCGCCAACGCGACCTTCGCCGTCGGCGATGCGGCGGTCCATCCGTTCGAAGCGGCATCGCGCGATCTGGTCTTCTCGCGCTTCGGCGTCATGTTCTTCGGCGATCCGGTGGCCGCCTTCGCCAACCTGCGGCGGGCGCTGAAGCCCTCGGGCCGGCTCGCCTTCGTCTGCTGGCGGACGCCTTCGGAAAATCCCTGGGGCCTCGTGCCGGTAAAGGCCGCCGCGCCATTCCTGCCGCCGCTGCCGCGGCCCGGTCCGGAAGATCCCGGCCAGTATTCCTTCGGCGATCGCGCGCGGGTCGAGCGCATCCTGAAGGCGGCAGGCTTCGGCGCGCTCGCGATCGAGCCGCTCGACCTGCCGATCTGGATCGGCAAGGACGTGGCCGAGGTGGTGGAGAACAGCGGCCGCTTCGGTGCGCTCGCCCGCGCGTTCGCGGAGGCGGGCCCCGAGGCCGCCGCCAAGGCGAAAGCCGCCATCGGCGAAGCGCTGGCGCCGCACGCGACCCCGGACGGAGTGAAGCTGCCCGGCGCCTGCTGGCTGGTGAGCGCGAGGCCCGGCTGATGGAGCACATCTCGACCTTCCCGCTGCCGCCGGTGAGTCTCGTTCTGGGCGGCGCGCGCTCGGGCAAGAGCACGCATGCCGAGCGGCTGGTCGCCGGCACGCTGCACGGCGCCGCGCCCCGTCCGGCGGTCTACATCGCCACCGCCGAGGCCGGCGACGTCGAGATGGCCACCCGCATCATGGCGCATCGCGCCCGCCGCGGCGTCGGCTGGACCACGATCGAGGAGCCGCTGAAGCTGGCCGAGGTGCTGGAGCAGGCCGCCTCGCACGGCCAGCCGATCCTGGTCGACTGCCTGACGCTCTGGCTCTCCAACCTCATGCATGCCGGCGAGGATGTCGACCAGGCGACCGACGAACTGGTGCAGTCACTGGATGATCACAACCAGCCGGTGGTGTTCGTGAGCAACGAACTGGGCCTCGGACTGGTGCCCGAGACGCCGCTCGGCCGCTCCTTCCGGGACGCGATGGGCCGCATGAACATGCGGATTGCCGAGCGTTCGGACCGGGTGATCTTCATGGCCGCCGGACTGCCCCTGGTGATGAAGGACCGGCCGGTCTCCGGTCGCTGAACGCCGCAATTGGGCCCGGGAATCGCTGCCCGAAACATGGTATGATTCAGTTCTTGTGACCATCCAGGCGCTCCCTCGGCGTCGGTCGCCAAGCCATACGGAGCATAAAATGAAGCTCGATCGCCGAACCGTCCTTTCGGGGACCGCGGCCGCGTTCGCCGCGCCGTTCCTCACGTCCATGCCGGCCCGGGCCGACGCCAAGCGCCAGTCGCTGGTCGATTCGTGTCTCGCCACGGCGCGCAAGGTCCTGGGTGGCCCGGACTTTCCCGATGCGGCCAAGCTCATGACTACGGCGCGCGGCGTGCTGATCATCCCCGAGCTGGTGCAGGGCGGGTTCATCTTCGGCGCCGCTGGCGGCCGCGGCGTCCTGATGGGCCGCAACTCGCCCAACAACTGGAGCTTCCCGGCCTTCTACATCATGGGCTCCGGCAGCGTCGGCTTGCAGGTCGGCGGCAAGGTCTCCGAGATCGTGTTCATCATCCGGACCGAGAAGGGCCTGCAGGCGATCATCGACCACAAGTTCAAGGTCGGCGCGGAAGCGGGCGTGACCATGGTCGCGGTCGGCATCGGCCTCGAAGGCGCCACGACGGGCGCCGGCGGCGCCGACATCGTGGCCTTTGCCAACTCGCAGGGCCTGTTCGCCGGCGCCTCGATCGAGGGCTCGTACATCGACGCCGACAACGACTGGAACGCGCTCTACTACGGCGGCGGCGCGAACGCGAAGAGCGTCATCCTCGACCGCCGCTACACCAACCCCGGCGCGGAGCCGCTCCGGCAGTATCTGTCGAAGTGGTAATTCTCATTCCTCCCCCGTCTTACGGGGGAGGGCAGGGAGGGGGAGAGCAACGCGAAGATTTTCAGTCGGGAAGAGTTCAGGCCCGTGGCCTTCCCCCTCCGCCCCTGCGGGGCACCTCCCCCGTGTGACGGGGGAGGAAAGTATGGCTAGGCGACCTTCAACCCCGCCGCGATCGACAGCTTCGCCTTGGTCTTGGCCTTCACCTCGTCGACGGTGACGCCGTCGGCGAGCTGGATCAGGGTCACGCCGCCGTTGCCCTTCTTGTCGACGCTGAAGACTCCCAGTTCGGAGATCACCATGTCGATCACGCGGCGGCCGGTCAGCGGCAGGGTGCATTCGGCCAGCAGCTTCGAGGCGCCGTCCTTGGAGACATGCTCCATGGTGACGATCACGCGCTTCACGCCGGCGACCAGGTCCATGGCGCCGCCCATGCCCTTCACCATCTTGCCGGGGATCATCCAGTTGGCGAGGTCGCCGTTCTCCGCCACTTCCATGGCGCCCAGGATGGAGAGGTCGATGTGGCCGCCGCGGATCATCGCGAAGCTGTCGGCCGAGCTGAAGTAGGAGGTGCCCTTCACCTCGGTCACGGTCTGCTTGCCGGCATTGATGATGTCGGCATCGACCTCGTTGTCGTAGGGGAAGGGGCCGACGCCTAGCATACCGTTCTCGCTCTGGAGCGTGATGTCGACATCCTCGGGCACATAGTTCGACACCAGCGTCGGAATGCCGATGCCGAGGTTCACGTAGAAGCCGTCTTCCAGTTCCTTGGCGGCGCGCGCCGCCATCTGATCGCGGGTCCAGGCCATCGTCGTCTCCTCAAGCCTTGCGGATTGTGCGCTGTTCGATCTGCTTGTCGTAGGGCGCACCGCAGAAGATGCGCTTCACGAAGACCGCCGGCGTATGGATGTGATCGGGATCGAGTTCGCCGACCGGCACGAGTTCCTCGACCTCGGCGACGCACATCTTCGCGGCGGTCGCCATCATCGGATTGAAGTTCCGCGCGGCCTTTCGATAGATCAGGTTGCCCGACGTGTCGCCCTTCCAGGCCTTGACCAGCGCGATGTCGCCGAACAGGCCGCGCTCCATCACATATTCCTCGCCGTCGAAGACCTTGGTCTCCTTGCCCTCGGCGACCAGCGTGCCGACGCCGGTCTTGGTGTAGAAGGCCGGGATGCCCGCACCGCCGGCGCGGCAGCGCTCGGCCAGCGTGCCCTGCGGGTTGAATTCGAGTTCGAGCTTTCCGTCGAGATAGAGCTTGGCGAAGGTCTTGTTCTCGCCGACGTAGGAGCTGATCATCTTCCGGACCTGCCCGGTCTCGAGCAGCAGGCCGAGGCCCGCACCGTCGATGCCGGCATTGTTCGACACGCAGGTGAGACCCTTCACGCCGGAATCGCGCACCGCGCGGATCAGCTTGTCAGGGATGCCAACCAGGCCGAAGCCGCCGCACATCAGCATCAGATCGTCGCGCAGCAGGCCGTCGAGGGCCGACTTCGCATCCTTGTAGACCTTGTTCGCCATCGCTGTGTTCCGTCCTCGCGGCCCCGTAATCACTCGGGGGTGTCGGCATATGGAAGGCCGGGCGCTTGCCTGTCAATCAGTCGCGAATGGTGCGCTTTCCGGCGACGAATTCGCCCATCAGCCGGTGCCCATCGTCGCTCACCGCAAGGTCCATGAACAAGGTCCGCTCGTGGGCCAGCCCTTGTGACAAAGGCGTTTCAGCCGCCGAACGGACCAGCCGCTTGATGTGCGCGACGGCCTTCGGCGGTTGCGCCGCCAGACGCGCAGCCATCACGAGCGCGTGGTCGAGCACCGGCCCATCCACCGCCGCATGAACCATGCCAAGGGTGGCCGCCTCGTCGGGCGAGACCGTGCGGCCCAGCAGCGACAATTCGAGGGCCCGGGCCTCGCCGACCAGCCGGGCGAGGCGCTGCGTGCCGCCGGCGCCGGCCAGGATGCCAATGTTGATTTCGGGCTGGCCCAGCCAGTAGGGGCCGCGCTCGGCGAGGCGGATGTCGCAGGCCATGCAGAATTCGAAGCCGCCGCCCATGGCGGTGCCGTTGATGGCCGCGATCACCGGCTTGGGTGCCGCTTCGAGCCGAGTCAGGATCCTGTGATAGGCGCTCTCGGGCGAGAGCCGGTCCAGCGAGAAGCGCGCGCCCTTGGCGCGCAGCTTCTCCGACAGCGCCAGCAGCTCGGAGACATCGTAATGCTCGATGAACACGCCCTTCAGCGCACCGGTGAACACCAGCACGCGCACGGCCTCGTCGGCCAGCAGGCCGTCGACCGCCGCGTCGAGCTCGCCGACCATCGCGGCGTTCATGTAGCCCTTGGGCGGATTGTTGAAGCGGACGATGGCGATTTTTGCGACGCCGGCGTCGCGCCGCTCGATTTCGATCAGGGACATGGGCTCAATTGTTCCTGTCCACGATCACGATGGCAATTCCCGCGATCACCAGCGCGGTGCCGATCGCCAGTGGCCAGGTAACGGGCTCGCCGACCAGCACGACCGAGCTGGCGATCGCCAGCAGCGGCACGCCCAGCATGCCGAGTGAGCCGGTGACCGGCGGCAGCGCGCGCGCCACGGAGACGGCGGCCCAGGTCGCGGCCGGGCCGGCCAGCGCGCCGAGATAGAGCAGGGCGATCCACAGCGACGGTTGCTGCAGGTCGAGATGGCCTCCCGGTTCGAGCGTGAAGGCGAGGATCCAGAGCAGCACGGTCGCGACGCCCATCTGCCACGGCAGCACGTCGAGCGGCGACATGCGCCAGGAATGACGGCGCGCGTGCAGGATGGCGATCGCCCAGGTGAAGCCGGCGGCCAGCAGCCAGCCATGGCCCAGCATCACCGGGCGGTCGCTCCAGTCGAAGCGCAACGGATCGACCAGGACGACGATACCCGCGACGCCGAGTGCGGCGCCGAGAAAGGCACGGCGGCCGACCTTCTCGCCGATCATCCAGGAGAGCGGCACCATCCAGAGCATGGTCGTGTAGGCCAGCACGCCCGAGCGGCCCGGCGGCACGATCTGTACGCCGAGATTGGCGAAGGCGAAGAAACAGGTGAGCTGCAGCGCACCGACCGACAGGATGATCGGCCAGTCGGCGCGACCCGGCCAGGCGAGCCGCTTCAGCGCCGCGACCAGGACGAAGGCGGTCGTTGCCGACAAAGTGGCGCGCGCCGCCGCCAGCCAGATCGGCGTGCCGGCACCGAGGCCGATCCTGATCACCGGCCAGGCGAGGCCGAACAGCACGACGACGAGGCCGAGCTGCAGCCAGGCCACGCGCGAGGGCCGCGCGTCGCTCCGATCACGACTCTCCTCCCCCGTCATACGGGGGAGGTGGCCGAAGGCCGGAGGGGGAGGGCCTCAGT
>OFDC01001882.1_pt1 | contig 10277 bp, 13 predicted proteins | sample 1520941 | NCBI WGS metagenome assembly OFDC01 (sample SAMEA94258168, study PRJEB24077) | hot springs metagenome | biome: Aquatic biome; feature: Water | place: India | collected 2012-12-06 | depth 5 m | reverse complement strand
CCGGCAGCATGGAGCGCGCGCTCGCCGAAACCGACCGCCGCCGCGCCAAGCAGGAAGCCTACAACGACGAACACGGCATCACGCCCCAAACGATCAAGCGCAACATCCACGACATCGTCGCCCACACGGCGGCGCAGGATAGCGTGCTGGTCGACACGGGCGACGACGAGCGCAACAACCTCGTCGGACACAATCTCAGGAGCTACATCGAAGACCTCGAAAAGCGCATGCGCGACGCAGCGGCCAACCTGGAGTTCGAGGAAGCGGGACGCTTGCGCGACGAGATCCGGCGGCTGGAGGCGGACGAACTTGGCATCCCCGATGGCGAGAAGCGCGCGCCGATCGTGGGGCGCAGCAACGAGGGCAAGCCGGGGACGCGCAAGACGCGGTTTGGGAAGGTGCGCTACAAGAAGATGGGGGGGAAGGCTTAGGCGCCTCAAAACCCTTGCATACGAGACCAATCTATCATAGATACTATCTCAGATAGGAATCTATGCCATGCAGATCGAGATCGATTTCGACGTATTCAAGGCCCTGACCGCACTCCGGAATCACGAGGGCGATAGCTATAATCAGGTGCTTCGTCGCCTTCTCACGCTACCGGAGAAGCACGAGAATGCCTTAAGCGGATTGCTCAGTAATTCACAGGCCCACGAGATTGCGAACGCTCTTACCAAATCGCCCGCACCCAAGAACGCCTTAGCAGTTTTCGCACATGGCGCTTGGTTCAATGGCGTGTTTTTTCCAGACGGAACGAAGCTACGAGCAACCTACAAAGGCACCGAACACTTTGCGGAAATCCGAAACGGCCAATGGGTAGATTCTAACGGGGTCGTGAGGACTAGCCCATCAGATGCAGCCAGTGCGATTTCAGGGACCAACGTCAACGGCTGGCGCTTTTGGTATGCATGGCAATCGGCTCAAAAAACTTGGCGTCGTTTGGATGAATTTCAGTGATCCACTCCTTCGCCTGCGCAGAAACCGAAAGCATCTGGAACGGCAAGCGCAGCCGCAAGCTACCCGCCGACATCCAGCAGCGCGCGTTGGCGAAGCTCTCCATGATCGATGCCGCTGACACCCTCGACGACCTCAAACTGCCGCCAAGCAATCGTCTGCACGACCTGGACCGCGACCGCGCCGGTCAGCATTCCGTTTCCATCAACATGAAATGGCGTATATGCTTCCGCTGGGACAACGGAAACGCATATGATGTCGAAATCGTCGACTACCACTGACACCTCGGACTGGCTGCACATCCCGCACGCGGGCGAGATGCTGGTTTCAGAGTTCATGGAGCCTCTGAAGCTCAGCACCGCAGCGTTGGCCGAAGCCATCGCGGTTGAGCCCGCGCGCCTGCAAGCGATGATCGACGGCACCACCCGCATCGATGGCGAGCTTGACCTGCGCCTCTCGCGCTACTTCCGCATGTCGGAGGGCTTCTTCCTGCGGCTTCAGACGAGTGCCGAACTGCGCACCGCCAAACGCGCCCTCAACGGCGAGCTTGACCGAATCACTCCCCGCGCCGCCTGACACTAAGGAGGAAGCTGGGCGCAACACTCTCCCTCGTGCTTGAACGGCTGGCACAAGCCTGCCACTCCCCTCCCCCATGAACGCCCGATTCCTCGTTGCGCTAGCGGCTGCCAGCACCCTCGCCCTTACCGTTCCCACGCTCGCGCAGGATAACCCCGCGACCGCGCCTGACGCCGGAAAGCCCGCCGCTTCGCCCGAGGCGCAGGTCCGCTCCCGCGATCTCACCGGCACCTTCGGCGGCCAGCGGATCACCTACAAGGCCACCATTTCCGACACGATCCTCTCGGACGAGGCGGGGAAGGCCGAGGCGGTGATCGTCACCACTTCCTATGTGAAGACCCCGGCGGACCCGAACCGCCCGGTGTTCTTCCTCTTCAATGGCGGGCCGGGCTCGGGGTCGGTGTGGTTGCAGATGGGGGCTTTCGGGCCCAAGCGCGTCGCGATCCCCTCCGACGCCAAGGACGACGGCGCGCCGCCTTTTCCGCTGCTCGACAATCCCGACAGCCTGCTCGACGTTGCCGACCTCGTGTTCATCGATCCGCCGGGGACGGGGTTCAGCTATCTGACGCAGGGCACCGATCCCAAGAAATATTACGGCCTCAGGCAGGATGCGCGCGCGGTGGCGCAGGTGATCCGGCGCTGGCTGGCAGATAATGGCCGCTGGTCCTCGCCCAAATATCTCGGCGGCGAGAGCTATGGCACCAGCCGCACCGCGATGGTGGTGGATGAGCTGGAGGGCTCGACCTATAACGACGTCGGCCTCAACGGGCTGATCCTGATTTCGACCATCCTCGATTTCGCGGGCCGCGAGCCGACGCCGGGGAACGAGCTCGCCTATATCGTCACCCTGCCCAACATGGCGGCCGCGGCCTGGTACCATGGCAAGGTCGAGGCCCCGTCGGTTGAGGCAATCGTGGCCGAGGCGCGCGCCTTCGCGATCGGGCCTTTCGCCACCGCGCTGCTGAAGGGCGAGGATCTGCCCGCGGACGAGCGCGCCGCGGTGCGCAAGGAGCTGGCGCGGCTCACCGGCCTTTCCGAAACCTATCTCGAACAGGCCAACCTGCGCGTCACCGACCAGCGCTTCTACAAGGAACTTCTGCGCGACCGCGGGCTGACCATCGGGCGATTGGACGCGCGCTACACCGGCAAGGACTATGACAACGCGGGTGAGACGCCCGACGGAGACCCGAGCTTCTACGGGATCGACGCAGGCTACACCGCCGCGATCAACATCTGGTCGCGCGAGGCGCTGGGTTACAAGACCGACCGCCACTATCAGGCGATCGGCAATGTCGGCGGGCAGTGGGACTGGTCGCTCGGCGGTGGGGGGCGCGGGGCCTATCTCAACATTGCCCCGCTGATCGGGCAGGCGATGCGCCAGAACAGCGGCCTCAGGCTGTTCAACGCGCAAGGCTATTACGACTTCGCCACGCCCTTTTTCGGCGCGGAATATTCGCTCAAGCGTTCGGGTATCCCGCAGGACCGGATCACCTGGCAATATTACGGCGCCGGGCACATGATGTATGTCCGCGACGAGGACCGCGCCAAGCTCTCGGCCGACATCCGCGAATTCATCCGCGCCCGATGAGAGGGCTGCTCGCGTTCGCTTTGATCGGCCTCGCGGGTCTGTCAGGCTGCAAGCCGCCGCCGACCGACAGCGCGGCGGCGCGGGTCTCGCTGCTGGCACCGGCTCAGGGCCCCTCGGCACCCCTGCCCTCGCCCGATGTCACCGGCGCGGTGTGGGCGAGCACGGCGAACCCCCTGCGCCTTGTCTACGGCATCCCCGGCCAGCCGGTGCTGCTGGCGCTCGAATGCCTTGACCCCAAGGCCCCCGCGGCGCGCCTGAAGATCACCCGCCATGCCCCCGCCGATCCCGGCGCGAGCGCGCTGCTGGCGCTGATCGGCAACGGCTTCATCGGCCGCGTCCCCGTCGACGCGACGAGCCTGAAGGGCCAGCGGGTGTGGGAGGGCGAGGCCCCGGCGCTCACGCCTGAATGGGACGCGCTGAAGCCCGAGCGCGAGGCGACGGTGACCGTGCCCGGCGCGGGGCTGGTGAGGCTCAACCCGAGTCCGCTGCCTATGGCGCTCGTCGAGGCGTGCAGGGGCGCGCCGCCACCACCGGTGCCGGTGCCGCAGGTGGAAACCGCGCCTATCGTGATGTCACCGATCCCCTGAAGCCAGATCCTCGAGCAGATCAGGGGTGAGCACCTGCGGCAATTGCTGCGGGCTCGAAGCGCCCGGCGCATACCACAGGTAAAGCGGCACGCCTGCCGCGCCCTGCTCGGTCAGGAACTGCGTGATCGCCGCATCGCGCACCGTCCAGTCGCCCACGATCGTCACCACGCCCGCCTTCTCGAATGCCGCAGCCGTGCTCTCGCGCTCGATCGAGGAGGCCTCGTTAACCTTGCAGGTCACGCACCAGTCGGCGGTGAAGTAGAGGAACACCGGCTTGCCGCTCGCGCGCGCCTTGGCCAGCGCATCGGCGCTGAAGGCTTGCGGCTTGAGGATGCTCTCGTGCACCTCGCCCGCCTTGGCCTCGTAGGCATTGGGGAGCGCGATCAGAGCAAAGACAAGGAACGGCGCGGCGACCAGCCCGAAGGCGGGCCACGCCATTTTGCCGCCGCGCTGCAATTTGCCGACCACGAACAGCGCGACCAGCACCCCGAACACCAGCACCAGCGCCACGGCGCCGAAGCCGCGCCCGCCGAGTTGCACCGTCAGCCACACCAGCGCCAGCGCGGTCAGGCCCATCGGGATCGCCATGATCCGCCGGAAGCGCTCCATCCACGCGCCGGGCTTGGGGAGCATCCGCCGCAAGGGGGGCACAAAGCCGAGCAGCAGGAACGGCAGCGCCAGCCCCAGCCCGAGCAGCGCAAACAGCAGCAGCGCCTGCGGCACCGGCAGCAGCAGCGCCGCGCCCAGCGCCGCCGCCATGAACGGCCCGGTGCACGGCGTCGCCACGAAGGCCGCGAGCAGCCCGGTCGCGAAGGCCCCGGTCTTCTCGCCGCCCATGCTCACCGAGATCGCAGGGAGCTCGAACAGCCCGGCGAAGTTGGCGGTGATCGCGGCGGCGAGCACCAGCAGGCCGACGACGACGCCGGGTTGCTGCAACTGGAACGCCCAGCCGACCTGCTCGCCCGCCGCGCGCAAGGCCAGCAGCGCCGCGCCGAGCGCCACGCAGGCGAGCACCACGCCTGCGGTATAGGCCAGCCCCTCGCTGCGCGCCTTGGCCTCGCTTTCGCCGGCGCGGGCGAGCGCGATCGCCTTGAGGCTCAGGATCGGGAAGACGCAGGGCATGATGTTGAGGAGGAGCCCGCCGAGCAGCGCGCCCAGCACCAGCGTCCAGATCGGCGGCGCGGTAACCTTGTTCGGCCCCGCCACCTGCTCGCCCCCGGTGGGCACCGTGCCGAGATCGGCGGCGAAGCGCACCCCGCTCCCGTCGCCGAAAGCGAGGATGCCGGAAAGCGCCTCGGCCTTGCCCGTCCCGAACTCGTCGAGCGGGATCTCGGCGATCAGCAGGTCACCCTTGCGGCGGAATGTCTGCGCGGCGGAATAGGAGACGAGCTGCTTGTTGGCGATGAAGACATAGGGATCGGCAAGCGCCACGCTCTCAGGGATCGGGATCGCCACCCGCAGCGTCTTGCCCGAAATCGCGAAGGCCGCGCGCGCATCGAGCAGCGGGGCGGCCTCGGCCCGCCAGCGTGCGAAATCGCCGCCCGGCTTTGCCACCAGCCGCGCGAATTGCGGCACGCAGATCTGGTCGGTGCAGGCGAGGTAATCGACGGTGCCTTCGACCGGCCCCATATCGATGAGGTTCACGCTCGGCCCCGGGGTGACCGGCACCAGCACGGTGTAGGGCCCCTCGTAGACATGGTTCATCAGCCCCGCGACCACCAGCCGCTTGGGCACCGGATAGCGCGCCTCGCCCACCTCCCAGTCGGGCGGCAAGTCGAGGTTCAAGACCATTCCCGCCCCCGCATCGCCGGGGTTCGACCAATAGCCGTGCCACTCGGGCCCCTTGGGCACGAAATGCAGCGCGAGCAGCCATTCCTTGCCCTCGGCAGGCGCGCCTTCGGCATGGAGGGTGACCGCGATATTGTCCGACCCGATCAGCGGATCGGGCGAGGCGCTCTGCTGCGCATGGGCGGGCGCGCCAAGCAGCGCGATGCTTGCGAGGAGTGCAACCAGCCATGCAGCGAATTGACTGGTCAGGTTCGTGAAGATTCTTGCGTGGCGCACGGGCAACCCTCTAGGCTTGACGCGCCCTATTCGCAATCGGAGCCGCCTCGGTGACAGCAAGATCAGACAATTCCCCCGCGCCCCGCGATCTCGTCATTCTGGGCGGCGGGCTGGTGGGCATGACGCTGGCGCTGGCGGCGGCGAGGAAGGGCCTGTCGAGCCACGTGATCGACCGCGCCGACCCGGCAGAGCTGACCGCGGAAGGCTTCGACGACCGCGCCACCGCGATCTCGACCGCGAGCTGGCACCTGTTCGCCAATATCGGCATCGCCGAGGGGCTCGAGCAATTCGCCTGCGACATCGCCAGCATCGCGGTGACCGACCAGCAGAAGCCCGGACGGCTCGATTTCGTCCCCGGCGAGGGTGACGGAACGCTCGGGCGGATGTTTCCCAACCGCCGGCTCCGGCTGGCGCTGTTCGAGGCGGCGGCGAAAGAGCCGCTGATCGAATGGACCCCGCTCGCCACGGTCGTCGAGCGCCAGCGCTCCGAATATGGCGTTGCCGCGGTGCTCTCCGACGGGCGCAAGTTCAGGGGCGCGCTGATGGTCGCTGCCGAAGGCCGCCAGTCGCCGACCCGCGATGCGGCGGGCATTGCGATCGCCAAGTGGGACTACAAGCACCGCGCGATCATCTGCGGCCTCACCCATGAAAAGCCGCACGGCAATGTCGCGTGGGAGATCTTCTACCCTGCCGGGCCCTTCGCGCTGCTGCCGCTGAATGACGATGCGGACGGCACCCACCGCTGCTCGCTGGTGTGGACCGTTTCGGAGGATGATGCGGCAGGCGTCACCAAGCTCGGCGACCGCGCTTTCCTCGCCGAGGTCGAGAAGCGGATGGGCGGGGTGCTGGGCAAGGTGCTGAGCGTCGGCCACCGCTCGTCCTATCCGCTGGGCTTCCACCACACCGCCAAGATCACCGCCGAGCGCCTCGCGCTGATCGGCGACAGCGCGCACGGCATCCACCCGATTGCGGGACAGGGCCTCAACCTCGGCCTGAGGGACGTGGGCGCGCTGGTCGAAGTGCTGGCCGAGGGCGCGCGGCTGGGGCTCGATCCGGGCGACCCCGAAATCCTCAAGCGCTACGAGAACTGGCGCGGGCTCGACAGCTTCATGGTGGCGCTGGCGACCGACGGCCTCACCCGCCTGTTCGGGGTTCCAGGCAGCGCGGCGAGCGCGGTGCGGCGGCTCGGCATGGCGGCGGTGCAGCGCACGCCGCTGCTCAAGCAGTTCTTCATGGACGAGGCGCGCGGGGTCTCGGGCGATCTGCCGGAGCTGCTGCGGGGGTAACTTAGCCCTTCCCCGCGGGGAAGGGTCGGGATGGGGGTTGTTAGTGGACACAAGGAACTAGAGTGAGGGGTGGCCGGGATTTTCCGGGCCTTCTCGGGACAACGTGGGATGAGAACCGCGGAAATCTGGGGCTTTCGGGGTAGTGCCAAAAAATTCGGGCCTCGGCGTGAGTGTCTAGAGTCCTCGGACAAATATTGGTTGATCGGGGCCTTCGGGCTGACGCCGGCCGCCCGAACGACATTCTGAGAGGCCACCCTCTCAATGGCGGAATTCTGCGGTTCATGGCCGTTTCAGCGGCCTCTTAATGGCATCTGAGAGGCCAATCATCAAGCGATGAACCGGGACATGCATTGTCCCAGTTCACAAAATCCGGCCGGAACTGGGCACCTTCTGAATTTCCTGCGTTTTTCGGCGCGGCGCGAGGCAGACCATCAGGCCGGCTGGCGCGGAAGTGGGCGCGTTTTTCATGGGTCGATCCAGTTCCCCGTCGCGCACTTAACGCCGCCAAGGCTGGCTGCCCGGAAGTCACCGCCATTCGACATAACCGCCTGCCGATCTACCACCCGCACCCAAGTCCGATCATGGACGAGCCCTCGATCACCTAGCTCCATGCAGACACTTTCCGCCAGGCCATAGCGCTTCGTGCCATCGTCCTTGACACCAATAGTCCACTGCACGGCGAGGCTCTCGTCGTGCATCACTTCGACGATCGCATCCCAGCCTTCGAGTTCCTTTACGGCCTCCATCGCCTCAGCGGCGTCGACGGCAGATCCCGATGGGACCGCCTGTGTGAGCGGCGCATCTTCCGAGCCGGCTGGAGCGGCTGGGGGCGGCATCACGCTGGGCGGCGCGGCGCAGGCCTTGGGTCCGCCACCTGCCGCTTCACGCAGCTTCCGCTGGAGCCGTCAGGCCGCATCCTACAACTGGCGGGCAGAGCGCCGCGCGGCCTTCGCATGGCGGCGTGGCACCACCCGCTTCCCCTGGACAGCCGAGGAAGCCGCATGAGCACTTTCATCGCCGACCCGAAGGACCCGCAGGACATCCTCTTCCACGCTCAGGTGGTGCGCCCTTGGCTGGAGGAGGGCGAGACGATCGCCGATGTCGAGGTGCTCTCGAACAAGCCGGAGTTGGTAGTCGATCAGGTCGCGCATGTGTCCGGTGTGGTGAGCTACCGGGTCAGCGGCGGCGTCGCCGGGCAGGTCTATCTGGTCAGCTGCCGGGTGCTCACCAGCACCGGCCGCCGCGCCCAGCGCAGCGTGCGATACACGGTGAAAAACCTGTAGTTTCGGCTGCCTCCTAAACGGGGGTGGCCGGGGCGTTATGCGAGCGGATCGACCGCGGATCCGCAATGGCGGCATTTGATGGCTTCGGCCCGGATCATCTCGGCGCAGTAGGGGCACTTGCGCATCCGGCCGGCATCCACATCCGCTCGCTCGATAGCATGGACATCGGAGCTCATGAGAAGGGCGATCAGGAGGCCAAAGGGCCCCAGCAGGAACCCGAGAGCGAAGCCGCCGCAACCGCTTCGACCCTTCTTGTCGAGAATCAGCGCCGCCGCGACGCCCATGAATATCCAGATGATAAGGAACATTTCCATGGCCGCGCCCCTGCGATTGAGCCTCTTCGCTCGGTCACTTGGCTGGGCCCGATTGTCAAGCGTTGGACCGCGCGGCTTGACTTTCTTCCCGATCAGGGAGACAAGCATCGCACGGACGTAGAAATCCGATACGAGCGGTTGGTGCGCCGGCAGGCACTTTCCTCCGCAGAGAAGACCAACTGAACCGACCTTGTGTCGGGAGTGCGTGAATAGAACACCCTTCGGGGGAATAAGCGCGGCCGTCTCGTTCGGCTTTCTACACTCCCGGCTCCCGGTGGCCTTCACCGGAACCTTGTAGAAGAGGAACGAGCAATGGAAGACATCTACGATAGATCGAAGTGGCCCCCGGCCGACCAAAACCCGCTGGTCCTCCTGCTTGAACGCGGAGATGAGTGGTACACTAACCGTGAGCTGGTCTCGGCTCTTGGCCTTACGCCCAACCGCGCCATGATCAGCACCGGCAACCCCACCTTTATCCGAGCCCTTGGAGAAGGTGACACGGCTGTCGTGAGCCGAGGTGGCTACGTCTATTCCGATGCGATCCGCGCCGCACACAGCGGGCGAGGCAACAACAGGCTCTTCAGTCGCCGAGCGTTGGTCCTCGCCGCGATGAGGACTAACACCGTCAACGCCGCCGCTTTCCGCGACTGGCTTGCCACCTCGATCGCGGAGGACTTCGCCAATGGCTGACATCCACGCAATCAAGAGCGGGCCCTCTCATTTCGATATCGAGATCATCTCCTGTGCTATCAGCGGGGTTTCGGGCTCGTTGGGGCTTCTCGCTATGATCGCCAGCCGGGTCGATGATGATGAGATGGTCGTCGATCCTCGCGAGTTCAAATGCATGATGGAGACACTTCGAGGGGAATTGGTGCGGGCCCATCAGAAGCTTCAGGCCTTCGCCTGAAAGCCATCACAAAAGAGCAAAGGCCCCGCTTCCAGCATTGGAAGCGGGGCCTTTTCATTTGCCAATGAGAGTGCTGCCAGACCCCTCTGGGATGCCTATATAAGGGATCTCAAGGCCGACTCGAAACAAAGGTGCATCAATGGAGCCACTCGATCACGTGAAGATTCTGATTGATCGCGGCGAGATCACTGAGGCGCAATGGGGGATGTTCTACCTCGCTGACGAGTATCTCCGCGATGAGGCGTCGCCGGCCGGATCTGTGCGGATGCAATTCCGGGGCTTCGAGGTGACCGCGACGAAACTCGGCCTCGATGTCGGCTTTCCCGGAATCGTGTTCATCGAGGGGCTTGGGAAGAGCAAGGTCTACGCCGCGTGGGCGGAGCTGCTTTCGATCACCGTCGAGCGGGTTTAGTGCTCCAGCCAGTCTTGTCCGTTGCTCTGGACAAACCTGTCCCGCTACAGGGGTTCGACACCTCAGAGGGCAGACCCCCACCCCCGGCCCCTCCTCGCAAGGGGGAGGGGAGACGTGGTTCCTGAGCAAGTTCTTGCAGAGGTCGCTCCGCCCAGACCCCCCGATCCCCCGCCACAGCCCTACATCCCACCCTGGGAAAAGCTCCGACCCGGGCAGCGCATGCCCGGCGGCTCCGGCTGGTAGACGAACGCCGGCGCCCTCGCGCGCCTACAGCGCCAGCAGTTCGTTGCTCTTGGCTTCGATGCG
>OFDC01001881.1_pt1 | contig 10281 bp, 9 predicted proteins | sample 1520941 | NCBI WGS metagenome assembly OFDC01 (sample SAMEA94258168, study PRJEB24077) | hot springs metagenome | biome: Aquatic biome; feature: Water | place: India | collected 2012-12-06 | depth 5 m | reverse complement strand
ATGACGCGCGCGCCTTCGCGCAGCAGCGCTTCACCCGCGGCGCGGGGCTCCTGCGCGTCACGCTCCCGCGGGCGTGTCGACGTCACCCACGGCTCGACGCGGCGGTGGATCATCGCGGCGAGGTCCCGCCGCGCGTGGCGGCGTCGCCGTCGGGGGGGAGGGTGATCGTCGCGCGCGGTCACGACCTGTGGATGGGGTCCCGCGGGAGGCTCTCGCCGGTGCTGGTGAACGGCCCGGCGTCAGGCCTGCCCCGGGGCACGGTGCGCGCGTTGGCCTTCCTCGACGCGCGCACGGTGGCCGCCGTGATCTCGAACCACCTCGTGACCTTCACCTTCGAGCTCTCGCCAGAGGGCGGCGATCCCCCCGAGCTCATCGACGCCGACGCGCACCTGCTCCGCGCCCCGCGGTAGCGCCTCCGCCCGCGTCCCTTCCAACAACCTACCGCGCCCAGAGCGTGGCGAGGTCGAGCTCGATCGCGTCGAAGGGCTCGGCGCGCACCCTGTCGTCACCCTCCCAGGTGTCCACGAGTGCGTAGCGTCCGCTCTCCAGGCGATAGACCTCCAACGTGCGGAGTTGGGGGTCGACGAGCCAGGAATGGGCGACGCCCTCGCGGCGGTAGATGCGCATCTTGGGTCCGCGGTCGCGCGCCTCGGTGCCGTCGGAGAGCACCTCGCAGATCCAGTCGGGGGGCAGCGCGATGGCAGGGGCGTCGGGCAGCACGGGCATGCGGGCGCGACGCCACCCCGCCAAGTCCGGCGCGACGAGGTCGGGCTTCGCGCCGAGGTGCAGCCCGGTCTCCACGAGCAGCACCCACCCCCCCGGGCCGCCCCTTCCGCGGCGAAACGGAGGACCGAGCTCGTCACCGATTCCGACCGTGACGTTCGCGTGGGGTGTCGACGGGCGTGGCATGGCGAAGAACTCGCCGTCGATGATCTCCGCGACCGAGGTCTCGGGCGCCGATCGGTAGGCCGCGAGCACCTCGGCCCGGAGGTTGGGAAACTCGTGGTCCATCGCCGTCGCGGGGTCGACTGCCATCGTGAGGGGCGAGGCTACCATCCGCCGGCTCCTTCGCGCAGGGTCGAGGCCTGCGCCCCACGCGCGGCGCCCTCGCGACCCGCGGTCGCGGGGCTCAGCGAACGGTCACCGTCGCGCCGCTGCCCGCGACGATCTCGCCCACCACCGCGGCGGGGATGCCCTCGACGCGCATCACGTCGCGCAGCGCGAGGCACTCCGCCATCGGGCACGCGATGAGCAATCCCCCCGAGGTCTGCGCGTCGCACGCGAGCCACACGCGCGCGTCGTCGGCGTCGGGCGCCACGATCAGCCACTCGGCCGCGGCGGTGCGGTTCGCGCGAGACCCTCCCGGGAGCACGCCCTCCCGCGCCAGATCGAGCGCGCCGTCGAGGACGGGGAGCGCGCCCGCGTCGAGCACCGCGCACACGCCCTCGCTCGCGCGGAGCATCTCCCCGAGGTGCCCCACGAGCCCGTAGCCCGTGACATCCGTGGCGGCGTGCACGGTGACCCTCTCGCGCCGGGGGAGCTCGGCCGCGCGGGCGTTGAGCGTGGTCATCGAGCGCACGGCGCCCACCATCGCCGCGTCGGTCTCGGCGATGCGCTCACGCTTCAGCGCGGTGGCGAGCACGCCGGTGCCCAGGGCCTTGGTGAGCAGCAGGCCATCGCCCACGCGCGCGCCGCCCTTGCGCCACACGTCCTCGGGCCGCACCGTGCCGATGACCGCGAGGCCGTACTTGGGCTCCTGGTCTTCGACGGAGTGGCCGCCCGCGATGGAGATGCCCGCGCGCTGCGCGACCTCGGCGCCGCCGCGGAGCACCTCGCCCAGAATCTCCACCCCGAGGGTCTTCGTCGGGAACGCCACGATGTTCAGCGCCACGAGGGGCATCGCGCCCATGGCGTAGACGTCGGAGATGGCGTTGGTCGCGGCGATGCGGCCGAAGTCCACGGGGTTGTCCACCACGGGGGTGAAGAAGTCCGTGGTGAAGACCAGCGCGAGGTCGTCGCGCAGGCGCACCACCGCGGCGTCATCAGCCGGGGCGAGGCCGATGATCACGTTGGGGTCTACGGGCAGGGGTAGCGCGCGCAGGACCTGCGCGAGATCCGCCGAGCGGATCTTGCTCGCTCACCCCGCGCCGTGGGCCAGCTTCGTCAGCCGGACCTGTCGCTCTCCGCTCATCGCTGCAGCGCGTAGCACAGTCGCCGCCGCGCGCGCACGTCGGCGCGGGACCCCCCACGAAATCGCGCCGGGGCGTCGCCGCCGGGTTGACCGCGGCGGGGTCCGAGAGGCACTCCTCGCGGCGATGATCGAGCTCATCCAGCGGCGCGGCGAGTGTGACGAGGTGGTGGTCAGCGCCTCGGCGGCGGTGGTATGGGCGTGGGTCACACCGGGACGGTAGGCGATGGCCTCGGAGACGGCGGCCGAAAGCGCGTGGGCCAATGCGAGGGGATCGGAACCGCTGGCAGTTTCTGCAAGCGCGGCCAGCGCCACGTCGAGCCGGGTGGGTAGCGTATCGCGCAGGTAGCAGTCGGGTGCGACGGTTTCGCGGTGGCCGCGCAGGACGCCCGCGAGATCCTGCGTCTCGACCGTGCCGCGGACCTGGACTGTGACCTCGCTGACCGGGCCGGCGATAGTCCAGCCCTGGACGACGTCCCCTGCCCCATCGCGATGCCGCGCGCCGATGACGCCGCCTGACACGGTGACCTCCCAATCCACGACCTTTTGCCCGGCAAAGACCGACGGTGTCAGCCGGTGGCTTTGCACGATCGACCGCACGGGGGTGTCATAGCTGTAGCGGGTCTGGTGGTCGACGGTCAGACGCATCAGCGCATTTCTCCACTGAGGTAGGCATCGTGGATCGCGGTGGCGAGCGCTGCAGTTTCGGCGATGTAGCGGCTGAGGTATTCGTGGAGTCCCTCGTCGAAGATCGCGTCGACAGTGGTGCCCTCGACCCCGGAGAGAAGCGCGCGGGCATGGCTTTGCGCCTCGGTCTCGCGGCCATAGGCCGTGGCGAGGCGGGTGAGGTGGTTGACGAGGCCCGACGTGCAGGTGGCGAGCGATCGGGGGGATTGCGGGTTGCGGATCAGGAAATCGGCGATCTTGGTGGCGGTGACCTCGCCGCCATAGGCCCAGTGGAAGGCGCGCTGCGCGCCCATCGCGCGGAGGAGCGTCGTCCACTGGTAATTGTCGAGGCCCGAGCCCACGAATTCGACGCGGGGCAGCAGGACATAGTATTTCACGTCCATCAGACGCGCGGTGCTGTCGCCGCGTTCGAGATAGTAACCGATGTTCAGGAGGTTGAAACCGTCGTTGCGCAGAAGCGTGGCGTCGATCGCCCCGCGCAGCATGGCGGCATGGCGCATGGTCCAGTCGGTCAACCGCGAGAGTTCCAGGGTGGAGCGTTCGGCGCGTTCCAGCTGGCGCAATTCCTGGAAGGCGGTGTTGAGCGCGTCCCAGACCTGGGTCGTCAGCGCGGTTCGAACGATGCGGCCGTTTTCCCGCGCGGCGGTGATGCAGGACGCGATGGAGGAGGGGTTGTCGCGGTCGAAGAAGAGGAAGCTTTCGATGTTGCGCTGCACCGGATCGCCGTATTTTTCCGCGAAGGCATGGGCCATGCCGGTGGCTTGCAGAAGGCTGTCCCACTCGCTGCGGTAGCCGTGGGCGGAGGGGAGAAGGCTGATGCGGGAGCCCACTTCCAGAAGGCGCGCGACGGTATCGGCGCGTTCCATGTAGCGGGCGATCCAGTAGAGGTTGTCGGCGGTACGGCTTAGCATTGCGTGAACTTTCGCCCGGAAGAGCACGATTTTTCTGCGAAAAATCGCAATTCTTCGCAGAAGAATTGTGGGGTGCGGGTCATTCGGCGAGCACCCAGGTGTCTTTGACCCCGCCGCCCTGCGACGAGTTCACGACAAGCGAACCCTCCTTCAGCGCCACCCGGGTCAGGCCGCCGGGGACAAGCTCGATCCGTTCACCCACCAGGCAGTAGGGGCGCAGGTCAACATGGCGGGGGGCGACGCCTTCTTCGACAAAAGTGGGGACCGTGGACAGGGCCAGGGTCGGCTGGGCAATGTAGTTGCCGGGATCTTCGGTCAAGCGGGCGCGGAAGCGTTCGACCTCATCCCGGCTGGCCTTGGGGCCGACAAGCATGCCGTAGCCGCCCGAGCCGTGGACCTCTTTCACCACCAGGTCGGGCAGGTTTGCGAGGACGTGTTTCAGGTCCTCCTCACGCCCGCATTGCCAGGTCGGGACGTTCTGCAGGATCGGCTCTTCGCCGAGGTAGAAGCGGACCATGTCGGGGACATAGGTGTAGACCGCCTTGTCATCGGCCACCCCTGCCCCGGGTGCGGAGCAGATCGACACGCCGCCCGAGCGGTAGACGTCCATCAGGCCGGGGATGCCCAACATGGAATCGGGCCGGAAGCAGAGGGGGTCGAGGAAGGCATCGTCGATCCGGCGGTAGATCACGTCGACCCGCCGTGGGCCTTCGGTCGTGCGCATGTAGACGTATTCGCCGTCAACGAACAGGTCCTGGCCTTCGACCAGTTCCACGCCCATGAGATCAGCCAGAAGCGAGTGTTCGTAATAGGCGCTGTTGAAATGGCCAGGGGTCAGGATCGCGATGGTCGGCTCGCCCTTGCACTTTACGGGCGCGACGCTGGCAAAGGTGCGGCGGAGTTTTTCGGAATAGGTATCGACGGGTTCGATGCGGTTTTCGCGGAAGAGGTCGGGGAACATCCGCATCATGATCTCGCGGGATTCCAGCATGTAGCTGACGCCCGAGGGGGTGCGGCAGTTGTCTTCCAGGACGAAGAACTCGTCAGGCCCGGTGCGGACGATGTCGACGCCGACGATGTGGGAATAGACGCCCTTGGGCGGGACAAAGCCCGTCACGGCCTTCTCATAGGCTTCGTTCTGGTAGACGAGGCGGGCGGGGATGCGGCCGGCGCGGATGATTTCGCCGCGGCCGTAGACGTCGACGAGGAAGGCGTTAAGCGCCCGGGCGCGCTGCTTGATGCCGCGTTCAAGACGAGCCCATTCAGACCCGGAGAAGACGCGAGGGAACATGTCGAAGGGGATCAGCCGGTCGGGGTCGCCGCCTTCGCCATAGACCGCGAAGGTGATGCCGATGCGGCGGAAGAGCGCCTCGGCCTCGGCCTGTTTCAGGCTGCGAAGCTCTTGCGGCATGGTGGCGATCCAGTCCTGCAGCCGCGCGTAAGGCACCCGGACCTCGGTCCCCTGGAACATCTCGTTGAACTGGGCCAACCGTCTGCTTCCCCGTCACTCTTTGACCCGACTAGACCAGAGCCGACTGGCTTGGAAAAGTCTTTCCGCGAGCGATGCGCCCGCAGGGTGACCAACTGCACAAGATTTAGGCAGAGGCGTGTGGAAAGCAGGATCAGCGCGCGGGCAAATGCGGGGCAATCACGGCTTGAACCCGCGCCGCAACGGTCTCGGCGTCGCCTGCGGCGTCTATGACATGGAAGCGGGAATGGCGCGCGGCAAGGGCAAGGAACCCGGCGCGGGCTTTTTGCTGGAAGCCAAGGCCCATGTCCTCGAACCGCAGTTCGGCCCCGGCGCGGGCATGGGCGCGGGACAGGCCAAGCGCAGGGTCGAGGTCGAAGAGGAGCGTCAGGTCGGGCTCGACCCCGATCATAAGGGCGTGCAGGCGGTCGACGGTTTCGGTCAAGTCGCCCCGGGTGATGCCCTGGAAGATGCGGGTCGAGTCGGCGAAGCGGTCGGTGATGACGATCTCTCCCCGTGCCAGCGCCGGGCGGATCGTCCGTTCCAGATGGTCGCGGCGCGCGGCGGTGAAGAGGAGGATTTCGGTTTCTGGCGACCAGCGGTCGACATCGCCTTCCAGGACCAGGCGACGAATTTCCTCGGCCCCCTGGCTGCCGCCCGGTTCACGCGTCAGGGTGACCGCATGACCGGCCGCACGCAACGTTTCGGTCAGAAGGCGGCCCTGGGTGGATTTTCCGGACCCGTCAATGCCTTCCAGCGAAACGAAAAGTCCCGGCATTCAGCTGGCCGGAGCGCCAAGGTAGCGGGTGTATAGCGCCCCGGCCGCAGTGGTGAGGCGTTTCAGGAACCCGGCCTTGCCAACATCGGCTTCGGCAACCAGCGGCACGCGGCGATCGGGCAGATCGGGAGCGTAGATGATCAGTTCGGCCACCTCGGTGCCCTTTGTCACGGGGGCGATGAGGGGGCCGTTGTAGACCACCTCGGCGGTCAGGCTGTCCTGCACGAGGGCCGGGACGAGAAGGCGGACATCCTTTGCGGGCACCAGGCCCACCGTTTCGGCCGCACCAAGATGCACTTCCGCTTCGGCAACCCGGATACCGGTCTTGGCGACGGTCTTTTCCGAAAACTGCCGGAAGGCCCAGCTGACGATCCTCTCGGCCTCTTCGGCGCGGGCCTGTTCGGACGCGAGGCCGGTGATCGCGAAGATGATCCGGCGGTCGCCCTGCTTGGCCGAGCCAACAAGCCCGTAGCCCGCCTCTTGCGTATGCCCGGTCTTCAGGCCATCGGCTCCGACGCCCAGTTCCAGCAGCGGATTGCGATTGCGGGAATTGGCGGGGGCGCGGTCCTTGTAGTTGAACTCGGTCTCGGAGAAGATCGGGTAGAATTCCGGGAAATCCTCGATCAGCCGCTTGCCGAGGATGCCAAGGTCGCGCATCGACATGCGATGGTTCGGGTCCGGCCAGCCGCTGGAGTTGGTGAAGGTCGAGGCCGTCATGCCAAGCGCGCGGCCGCGTTCGGTCATCTGCGCGGCGAAGGCTTCCTCTGTCCCGGCCAGACCCTCGGCCACCACGACGCAGGCGTCATTGCCGGAGTTGACGATTATGCCGCGGATCAGGTCATTGACGGTCGGGCGGTCGGTTTCCTGCAGGAACATGGTCGAGCCGCCCATCCCCTTCGCGCGGGAAGAGACGGCGAATTCGGTGTCCATGGTGACACGGCCGTCCTTCAAAGCCTCGAACAGCATGTTGAGGGTCATCAGTTTCGACATCGACGCCGGGGGCACGGGCTGGTCGGCGTTCTTGTCCATCAGGACCGTGCCGGTCGTCATGTCATAGACCCAGGCAGCGCTGGCGGCCGTCTCGAAGGCGCGGGCGGGCAAGGCCGCAAGGACGAAGGCAAGCAGGGTCAGAACGGGGCGCAGGCGGTTCAGCATCATGGGCTTCCCGGGGTCATTTCAGGAAGAAGGCGTCGGCAAAACCGGCGTCCTTGATCTTTTTCAGCATCGCCTCGTCACCCTGGACGATGACGCCCCAGACCGCCTTGCCGCCTTTTTCGGACTTTTGCGGCGTAGCGGTGATGCCGATCTTGGCCAGGGCTTGGGCGGCGCGGGTCGCGTTGTCCTCTTTCGAGAAGGAGGCAACCTGGATCGGACGCACGGGACCAGAGGCAACGACCGGGGCGGGGTCTTCGGCCGGAGCCTCGGCGGCAGGCGCAGGGGCGTCGCCGACAGTGCGGCGCTTGGGGGCGGGCTCGGGCTCGGCCGCCACGGCTGCCGGATCGCGCGCATCGAGAGGTGCGGCCTCGATCGGAGAGACAGCGGCGGTCTCGGCGGTGGCGGTCGGCGCTTCGCCAGTGGCAAGGGCGGCTTCGGCCTCGGCAGCAGACGCTGCCGCCTTCGCCTCGGCGGCGGCCTTCTTCTTGGCCTCGCGCGCGGCCTTGGCCTCGGCCCGGCGTTCCTTCCAGGTCTTCTTCTTCGGGGCCTCGACAACCGCGTCTGCCCCTTCGGCGGTGGCGGTGGCGGCAACGGCACCGGCAGCGACGGCCGCGGCGGCGGGGTCGGCGGCGGCATCGGCGGGTGCTTCCCCTGCCGCTTCGGTGCTGGCTGCGGCGATGTCACCGGGCTTGCCATCGGCCTCGACCGCTGCGAGGGCCGCCGAAGCGATCGCCGCGGCGTCGCCGACCTTTGCGGGTTCTTCTGCCGTCGTCTGGGCTGCAGCCGTCTCTTCCACCGGGGCCGGTTCTTCCACCTCGGCCTTGCGCAGCGCGGTCACGCGGATTTCGGTTGGCTGGCCGGCAAGGATGCCCAATGCCTCGGCGGCGTCGGACGACAGTTGCAGGCGCGGCCCTGGGTTGTCGCGTTCGCGCTTGAACAGCGCGCCGGTCACCGACTTGCCGGTCGCGGGATTGAACATGATCGCGCGTTCGGGGTTCGTCACTTCCGGCGCCGCGACCCAGATGCCGCCTAGCGATGGCCGCCCGTCCCACAGCGCACTGTCGGTGGTCTGGAAGACCTCGGGTGCCTCGACATCCTGGCTGCCCGATTTCTTCTTGGCGGGCGCCGATGCCACGCCTGCGCCGTCCCCCGCCCCTGCCGCGCCGCCGCCTTCGACGCAGCCCATCAACAGGCCTGCCGCCGCCAGACAGAGAACGATATCCCGGATGCCCGCTCGTGCCATCTTCCGCCCTCAGAACTGCGCGGTCTCGACGCCGCGCTTGACCAATCATGATGCCGTGGTGCCGGACCGTCATTCCGGGCCAAAAATGCCCGTGTCCCAATGGCCAGCCCCACAGCCTACGCCTGCTTGTGTGTCAGCATACCGCCTTGCGCAAGCGGTGGGAAGGGCAGAGGCACATTCCCCCCTTCACGATGCGCGGAAATCGCCTGCGAGGCCGTCGGGGCCGCCGCTCTGCCCGATGTTTGGCCCCGGTCGGAAGGTCGGTCTTTCAGAATCGCCCGACGAGGTCTATGCGGGCCGGGTCGCGCTGCAGCCGCAGCCAGACACCCGGAAGTGTGGCCGAGTGGTTTAAGGCTCTGGTCTTGAAAACCAGCGTGGGGGGAACCCCACCGTGGGTTCGAATCCCACCGCTTCCGCCAATCCGCCACCCTGGCCTTCCCCTTCCCCCTCGCGGCTTGAGTTTGGCGCGCGGGGCCAATACACCAAGGGGACCAAGGAAGGACCGTCCCCATGCGCATTCACCAGGATCTCGCCGACACGATCGGGAACACGCCGCTTCTGAAGCTGAAGAAGGCCTCGGAGATGACCGGCTGCACCATCCTGGGCAAGGCCGAGTTCATGAATCCCGGCCAGTCGGTGAAGGACCGCGCCGCCCTCTCCATGGTCGAGGCGGCCGAGCGCGGCCGCTCGCGCTTCGTGGCCCTCGCCGATCGCGTGGCGCGCGCCTATGCGCCGGTCGTGCATGCCACCGCGCTGCTCACCTTCCTCGGCTGGTTCCTGCTGGGCGGGCTCGCCTGGGATCGCGCGCTGCTGGTCGCCACCGCGGTGCTGATCATCACCTGCCCCTGCGCCCTCGCGCTCGCGGTGCCGGTGGTGCAGGTCGTGGCCAGCACGCGGCTGCTGCGCTCGGGCGTGCTGCTGCTCTCGCCGACCGCGCTGGAGCGTCTCGCACAAATCGACCATGTCGTCTTCGACAAGACCGGCACGCTGACCCTGGGCCGCCCCGAACTCGTCGAAGCGCCCGAAGACCCCGAGGTTCGCCGTCGCGCGGCGTCGCTGGCGGCGGCCAGCAGCGTCACGGGCACCCAGGCCACGCCATCGCGCCAGCCCAGCACGTGGGCCACGAACATCGGCCACCAGACGAGCCACCACACGCTGGCCTCGGGCTTTTGCCCCATCCAGATCAGGCTGACCATGACGAGCAGCATGTTGGCAAACAGCGCTGCGTGAGCGATGACGCGCACCTTGGTGGCAGCCACACTGGAGCGCATCAGCGGAAAGAGCACACCCACCATGGCGCTGCTCAGGCCCAGGCTCAGGCCGATCCAGGGTTGAGCGCAGAACAGCCCGAAAAAAACGGCAAAGGCCAAGTGCCCCGCCACCGAAACGAACAGCAGGTCACTGAAACGCTGATAAGGGACCCAGGCCGCAGGGGCGGATGGGGAAGGCGGTGATGCCATGGTTACTGCTTACTCCTGGGCCTCGACTGCCACGCCTGATCTCACCGGGATCAGGACAAGGAGACTAGCGCATGGTGAAGCGGTGGTCGGCACGATGCGATGGGGGTTTGCGAGAAACCCCTGCATTGTGGCGCGTCGGGCACGGTGAATTTCGGTCAACCGCACACCGATGCGGCAAGGGATCGCCCCAGGCTGCCAAGCCGCTCACCCTGGCATCAAACCGGGATCGCCCGCGTGGCCAGGGCCGCAGCCGCCGCCCGCGTCTCGACACCCAGCTTTTCGAAGATGTGCTCCAGGTGCTTGTTGACGGTTCGGTGGCTCATGCCGAGGATCTCGGCGATGTCGCGGTTGGTCTTGCCGCGCGCCAACCAGGTCAGCACCTCGGTTTCGC
>OFDC01001879.1_pt1 | contig 10286 bp, 6 predicted proteins | sample 1520941 | NCBI WGS metagenome assembly OFDC01 (sample SAMEA94258168, study PRJEB24077) | hot springs metagenome | biome: Aquatic biome; feature: Water | place: India | collected 2012-12-06 | depth 5 m | reverse complement strand
CCAGCCCCCTCGGGGGGCGAGCCGGCCGTACCCGGCCGGCGGGGGCCAACATTTCACCGCTCGGAGAGCATCTCCACCGCTTCCACCAGCCGCTCGGCCTGTCCCTGCAGCGAGCGGTTCTCGGTCTGCGCCAGCCGGGCCAGCCGCTCGCGCGCCTGCGCCCGCGGCAGGGAGTAGCGGTGCATGAGGATGCCCACGGCCATGGGAACGATGTCGGCGTCGACATCGCGGCTCGGGGGCAGGCCCCCTTCCATGACGCGCTCGCCCCCGGCATCCCGACGGGCCTGGAGGGTGGCCAGGGCGGTTTCCACCGTGGGCACGATCTGGCCGATATCCAGTGGCTTGACCAGGTAGGCCACCGCGCCGAGCGCCTTCACCTGCTCGACCGTCTGCTCATCGTTGAAGGCCGACAGGAACATGAACGGGGTCTGCAGGTACTCGCGCAGGTAGGCGGCGACGTCGAATCCGCTCTTGCCCTCCATGCGGATGTCCAGCAGCGCGAGGTCCGGGCGATGCTCGCGCGCGAGCAGGATCGCATCGTCGCCGTTGTCGGCATCGATGACGTCATAGCCTGCCTGCGCCAGGCCATGGGTGACCGTGGCCAGCACGAGCCGGTCATCGTCGACCACGAGGATCTTGCCCTTGCCGCTCAACGCCATTGCCTGATGCGCCCTTTCGCGTGCACCGTCTGCCTCTCTGGGATGGGCCGGCTGTTGTAACCCCGCATGACCACGAGACGCCGGTCCCTTTGGGACGATTGTGGCGGAAAGGATGCTCCCCGTGGGGTGCCCGACGGGCCACCCAGCGGGCTTACAGCACGGTGATGCTGGGCGGAAGCAGTGCGACCCGGGCCAGGACCCGGTCCCCGTCCTGGGTGATCGCCAGGCGCGCGGTGCGGCGCGGCAGCAGGGCGCGCACCAGGCCCAGCCCGGACACGCCCGCGGGCACCTGGGCCAGGCTGAAGCCGGCGGGCAGCCGCGCAAGGTTGCGGATCTCGACCACCACCTCGTCGCAGCCGCACACCAGGACGCACTCGATGTCGCCGTCGGTGCTGTGCTTGACAGCATTGGTCAGCAGTTCGTTGAGGGTCAGCGCGATCGGGATCGACTCCGCCTCGGGCAGTGCCCAGCGGTGCGGTGACTCGCCCTGGAGCTCCACCCGGATGGTGCGGCCGAACATGCGCTGCACCGAGGCCGTGATCGCCTCCAGCACGCTGCGCACGCGCAGCGGACCGGCCGCGCCCACCTGCAGGCCGTAGACCTGCGCGATGGCCTGCACCTGGCCTACCGCCTCGGTGAGCACCGTCGCCACCTCCGGCCGGCGCAGCGCGATCTGCTGCATCAGCCCGGCCACGCCCTGCAGGTTGTTCTTGATGCGGTGGTGGACTTCCTTGACCAGCATGTCGCGCTGGGCAATCGCCGCCTGCAGGCGCGCTTCCTCCGCCGCGCGCTGCTCGGTGACATCGCTGGCGACGATGAGCAGCTGCTCGGGAGCGGAGGCCGCGAGGCCGGGCGCGGCCAGCGGGACATAGCGTGCATCCCACACCCGCACCTGGCCGTCGACCTCGCGCCGGTATTCGCGCCGGGTCACCTCGCGCGTGGCCAGCGCGGCCTGCATGTCCTGCTGCAGCTGGGCGGCGAACGCGGGCTCGAACATGTCGACCAGGCTGCGCCCCACCGCCTCGGTGACCGAACAGCCAGCGAAGGTCGCCGCCATCTGGTTGAGCCGGGCGACCCGCAGCCCCTGCGCCTCGACCAGGCCGATGGCCAGCGGCGCGGTCTCGATGATGCGCTGCAGCGAGGCCTGCGCCTGCGCGATGCTCACCTCCGCCTGGCGCCGCCGCTCGATGTCCAGCAGCGCGAAGGTGAGCTGCCGCTCCGACGCCTCGCGCCCGGTCACGACCGCGTTGCCCACCACCCAGAACTCGCGGCCGTCGCGCGCCTTGAGTCGACACTCGAAGGCCTCGGCCTCGCCCTCGACCAGGGTGTGCAGGTAGTGCGTTCGCCGCAGGGGATGGTCCGGCTCGGGCGTGGCCACGGTGCTGATCGGCTCGCCGACGAAGTCGGCCAGCTCGCCGGCGAACATGCGGCGCGCCGAGCGGTTCATCCACTCGATGCCATGGCTGCCCACGGTGACGATGCCCACGAGCACGGAGTCCAGCACCGCCCGGGTCCGTTCGGCCTGCAGCACGAGCGACTGGCGCGCGCGCTGCCGCTCGTCCACGTTGACGTAGGAGCAGATCACGCCGCCATCGGCATCGTTCTCGTCGACCACGCGCTTGCTCACCTGCACCCACAGCAGGCTGCCGTCGCGCCGGCGCAGGCGGCGCTCGCCGCTCCAGCGGCCGTGCTGCTGTAGCGCCTGAGCCTCCTCCCGCCGCCAGGCCAGGTAGCTGTCCCGGTCGCTGAACAGCTCGGCATGCTCCAGCCCCTGCAGCTCGGCCGGCGCGTAGCCCGTCATCGACGCCAGCGCCCGGTTGGCCCGCTCCAGCCGGCCACCGCGCAGGTAGGCGATGCCGACCTCGGACAGGTCGAACATCAGTTCGCGCTCGCGCAGCAGGTTCTCCAGCGCCGCCTGCTGGGTCTTCAGCCGGGTGATGTCGGTGAGCACCGCCACCGACTCCAGCGGGGGCCCGGCCGAGCCGGTGCGCCGCACCGACAGCGAGTACCAGGTGCCCTCCGCCCCCCCACCCTGCCCCGACGGCAGGTGCAGCTCGGTCTCGAAGACGCGGTCTTCCTGCAAGGCCTGCTGGCTGGCCTGCAGGGTGCGCTGGCCCACCGGATGGTCCGCCAGCAGGGCATGGAGGTCCGTGCCGGGTTCCGCGCGTCCCCCGATGCCGAGCATTCGCTCGAAGCGTGCATTGCATCGCACCAGCCGCCCTCCACGCACGTAGGCAATGCCGGCGGAACTGCTGTCCAGCAGGGTCGACAGCTCGCGCAGCAGCTGCTCGTTGCGCAGCCGGGCCTGCTCCTGCTCGGTGACGTCCAGGGTGACCAGCGAGGTGGTGCGCCGGCCCGACGCGAGCTGGCCGGGCTCCACCCGGGTCAGCAGCCAGCGTTGCCCCAGCTCCGGGTGCCGCACCGCGTAGCGCACCTCGGCGCGCTCGCCCTGCTTGAGCGAGCGCTGCAGACGCTCGTACTCGGGCAGGGACTCGGGCTCGACGATGTCGCGGCTGATCGACTGCAGGCCACCGGGGCCGCCACCCTGGCCGGCCCGGGTGCCCTGCGGGCTGCGCAGCCAGCCGCGCGACTCCTCGTACGTGGCGATGCCGATGCTGGCGGTGTCCATCAGCGCGCCGATGGCCATCTGCGCGAGCTCGCGCTCCTCCTCCACGCTGCGGTCCTCCAGCACCGCCATGTAGCGCCGCTGTCCGCCGCCGGTCTCGAAGGCCCGAACGAGCGCGCGCAGGTGCGGGCGCCGGCCATCGGGCAGCGCGAGCGAGGCCTGGCGCTGCAAGGGCTCGCCGCCCGCGCGCAGCTCCCCGGACATGCGCCCGTCGGACCAGCCCAGCAGTTGCTGCAACGCAGGTGCCGCCTGCGAGACCACCATCGGCACCTCACCCACCAGCGCGGCGAACGCCGGGTTGCTGCGCAGCAGCAACCCGGCGTCGTCGAAGAGCACCATGCCCACCGGGCTGAGGTCGAACCACTGGTCCAGCTCGCGCACGGAGCGGTCCGCCTGCTCGCGCGCCACGCGTTCGGCGGTGATGTCCTGCACGACCGACAGCATCAGCGGCTCACCGGCCGGCCCGGCCACCGTGCTGCGTGCCAGCCGGAACCAGCGCTCGTGGCCGCGCGAGTCGATCAGCCGCCGCTCGACCATGGGCGCGAGCGCGGCGTCGTCGAGGTCGAAGCGCAAGCCCTCGCGCGCGGCCCGCACCGCATCGCGGTCGCCCTCGGGCTGCAGGTCGACCGGGTCGATGCCGATCAGCCGGTCGCGCGGATAGCCGGTGAAGTCGACGTAGGCCTGGTTGACTGCCACCAGGCGGAACTCGCGGTCCTGCAGGGTGGCCGGAAAGGGCGAATCCCAGAACAGGCGCAGCAGCTCTCGCGACGACGAGGGATCGCCTGCCAGCGCCTCGCCCAGGGCGCCGGCGCGCGCCGAGGCGGCGTCGGGCCGCAGTTCGATGCGCAGCGCCCACTGAGCGAGGTCCAGCCGCTGCACGCTCGACTGCACCAGCCGGCCGTCGGCCAGGCGGTGCACCGAGGGTGCCCCGCTGTGCGGCTGGCCGCTGCGCTCCAGCAGCAGCCAGGCCATGAACTCCGGCCCCAGCGCGCCCTCCAGCTGCGCCAGCGAGAAGCCGGGCTCGCAGGCCAGCAGGCGCATGGCCGCACGGTTGCACAGCAGCAGGTTGCTGCGCGCGTCGAACACCATCACCGCGTCCGGGGCGGCGTCGATCAGCGCCCGCAGGCTGACCGGCGGCACGCTGGACGCAGGAAGGGCGGGACGCTGCACGGCGATCAGGCCGAAGGGAATACGGACAGCGACAGCGCCGGCCGCGACACCATCAGTCCAGCTGGGCCGCCGCGGCCAGGGCGCGCATCTGCGCGCGGTTGACCTCGGTGACGCTCATGAGCAGCGCATCGGCCGTGCTGCGGATGTCGAACAGGGATTCCTGTTCCACCGCGTGGATGACGTCGAAGTAGGGGCGGAACGGGCCGGCGTTGTCGACCAGCGCCTGGCGCACGCGTTCCGGCACCGGGATGGTCTTGAGCAGCTCATCGAAGGGTTGCTGCATCATCTTGTCGAGCAGGGAGAAGCAGCCGCAGATGAACATCTCGCTGCGCGTCTCGTCGTCGGCGCCGCTGGCCCGGCCGAGTTCCTCCATCAGCAGCCCGCGCCGCACGGCGGCGAACATCACGGGCTTCATGTTGGTGTCCTTGCTGGCCGAGGCCAGCAGCAGCGCGAGCCAGCGCTTCAGGCGCTGGTAGCCCAGCATCATCAGCGCGTGCCGGAAGGAACTGATCTCGACCCGCAGGCCGAACGCCGGCGAGTTGATGTAGCGCATGAGCTTGAACGCGAGCGAGGGGTCGTTCTTGAGCACCGCTTCCAGGCGCTCGGCCGGCTCTTCCTTGTCGACGCGGCGGATCAGCTCGACGATGGTCTGCAGGTCGGGGCGAACGCTCCGGCCGGCGGCCGCCTGCACCGCGTCGTCCACCGGCCAGCCCAGCACCGCGACCGCGCCGCGCTGGAAGGAAAGCTCCATCTCCGCCAGCGTGCGCACGCCCGACTGCACATGGCCGATGGTGCGCACGATGCCCGGGGGCACGGGCGGCTCGCGGCGCTCCTCGGCCAGGTCGATGATGGAGTACTTGAAGCAGGGCAGCACCTCGCGCGGCAGCTCCTGCAGCGGCCGGCCCTTGATGAGCAGGGTATGGCCCGACGCATGCAGGCGCCGCAGCATCTCCGAATACGCGGGGTTGACCGCCATGAAGGCCGGAACCTCGATCCACAGGTTGGCCGAAGGCTGCGCCTGCAGCAGGTCCTGCAGGATGGACTCGCTGAGGATGTTCAGCGACACGTTCGGCCCGTCGGCCGGCCACACCGTGCCGATGGCTTCCAGCAGCGCGGCGCTGGGCACCTGCAGGTCGGGGCGGGCGGGGAAGACGGTCAGCCGCGTGGCGATGACGGCGCGGTGCGGGTCGATCATCGGCGAGTAGCCGAGCACGACCTGGCCGAGGATGGGATGTTCGGACATGGAGGAATGGCGCTGGTCGATGCCGTCGATGGCGCGGGCGGTGCGCGTGTCAGCTGTTGATGTACTGGAACAGCGACATCCGCTGGACCATCGAGTAGGTCTTCAGCGCCGCATCGTAGCCGCTTTGGCGGTTCTGGAAGTCGGAGATCGCCTCGACCATGTCCAAGTCTTCCGCATTCGATCGCTCCGTCTGCGCGTTGAGCTTCATGTCCGCGTTGCGGCCCTCGGCCAGGTCGGACAGGTTGAGCACCTCGCCGATGCGGCTGCGCAGCGCGCCCAGCGCGTTCATGCCCTGGTCGACGTCGCGCAGCGCGCGCGCCACGCCCTGCGCGATCTGGCCGCCGTTGCGCAGCGGCGTGCGCAGCTCGGAGACGGCGCGGTCGATGGCGTCGAACACGCTGAGCGTGGGGGTGGACGGCACCGACCCGAAGCGGTCGCCATCGGCCGGCACGCCGGTCACGTGGAAGGCCATGCCGTCGACCTCGATGGTGCGCCCGGGCTCGTAGGGCACGCCGCTGGACAGCGTGGTGCCGTCGCGGCTGAGGCTGTAGGTGGTGACGCCGCCGCTCACGCTGAAACTGAGCTCGTAGTTGCCGCCGGTCAGGGCCGCGGGATCGGTCACGTGGCCGGCGTCGATCCAGGCGGTGCCGGTGTTGCCCTCGGCCGCGCGGGTCTCGAACACGCCGTTGCCGCTCGGCGCGGCCAGCCAGGGGCCGCCGCCATCGACGGCCAGCGGCATCTTCTCGGGGGTGGCGGTGCCGACGTCGCCGCTCAGGCCGCGGTACTGCACGCCGGCGGGGGTGTCGACGAAGGGCGCCTGGTCACCGCCCTGCCCCGCGAAGAGGAAGGTGCCGGCGCCGTCGGTGCTGTTGGCGATGGTCAGCAGCTGTGCCCGCAGGCCGGCGATCTTGTCGGCCACGCTGGCGCGCTCGCGGTCGGTGTAGCTCGCGTTGCCCGCGGCCACCAAGGCCTCGCGGATCTGGTGCAGCAGGTCGGCGGCGTTGCCGGCGGAGCTCTCGGCCAGCTGCATCGCGTTGCGGCTGGCTTCGAGCGCGCGGGCGCGGGTGTCGGCCAGGGTCATCGCCCCGGCGGCACGCTCCGCACGTGCCGCAGCCACCGGATCGTCGCTGGCCACCATCACGCGCTTGCCGCTGGTCAGGCGGGTCTGCGACTCGCTCAGTTCGCGCTGGCGCTTCTGCAGGCTCTCGACGGTCGAGTCGAACTTGCTGGCGGTGCTGATTCTCATGGGGGTTCCTGTCAACGGCCGGCGGTCTGCAGCAGCGTCTCGAACACGCTTTGCGCGACCTGCAGCACCTTGGCCGCGGCCTGGTAGCTCTGCTGGTACTGCATGAGGCGCGCGGCCTCCTCGTCGAGGTTGACGCCGGCCTCGCTGGCGCGGCGGGACTCGGCATCCGCGGCCACCGACTGCGCGATGTCGGCCGAGGTCTTCGCGCCCTGCACGCGCACGCCGACGTCGCCCATGGCCGCGCCATAGGCCTCGCTGGGCGTCATGCCGGCGATGAAGCGGTTCTCGCGCAGGCCGGCCATGATCAGCGCGTTGCCGTTGTTGCTGGGGTTGTAGGTCGAGCGGCGCGCGACCAGGGTGTCGCCGGCCGCCGGCGTGCCGGTGAGCTGCAGCGACAGGCCGTTGATCTGCAGCTGCGCGCCCGGGGACAGCGAGGCGCTGCCCTGCGAGGCGATGTTGCCGGCCGCATCGCGCAGGCGCCAGTCGTATCCGGTGGCCGAGGTGAACTCGATCTCGGCGGTGAGCGTGGTGTCGGTGGTGCCGCCGCCCAGCCGGGGCGTGACGGCGGTGATGCCGGTGTTGCCCGCGCCGACCGCGGCGCTCAGGCTGGGCTGGCCGGCGATGCTGAAGGTGTCGCCAGTGCGCGGCACGCCGTTGAGCGTCATGGCGACGCCGTTGAGCACGATGGGCTGTCCGGCCTGCCAGCTACCGCTGCCGGTGGCCACGACGTTGCCCGACGGATCCACCTGCTGCCAGTCGAACGCGGCGGTGGACCCGCTGGAGCTGGTGAAGGCAATGTTCGTTGCCAGGGTCGGGTCCGGCAGGGTGTCGACCGCCCGGACCGACGCGACGGTGGCGGTGCCCACGTTGGCATGCCCGGCCACCGCCGCGATGGGCGCGGCCGCCGCGATGCCGCGCGGGTCGTCGAGCACGCGCATCAGGCCCGAGGCCGAGCGGGCCACCGGCTGCAGCAGGAACACGTCGCCCTGCTGCGGCGCGCCCGGCGGCGGGAAGCTGATGGTGATGCCGTTGCCGGCCAGCTCGCCGCCGCTGTCCGGCAGGGTGAAGGTCTGCTGGTCCGACAGGCGGGTGACGAGGTAGCGGTTGGCCGCGGTGGCGGTCGGGTCCGGGTTCCACTCCAGCCGGTAGTCGCTGGCCTGCACCTCCGAGAACCGCCCCGACCATTCGACCTGGACCGCCGAAAGGTAGCTGCCGTCGGGCGCGCGCGCGTTGGCGCTGTGCGGCAAGGCCTGCGGCTGCGGCACCGCGAACAGGTCGGCGCCGGGCTGCGGCTGGCCGGTGACCGGGTCGCGCAGCAGCGAGTAGCCCAGCCCCTGCTGCTGGTTGATGGTGCCGGCGATCGACGCCGCCATCTGGCCCAGGCTGTTGCGCGCGGCCACGAGGTCCGAGTCCTGGAATCGCAGCAGGCCGGCAATCGAGCCGCCGGCCAGCACCGAGGTGGCCAGCGGGCGCACGACGTTGTTGTCCAGCAGCCCCAGAGCCTGCCGCGACGGGTCCTGCGCATCGGGGAGCACGGTGAGCTGGGTCGCGGTGCCGCCCAGCACCAGGCGCTGGCCGCCGCCGATGAACACGCCCAGCGAGCCGTCCTCGCTGGGGATGGTGGTGATGTTGACGTACTCGCTCACGCGCGAGATCAGGCGGTCGCGCTCGTCCAGCAAATCGTTGGGCGCATGGCCCTGCCCCAGCGCGCCGACGATCTCCTTGTTGACCTGCGCCAGCCGGCCGCTGAGCTCGTTGAGCGTCTTCACGCTCATGCGCAGGTCCTGCTCGATGCCCGCCTGCAGCGTGTCGAGCTGGCCGCCGGCCGACTGCATCTGGACCGCCAGCTCGCCGGCGCGCGACATCAGCACCTGGCGCGCGGACGGGTCGCTCGGGTTGAGCGAGACATCGCCCCAGGCGTCGAGGAAGCGGTTGGCTGCCGCGCCCAGGCCGGCGCTGCCGGTGGGAAAGACCTTCTCCAGCAGCTGCAGCTGCTCCAGCCGGGTGCGGTCCATGGCCGCGGCCGACTTCGTCGCCGCCGCCTGCTGGGTGAGGAAGGCGTTGTACGACCGGCTGACGGTGGAGACGTCCACGCCCTTGCCGAAGAAGCCGGCGCCGGTGAACTGCCCCTGCGCGGTCTGCAGCTCCACCGACTGCCGGGAGTAGCCGGCGACGTTGGCGTTGGAGATGTTGTGGCCGGTCGTCTGCAATGCCGCCTGGTTGGCGAACATCGCGCGGATGCCGATGGACATCAGGCTGCTGGCGCCCATGCTGCAGGCTCCTTAAGCCAGGGATCGCTGCAGCCGCAGCGTGGTGTTGATGACCCGCGTGAGCTTGTCGGCATAGGCGGGGTCGGTGGCGTAGCCGGCGCGTTGCAGGCCGCTGGCCCACTGGCGCGCGTCGCCGCTGCTGGCCTTGGCCATCACCTGCTCGTAGCGCGGGTTGTTCTGCATCAGCCTGGCGTAGTCGGCGAAAGCGGCTTCAGGGCTGTCGTAGGCGCGGAACTTCGCCTTCACCTTGGTGGCGCGGCCGTTGATGTACTCGGTCGTCGTCACCTCGGCGACCGCGCCTTTCCAGCCCGGCCCGGCCTTGATGCCGAACAGGTTGTGCGAGGGGCTGCCGTCGGCATGGCGGATGTCGCGGCGGCCCCAGCCGCTCTCGTGCGCGGCCTGGGCGATCAGGAAGCCGGCCGGGATGCCGGTCTGTGCTTCCACCTGGCGCGCGGCGTCCTGGTGCTCGGCCACGAAGGCCTGGGCAAGCTGCAGGTGATGATTTTCGAGGAGCTGGTCGAGCACAAGCTGGAACAGCCGACCTTCATCACCGAGTATCCGTTCGAGGTCTCGCCGCTGGCCCGGCGCAACGATCGCAACCCCAACGTCACCGACCGCTTCGAGCTGTTCATTGGCGGCCGCGAGATCGCCAACGCCTATTCCGAGCTCAACGATGCCGAGGATCAGGCCGAGCGCTTCCACGCCCAGGTGGCCGACAAGGACGCCGCCGGCAACGTGGCGCGCGGCGACGTGCTGCTGCAGGACACTTCGGACAGCCTGGTGTTCGCCGAAACCCGCATGGTGAGCTGCCTCGGCCTGAAGGACGTGGTGGTGGTCGAAACCAGTGACGCGGTCATGGTGGCGGCCAAGGACCGCACCCAGGACGTGAAGCGTATCGTGACCGAACTGAAGGCGAAGAAGCGCCCTGAGGCGGAAAACCACCGTAAGGTGTATCGCCCGTGGGGCTATTACGACTCGATCGACGCCGGCCCGCGCTTCCAGGTCAAGCGCATCGTGGTCAATCCGGGCGCTTCGCTGTCGCTGCAGATGCACCACCACCGCGCCGAACACT